>OOCW01000240.1_pt1 | contig 60597 bp, 56 predicted proteins | sample 1671201 | NCBI WGS metagenome assembly OOCW01 (sample SAMN06348132, study PRJEB24527) | human gut metagenome | biome: human gut; feature: ankylosing spondylitis patient; material: feces | host: Homo sapiens | place: China | collected 2015-10
GTTAACTTATTATGGTAACTGTTCTAAGAGTTTACACACTTTATCTTACACCCTCAATTATTCTAAAGAACCCTCTTAGATTTATAAAAGCTCTACAATATTTGATGGGTTAATTGTATTAGATATAAAAATTCAATATATTATTATAACTTTTATAAGCTAAAAAGGACAACTTCAGCATTGTCCTTTTTTTAGTCTTTATCATTATTAACAATTTCTTAAAATACAGCACCGTTTTAAGATCTCATTGTCTCATCTAATTCATTTAATAAACTAATCATACACTGTACTCGTTTACTTAAAACGACGCCCTCTTTAGTCACATAGTAAAATAAACGCGATAATGTATAAGCCTCTTCTTCTAAATAACTAATTCCTTTAAAATCTTGATGTTTCATTAAGGTAGAAGCAAAAGTCATTCCGTGTTGGTGTCTTAGTGTTTCTTTAATTAAATAATTGCTTCCAAGTATCACTTTATGTTTGGGTATAATCCTTAATTTCTCTAAGAAGAAATCAGTGATTGCTCGCGTTCCAGAGCCCTCCTCTCGAATAAACCATGTTTGCGAAGAAAAGAACGTGTGATACTGTGCTGGTGACTTAGGTAATGTTAATTTATCACTATAAGCAATCTGCAAGGTATCACAATAAAACGGCTGACGATTAAGAGTTAAAGGGACTTCATCATCCTCAATTAATCCAATTTCTAACTCAAGTTGATTGATCTTCTCCATTATCGTATGACTATTTTCAATAATAACCTCAAACATTAAGTTTGGATATAACTTGGATAATTGTAGCAAGATTTTAGGTAATAAATACTCTCCTATTGTTAAACTAGCTCCAATTTTCAATGTTCCTTGAACTTCTGTTTTTTGACTCTTGATCTCGTTCATCATTTCCTCATATTGATGCACAATCTTTTTAGCACGCTTATAAAGTAATTCTCCATCTGGTGTTAATAAAAAATTCTTTTGTTTATTTGAACGCAAAATTAATATGGTATCTAATTGTTTTTCAAGGCCAGAAATGTGCATACTAACTGCAGGCTGTGACAAATTCAATTTCTGAGCAGCTTTCGTAAAATTTTGTTCATCTACAACTTGAATAAATGACTTTAACTCATCTATCATTAGAAACACCTCTACTATAATTTTATCTTATTATAACCATTATAATAATTAATTTTAATTATATTAAAAACTATTATATACTTATAGCGTAGATTTTAAGAGAAGGAGTATTGAACCAATGAAAACTCAAGACTTTATCCAACAAAAACTTACAAATTTTAAAGATATCTTCCCAGGTCTTATCGTTTGTATTCTCATCGGCTTAGTAGCTAAATATCTTGGAACATTAGTTCCAACACTCGGAGGAGCAACTATTGCTATTTTACTTGGGTTATTATTAGGAAATACTGTTTTAACACATAAAAAACTTCATAAAGGCATACGTTTTTCAGAATCAAATTTATTATCTTACTCAATTGTTCTACTTGGTGGAACCTTAAGCTATACAGTCATTTTAGAGTTAGGGGTTTCTGGTGTTAGCTTTATCATTTTACAAATGGCATTAACGATTGCATTTTGTTTATTTGTCGGTAAGCAGCTTGGATTTTCAGAAAATTTCCGCTTATTAATGGCCTCAGGAAACGCTGTATGTGGTTCTTCAGCTATCGGTGCAACAGCTCCAGTCATCAAAGCAAATGATGTGGAGAAATCAATTACAATTACCTTAGTTAACTTAACAGGTACCATCTTAATGATGATTTTACCATTTTTGACAAATCTACTATATGAAAATGAAACGATGTTATCATCCGCTTTAATCGGTGGAACATTACAATCAGTAGGACAAGTCGTCGGAAGTGCCTCAATGGTTAACCATGATGTCTTAAAGTACGCAACGATTTTTAAAATTGTTCGAATTATTTTCCTAGTATTCGTTATTTTAGGGTTCGCTAAACTAAAAAAAGATGAAGAAAATCATGACGCCGAGTTACATCATAAAAAACCAAATGCTAAAATAAAAATCCCTTGGTATGTTAAAGGATTCTTCTTAATGTGCTTCCTATTCAGTATTGGATTTATTAGCGAAAATATATCTCTTGGCTTTAAACAAATCAGTAACTACCTCGAAATCTTCGCTTTAGCCGGAATCGGAATGAGTGTTAAATTTAAAGATTTAATGAAAGCTGGATTAAAGAGTGGTGTTTACTGTTTAGCCATCGGGATTGCTCAAATAATCATTGCCATTATCTTAATTTGGATCTTACTCTAATCAAGAAAAGACGTCCCGGCGTCTTTTTTTATTTTTTGTCGAAATTAAATCTCTCTTCATCTATTGATAAATGGAAAAATATAGTTTATACTTTGTTTTACAAAGTACTTTATTCATCCTGAGACTTTCTTTTTATCTGTTGTACTTTGATATCAGATTCGAAAGGAAGAATTATTATGACGACATCAGTCTTAAATTCAGCAGAAGCTTTAAAGGATTTAAATCAAATTAAGCAAGTACTTAATGAGACGACGTATCGAGTAAACAAACTTTATCTTTTCTTTTATGGAGTATTAACTATTTATCTTATTCCTATCATTTTATCTCTGTCAATTATTTATTTCCCTATGTCTAACGATATAAGAATTCATTTATTAATGGCTCAAGGATACTTTAATTTATTTTTCCCCTTTTTACTCATTCCTTTATTTATTATTATAAAGTTTAAAATACTCCCAAAATCTAACCGTTTTGCTCATAAACTACTTCATATTTGGATGTATGGCTTTATGATTATCTTCTTTGGAGCTACACTTATCCAAATTCGCTTTTCTTATTTTATACAAACTTATATATCATCCTCTTCAAATCTAGAAGTTGATGATTTTAATATTATTAATGATATTAAGCTTGGATTTGATTATATGAATCCGTTTTTAATATCTCTTGTCCTACTTTTTATTTATCTTATTATGAACTTGATTACGAATAAAAAAGGATTTTTAATCGGATTTTTCGTAAACTTAATCGCTTATGGTGCAGTTATTTGGGTATTACCTAGTTCTCCAATTATCATTAATGAGTTATTAGAAATGAATCTACTAGACACCATCATACATCATATCATTAGTTCGGCTGATGAGATTCTTCTAATTATCAATCTTTTAGTCATGGGGACTTATTTCAAAAATATGTATCGCATGGAGCAACACGCATATGAAAATCAATGATATTCCTAATCTTTTTCAATCAAAGATACGATTGGCCATTATCACCTCGCTGATTGATGGAAGTAAGGATTTTAAACAGCTAAAAGAACTCACAGAAGCAACAGATGGCAATTTGAGTACTCATTTATCAAAATTAGAAAAAGAAGGTTATATTTTGAGTGAGAAACATTTCATTCAGCGTAAACCCAAATCTACCTATACACTAACCTTAACTGGTCGGAAAGCATTTGAAGAATACGTTGAGTTATTATCAAGTCTACTGAAAAGATAGCTATACTCAATTTTACTCTTTAGGTCCATTTTAGCCAAATAAATCATAATTAAAAGGAAGATCATAGATCTTCCTTTTTACTTTATTAAACATGTTTGATTAAGAAATATTTTTTCTTACCACGACGGATAACAGTGAATTTACCACCGATTGCATTTTCTTTTGAAACTGTAAATTCTAAATCGTTCACTTTTTCTCCGTTAATCGAGATTGAGTTATTATTGATGAACTCACGTGATTCACGTTTTGAGCTAGCTGCTTTCGTAAATACAAGTGCATCCACTAAGTTAAGATTTTCAGCTAATTCAACTGATGGTACATCTTTGAATCCAACCTCAATTTCTTCAGCTGTTAACTCAGATAAGTTTCCACTGAATAATGCTTGAGTGATTTTTAACGCTTGCTCGTATGCCTCTTGACCATGCACGATTGTTACGACTTCTTTCGCTAATGTTTTTTGTGCTAAACGCTCATGTGGTGCAACCTTGAAAGCTTCCTCGATTGTAGCAATTTCTTCTTGTGATAAGAATGTGAAGTATTTTAAGAACTTAATAACATCTTCATCTGCTGTATTAATTAAGAATTGGTACATTTCGTAAGGTGTCGTTTTATTGCGATCTAACCATACTGCTCCACCTGCAGTTTTACCAAATTTTGTTCCATCTGCTTTTGTTACTAATGGCATTGTTAATCCAACAGCTTTTGCTTCATGCCCCATTGTTTTACGAATTAACTCTAATCCTGATGTAATGTTACCCCATTGATCTGATCCACCAATTTGTAACACACAGTTTTTCGTTTCAAATAAATGTTTGAAGTCCATTCCTTGTAGGATAGTATAAGAGAATTCAGTAAATGTCATCCCATGCTCTAAACGAGAGCATACTGTATCTTTCGCTAAGATATAGTTAATGTTGAAAAACTTACCGAAATCGCGTAAGAATTCAATCATGCTTAAGTTTGAAGTCCAATCATAGTTATTAACTAACTCAGCAGCATTTGGTTGATCTCCAAATTCCATGAATTGTGATAACTGGCGCTTAATACTTTCAGACCATTTGATCACTGTCTCATGACTATTTTCTTGACGCTCAGCTGAACGACCTGTTGGGTCACCGATTAATCCTGTTGCTCCACCTACTAATGGTAATGGTTTATGACCAGCCATTTGGAATCGTTTTAACGTTAAAATTGGTAATAAAGAACCAATATGTAAACTATCTGCTGTTGGATCAAATCCACAGTATAATGTAATTTTACCTTCTTCCATTAACGCATCTAACGCTTCTAAATCCGTGCAGTCATTAATTAATCCACGCCACTCTAATTCTTTTAAGAATTCGTTTTTCATTATTTTCACCTCATTTAATCTTTTGTAGGATAATTTTATTATCCTCTATCGTTTTAATTCAAAACCAAATTTACCTTATCAAATGAGTTGATTAATCAAAAGTTATACAAGTTGAATTCATAAGCCTCCGTTAGTTCAGACTATCTTTCTCTTTAATAAATGAGCAAACCTATGATCTAGATAAGATTTTCTAAACAAACATCCTTCTAATACAAGCCTTTTCCTTTAGTAAAGCTCGACTCTGCCTCGCCTATAGACTATGGATAACACTGTCCATCAAGGGAAGATAGATTAAATAATCTACTAAAGCTAGAAATGGAACTAACAACCCTTCATGAGAATATCTAAACTACGTTACATATTCTAGCCTTCAGGATAAGTTTACGCTAAAGTAAACCTTCTTCTAATTCAACTTTTTTCTCGAAGTAGGGCTCGACTCTGCCTCGCTTATAGACTATGGATAACACTGTCCATCAAGGGAAGATAGATTAAATAATCTACTAAAGCTAGAAATGGAACTAACAACCCTTCATGAGAATATCTAAACTACGTTACATATTCTAGCCTTCAGGATAAGTTTACGCTAAAGTAATCCAAGATTACTAGCGCAACTAAAAAACCCTTCATTCTATCTAAAAAAGATAAAATGAAGGGACGAAAGTTCGCGGTACCACCCAACTTGTTAAATCTATGATTCAACCACTCGATTTGATAACGGTAAAGACCGGTTCATATGAACATGCTCCAAGAGTGTAATTCGTGATTATTACTGCCTTAGTTCTCACCTACCACTAAGTCTCTGTGACTGCTCTTAATAATCACTACTAAATTCTTATCATTGCACTAGTATTAATGCTTGGATTATAACAAATTGTGTATGTTTCTGTCAACCTTATTTTGTTGTACTACGCCAAACAAATGAGTGAGGTAACGTGATTTGAGTTTCAGTTACTTCCTCTTCTTTCATTAATTTCGTTAATAAACGCATCGCAACAGCACCAATATCGTACGTTGGAATGTTGATTGTACTTAATTGTGGACGTGACATAATCGCATATTTTGTATTTTGGAATCCGATGATTTCTAAATCATTTGGAACACTAATTCCATGCTCAATCGCTGCGTTCATGAACATTACAGCCACTGAATCACGTACAGCTAATGCTGCATCAGGAGCCGGATTATTAGCGAAGAATTCTTTAAATGCTTCTAATGAGTTTTCAAATTTATTATATAGTCCTAAAATGCGTGGTTCTAACCCTGCTTCTGCTAATGCACGACGATATCCTTGTTCTTTTAACTCGTTCATTGCATAATATGAGCTTGATGTAATAAAGGCGATATCTTTATTTCCATTTTCAATTAATTTTTTAGTGGCTTCATAAGCTGCTAATTCGTAATCAATTAAAACGGCTGGTAAACGTCCATCTAAATCTTTAACTGATAATAAAACTGTTGGTACGGTATCATTCGCTAAGCGCTCGATTTCATCGTCACTCAGTTTATCTGCCATCATTAAAACACCATCGACTTGAGAAGCAATCATGTTTTGCCATACATTTGTAGCAATATCATTTTCATTATGTGTCACGTTTAAGAAGACTGAGTAACGGTATTTATCTGCGATATCTGCTACTCCATCGATCATTTCTGATACAGAAGCACGTGAGCATGTTGGAACAATTAATCCAACGTTTGTTGAACGACGACTTGCTAAACCACGAGCAATCGCATTTGGACGATATCCTAATTCATTAATTGCTGCTAAAACACGCTCACGAGTTTTTGGCTTTACCTTTTCTGGGTTATTTAAAACGCGTGACACTGTCGCTAATGACACATCAGCAACACGTGCTACATCATAAATTGTTACTTTAGACATAACATCAACTCCTAATACATTGAAATTTTCCTGTACCTATCTATCATTCTAACCTACAAAATACGACCTTGTAAGCACTAACATCGTCATAATCTTCGATACTACATTCATTTTATCGAAAAAGATTTGATTAATCAACAATTTAATGAAAATTTTCATTTTAAAATCGCTTGCTTTTTTTATGATTATTTTTATTATAGTCAGGAAAACTTTAACTTATTCTAGTTTAATAAATTTTTGAAAAAAACATCAAATTCTTCCAAGCTCATTTGTTGATTCGCATCTGATAATGCTACAGTCGGATTTGGATGAACTTCAGCCATAATTCCATCTGCGCCAACAGCTAAAGCGGCTTTTGCAATTGGAAGTAAGATGTCTTTACGTCCCGTTGAGTGAGTAATGTCAACAAAAACTGGTAAATGCGTCTCACGTTTTAAAATTGGGACCGCTGAAATATCAAGTGTATTACGCGTTGCTTTTTCATATGTACGAATTCCACGTTCACATAACATGACATTTGGATTTCCATGCATCGTAATATATTCAGCAGCATTTACAAATTCTTCAATCGTTGCACTTAAGCCACGTTTTAATAAAACAGGTTTATCAATGTGTCCAACTGCTTTCAATAATGAAAAGTTTTGCATATTACGAGCACCAATTTGCACAACATCTAAATAAGGTAAAGCTGCTTCTAAATCACTTGCATCCATGATTTCACTGATCACGCGTAAATCGTATTTTTTCGCCACCTCAGACATGATTTTTAAGCCTTCAATCCCAAGACCTTGGAAGTCATAAGGAGATGTACGCGGCTTAAATGCGCCTCCTCGAATATATTTTAAACCTTTGGCAGCTAGATTAGCTGCGACACGTTCCATTTGCTCTTGTGATTCAACACTGCATGGTCCAAAAACAAAGGTTGCTTCTCCTCCCCCAATAGAATCTCCATTAACTTCGATAACTGTATCTTCCGATTTATTTTTACGCGATACTAATAATCCTTTTTTATGGCTCTTTTCTTCTTGTAATTTCACACTTACTTTGAAAATTTCTTTAAAAATGTGGACCATCATTTCATCACTCATAGGTCCTTGATTTTTTTCTTTTAATTGTTCAATGATTTGTTGTTCACGAATTGGATCATATTTTTTTAATCCCTGTTTATCTTTTTCACGACCCACTGCTTCTACTAATTCTGTACGTTCATTTAATAATTGTAAAAGTTGTAAATTAATCTCATCAATTCGATTTCTTAACTGATTTAAATTTTCATTTTTCATTTGATCACCTCATGCTATAGTCTATTTCTATTATAGCTAATAATTGATTCTTTTAAAGTTCGTTTTATTATTGATTGGCAAAAAAGGGAACAAGATAAAAACTTGCTCCCCTTTTCTCACTATCCACGTAAAACAGCGTCATGCTCTTTAGTTAAAGCATTTAATACTTTTTGGTGTGTTGGTTGTAAATCTTCATCTGTTAATGTTTTTTCACGATCTAAATAGTAAAGTGAAATTGCCACTGATTTTTTACCTTCTTCAACACCTTTACCTTCGTAAATATCAAAGACTTCAACCGTTTGTAATAATTTATTAGCTGCTTTTTTGATGGTTTGAACTAAGTCATCTGCTAATACTTCGCGATCAACGACTAACGCAATATCACGTGTCATACCCGGATGTTTAGGTACCATTGCATAAGCAGGTTTTGAAGTTTCTAATCCGAATAACACATCTAATGATAATTCAAATACATATGTTTCATGTAAGTCTAATTCACGTTGTAATTCAGGATGAACTTGTCCAACTACCCCTACTAAGATATCATTTACATAAACCATAGCCGTACGTCCTGGATGGAACTCTTTATACTCATCAGCTACAACTGGACGATAAGTGACATTTAAGTGACCCATTTCAGTTAAGACTGCATCAACATAACCTTTCGCCACATAGAAGTCTACTTTTTCAACTTTTGCTTGCCATTTATTTGTAATGATTTGTCCTGTCACAGCCCCTGAAATTTTCGTTTCTTCTGTATATTCTCCATTAGCTTGACCGTAAACTTTTCCAATTTCATAAATAGCTACCGTATCGATTGTACGTGCATTATTATAACGCACGACTTCTAATAATTGAGGAATCGTTGATTGACGTAAGTGTGAGCGATCTTCACTCATTGGCATCGCTAATTTAACTAATTCTTTCTTGTTAGCTGGAATCGATAAGAATTGTTCTGCTTTTTCAGCACTTGTTAATGAATAAGTAATCACTTGTGTTAATCCGCAAGCCATTAATGTTTGGTGTGCTTTATTACGCATTAATTGGATTGGTTTATATCCACCTTTAATATCTGTTGAAGGTAACGTTGTTGGAATATTATCATATCCATAAATACGTCCCGCTTCTTCAATTAAATCCTCAACAATTGTAATATCTAATCGACGAGATGGAACATGTACCGTAAATACATCACCATTTAAATCATAAGTAAAGTTTAATCGTGTCCAAACATTTGCTACCTCTTCATTGCTCATGTTTGTTCCGAGTACTGAGTTGATTTTAGCTGCTGTAATTTCAATACTTACTGGTTCAACTGTTAACTCATCATGAGCAACGATTCCAGCACATACTTCCCCATTAGCTAACTCAGCTAATAACTGTGCTGCACGGTTAATCGCTAACTCTGTACGTTTTGCATCAATTCCTTTTTCAAAACGAGCTGATGATTCAGAACGTAATCCTAAACGAGTTGATGTTTTACGAACTGATAAACGGTCAAATAATGCTGATTCTAATAACACGTTTGTTGTATTATCTGTAACCTCAGTCGCTGCTCCTCCCATCACACCGGCAATGGCAATTGGTGTTTGACCATCCGTAATGATAATATCTCCTTCTGCTAATTCACGATCTTGCCCATCCAATGTTTTCATTGTTTCACCAGCAACGGCTTCACGAACAACGATTTCTTTAGAAGCGATTGTATCGTAATCAAAAGCATGTAATGGTTGTCCCATCTCTAACATGACATAGTTCGTGATGTCAACTACGTTATTTTTCGGGCGCATTCCAGCTGCGATTAAACGAGCTTGTAACCATTGTGGAGATTCTTTGATTTCAACGTTTTTCACAACGCGTGATAAGTACATTGGTGCTTTCTCAGTTTTTGAGCTAACTTTGATTAAGTCTTTAGCAGCTTCTGCTACTTCTTCCACTGTTACTTCATCAAATTTAACGTCACGTGATAAAATAGCAGCTACTTCGTAAGCAACGCCATACATTGATAAACAATCCATACGGTTTGGCGTTAATCCAAGCTCAATCACTGTATCATGGAATTTTAAATATTCTAATGCGTCCATTCCAACTGGAGCATCATCTGCACAAATGAAGATTCCATCTGCATAAGCTTGAGGAACTAACTTTTGCTCAATCCCTAACTCTTTTAATGAACAACACATTCCGTTAGATTCTTCACCGCGTAGTTTTGATTTTTTAATTTTAAAGTTTCCTGGTAAAACAGCTCCTGGTTTAGCCACGATGATTTTTTGTCCAGCCGCTACGTTTTTCGCACCACATACGATTTGAACAACACCGTCTTCTCCACCAACATTTACTTGACATACTGATAATTTATCCGCATTTGGATGTTGTACACGTTCTTCAACATAACCAATTACAACATTCGTTGCATCTGCTAATACATTAACCGATTCTACTTCAATCCCTGTTCTTGTAATTTTTTCTGCTAAATCTTTTGGATCAATATCGCTTAAATCAATATATTGACTTAACCAATTCACTGAAACTAACATCTATATGGCCTCCATTCAATCTTATTTAAACTGATTAATAAATCTTAAATCATTTGTATAGAAGTTACGGATATCTTCAATTCCGTATTTAAGCATGGCGATACGCTCTGCTCCGATACCGAATGCAAATCCTTGATATTTCTTAGAATCAAATCCTGACATTTCTAAGACGTTTGGATGCACCATCCCTGCTCCTAAAATTTCAATCCATCCTGTTCCTTTACAGATGTTACATCCACATCCTGAACATTTTGAGCATGTTACGTCAACCTCTACTGATGGTTCAGTAAATGGGAAGAATGATGGACGTAAACGGATTTCACGATCTTCACCAAACATTTTACGAGCTAATTCTAATAATGTCCCTTTTAAGTCAGCCATTGTAATATCAGTATCAATAACTAATCCTTCAATTTGAGTAAATTGATGTGAGTGAGTCGCATCATCATCGTCACGACGATATACTTTACCAGGGCAGATAATTTTGATTGGTCCTTGACCTTTAGCTGCTTCTAAAACACGTGCTTGTACAGGTGACGTATGTGTGCGTAATAAAGACTCTTCAGTAATATAGAATGAATCTTGCATATCACGAGCTGGATGTCCTTTAGGTAAGTTTAATAATTCAAAGTTATAATGATCCCACTCTACTTCTGGACCTTCTTCAACTGTGTATCCCATTGAGATAAATAAAGCTTCTAATTCGTTCGTCACTGCTTGTAATGGATGAACAACACCAATATAGTTTGTACGTCCTGGTAATGTCACATCAATTGTTTCATTTGCTAACTGTTGTTGAATGGCTAAAGCTTCTAACTCAGCTTTTTTAGTTTCAATTGCTTGTGAAATTACAGATTTAACTTCGTTTGATACTTGCCCAGCACTTTTACGTTCTTCTGGCGCCATATCTTTCATGTTTTTCATCACTTCTTGAATTGGACCTTTTTTTCCTAGGTATTTTACGCGAAGATCATTTAATTCTTTTAAATCAGTTGTATTTGCTACTTCTGATAAAGCTTCGACTTGTAATTGTTTTAATCGATCTAGCATCTTAATTCCTCCAAACTGTTTTTTAAAAAATAAAAAAACGTCCTTAAAAAAGGACGTTTCACACGCGGTACCACCTTTATTGCTAAGATAAATTCTTAGCCTCTCAAAACGGATAACGGCCGCAACCGGATGTGATTAGCATCACTCACAAGGTGAATTCATGAGTTTAACTATAAGAGTGCTTCCAGTCCTAGACACTCTCTCCCTTAATAGCAAGTTCCTCATTACTACGCCTTAATCAACGTTTTTTTATTTTTTCTTATCTCTATTATATACATTCAAATGAAAAATGTACAATATTTTATGATATTTAGTAAAATTTTCAATTTATTAAACGAATTTAAACGGTTCCGTACTTAATTCAGAGGCCAGTGCAATATCGCCCATTAATTCATTTAATAAACTTGCAACATGTTGCTTCATGATGCACTCTGCATGGTGTCCCACATCTAAAATGTTTAATCCCATCTCTTGAGCATCTTGGGCATCATGGAATCCGACATCACCTGTAATAAATAAATCAGCTTTCTTAGCTTTAACAGGTCCAATATAGCTACTTCCACTTCCACCAATAATCGCAACTGTTTTAATTTTTTTATTCATCTTACCAACGAAGCGGGCATGTGAAATATTTAAAGCCTGTTTAACGTGTTGAATATACTCAGAAGCTTCTACTGGATTTTCAACTTGCCCAATACGTCCAAGACCATACTCAGCATCAGGCATCGTCACATTTAAGGCATACACATCATATGCCATTTCTTCGTAAGGATGTACCGTTTTAATTTTAGCAATCACACAACTTACTAAAGAAGTTGGAAGTACCCCTTCAATCTTCATTTCATCCACATATTCAATTTCACCAGTTTGTCCGATAAACGGTTGACTACCCGCTAATGGTTGAAATGAACCGGTTCCTGAAGTCGTAAATGTGCAGTGTGAATAAGCACCAATCTGTCCAACGCCTGCATCTCCCATAACCTGACGAACATCTTCAACATGTGTGCTAGGAACATAAATCGCAATTTTTGAATATTCTTCACGTTTCGTCGGAATTAAAGGTTGAATGTTCATTAACCCTAGAGCATTAGCTAAACAGTCATTCATCCCGTTTTTTGCGATATCAAAGTTGGTGTGCATAGAATACACACAAATATCGTGCTTGATGCAAAGCTCTACGATCTTCCCTTTTGGAGTATTCGTATTAATTGAAGCTAATGGACGATAAATAAATGGATGATGCGCCACGATTAAATTGGCTCTACGTTCAATCGCTTCTTCAACGACCGCCTTAGTTACATCGAGTGTCACTAAAACTTTAGTTAATGGGCGATTCACATTTCCGATATGTAATCCAATAGGATCTTTATCGTAAGCTAAATGTTTTGGAAATAAGACTTCCAATTGTTTAATGACATCTGAAATACTAAGACTCATTTATAACACCTCTTTTAATAATGCTTGGCGTTGTTTTAAACTCTCCAAACGTGGATGATTCACTGGTAATTGATGAATGATGGATTCATTTTTAGCAAATTCTTTACTCCATTTTGCATGGAAAACGTCATGTTCTTTGTTTAAGCGTAAAATTGGCCCAAATTCAATATCTAACTCGCTATAAGGGACTAATTCCTCAACTGGTTTAGCAACAATAATCTCATAGAACTTTCCTTCATCTAAAACGATTTTTTCATCAATGATTTCAAATTGATGTGCTGCTAGCCAAGCACGCAATAAGTTAGCATCAATATTAGGTTGTAAGACTAAACGTTGAAATGATTGAGACAATGAGATATTGTCTTCTAAAATAGAGACAATTAATTTCCCCCCCATTCCAGCAATCACAACACCTTCAACTTCAGAAGGATTTAAAACCGTTAAGCCCGGACCTAAGCGTGTTTCAATTTTCTCATTTAAGTTGTATCGAGCAATTGTTGTTTTTGCTGCTTCTAAAGGACCTACCCCGATATCAGCCGCAATTGCTTTTTTTAATTGACCATTTAAAATACCTACACAAGGTAGGTATGCATGGTCTGTTCCAACATCCGCTACAGTTTGTAGTGGTGCTAGAGCATTTAAACATGTTTGTAAACGTAACGATAAATCGTAATTCATACTATCGAATCCTATTCTTCCATGAAGTCTTTTAAGCGACGGCTACGAGAAGGATGGCGTAGTTTTCGTAATGCTTTTGCTTCAATCTGACGAATACGTTCACGAGTTACACCGAATTCTTTTCCGACTTCTTCAAGTGTACGTGTGCGTCCATCTTCAAGTCCAAAGCGTAAACGTAACACGCGCTCTTCACGATCGGTTAACGTTTCTAAGACATCATCTAATTCTTTTTTAAGCATTTCGTTAGAAGCAAACTCAGATGGTGATAATGCATCCGCATCTGGAATGAAATCTCCTAAGTGTGAATCATCTTCTTCACCTACTGGTGATTCTAATGAAACGGGTTCTTGAGAGATTTTTAAGATTTCACGAACTTTCTCAGGTGAAATTCCCATTTTTTCTGAGATTTCTTCTGGTAATGGTTCACGCCCTAATTCTTGAACTAATTGACGTTGAATACGAACTAATTTATTAATTGTTTCAACCATGTGAACTGGGATACGAATTGTACGTGCTTGGTCAGCAATCGCACGAGTGATAGCTTGACGAATCCACCATGTTGCATATGTTGAGAATTTAAATCCTTTACGGTAGTCAAACTTTTCAACGGCTTTAATTAATCCCATATTTCCTTCTTGGATTAAGTCTAAGAATAACATTCCACGTCCAACATGACGTTTTGCAATACTTACAACTAAACGTAAGTTTGCTTCAACTAGACGTTTTTTCGCGTACTCACCTTCATGAATCACGCGACGTGCTTCTTCATCACTTAACTCAGTAATTCCAATTAAGAATTCATTTCCATCATTTGCTTCTCCAGCATCTTTAATTAAAGAGTCAATACGCTCTAACAATTCAGCTGGAAGCTCTTCATTGCGACGACGTAAATCTAAAATCTCAGTCGAAATATCTCCGCGCTCAATTTTCTTCGCAAAGTTAATCTCTTCTTGGCTTGATAATAATTCAACACGTCCGATCTCTTTTAAGTACATACGAACTGGATCGTTGATTTTAAACTGTGATGTAAACTCAAAATCATCGAATTTTTCTTCTAAATCTACTTCATCCTCAGCATTAAAGTCAGCTGGGATGTTTTCATCCTCTTCATCTTCGTTATCGAAATCAGGTAAGATTAAAACTGTTTCTTCCTCTTCTGCTTGAGCAACTTCTGGTTCAACAATTTTTTCTGATTTAACGATATCAATTCCTTCTGCATCATATAAATCTAAAAATGAACTAATCATTTCTGGGTCTAAATGAACTTGTTCAAAGTTATTATTGATTTCATCGTATGTTAAATAACCACGTTTTTTTCCTAACTTGATTAATTGATTATTAATTTCTAAAATCTTTTTTTCGTCAAGTACCGGATTTGACATAAAACCACTCCTTCTATTTCCCAAACTGTTGTTTGAGTTGATTTACTTTACCTAGTAATTCCAATTTCTCGTGATCTAATGTTGCTTCGCTAATTTGTTTTTTTAATTGCTCCATCTGAGCTCTATAAACATATTCTTTAACGACAGAAATTAAATCATAAATGACTTCATCACTTCCAAGGGGTGGAAGCGACTCGCACTCAAAAATAATATCTGTAATCGGCTTAACTAAGGCTTCGTCAATCCAATTTAAAAAATATTGTAAATTCATCGTTTCATGTGTCGTGTAATAATCTAAAATATATAGCACGATATTACGACGCGTTGGATCATTCAAATAACCATTTAACTCTTTTTCTACCTGTAAAGCGACACGGCGCTCTTTTAACATGTAGTGAATTAACATTTTTTCAGAACGTTCATATTTAGTATCTCGCACTTGTCTTGAATGTATCTGTAGGTTTTCGTTTTTATTGTTATTAATATTGGCATTTTTATACACTTGACTTTTGCTACTATTGAACTCCTGCAAAATACTTTGCTCACCTATTGAAATATCATACGCTAATTTTTTTAAAATTAACTCTTGCAGAGTGTGACTTTGCAAGGTATAAGCAAAATGGTAGATTTGACGTTTAAATTGCTCTCGATGGCTAACAAATTCTAAATTAAACTGTCGTTTAATATAACGATACTGATAATCGACAGCTGGAATTGCTTGATCAATTAACTTAGAAAAGGCCTCTTTCCCGTGTGTCTTAATAAACTCATCAGGATCCATTTTATTTGGAATTTCAACGACACTGACTGAAAAGTTTTGTGCCATTAAAATAGGAATTGCTTTATTCGCAGCAGCGAGTCCGGCTTTATCCCCATCAAAACATAATATAATTTGATCAGTTAGACGGCGTAATTCACGACTATGATCTTCGGTCAAAGCGGTTCCCATCGTCGCGACTGATTCAACAAATCCCGCTTCAACTGCGGAAATAACATCTAAAAATCCTTCAAATAATAAGACTCGATTATGACGACGAATCGCTAACTTAGCATCATTTAAATGATAAATAAGCTTTCCTTTTTGGAAAATAGGTGATTCAGGTGAGTTCACGTATTTCCCTAAATGAGTATCCCCTTCTAAGAAAACACGACCACTAAATCCAACCACGTGTCCGATTTTATCAAAAATAGGGAACATAATACGGGATTTAAATCGATCATAATATTGTCCATTATGCTCATTAAGTAAACCTAATTTCATCGCCACATCTAACGAATATCGATTATTAGCTAACGTTTTAACTAAAGCGTCCGAATAAGATGGAGCTAACCCGATTCCAAACTTCGCAATCGTTTCATCACTCATCCCACGATTATGAAGATAATCTAATGCCACTTTTCCTTCTTTTGTGTGATTTAAATAATAGTGATAAAATCCTTTAGAAAACTCTAAAATATCAAATTCATTTTTAAACTTAGCGTCTTGAATCGATTCATCTGATGGTAGAACAATGTTCGTTTCAATCCCCGCACGCTTGGCTAATTTTAAGATAGCTTGTGGATATGAAATAGCTTCAAGTGAAGAGACGAACGAAACGACGTTTCCTCCTTCTCCACAACCAAAGCACTTATAGATTCCTTTATCTGGTGACACGACAAAAGAGGGGGTATTTTCCCCATGGAAAGGACATAAACCTTTATAATTCTTCCCAGCTTTACTCAATTGTACATAGTCACTAATGACATCAACGATATCACTTTTTTCTACGACTTCATCAAATAATTCTTGTGGAATTCGACCCTTTCCCATCGTGTTCACCCTCTCTCCTATAATGTCTTAATTTTAAAATTTTAAAGCAACTTTATGTAGAAATTAAAATTGAATTTTTGAAGTAATGTACTCAACTAATTCATCGATTGCTACACGTTCTTGTTCCATTGTATCACGATGACGAACTGTTACTTTTTTATCTTCTAATGAATCATAGTCGAATGTGACACAGAATGGTGTTCCAATTGCATCTTGACGACGATAACGTTTACCAATTGTTCCTGCTTCATCGTAATCAACCATCATATGTTTAGACAATTCTGCAAACACTTCCAATGATTGTTCATTCAATTTCTTAACTAATGGTAAGACCGCCACTTTGTAAGGAGCTAAAGCTGGGTGGAATTTTAAAACTTCACGTGTTTCTCCATTTTCTAACGTTTCTTCTTCATAAGCATCAATTAAGAACGCTAATGTCACACGGTCTGCTCCTACTGATGGTTCAATACAGTATGGTACATATTTTTCATTTGTTGTTGGATCTTGATATTCGAAGTTTGCTCCTGATTCTTTCATATGTGCTTTTAAGTCGAAGTCAGTACGGTTGGCAACTCCCCATAACTCTCCCCAACCAAATGGGAAACGGTACTCGATATCTGATGTTCCGTTACTGTAGTGACTTAATTCTTCTGGTGAATGTTCACGTTGACGAATATGTTCTGGATTCATTCCTAAATTTACTAACCAATTCCAGCAATATTGTTTCCAGAACTCATACCATTGTCCATCTTCACCTGGTTTACAGAAGAATTCTAATTCCATTTGTTCGAATTCACGTGTACGGAATGTAAAGTTTCCTGGTGTAATTTCGTTACGGAATGATTTCCCGATTTGTCCAATTCCAAATGGAATTTTTTTACGGCTAGTACGTTGAACATTTTTGAAATTAACGAAGATTCCTTGTGCTGTTTCTGGACGTAAATAAACAGCTGATTTATCGTCTGAAACAACTCCCATGTGTGTTTTAAACATTAATTCAAATTGACGAATATCTGTAAAATCATGAGCTCCACAGTCTGGACATGCAATATTGTGCTCACGAATATAAGCCATCATTTGTTCTTCTGTCCATCCATCAGCTACGATATCGTCTCCATGATCTTCGATTAATTTATCTGCACGGTGACGACTCTTACATGCTTTACAGTCCATTAAAGGATCACTAAATCCTCCAACGTGCCCTGATGCAACCCAAGTTTGAGGATTCATTAAGATGGCACTATCTAACCCCACATTATATGGTGACTCTTGGATAAATTTTTTCCACCAAGCTTTTTTCACGTTATTTTTTAATTCCACACCTAACGGCCCATAATCCCAAGTATTTGCTAATCCTCCATAAATTTCGCTTCCTTGGTAAACGAATCCTTGTGTTTTACACATATTTACGATTTTTTCCATTGTTACTTGACTCATTTTAACGCTCCTTCACTTAACAAAATTCTGGTCTCGTGAACATAGAGAAAATAAAAACTCCCATACCTATGCCACGAGCATAGGGACGAGAGTTATTCCCGCGGTTCCACCCTATTTGTAAAATCCTATGATTTTACCACTTTGTTAACTATGCTCAAAAGTTCCCTTCCTTAAGACCTTGAAATCTGGCTCCCACCTTCCCAGACTCGCTGTCATTCAAATGTTCAAAAGTACTACTCTTCGTCTTCACATAAATATTGCATTATACTACTACCATTATAGTATATCAATAGTTAAAAGACAATATACAAAAATACGAAAAACGACGGCAAAAAAACAATAATTACAACTAATAATCACACATTTATTAAAATTCATACATAAAGATAATTTATACAACATGACTCTTTCTACTTTCTATTATGCTTTTCAAATATAAAGTAGAAAAAGAAGAGCAAATTCGCTCTTCTTTAAATTTCTTTCATAAATTTCTTAGTCTGAAGATGTAAACCAGCATATGAATCATAATAGGCATCTAAAAATTGCTCAATTGGTTTCAACAATTCTTCTTCTAATTCAACCTCAGGTAAATGATTAATATCAACCTTATACAGTGCACGAACAATTGGAATAAGGGGAGCATCAATTAAAATAGGTTCCGCTGGGTGATAACACTTAGCACAAACTAATCCTCCTTGGCGTACACTCAGTGTTGCGATATGTTCTGTACTTCTACACACAGCACAGCAATCCATTACAGGTTCAATGCCAATAATAGGCATCATTTTAAGTTGAAAAATTAAACTTAATAAATAAGCTGAATAACCTTGTTCAGCTGCATCTAAGAAATTTTTCAACATACGATAAACATACGAACTGTACTCAGATTCAGCCATCCCTTTTAAAATTAATTCAATCATAAAATAAAAATAAGCTATATTTTCATAATCTAACTTTACATTTAAATAATAATCAATAACGTCTCCACTATAAACATAATATAGATCGCTATTGGCATTTGTTGAGGGCTTTAAATTAAAACGTGCACAAGTCAATGGCTGGACGAGTGCACTTTTTTTTGTATTAACTTTATTGGCGTTTTGTACAAAAACGCCAATAACCCCCTGATTCTCCGTCAGAACTTTAACAATTTTATGGTGTTCTCCATAGTTAAAGCTCTTCAATATAATTCCTTCAACATCAATTGCCACGCTACTCCTCCTCTGTAACTTTAGCAGGCTTTACATTAGCAATCTCTTCTGAGAACTCAGTATTTATATTGTCTATCGCTAACTTATCTGATTCTTTCATTAACAAATAGTGATCAATTTTTCCTGTACGTTTAAAGACTTCCCATTCTAGACTATTCATGTATGATCCCTTCTTACTAGCTACGCTATTATTTTTAGCCCCTATACATTAGTATGGCTAAGAAGAGAAAATCTATGATAATTCCAATTTAATTTTGTCTTAAAAAGTCGAATTAGTATTCTTTTTCACTATATCCAAAGTCATTTAGATATAATTTTTTATTACGCCAATCTTTTTGAACTTTTACCCATAATTCTAAGTAGATTTTTGTTCCTAATAATTTAACGATATCTTTACGAGCTAATGTCCCGATGTCTTTTAACATCTTTCCACCTTTACCAATTAGGATTCCTTTTTGAGATGGACGCTCTACAACAATCGTTGCCATCACATCAATGACATTTTTCCCATCTACTTTTTCAATTTTATCAATAACAACAGCTACTGAATGTGGCACTTCTTCATGTGTTAAATGTAATACTTTCTCACGAATTAATTCTGAAATAATGAAACGTTCTGGATGATCCGTAATATGATCTGATGGGTAGAATTGTGGTCCTTCTGGCAACTCTTCTTTGATAACAGAAAGTAAGGTATCGATATTTTCTCCTGTCATCGCTGAAATTGGAATAATACCCGCGAAGTCATGCTGATCACGGAAAGTCGCAATCACTGTTAATAACTCTTCTTTTGTAATTAAATCAATTTTATTAATAACTAAAAAAACTGGTTGCTTAACTGATTTTAAATGCTCTAAAATGAATTGATCTCCGCGACCTAACTTTTCAGTTGCATTTACCATAAACATAACTGCATCTACTTCATTTAATGTTCCAATCGCTAAATCAGTCATAAACTTCCCTAACTCATGCTTCGGTTTATGAATTCCTGGTGTATCGATAAAAATCGTTTGCGAATCGTTATCTGTAATAACTCCTTGAATTTTATTTCGTGTCGTTTGTGGTTTATCACTCATAATGGCGATTTTTTTCCCTAAAACTTTGTTTAAGAATGTTGATTTCCCAACATTAGGACGCCCTATGATAGAAACAAATCCTGATTTAAATGTTGCATTAGTCATTATAGATCCTCCGATGTGAATGAATATGGTAATAATTGTGCGACTGTGTATGTTTTGATTTCGTCTTTGTTACTTAATAAAATCACTTGTGCATCTTGTGGCATTAACTCACTAATGACTTGACGACAAGCCCCACAAGGTGAAATTGGACGATCTGTATTAGCAACAACAGCAATCGCTTCAATATCGTCACGACGATAACCTTTTGTAAAAGCTGTAAATAAAGCAGAACGCTCTGCACAATTTGTTAATCCAAATGAAGCATTTTCAACGTTTGCTCCATTAATAATATTTCCATCTTTTAATTTTAAAGCCGCTCCTACTGGAAATTTAGAATAAGGCACATAAGCATTTTGATAAGCTTCTTTTGCTGCTGCGATTAAGTCTGCATACATTTCTTTCATAAACTCTTCACCTACTATTTAAATATATATGGAAGAAAGATAATTCCTCCGATAATTGTCGCAAAAATAGCTGCGACAAGAACCGCTCCTGCGGCAACATCCTTTGCAATTTTAGCATAAAGATGATATTCAGCTGTCACTAAATCAACCGTTCTTTCAATAGCAGTATTCACCATTTCTAAACAGATGACTTGTGTACTAACAAGTAGAATAATTAGAAACTCTACTTTACTAATACCAAAAGAAAGGCCACCTAAAACAGCAGCCAAAGCTGCTGTATAGTGGACCTTTATATTACGCCCTATTACAAATGATGTCAAGATACCACGAAAAGCATGTTGAAAAGATTTTATTAATGCTTTAACGGAATGTTCCTCTTTAACGTCGAATTCCGAGCGCATTTAAGACATCCTCCTGTTTACCAAACATGACTTTCTCTTCTTCTGGCTCTAGATGATCATAACCTAACAAATGAAGACATCCATGAACAGCAAGGAAACTTAATTCACGTTCAAATGAATGTCCGTAACGCTCCGCTTGCTCACGTGTTCTTGGTAATGAAATAAAGACATCACCTAGCATTCGAGGCATTGGAATTCCCTGAATTTTAATTTCTCCTGGCATTTCATCTTCAATGGCAAATGTAATAACATCTGTTACCGCATCTTTTTGGCGATAGTTCGCATTAATCTCACGGATTTGCTCATTATCAACGAAGATAAAACTACACTCTAGCATCTCACTCGTTAAATTTTCTTGTTTAATTGTTTCATTGACTACTGTTGTAATCATTGCTTCATAAGTATCAACCGACTCACTCGTTTGATTATAAAATTGGATATCTACTCCCATGTCTGTTACTCCTTTTTACTCACCAGTCTTTTCATAGCTTTCAATAATTTTTTGAACAAGCGTATGACGAACAACGTCAACTGTTTCGAATTGAACAAATTCAATTCCTTTTACATCTGATAAAATTTCTTTTGCATGTTTTAAACCTGATTTTACTGGTTTAGGTAAGTCAATCTGAGTCTCATCACCTGTGACTACCATCTTAGAATTAAATCCTAAACGCGTTAAGAACATTTTCATTTGCTGTTTCGTTGTATTTTGTGCTTCATCTAAAATGATATACGCATCTTCAAGGGTACGACCACGCATATAAGCAAGTGGCGCAATCTCAATAATTCCACGCTCAATCATTTTTTCTGTTTGTTCAAGTCCTAACACATCATATAATGCATCATACAACGGGCGTAAATATGGATCAACCTTTTCTTTTAAGTCTCCGGGCAAGAATCCAAGATTTTCTCCCGCTTCAACGACTGGACGCGTTAAGATAATTTTACGAACAATATTCTTTTTAAGCAACGCAACACCAATCACAACCGCTAAATAAGTTTTTCCGGTCCCGGCTGGTCCAATTCCAAAAACAAGGTCATTGTCCTGAATTTTACGATAATATTCTTTTTGATTGAATGTTTTAGCATAGATGGTTTTTCCTTGAATCGTTTTGATAATTTTATAACGCTCATCAAAGAGTGATTCTAATTCACCTAAACGATGCTGTTCATTCATTTTTATTGCATATAACACATCACGTTCTGTAATTTCTTTTCCTTTACGATGTAACTCCACAAGTGCTAATAACACTTGACGAATAATTTCGGCTTTTTTCTCATCACCGAATAAATACAACTGATCGCCTCGTAATGAAATCTCGACATTGTAGTAATCTTCAAAGATTTTTAAATGTTTATCATGATGTCCAACAACTGAGATTGTCTCATCAATAGTTTCAAACACTGCAGGTATTTTAATAGGGTCTTTACTCATAATTCAGCTCCTCTAATATGCAATATTTTCGTATATTGTCAGATGACACTTATAAATAAATTGTGTCTCTGTCTCTTCTTCTGATATTATCTCCAAATTCTTAATGATAAACTCCCCATCTGTCTCTTGTTTAAATTTATTTTTAACAAGTGTCAGAAGATTTGCCTTTAATTCTTCAGAAGTATTTACTCTCATTATATCACGTTTTTCATAATATTGTCTTTTTTCTAAATAAAGGGGAGATTCTTCCATAAAAAAGAATGGATTGTACTCTTTTGTCACTTCTTCATACTTCTCATAAGCAATCTCTTGTGAAAGAAAGTTAAACTCCATTCCACCCAGATAGAGAACATAAGTAGTTTGTTTGTTAGCTGTAAAACCTTCTTGTACATCAACTTTTTCCGCCGTCACATTAACTTCATACCAGGTATCTGCCCAAACTTCTCCTTTAGCGGTATCTTCAATAGGTATAATTTCAGTTGTATACGGTTGCTCGACATAGCAAGTAACTAATGGATCTCCTTCTTTAACGAGCTGGTTTTGTTCAACTAACACCCGGCAACTTGAAACTTTATAATTTTTAATGATCCCTGAACGCTTCGCATATAGCGTGTCGGAATAAGTGTCTAAATCATCACGCTCATCTACTGGTGTATTATAAACATCGAAAACGATATCTGTTCCTTTGCGATAAATATTTATCCAAACATATTCATTATAATACGCTTCAAGTTCAGTTTTTATATCTTCAACCTCACTTTTTAAAAAGTGAAATGGTCCAACCTGATTAAAATGAGGCTCAAGTAATGCCTCTAACTCTTGTTGTTCTTGAGTATTTAAATTCCCATTAATTCGATAACCAATTGTATGTTTATTCATCAAAATCATTAATACACACGTTAAAGCGACAATGGGAACAATAATTTTCAAGATGGCAGGATAAATCGATAACTCTGTCACAATCGGATAACGAGTTTCAAGCTGTTTGGCTACATCCTTTCGAATTGTAACCAAATAGCCATCTTCATGTTTTTTCACCCCATAAATCATTATATTTTGACGCCTGAGCTGGGTGACTTCTGTCATAGAAGGCACTATAATTTGTACTTTTGTTATAAAGATACTTAACCATTTATTATTCATCCATATCACCGACTATTTCTATTTTTTTTATCCCATCACTTTCAATTCGAATGACTAAATCACCATACTCTTTAATACGTAAGTTCACCCCAAAAATCACATAGCGGTTATCTGGGGTCTTCAAAATACAAGATTCCTCTGTAAAATTCTCTACCGTACAACGATCATTGACAATGACGCTTTTATTCTGTATGAGTTGAATAAGAGGATAACTCAAGGCTTGCTTAAAGATTAATGATTCAACCTTATTAATCATTTCCATTCTATCACCATCGTTTTTGTCTTAACTCTTCTTATACTCATAAGATTGTATGAGATGACACCTTGGAATATGAACATTTACTTAAAAATGCTTTTGATAAACTACATGAAGCCGCCATTTTTACTCTAAATTTAGATACACTACCAATATATTACTGATTTAATTAGAATAAAAAAATCGATTCTCTAAAGAGAATCGATTTTTTTATTCTATATCTTCAACCACAAATTTAAAGACTTCAGCATCAACCATATTTGTTCCAACTGAGTTTAAATCAACAGGTTTAAGTATTGTATTTAATTTAGTTATCCCATCAATTGTTAAAATTGAAACCTCTTGTTTTGGTAAAACCTTGATACAATCAACAAATTGATGTGGATTTGATTTAATGGTTTTAATTCCTAAACATCCCTTTTTGTTACGCGTTGATAACGCAATGTCTTTTACTTTTAATTTTTTAATATTTCCACGTTGCGTTAACAGCAAAATTTCATCATTAACAGAGGCTAAAACAACTTTAATTAATTGATCACCTGCTCCTAATTGAATCCCTTTGACTCCCATCGCCTTTAATCCAGTTGGGGTAATTTCATCATCACTAAACTTTAACAAATATCCATTTTTTGTTACCATAATGACATCGTTCATAAACGTACAACGAATGACTGAAATTAATTCATCATCTTCTTTAACCGACATGGCTACCATGGCACGGTTATAACGTGTCACCTCAAAATCACTTAATCGAGTTTTCTTAACCATTCCGCTTGCAGTCGTAAAGAAGAAGTACTCTTCCGTTTTGAAATTAGAAACCGCATGTACCGCAATAATTTTTTCTTCTGAATCCATCGTCACTAAGTTTGAAACGTGTTGACCAATATCTTTCCACTTAAACTCAGGCAACTTAAAGACTGGTAAATAAATAAAGCTTCCTCGATTTGTAAACATGACAAGTGTTTGAAGCGTATCTAACTGAAGTTTAGCAACTAATTCGTCGCCTTCTTTCATCGTTGACGTATCTGATTTTGTAGCATTGTAAGAACGTAGACTTGTACGTTTAACATAGCCATCTTTTGTGATTGCAACCATGACATCTTCCTTAACAACCATATCTGTTTCATCAATTTTGATTTCTTGGATATGTTTTTGAATGACACTACGGCGAGGTGTTTCAAATTGCTTTTTAACTTGTTTCAACTCATCTTGAATCACTTTTAACAGTTTAGTTTCACTACTTAAAATAGCTGTTAATTCTTGAATAGTTTTTGTTAATTCTTCATTCTCTTTTTCAAGAGCTGTGACGTCTGTATTAGTTAAGCGATATAACTGTAACATCACGATAGCTTCTGCTTGACGCTCACTGAATCCAAAGGCTTGAATTAAATTTTTCTTCGCATCTGCTTTGTCTTTTGAATGACGAATAATTTGAACGACTTCATCTAAAACAGACACCATTTTAATTAACCCTTCAACAATGTGTTGACGTTCACGAGCACGTTTTAAATCGAAGTTTGAGCGGTTAGTTACCACTTCTTTTTGATGTTGAATATACGCATCGATTAAATCCATTAATCCCATTAAGACTGGACGCTTATTATGAATTGCAACCATGTTAATGTTATAAGAGATTTGTAAATCAGTATTTTTAAATAAGTAATTTAAGACGATTTCTGATTTAACATCTTTTTTAAGTTCAATGACGATTCGTAATCCATTGCGGTCCGTTTCGTCACGTACTTCCATGATACCTTCCACTTTTTTATCAATACGAAGATCATCAATTTTCTTCACTAAATTTGCTTTATTCACTTCATAAGGAATTTCAGTGACAACGATTTGTTCACGTCCTCCACGAACTGGTTCAATCTCAGCTTTGGAACGAATGACAATACGACCTTTTCCAGTTGTATAGGCTTTTTTTATTTCTTGTTCCCCTTGAATAATAGCACCTGTTGGGAAATCTGGACCTTGAACAAACGTTAAGATATCATCTAATGCACATTGTTTATGATTCATTCGATAAATAACGGCGTCAATAATCTCACCTAAGTTATGGGGGGGGATATCAGTTGCATAACCGGCTGAGATCCCTGTTGCCCCATTTACTAATAAGTTTGGGAAAAAGGCTGGTAATACTGTTGGTTCTGTCATCGAATCATCAAAGTTTGGAACAAAATCAACTAAGTTTTTATCGATATCTTTTAATAACAATCCTGAAATAGCTGATAAACGAGCTTCCGTATAACGCATCGCGGCTGCTGGATCGCCATCAATACTACCATTATTCCCATGCATTTGAACTAATGGTTCACGAAGCTTCCAATCTTGTGATAAACGCACCATAGCATCATAAACGGAAGAATCTCCATGAGGATGATAGTTACCAATCACGTTACCGACTGTTTTAGCCGATTTACGGAATGGTTTTTCATAAGTATTTCCGTCTTTATACATCGCATATAAAATACGTCGTTGTACAGGCTTCAATCCATCTCGCACATCTGGTAATGCACGATCTTGAATAATATATTTCGAGTAACGTCCAAAACGATCACCCATAATATCCTCTAAACGCATGACCTGCACACGTTCTTGGGTAGCTTTATTCATAAATTACACCCTTTCTATGTCATAATCATCTTCCATGGTAAAGTCGACATTTTGCTCAATCCATTCTCGACGAGGCTCAACTTTATCTCCCATGAGTGTTGTCACTCGATGATCTGCGTCCGCAGCATCTTCGATGGTTACTTGAATTAAAGTTCGTGTTTCAGGATTCATAGTTGTATCCCATAACTGATCGGCATTCATCTCACCAAGACCTTTGTAACGTTGAAGGGTATAACCTTTTCCAACTTTTGCAATAACATCATTTAACTCTTCATCTGTCCAAGCATATTCAATGACTTGTTTTTTACCTTGACCTTTTGAAACTTTATAAAGCGGTGGTAAAGCAATATAAACCTTTCCTGCTTCTACTAATTCTTTCATGTAACGGAAGAAGAATGTTAAAAGCAACACTTGAATATGCGCACCATCAGTATCGGCGTCGGTCATGATGATAATTTTATCATAATTAACATCGCTTAATTCAAAGTTCGCCCCTACTCCCGCACCAATAGTATAAATCATCGTATTGATTTCTTCATTTTTAAAGATATCTTCCATTTTTGCTTTTTCGGTATTAATCACTTTACCACGCAATGGAAGAATCGCTTGAAAGGCACGGTTTCGACCTAGTTTCGCTGAACCGCCCGCCGAATCCCCCTCAACTAAGAATAACTCATTCTTTTGTGGATTCTTTGTTTGTGCTGGCGTTAGCTTCCCAGATAAATTAGTTTCTTTTTTCTTTTTTGTTTTCCCGCTACGTGCATCTTCACGTGCTTTACGAGCCGCTTCTCGAACTTGAGCCGCTTTCACTGCCTTCTTAATTAACTGTGTCGCAACTGCTCCATTTTCATTAAAGAAGAATGTTAACTTTTCGGCAATAACGTTATCTACAGCTGAACGTGCTTCTGGTGTTCCAAGCTTTGCTTTCGTTTGTCCTTCAAACTGTAATAAACGCTCTGGAATACGAACAGAAACAATTGCTGCTAATCCCTCTCGAATATCAGCACCTTCTAAGTTTTTATCTTTTTCTTTTAAAAGTCCGTTACGACGAGCATAATCATTAAAAATACGAGTTAAGACAGCTTTTGCACCTGTTTCATGTGTTCCACCATCTTTTGTACGGACATTATTAACAAATGATAAAATATTTTCTGAATAGCTTCCCGAGTATTGGAAGGCAAAATCAACTTCAATATCTTGGCTCTCGCCTTCAAAATAAACGACTTCATGTAACGTATCTTTACCTTCATTTAAAAAGCTAACAAACGATTTAATTCCGTCCTCATAGTAGAACGTTTCTTCTTTATCATTTCTTAAATCAACTAATTCAATTTTTAATCCTTTTAGTAAAAACGCTGATTCTCGTAATCGTTCACTTAAAATATCAAAAGAATAAACTGTTGTTGAAAAAATTTCTGGATCTGGCTTAAAAGTCACTAATGTTCCTGTTTCTTTTGTTTTACCTATCACTTCAAGTCCCGTAACTGGGTGTCCACCCTTTTCAAAGCGTTGACGGAAAATAGATCCATCGCGTTTAATTGTTACCTCTAACCATTCCGATAAGGCATTGACTACACTGGCCCCTACACCATGTAATCCACCTGATGTTTTATAACCACCCGTTCCAAACTTTCCACCCGCGTGTAAAACTGTATAAATAACTTCAGGAGTTGGCTTTCCCGATTTATGCATTCCGGTAGGAACTCCACGTCCACAGTCTTGGACACTAATACTATTATTTTCATGAATTGTTACTTTTATATAATTACCGTAACCGGCTAAAACTTCATCAATAGCATTATCAACAATTTCATAAACGAGATGATGTAATCCACGGCTATCTGTAGAACCGATGTACATCCCAGGTCTTTTTCGTACCGCTTCTAATCCTTCAAGTACCTGTATCGAATCTTCGTTATAATTTAAGTGCGTCGACATGATGACACTCCTTTCTCTTTCCATTATCTCATTTTAAAAGATTTTACCTCAGAATAAAAGAGATTATTTGCACAAATTCATCGAACTTTTGTTTTATTTCTATACAAAATAAAAGTATTATACATTAATTAGAATACGAATAACAGTGTGAAATATGTCGAAAAAGAAGTTTTTTATATTTTTTTTGTAATTTTGACTAATATTATTAGACTCTATGCTATAATATTTCTACAAAAAAGGAGGATTTAAATGAACAATATAATTTTAATGATTGTCGCTTATTTATTAGGCTCATTCCCCTCAGCACTTGTGATTGGGAAGACTTTTTATCAAAAAGATATTCGTAACTACGGCTCTGGAAATCTAGGAACCACGAATGCGTTCCGTGTTCTAGGAAAAAAAGGAGGGGCCGTTGTTTTTATTCTAGATATTTTAAAAGGGGGATTAGCTCTATTAATTGCTACTTATGGGGGAGCAACGATTTCACCATTAATTATTGCTGTATTTGCTTTAATCGGTCACATCTATCCCATTTTCGCTAATTTTAAAGGGGGGAAAGCTGTAGCTACAAGCGCTGGAATTATATTATTTTACTCACCCGTTCTATTTGCGATACTATTCATTATTTTCGTTATTACATTAAAAATTTGGAAGATGGTTTCACTATCATCAACGATTATTTCCATCGCTGCTGTCTTCATCGTTTGGTTCGGAAATTATGATTTAACGGCACAAATTATGTTTTCAATTTTCGCAGCTCTTATTATTATTAAACATATTCCAAATTATAAGCGTATCTTAAACGGAACAGAGAACAAAGTTTCATTCTTATAAACACGTCATTGGGGGAAACATAATATGAAAACGAGTAATTGTTCAACACACACAACATCTAATGAGGCACAAATCCTATATGCACGCATTACTAAAGTCAAAGCTGAATTACATGAATTAGTTAAAAATCTTGGAATGGTTCATGAATTAACTGTAGCCAAAAGCCAAGAACTTGACGTTGTTGTTAATGAATATATGACACATAAAAACCAATTATAAGAAAAAAAATAGCCATTTAGGCTATTTTTTTATGTTCTATATCCATTTGTTCTACATACCAACAGAAATGTTTTCTACATCTACTATGTTAAATTAAATATTTAATAGTTATACCATGGGTTACCTGCTATGCGAAGCCTGTTTCCTACGTTGGTAGAGTCTTAAAAGTCTTAAGATGAAAAAGACTTATGTGACTTATATATTTCCTAAATTTTTTAGTAAAAGAAAAGCATTAAATGATTAAGGATCATCTAATGCTTTTAGTTTTACTTCATATTTTGATTAATTTGTTTCATGACTTGGTTAATTTGTTTTTGAGAAGGTGTACGCCCCATTTGCATCATCATTGTACGTACCACTTCTTCATTAATAGGTGGGTTTTTTTGTAAATATTTCTTTAATTGACGTTGTGCGACGAAAAATCCAACAACAGCTCCTACTAATAATGCGATAATAATCCATAACCAAAATACCCAACTTGTAAACATATGTATTTCCTCCAAACGTTTTTACTATTCAATAGACCACTATTATACTCAATTTATACTAGATTATGGTCAATATGTCAAGTAAATATGGGATAAAGAAACCATCCTTACTAACCTATTGATAGCGTTTTTAAAAGAAGGAGCCAAAGGGTTGAGAAAAGAATGAGGAAAATCCGGATAAGTTCACTATTTACGATTCCCATCATTCTCATATAAGTTAAACTTCCTAATTCATGAGCAAGCAATCCTAATAAACCAATCACAAAGCATAAAACACCCACCCTGTCCTTATTACAATAAGTAGCTCTTAATAGATATAATCAATGGATAGCCATTCGTTGTTTTGGGATGAATTCACTAAGAAGTGTTAGATACTGATTCTAAAGTAAAACGACCCCAAAAACTCGGTAGTAGCAATAATTCCTCCTAATAAGGTAATGAATCCTATCATGATAATCTCTACCTCTTCACTGATAATTGGCATTCCTAGCATGGTTTTAAGGCTAATTTGATAAGCTAACGAAATAGTGGCAACATATAAACCTAAAAAGCTAATCATTAAAAAAGTGTGATGATTATTAAGTCACTAACTTTCCTTTTAGAGTGTTCACATATATCAATAAATACTGACTAAACATCCGTGGTAAATGAATAATTTTATCAATTTTTTTATATTCAGACAAATAGATTAGTAGTAAACTAAAGATTTTTAATATCAAACAAAAAATAATCCCGCAAGCCAATCGAAATCTCTACTTAGATTTGATACTTCATAATATCCATCCACCTTTAAAAAATGTAAGTTTTTGAAATAAAAAAAGGTTGCTCCCCTATGAGGAAACAACCTTTTAATGATTCATTACATTCCTTTGTATAAAGAAACAACATTTTCAACTGTGAATCCGTATGCTTCAATGACTTGATTTGCTGGCGCAGATGCTCCGAAGCGATCAATTCCTAAAACAACGCCATCGAATCCAACATATTTATGCCATCCGTATGTTGCTCCCATTTCAATTGACATACGTTTTGTCACTGATTTTGGAAGAACTGATTCACGGTATTCTTTAGATTGTTTTTCGAATAAATCCATTGAAGGCATGCTTACAACACGAACATTGATTCCTTCATTAGCTAAAGCTTCTTGTGCTGCTACAGCTAAGTTGACTTCTGAACCTGTTGCAATTAAGATTCCATCCATCTTACCTTGTGCTTCACTTACAACATAAGCCCCTTTACTTACCCCTTCGTATGAAGTGTTAGCCATTGTTGTTAAGTTTTGACGAGTTAAGATTAATGCTGTTGGAGTTGATTTTGATTCCACTGCTAAACGCCAAGCCGCTGCTGTTTCATTTGCATCAGCTGGACGAATCACTGAGAAGTTTGGAATCGTACGTAACATGGCTAATTGTTCGATTGGTTCATGAGTTGGACCATCTTCTCCAACAGCAATTGAGTCGTGTGTTAAAACATAAGTCACTGGTAATCCCATTAACGCTGCCATACGCATCGCTGGTTTTAGGTAATCACAGAATACGAAGAATGTTCCTCCGAATACGCGTACCCCACCGTGTAACATCATACCATTTAACATCGAAGCCATCGCAAATTCACGAACTCCAAAGTAAATATTACGTCCTTCTGGTGTTACTTTTGAAAAGTCCCCACCATTTTTAATGTTTGTTTTATTTGAGTGCGAAAGGTCAGCTGATCCTCCTAAGAAGTAAGGAATCGCATTTGCAATCGCATTAATTGCTTCATTATTTGTATCACGTGTTGCTTGTGAATGTCCGATTTCATATGAAGGCATAACATCTGCTAAATCAATGATTAATTCATTGTTCATTGCTTTTGTTAATTCTTCAGCTAATTCTGGGTATTCTTTTGAATAACGTGCGAATAATTCATCCCATGCTTTGTTAGCTTCTTCTCCACGAGCTTTGATTGTATTTTCAAAATGAGAATAAACTTCTGTTGGTACGGTGAAAGGCTCATGATCCCATCCATATTGTGCTTTTGCATAAGCACTATCTTCTTCACCTAACGGTGCACCGTGAACAGCATTCGTTCCTTGTAATTTTGAACCATATCCAATGACTGTTTTAATTTCAATAATTGATGGTTTATCTGTTGTTTGTTTTGCACATTCAATAGCTGCATTGATAGCGTCAATATCAGTTCCATCTTCAACACGTTGAACATGCCAACCATAAGATTCATAACGTTTTAATACATCTTCAGTAAAGCTTTGTGTTAAGTCTCCATCTAAGCAGATATCATTTGAATCGTATAAAACAACGACTTTTCCTAACCCTAAGTGACCTGCAAGTGATGAGGCTTCACTCGTTACACCTTCCATTAAGTCTCCATCACCACAAATAACGAAATTGTAATGATCAACTAATGGATACCCTTCTTTATTGTAACGACTAGCTAAGAATTTTTCTGCTAGAGCCATTCCAATTGCCATTGGAATCCCTTGACCTAATGGTCCACTTGTTGCATCAACACCATCTGTATGTCCAAACTCTGGATGTCCTGGAGTTTTAGAATCCCATTGACGGAATTGTTTAATATCATCCATGCTTACATTATATCCTGATAAATGTAATAATGAATAAAGTAACATTGAACCATGTCCAGCTGCTAACACAAAACGGTCACGATTGAACCAATTACTATTGCTTGGATTAGCATTCATATGTTTTGTAAATAAAGTATATGCCATCGGAGCTGCCCCTAATACAACACCTGGATGACCTGAATTCGCCTTATTAATTGCATCGATTCCTAATGTACGAATTGTATTAATTGATTGTAATGAGATGTTATTTTCCACGTTATTGACCTCCTTTTATACCATCTATATCATACCCTTTTGCCGAAAAATTTACAATATTTTCGAAAAAAAAGTTATTTTCTTTCATTTTGTTATAAAACTCAAGGTCAGCAACATATTAAAGATTCAGACAAAAATGAAGTTTTCCTACATGATTATTTTAAAAATCACCACATTTCCCTTCATGATAAACTTGTATTTCCATTTGTTTATATAATAGGGATTACGTGAAGGAGTTGGATGTGCTATAATGATTTAGTACTTTTGATAGGGAGGTAATGATTATGCCACGTAAAATTTTAGATACTTGTATCGCTTGCGGTTCATGTGCAGCTGAATGTCCAGTAGAATGTATCTCTGAGGGAGATATCTATGTTGTTGATGCAGATGTATGTATCGACTGCTGCGCTTGCGAAGCTGTTTGTCCAACAGACTCAATCGTAGAAGCTTAATCATTAAAATAAAAAAGACCTTTTCGAAATGAAAAAGGTCTTTTTTATTTTAATGAATCTCTTCTGTATGACGCTTCGCTTGAATTTGTTTTAATTTTTCAGGCGTTACATCTTCACCATTTGGATCGATCACACGAACGTTTTCGATTGTATTTTTCATACTTTCTCTAAAAGTCACTAAATATTCTTCACGTAATGCTTGTTGTTCTTTTAATTCTTCATCCGTGATTGTTCCAAGTTTCTTCTTTTTTGCAAGTTCATTTAGACGATTTAATTTTTCTGCTGTTAACATGTCGTCACCTCCGTTAATCCTACCCTCATTAATATACCAAATTTCACTTCACTTGATAAGCAATAACTTCTAAAAAAGGAATAATCATTTGTGGCTTAAAGCTTTCAATTAAAGTTGCAAAGTCAACAAAACAAAGTCCTAATAGAGCTAAACCAAAACAATAAACTCCTAATAAACAACGATATTCATAAATAAATAAACAAATTTTATTAAACATCTCAATCCCTCTTTTTTAAAACAAATGTTCGATTTATCTCTTTTATTATATTAGAACATTTGTTCGTTGTCAATATAAAAAGAACAAACGTTTGCCTTATTATACATTTACTGATATAATAAACTTATTAAATGGAAGGAGGTCAGAGAACATGAAACCTATTACTAAACGTCAACAAGCGATCCTTGATTTTATTAAAGAAGAAGTTGATAAACGAGGGTATCCACCCAGTGTCCGTGAAATTGGATTAGCTGTTGGATTATCATCTACTGCATCCGTTCATAATCAATTAAATCAACTTGAAAAAAAGGGACTTATTCGTAAAGATAAGTCAACAACACGTGGAATTGTAATCTTATCACCAGACTCAAAACAAGAAGAGCCAAAACAAGCATCAAATGTTATTGAATTAAAATCGGTTATTAATGTTCCGGTCATCGGTAAAGTAACAGCAGGGACACCAATTGAAGCAATTGAGAATCCTGATGATTTCTTTCCCCTTCCGACACATTTAATCCCATCAAACCAACAAGTCTTTATGTTAAACGTTCGTGGTGATTCTATGATCAATGCTGGAATTCATGATGGCGATCAAATTATTGTTCAACAACAACAAGATGCACTAAATGGTGAAATTGTTGTTGCCATGCTAGAAGATGATCACGAAGTAACAGTTAAACGATTCTTTAAAGAATCAGACTATATTCGTTTACAACCAGAAAATGATTTATTAGAACCTATTATTGCAAAAAATGTAATCATTGTTGGCAAAGTCATTGGACTATTTAGAACGATGTACTAACAAAAAACACCTTACTGAAAAGTCAGTAAGGTGTTTTTTTATTGACTAAAGATCGTATCTAGAAATAGAAATTTATTTTAAAATTCTTTATTAAATCGCTTTGATACTAGAGCGTCTTATAGTCAGTCTATTAACTACAAACGATTTGATAGCAATTTAACCAAACCTTAGTGCTCACCTCTATTCAAAGCAAATAAAAAGGAGATCATTGATCTCCTTTTTATTTATTCTGAACATAAGTTAACACTTCTTTAACTGTTTTATCAAAATGTTGTACATCAACCTTAAACCATGTAACATCCATTTGATTATTAAACCATGTATATTGACGTTTTGCATAACGTCGGGAATTTCGTTTAATTAATTCTTTACTTTCTTCTAATGAAATCAATCCCTTAAAATAATCATAAAGTTCTTTATATCCAATCGCTCGAATCGACTGAGATTCAGCCGGAATACCTTCATCAAATAAAGCTTTTACTTCTTCAACTAACCCTGTTTCATACATCGTATCAACACGCTTATTGATACGATCATATAAAACATTACGATCATCCGTTAATCCGATTAAGCAAGCGTCATAAATCATTTTATGTTCTTGTTTTTCAATCATTTCAGATTTTTTAACCCCTGAAGTTTCATAAATTTCAAGTGCTCGAATAACACGTTTACGGTTATTAGGATGAATGTCTTTTGCCCCCGCTTCATCAACAGCTGCAAGTTTAGCATGTAACTCTTCATTACTTAAATGACCATACTTCGCTTCATCAATCTCTTTTGATTCAGATTCTCCAGCAAATTCATAATCATACAAAACACTTTTAATATATAATCCTGTTCCACCCACGATAATCGGTAGCTTTCCACGAGATTTAATCTCTTCCATTTTAGCACGAACGGTTTGTTGGAATGCGGCTACAGAATATGGTTCATCTGGATTTTTTTCATCGATTAAATGATGTGGAATCCCTTGGCGCTCATCCATTGTTGCTTTAGCTGTTCCAATGTCCATTCCACGATAAATCTGCATCGAGTCGCCACTAATAATTTCACCATTTAATTGCTTCGCCAACTCGATACTCATTTTGGTTTTCCCAACGGCTGTTGGGCCAACAATACATAATACATCCATTTTTTCACCTACATTACGCGTTTAAACAATTTTTCAATTTCATACTTTGTCATTTTTACGATAATCGGACGTCCATGCGGACACGTATAAGGTTGCTCACAATAACAAAGGCTTTGAAGCAACTCTTTAATTTCATACTCATTAATGTACTGATTCGCTTTAATTGATCCTTTACAACTCATCATAATTGCTACTGATTCACGCAACTTCCCAATATCAACTTGGTTATCTAAAATCACCTGATGTAAAATTGTCTCAACAATTGATTTTGCATCCAATTTCTGTGCCCAAACAGGAATACTACGAACGACTAATGATTGACCTCCGAATTCTTCAATTTCAAAACCAAATTTCATTAAAGATGGAAGGGCTTCTTTTAAAAGCAATAGTTCGTTAGCTGCATATTTTAATACAATAGGAATCAACAACTCGACACAATCTCCACTCACATCACGTAAGAGTTGATAATTTTTCTCATACTGCACACGCTCCATCGCTGCATGTTGATCAACAATAAATAGTCCTTCTTCATTTTGAGCAAGTAAATACGTTCCATGAAGTTGCCCAATATAATAAAGTTCAAGTTTCGCTTCTTCCATTTTCGTTGGTGCCATCACTTTAAGTTTCTCTTGACTCGATTGGGCTAAAGGTACTGATTGTGCGGCCCTTTCAACTAACTCCTCGTGAACTAAATTCGCTTCCACATCAGTCACGACCGTACTCTCTTGAATTTCTTCAATGACTAACTTTTGCTTCATCACCATTGGTTCTGGTTCAATTACTTTTGACGGTGTCTCTACTTTGGGTGCCTGGAAACTTAGCGTTTGTTGAACTGATTTTGATAACTGAGGCATAACGGGAGCTTTAATTTCTGGTTGTGGAATATACTCCACGTGATTTAACACTTTTTTAATTTCTGTGTAAATAAACGTTCTTAGCGCTTCTTCTTGTGAAAAGCGAACCTCTAGTTTAGCAGGATGAACATTAACATCCACTAACATCGGATCAAGCTTTAAATTAAGCACCACAATCGGATATTTATCTTTAGGTAATAAGGTATGATAGGCTTCTAAAATAGAGCGCATGACATTATAATTACGAATCGCACGCCCATTTACAATAATCGTCATATAATTTCGAGACGCACGGTTAATGATAGGATCACTAATAAATCCTGAAATTTCATATGTATCATTTTTCGCTGAAAAAGGGATCATCTTTTTCGCAATATCAAAACCATAAACACTAGCAATGACACTTTGTAAATTATTTTGACCATTCGTTTGGAATAATAGTCGTTGATTATTAAATAATTTAAACGCAATCTCTGGATGAGAAAGTGCAATCTTATTGATATAATCTGTGATATGACTCAGTTCAGTATTCAACGATTTAATATGTTTCAAACGAGCTGGCGTATTAAAGAACAGATGATTCACTTCCATCTCAGTTCCCTTACGCATGACACCTGGTTTTGATGCAAGAACATCGCCACCTTTAATATTTAAATGCAATCCACTATTGATGCCATCTGATGTTTTTACATGAACATCTGAAACTGAAGCAATTGACGGAAGAGCCTCACCTCGAAACCCAAGCGTTTGAATTCTAAATATATCATATTGTGTTTTAACCTTACTTGTGGCGTGACGTTCAAAGGCGAGATGAGCGTCTTCTTCACTCATCCCTTCTCCATTATCAATGACTTTAATTTGACGAACACCTGAATCTTGTAAATGAATTTCAATATTCGTACTTTGGGCATCAATCGCATTTTCAAGCAACTCTTTCACGACCGAAGCGGGACGTTCAATGACCTCTCCCGCTGCAATCATATTGGCAAGTTGCTCACTCATACGCTGTATTTTTCCCATAAGTCACCTACTTTCTTTGATTCATTTTCACCTTTAATTCATACATGACATTCATCGCCTGCATTGGTGTTAATTGATATAAATCAATCTGATCTAGTTCCTTGATGATATCTTCATAAGGATTTACATATTCTACTTTAACTTCAACTTTTGTTTTTTCTTTTTTCGGAGATTCTACAACTCCAAATAACGATAGCTGTCCTTGCTCGGCTTCAAGGGCTGGTTGTAGCTTTACATCTGGTTCCTTTACTACTGGGAGATCTTGAACAGGTTCTACCTCCACTTTCACTGCCGTTTCCAGTGAGTTTTGAATGGCTGTTTTATCTTGTTCAAGCGCATCTAATAATTGTTTTGCACGAGAAATTAAACTTGTCGGAAGCTTTGCAATCTGTGCGACATGAATCCCGTAACTCTTATCTGATGGTCCTTCCATGACCTTATGCATGAAGATTAATTGTCCTTCGTGCTCTTCGGCACGCACATGACGATTTTCTAAATGCTCACACTTCTCTTCTAATTGAGTTAACTCATGATAGTGTGTCGAGAATAATGTTTTCGCTCCGACTTTATCATGAACATACTCAATAATGGATTGTGCCAAGGCCATTCCATCAAATGTTGCTGTTCCACGCCCAATTTCATCAAGTAAAATTAAACTATCTTGCGTAGCATGTTCAAGCGCATAATTCGTTTCCATCATTTCAACCATAAATGTACTATGTCCTGAAACTAAATCATCAGCTGCACCAATACGTGTAAAAATTTGATCAAAGATTGGTACATTAGCAACACTTGCCGGCACATAACATCCGATTTGAGCCATAATTGCGATTAAAGCTAATTGACGCATGTACGTGGATTTCCCCGACATGTTAGGACCTGTTATTAACAAGATCGATAAATCTGATGGCATCACACAATCATTTTCAACATATTGTGTGTCTTTTAATACCTTTTCAACTACTGGATGACGTCCGTCTTTAATATCAATGATATGCTCACGATTTAATTGAGGGCGTGTATAGCGATTCTCTTCACTAATCGTTGCAAAGGATTGAAGGACATCAAAATAAGCCATCACTTTTGCAATCTGTTGAATCTTTGGAATCTCATTTTTAACCAGTTGGCGTAACTCACTAAATAATTCATATTCTAATTGAATCGATTTTTCTTCTGCATTTAAAATTAAATTTTCTTTTTCTTTTAATTCTTCGGTAATGAAGCGCTCAGCATTAACCAACGTTTGTTTACGCTCATAACCAGCATCTTCAGGAATTAAGTGTAAGTTCGCTTTACTAATTTCAATATAGTAACCAAACACTTTGTTATATTTAATCTTTAACGAACGAATCCCTGTCTTTTCACGTTCAGCTGCTTCTAATGCTAAAATCCACTCTTTCCCATGTGTCACAATGTAACGATACTCATCTAGTGTTTCATGATAGCCATCTTTAATGATGCCACCCTCTTTAATTCCAATGGGTGGATTGTCAACGATTGCTTTTTCTAAAATCTCTGTAATATGAGAACAATCCGCCATACGAGCTAATTGTTGCTGGATTGTTGGCATTGGCAATTGACTCAATAATGCTTTAATATGCGGGATTTGATTTAATGACGAGTTTAATTGTAATAAATCACGTGCATTCGCATTTCCAAACGCAATACGCCCTGATAAACGTTCTAAGTCATAAACTTCATCTAAGTGACGCTTTAACTCCTCTTTTAACATGAAATCACTCATGAATGATTCAACCACATCTAAACGTTCATTAATCATTTGTGCATTAATTGATGGACGTTCAATCCATTGTTTTAATAAACGACTTCCCATTGCAGTCTTTGTTTTATCAAGTAACCAAAGTAATGAACCTTGGCGTGATTTTGAACGGATGGTCTCTGTTAACTCTAAGTTTCGGCGTGAATTATAATCTATGCTTAAATAGTCTTCATTCTTTGTTAAACTAATCGGTTGTAAATGACCGAGTGCACTTTTTTGCGTACGAACTAGATAGTTGACTAAACGACCAAAGGCTTGCGTTAAATAACCATCGTTCACTTCCTCCGCTAAAATTTGATATTCAATTGGAATCATGCGTTCTTCTTCATACGATAACACGATTTGTTTGAGCGCACGTAAGTTATCAAATATTTTAACATCAACGTCAGATCCAATAACGATTTCTTTACATCCTAAACTAATTAATTCCCCGACTAATGATTGATCTTCTTTCGGTAAACGCATCGCATAGTTTTCTCCGGTTGATAAATCACTGTACGCAATAGCATAGGCATCCTCAAAAGAAACGACTGATAAAATAAAGTTATTTTCTTTTTCATTTAATGCTGTTTGATTCATGACTGTTCCTGGTGTTAATAAACGAACGACTTCACGGCGAACAACCCCTTTTGCACTCGCTGGGTCTTCAACCTGCTCACAAACCGCTACTTTATAACCACGTTCAATTAAACGATTAATATAATTTTCAGCTGAGTGATGAGGAACCCCACACATTGGAACACGTTCTTCAGCTCCCGCTTCACGACCAGTTAGCGCAATTTCTAATTCTTTTGATGCTAATTGGGCATCTTCAAAAAATAGCTCATAAAAATCACCTAATCTAAAAAAGACAAAGGCGTCTTGATAATTCTCTTTGATAGTCAAATATTGTTGCATCATAGGTGTGTATTTAGACTTATCTCGCATGATAAAAACTCCTTCTTTTTTCACATGTTTTTATTATAGCATAAAGTGTCGATTTAAGGACGTTCGGAAGGCGCGATTACAAACATTTCAACTTCTTCTATGATAGACGAATTTAGGGAGTTTTAATCATTCGAATAATTTTCTCAGAAATAAAAAAAGAATAAGGCATTTCTGCCTTATTCTCCTCTAAAAGGTGAGTTTTTCAAGAAGTTTGGATTAATTTGTTGGTCGATTTCATCCTCTTCATCGTCTGTGTCGCAGTCGCTTTCAACTGGCCCTAAGATTGACACACGCATTTTTGTTTCTCCGATGACTTCAACCACAATTTCGAATTCAACTTCAACAACGATTTCACCATCTTCAATTCTTGCATCGACGCAAGTTGGTTGTTGAATGGTTCTCGCAATGACTTCATCACCTTCATATAAGCAATCACGGATGGTACGATGAACATTAACTTGATCATCATATTCAATTGTTTGGCGCGCTACTTCAGTTTGTGTATTATCAGCAAATGAATACCACACGTTAATGTCATAAACACCTTTTACATCAACAGAATCATCACATTTTCTTGCTCCGAATTTATGATTAATAATCCAGCATCCTAAGATACTATCTGCTGGGCTTCTTAAATCATTAAGAGGTGATGTGATTTTAAATCTTTTTTTACCTTTACCGATTACGGCTTTTGTTACAATTTCACGAATATCATTCATCCTAATACCTCCTCACTGATACTATATTCAGCTCTTAACCTATTTGATACTTAATTGAATGACTTTATGAGATTTCATTCAAGAAAAACTTCATGCCTCCTCACGAATTTTCCTGAACGCCTATCACCCATTGGCCTCACAAAAGTATGTAAAATTAAAAAACATCTTAGCTATTCACTAAGATGTTTATTAACCTTATATTGTATTATATGAGTCATCGTCGAAAAGAGTTCATTCAACTCAATCTGAGTCTGAATATATTCATTAAAGAGCGGATTATCGTAAAGCTCGTCTTCTAAAGCTTTCATTTCAGCTTCTTTTTGTAACTTCGCATTCAATTTTCCATAATGCTCAAATTTAATGAGCTCTTTTTGTTTTTTAATATATTCATCATATAACGCTAGTAGTTTTTCATTTTGGTGAACCTTTTGCGTTAATTGACGATAACGTTCCATAATGGGATCAGTTGCTAATTTTTCTTTTAATTTTTCAAAAGAAGGTAAGTTAGTTTGTTGTGTCATCGTTAACCATCTCTCCAGCTAAATGCCATGTTTTAGCTTCAGTGATTTTAACATTAACGATTTGACCGATTTTAGACGCATCTCCTTTGAAGTTAACTAGCTTATTGTGGCGTGTATATCCCGCTAACATCGTATCATCATTTTTACTTGTTCCTTCAACTAAAACATCAACGATTTGCCCTTCAAAGCGTTTATTTCCAGCGCGGAATCCACGATTAATTGCTTCATTTAAGCGATTTAAACGATCTTTTTTATCCGCTTCAGATACGTTATCTTCCATACGTGCAGCTGGTGTTCCTTCACGTGGAGAGAAGATGAATGTGAAGGCTCCTTCATATCCTACCTCTTCTACTAATGATAATGTATCTTGGAATTGTTCCTCTGTTTCACCTGGGAATCCAACGATAATATCTGTTGTAATTGATACGCCTGGGATCGCCGTTTTAAGATCACGAACTAACTGTAAATACATTTCACGTGTATATTTACGGTTCATACGTTTTAAAACTTCATTATTTCCAGATTGAACTGGTAAATGGATATGCTCCACTAAGTTTCCACGTTTCGCTAAAGCTGCGATTGTTTTTTCATCAAAATCACGTGGGTGTGATGTTGTGAAACGGATACGTGGAACATCGATTTTATTTAAATCGTTTAATAAATCACCGAATGTATATTCACGGTCTTTGAAGTCTTTTCCGTATGCATTAACGTTTTGTCCCAATAATGTGACTTCTTGATATCCTTCCGCTGCTAAGTGTTGAATCTCAGCAATGATATCTTCTGGTAAACGGCTACGCTCTTTACCACGTGTATACGGTACAATACAGTATGTACAGAATTCATCGCAACCATACATAATATTTACCCATGCCTTAATGCTTCCTTGACGTGTACGAGGCATATTCTCAATAATTTCTCCTTCTTGAGACCAAACTTCAATCACGCGTTCTTTCCCCATTAACGCATTATGAATGTACTCTGGTAAACGGTAGATGTTATGTGTTCCGAAAACTAAATCAACATATTGGTATTTTTCCATGATTTGATTAACGACTTTTTCTTCTTGTGACATACATCCACAAACCCCTAAAATCAAATCAGGATTTGTGCGTTTTAAACGTTTTAAACGCCCTAATTCACCAAAGACACGATTTTCTGCGTTTTCACGAATAGCACACGTATTTAAGATAATTAAATCAGCTTCTTCTTGTGATTCAGCTTTACTATACCCTAATTCTTCAGCAATACCGATAATCGCTTCTGAGTCATGCTCATTCATTTGACAACCGTAAGTTTGAATTAAATACTTCTTCCCTTTTCCAATGTTCTTAATTGACTGTTCAATAACGAAATCACGGTGAACGTGTGCTTGTTCACGGCTACGTTTACGAGCGCTATTGATGCTTGGACGTTGGAAATAACGGCTATAATCTTTTTCAGCTTTTGGCTGATTTGCTTGTAACGATAATTCTTTTTGTTGTTCATTCATCCTTATCACCTATATCTTAAAGCTTTATTAATCCACTTTATTCTCTATGTGACAAAACACGAGTCACTTTGTCTATTATACCTTACAACATATACAATAATCAACTCATGTCCACCTCCCTTCAAATCTTTAAAGAAGGACAAAAAAAAGACTAGTGACCATTTATAGCCACTAGTCTTTTCTATTCAAAACTATTGTCTTGATTCAACAATCAGTTTAATTGCCGTACGCTCTTCTCCATCAATTAAGATATCAGTAAACGCCGGAATACAAATTAAATCTTTACCAGTCGGTGCTACATATCCTCTAGCAATAGCAATGGCTTTCACTGCTTGATTTAATGCTCCTGCTCCAATTGCCTGAATTTCAACAAGCCCTCTTTCACGAAATGCATTCGCTAAAGCACCCGCAACTGAATTAGGATTAGATTTTGATGATACTTTTAATACTTCCATACTAGTCCCCCTCTGTTTTGTTTTACACAGTAAGTCTATGCTCTCTCACCCTAATACATGACTAATTTTTATAAAGTTGATTCTTTCTTCAAATTGATACGTTGAATAGATGAAGCTTTCCCTGTCTTCTCATTGATATCAACTAAGACGGCATTTAACTGCGCTGCCCCTTGCTCAACAGCATTAAAACGAATTGGTAATCCAGTCATAAACTTGTTAATCACATTTTCACGTTCAACACCAATTACCCCATCTAAAGGTCCTGTCATCCCAACATCAGTAATATAAGCAGTTCCTTTTGATAAAACACGATCATCTGCTGTTGGTACGTGTGTATGTGTTCCTACAACAGCACTAACACGCCCATCTAAGAAATATCCCATGGCTACTTTTTCACTTGTTGCTTCCGCGTGGAAGTCAACAAAAATAATATTGGTACGTTTCTTCGCTTCTTCAACTAACTGTTCAACTTTTTCAAATGGACAGTTAATCATTGGCATAAATGTACGTCCTTGAATTGAAATAACAGCTACTTCGTGTGAATTAAATTTAACAAAAGTTAATCCTTTTCCTGGATTTGATTCTGGGAAGTTTGCTGGTCGAACTAATTTATCTGCATCATCAATAAAATCAAAGATAGAACGATTATCCCACGTATGGTTTCCAAGTGTGACCACATTGACACCTTGCTCTAATAAAAACTTATAATACTTTTCATTAATCCCTTTTCCATGACAAATGTTTTCTCCATTTGCAATAATGAAGTGAGGTTTATAAGTCTCCTTAATTTTCGGTAATTGTTCTTGAATCATTTGGCGTCCTAGCGATCCGTAAATGTCTCCAATAAATAAAATTTTCATTCTATCAGCCTTTCTAGTGGTTACTTAAAATCTGTATTTACTTTTATAGAATTAGTATACATATTAAAGAGCTATTAATGCTAACACATTAATAGCTCTTTAGTCAATCACATAAATTTAGCGTGTTATCTTGCAGTTTCCACAGCTCGAGTTTCACGAATAACTGTGATTTTAATATTTCCTGGGTACTCTAGCTCATTTTCAATCGTTTGACGAATTTCACGCGCAACACGATGTGCTTGAACATCATCAAGTTGTTCAGGAATAACCGCAACACGTACTTCACGTCCTGCCTGAATCGCAAAGGCTTTTTCAACCCCTTCGAATCGACAAGCAATATTTTCGAGTTGCTCTAGACGTTTCACGTAGTTCTCTAATGATTCACTTCGTGCACCTGGTCTTGCAGCTGATAATGTATCTGCCGCTGCAACGATGACTGCAATTAAACTTTGAGGTTCACGATCTCCATGGTGAGATGCAATTCCATCGATAACAACTGGGTGTTCACGATAACGAGTTGCCAACTCAATACCAATTTCAACGTGGCTACCTTCAACCTCATGATCAACCGCTTTTCCGATATCATGAAGCAATCCGGCACGTTTTGCTAACTTCACATCTTCTCCAAGTTCTGCAGCAATAATTCCTGATAAGAAAGCTACTTCCATTGAGTGCTTTAAAACATTTTGCCCATAACTTGTACGATAATTTAAACGTCCTAAAATTTTCATTAAATCCGGATGAACTTTTCCAATTCCAACTTCAAATACCGCATTTTCTCCGTATTCACGAACACGTAAATCAACTTCACGACGTGTCTTTTCTACGATTTCTTCAATACGCGCTGGATGAATTCGACCATCTTGAACTAATGTTTCTAATGTAATGCGCGCCACTTCACGTCTGATTGGATCAAAACATGATAAAACGACTGCTTCAGGCGTATCATCGATGATTAAATCAACCCCCGTTAATGATTCAATCGTACGAATATTACGTCCTTCACGACCAATAATACGTCCCTTCATCTCATCACTTGGTAAGTTCACTACATTGACACTGTAATCACTTGTTTGTTCTGAAGCATATTTTTGAATCGCTAAGACGATTAATTCTTTAGCCTTTTTATCAGCTTCTAAACGAGCTTTCTCTTCTTCTTCTTTAATGTACTTAGCAACTTCGTGAGACATCTCATCTTCAACTTGTCTAAAGATAATGTCACGAGCTTCTTCTGTTGTTAAGCCTGAAATTTCGACTAATTTTTGTCGTTGTCCTTCTAAAGTTTCTTCCACTTTGCTTTTTAGTTCTTTTAGTTCGAGTTGTTTTTCAGCGATAGCTTCATCTTTTTTCTCAAGAGCAATTTCGCGCTTTTCTAAATTTAAAATACGACGATCAATCGTCTCTTCTCGTTGTACTAAACGCTCTTCTAAACGTACGAGTTCCGTTTTCTTCTCCTTAATGTCACGTTCTGCATCAACTTTAAGTCGTTGAACTTCTTCTTTCGTTTCTAAAAGTGCTTCTTTCTTTTTTGATTCCGCTTCTTTTTCAGCTTTTGAGATTATATGTGTAGCTGTTTGTTGAGCTCTCTCTAACTCAGCTTCATACACTTTCTTTCTCATAAAATACCCAATAACTAACCCTATCCCTACTAGCAAAATGGAGATGATAATTTGAATCATATGCACACCTCCAATTATTTGATATACGATTATCCGCCATAGATCTATTTAACGGCTCTATAGTTTTAAGATAATTAGTATTATGATATAATACTACATTGTTTATTTTAATATTATTGTAATAACATGTCAAGAATTCCACTACAATCTAAAAAAAAGTGTCCCAATTTTTGGAGGCAACTAAAAAAGACTCTATCATTAAATTAATGTCCTAAAAATCAGCCAAAAATAAAGAAAAACCTGAGAAAAAAGCGGCCAACTGGTCTATTTTCTCAGGTTTTTCCAATCACTAATTTCTTTTTAAGCTTTTAATTTTGTTAAGACTTGGTTTTTAAGTAATTTCAACTTCAAAGACACTTTTTTATTCTTCTGACATCATGTCTTCAGAATTAGATGTTGGAATACTTAATTCCGCACGGATTAAATCAGCAATCTCTTCCATAATAAATGGATTTTCTTTTAAGAACAATTTCGCATTTTCACGTCCTTGTCCCATTTTCTCACCATTGTACGAATACCAAGATCCACTTTTCTCAATGATATTGTAATCCACTGCAAGGTCTAAAATCTCACCTTGTTTAGATACTCCTTCACCGTACATAACGTCTACTTCAACCGCTTTAAAAGGTGGAGCCACTTTATTTTTTACAACTTTTATTTTTGCGACGTTTCCAACAATCTCAGTTCCTAATTTAATAGCTTCACCACGGCGTACTTCTAAACGAATTGTTGAATAGAATTTTAAGGCACGTCCACCAGGTGTTACTTCAGGATTTCCAAACATAACTCCAACTTTTTCACGAATTTGGTTAATGAAAATAGCAATCGTTTTGGTTGTATTGATGGCCCCTGATAACTTACGTAAGGCTTGTGACATTAAACGAGCTTGTAACCCAACGTGTGAGTCTCCCATTTCACCTTCAATTTCCGCACGTGGCACAAGGGCTGCAACTGAATCGACAACTAAAATATCGATTGCACCACTTCGAACTAATGCTTCAGCGATTTCTAATGCTTGTTCACCTGTATCAGGTTGTGAAACTAATAATTCATCTGTATCGACACCTAATTTAGCTGCATATGCCGGGTCTAACGCATGTTCTGCATCGATGAATGCTGCTGTTCCACCAGCTTTTTGAACTTCTGCAATCGCATGTAAAGCAAACGTTGTTTTACCGGAACTTTCTGGTCCATAAATTTCTACAACACGTCCACGTGGATATCCACCGACACCTAAAGCAGAATCTAAAGCTAATGATCCTGATGATACAACTTCAATACGCGTATCTGTTTTTTCACCCAGTTTCATAACTGAGCCTTTACCGTATTGCTTTTCAATGCTTTTTAAAGCTTGCATTAAAGCTGCTTCACGATTATTACTCATATTGTTAATCCTCCAATTTTATATTTTTATCTACATTTAACATACCCAATTTGATGCAAATTTCCTCGAATTTATTTCAATAATAAACTATTTTTTATTTAAAAGCAACAAAAAAGCGAACAAATTTTCGCTTTTTTGTTTTTATTTAGCTTCATCAAAAATATGAAGGTTCTTATAAATGTATTCGACTCCTGATGCTACTGTTAAAACAACAGCTAAAGCAACAAAGATTTGATCCACTGGCCAATTAAATAACTCAAATGGATAATTTAATAATAATAACGTTGAAATCATAATAAATTGGACAACCGTTTTAATTTTACCAAGCCATCCAGCAGCAATTACAACACCTTTTGAAGCAGCAATGGTTCTAAATCCGGTAACAATAAATTCACGTGCTAAAATAATAAACACAACCCATCCCGCAATCAATCCATTTTCAAGTAAGATTAATAAAGCAGCTGTTACTAATAGTTTATCTGCTAATGGGTCCATGAACTTTCCAAAATCAGTAATCATGTTATATTTACGAGCAATATAACCATCAATAAAATCGGTGATAGCCGCTAATAAGAAAATCACTAAACCTAAAAGATTAGCATATGGAATTAAATAATTATTTACTGAAATCGTATTTACGACTAAATTTGGAATATAAAAACAAACAATAAAAAATGGAATTAAAATAACACGTAATAACGTTAGCTTATTTGCTAAGTTCATACTCTCTCACCTACTCAGTTTTAATATTAATTTTTATGTATTGATGGGGGGTTGAAGGTTCAAAATCAATCACTTGATTATTTACTGAAATTTTAACTGCTGTTGCATCTCCAACATTAAACTCTAATGTTCCAAATTGATCACCTGCAATTTTTTGTTCAAATACCCCACCCGCTTGATATGTTTCTCCAGGAATTAAACTTTGATCACCTAACGTTAAACTTAACCAACAAGGAGCAGTAAAATCTAATTTCAAATCAGCTTCCGTTTGATCTGTAACAATCTCAAAAATAACTTCCTTACTTTGTTGAGAAACCAGCGATACTGTTGTAACCGGCTCTTGTGGTTTTTCTTCTGTTGCTTTTTCTTCCGGTACTTGTGTGGTTGTATCCTCTAGTGTTTCAGGTGTTTCTTCATCCCTTTCGACCATCTCTGATGAATTTGGGTTATTAATAACAATATTATTGTCCGCTTTAGGCGTAGCATTTTTCACCACATCTACTACGTAAAAGACTCCAAGAGCAATGACTAAAACAGCACATACTAATCCTGCAACGCGTCCTAAATTACGATTACGTTTTTGCACTTTTTGTTTATGAATTTTCACTTCAACTTCTTTCTGAATTTGAGTTCCATAAAACTGTTGATATAACTCCTCAACATTCAATGATAAGTATGTTGCATATTTTTTAATATACATTTTCAAATAAAAAGTATCAAAGCGATCAAAATTTCCATTTTCAATATTTTTTAAATGCTGAATTGGAACCCCAATCTTATCAGCTACATCTTCTAAATTAAGATGGCGATTTTGACGTTGTTCGCGCAAATAATCAGCTAATTGTTGATTGTTTTCTTTATTTGAAAAATCCATTTCGGCACCTCCCATAAACATCCATAAAAGCAAACTAAATTAATAATAGCATACCTATATTTAATAAAAAAGTAAATAAAGGGATTTTTTTCAAGGTATGACTATTTTTCATATCGTTTATTCAGATTTTTTCAAATTGTTCATCTCTAATCATTCATATGTTTAGTTAATTTGATTAATTCATACATTTACGTGTGATTTATTAATTAAAAAAGCTGTGTTAGACATTCTTGTTGGTAGTCAAGCACTTGATGCCATTAGTTATGAGTTGTCATTTTTGAAAACTTTGCTCCCTTCAAGTAAAGAAAGAGTAAATAACAATATTTTCGTCTAACAGAGTCATAAAAAAAAGCACAACTTAAATGTTGTGCCTTATCGTTTAATTTAGTGCATAAATAGCAATCTGTAAGCCATGTTCTGTACCGTCGTACTCAAACGGATGCCTCCTCGTACTTAGGTGGTAATTATCTGTCTGTAGAGATGACTCTCTACCTCCCATATGCGTTCAATTCCGCTTTAGGAGTGCCCCTACCAAATTTGGGTTTCTCGCTCGTGGGGTTTACCCGTTCCACGTCTCTCGTTTCCGATTGACATCGTCACTGTGGCACTTTTAAAGGTACTCATACCATATCTTACGACTTAGGTATTTTCCCAGCCGTCAGCCAAGAAACTTGACTGCCCTAACTTATTGTTTCGTTAGGCACGAACACTACAACCATCGCAGGTTGTGCGAGCATGGACTTTCCTCACCGTCATAAATGACAGCGCAATTACCCGAATGCTATCGGAATACTATTATGTCAAACTTCTTCAAAAAAGTCAATTGTTAATAATATCCATAAGTATTAAAAATTGTGTGAATTCCTGGTGAAATATCATGAAAGGTTAGCTTTTTTTCCTTTTATTTGATAAGATATACACTTAGGAGGTGTATAATCCTGTGGTAAATTATCCTCATAAAAAGAAAGCAACACTTACGAGTGAAAAAACCATTTCATTTGGAAAACGTGGGATGTCTTTTGAAGATGATTTAGCAAAATCAAATGAACACTATTTAGCAGCAAACAAAGCTGTCATCCACAAAAAACCAACACCTGTTCAAATTGTTAAAGTTCATTACCCTAAACGTGCGGCTGCTGTCATCACAGAGGCTTACTTCCGTACCCCATCAACGACTGACTTTAATGGTATTTTTAAAGGGCGATATATTGATTTCGAAGCAAAAGAGACTTCAAATGCTACTATCTTTCCTTTACAAAACTTACATGAACATCAAGTCAATCATATGATTGAAGTTAAAAAACATGGTGGAATTACGTTTCTACTCGTGAAGTTTTCAAAATTTAATGAAATTTATTTATTACCTTGTGAAAACCTTGCAAAGTTTTGGCAAGAATATAAATTAGGTAATAGACGCTCAATTAAGCGTGAAGAATTTGCACAATATGGAACAAGAATTCCTGAAGGTGCCTTTCCAAGAATCGATTACTTAAAAGTGGTTGAAGAACTTTTCTTATAATCGTAAAGGCGGTGACTTAGATGAAGAAAAATAATGGTACTAAATTCTCTCTCACCCTACTCCAAGCTATCGGAACAATTTTTAAATCATTCGTATTAGTTGGGCTGCTGGGGGGAATTGCAGCAATGATGATTGGGAGCTTCATCATTTTCAAAACAATCGAAACAGCTCCAGAACTCGATATCTCAAAAATTTATGCAACCGAATCAACAGTTATTTATGATAAAGATGGAAATGTGCTTGATGAACTCGGAATTCAAAAACGTGAATGGGTTCCTTATGATGAGATTTCTCCCGTTTTAATTGATGCTATTGTCGCAACTGAAGATTCAAAGTTCTATGAACATGGAGGAGCCGACTGGCAACGTTTCTTAATCGCAGCGCTATCTAATCTTTCAACAGGTGACTTTGATCAAGGAGCAAGTACATTAACTCAACAGTTAATTAAACAAACTCACTTAACAAGTGAGAAAAGTATCGATCGTAAAATTAAAGAGCTATACTTATCTATTCAAATTGAAAAAGTCTTAACAAAAGAACAAATCATTGAAGCCTATTTAAACTACTCTCCATTTGGAGGAAGTGTTAATGGGATTCAAAAAGCTGCAGAATACTATTTTGGAACAACTGCTAATGATTTAACATTAGCACAAGCAGCGACTTTAGCAGGACTCGTTCAATCACCTGCAACCTATCGCCCCGATCATTACGCAGATGCAACTGAAAAACGTCGTGATACAGTATTAAAACTTATGGTGAAGCATGGCTACATTACTCAAGACTTAGCAGACTTAGCAGCAGCTGAGCCTATTACAGATATGCTAGTCTATACTGAGTCTGAAACAACTGATAAAACAAAATATCAATCATTTATTGATGCTGTCTTAAATGAAGTTGAAAATAAATATGGTTTAGATCCATACTCAGGATTACAAATTTATACAACCATGGATCCTGAAGCTCAAGAACTCATCTACGATATCCAAAATACTAACAACTATGTTGACTGGTCTGCTACTGGGCTTGCGAATTCAAAAACAGATATTCAATCGGGTATTGTGTTTATGGATACACAAACCGGTCAAGTTCGTGCCATCGGTGGTGGGGTGAATGAAGAAGGTATTGAGCGTGGGGTAAATTTAGCCACTCAACTTCAACGCCAACCTGGTTCAACAGCAAAACCAATCTTTGCCTATGGGCCTGCCATTGAATACTTAAAATGGGGAACAGGTACAACTGTTGATGATGAGTTATATACTTATCAAGATGGAAGTGGACAAATTGTTCATAACTATAATCATATCTATCAAGGTCGCATGACAATTCGTTATGCATTAAATAAATCATTAAATGTACCAGCCGTAAAAGCATTTAATGCAGCAGGTGCTGATAATGTTAAAACATTTGCTGAAAATCTCGGATTTACTTTCTCTCCAGAAGTACTAAGTGCAAACGGATCTTTATTTGAATCAACAGCCATTGGTGGTGTTTCAAGTGGATTCTCACCATTACAAATGGCAGCTGCTTATGCAACCTTTGGAAACGGTGGAATTTATAACGAACCCATTACGATTGAAAAGATTGTAACAAGCGATGGAACAGTCATTAAGGCTGACCAAGAATCACATCGTGCCATGAGTGAAGAAACAGCCTACTTATTAACAGATATGTTACATACCGTTATGACAGATGGAACAGGTACAACTGCCAATGTTGGTGGTATGTACTTATCAGGAAAAACAGGAACAACCAATCTAGATCCAAAAGATCGTGCTACTTATGGCTACCCTGATAATGCAATTCGTGATTCTTGGTTTGTCGGTTATTCAAACTACTATACAGCTGCTATTTGGACTGGATTTAATCATAATAAAGATGGTTATATTACTCAAACAACGCAATCAAAACCTTGGTACGTATTTAATACCTTAATGAAGTATCTAAATCCAGCAGGTTATGTAGAGCCAACTCGTCCAAGTAGTATCCAATCGTACACCATTGAACAAGAAAGTGGAAGTAAAGATGGCGAAGTGTTATCACCATCGAAGTTTACACCAAGCCAATATGTATCATCTGAATTATTTATTAAAGGATATGGACCAAGCGGAACTTCTACTCGCTTCCAACAATTAGATACTCCTCAAAACTTTAAAGGATCTTACACTGGCTCATCTCTTCAATTCTCTTGGAATCATGTTAAAGGTTACACATTAACACTTGATGAGGCTCGATCAAAAGCTAGCTATGCAGCTGATCTAGCCACTAAAGCAACAAAGATTAGCCAAGTGCCAACATTAAATCCAACTGAGTCACAACTTCGTATGATGATTAAACAAATTCAAACGATTGGACAAACGATTTACGATGTTTATGCTACAAATCATTATGGAAATGAAATCCTACTCGGTTCAACAACAGGTAATACATTAACAGTCGATAATGTCTCAATTGGCGATATGTCTAAATATAAAGACTTCTATATTCGAGCACGTTATGAAAATTCAGGAGCATTAACAAGCGAAAACTCAAATGCGATTACGATCGATTGCGATAGTTGCTCAAAACCAGTTGATCTTCCAAATATGAAAGGTTGGACAAAGCAACAAGTAGAAGATTGGGTAAAAGCAAATGGAATTACAGTATCTTATACTGAGACTCCGACAAATGAGATAGCAAATGGTCTTGTCTTATCAACATCACCGGCTAGTGGAACATTACTTCCTGGTGAAACATTAACAGTTACTATTGCAGCTGCACAGTTAACTGTACCAAACTTCAAAAACGAACCTGATTTCATTAGTCAGTATCAAGCCTGGGCTGCCCTAAACTCAGTAACTGTTAAAGTTACAGAAGAATTCCATGATAGTATCCCAAGTGGAGCATATATCGGTTCAAACCCAGGAATCGGATCTTCAATTACACCAGGATCAATATTAACAATTACCATTTCAAAAGGTCCTGCAGGTGGTTCAACAACTCCACCTGTCAATAATAATCCGACAACTCCTGAAGATATGCCTGATAATGAAGGTTCAGAAGATTAATACCATCTAATCATTAAGCTCAATAAAAAAAGGATTCCTCAAATGAGAAATCCTTTTATTTTGCTTTTTTAATTAAACGTTTCCCTTCTTTGCATGAAGTAAATAATGGGCATGTCTCACATTTTGGATTTTTAGCTGTGCAGTGATAACGGCCAAAGAAAATCATTAAATGATGTGATTTAGACCAACGTTCTTCTTTAATGAGTCGCATTAATTTATGTTCAACATCTAACACTGTATCATCAGCCTTTGCAAATCCAAGGCGTTTAGAAATACGATCGACATGTGTATCAACAGCGATACGTGGGACATTAAAGCCTACTGATAAAACAACATTTGCCGTCTTACGGCCGACTCCTGGTAACTTAACTAACTCTTCAAATGTATTTGGTACAACACCATTATATTCTTCAAGTAATAAACGGCATAGTGCCTGAATATTTTTTGCTTTACTTCGATATAAACCAATAGTTTTAATATCTTGTTCTAATTCTTCTAATGTTACATTCAGATAATCTTGTGGTGTCTTATATTTCTCAAATAATGTAGCTGTTAATTTATTCACACTTTTATCTGTTGTTTGTGCCGATAATAAAACGGCTAATACTAATTCAAATTCATTTTTAAAATTTAACTCACAATGTGCATCTGGAAATAATTGTTCCATTACATCGATTATTTCTGCAGCTTTTTTCTTTGATACCATGATGTTCTCCTCTATCTATTCATTCATCCAATCATAATAGAAATTTGGATCGACAGCAGGGGCTTGTGTTGATGTTGTCGCTGCTGTTTGTTTTCGTTGACGGAAAGCAATTAATTGACGTTTAGCTTCCTCCACTGTCTTAATATTTTTCTTTTTCCAATCTAATAAAATTTTATCAATATACCGAATCGATTTAATTTGATATGAGTTCATTTCTTGAATAGCCAATTTAATTAAATCGGCATCAAAGTTATCCTCTGTCATCCATAAATGAATCGTCTCAATATCAAGTGGACTTAAAATCCCGAACTCTTGCTCAATCATTTTAAAAATTTCTTCACGTTGAGAGGATTGAGACTGTGTTTTTTTCTGCTTTAAGTGTCGCTCTAATTTTTCAAATAATGGTGAGATTGAATATTCTTCAAATCGTTTTCCAAATGAATCTGTTTTACTGCTTACTGAAATGTATTGGCGTTCAACAAGACTAATAAACAATAATGAACAATTTGCATCATCAATGGTCATATGTGTTGAAATCTCTGCAAAAGTCCATCCTCCTGGCTTTGTTTGAAGTAAACGAGCTAATAATACTAAAAAGACATACTCTTGTTCATTTAGACCTAGCTCACCATAAGTTGTTAATAATAACGTATTAAAGTCTAATAAATTTTCTTTCCATAATTCGTACATCACAATCTCTCCTACTTTATATCGAATTGTAATAATACATCACCAATTTTGGCATCAATGATGATATAATGCTCTTCATCTCCTAAAGAAACTAATACTTCATAGACTGGTTTTTCATCGTAGATTCCTAAGTAATAGTGTTTTACTATGCCTTGCCCTATCAGCGACAGGGCTTTTTGTGCCGCTTGCTCAGGTGTCATCAATTTTTCAACAGGATAGCTAAAATCAACCGTATTATCTTTAATAAAATAGTAATACTGTTGATTTGATGTTAACAAGACTTTTGCCACATAATACTGCTCTTGACCACTATACTCCGCTATTTCTAAAACTTCAGAAACTTCTGGCAAATTAGCTAACGATTTTTGATACGTCATCAAGGTCTTATTATATTGTAAAACATACGAGGCTAATAAAATTAAACCTGAACAAAGAATAACGATGATTAATAAGACGCTACGCTTTAACCATTTATTTTTTTTATTCATATTTGACTCCTTATCGGTACTGTTTTATAAATTCAATAAGCACCGCTCGATTATTGACTAATTGCTTCATTACAATTTGATACTCAATCTCCTCTAGTAACTGTTGAATCCACGGCCCTTTTGGGCGATTAATTATTTTTGTAATTGTTGCTACATCAATTGCTAATTGTTTACGCGTTTGAAGAGGTAATTCAATCACTTCGTATGGTCTCATCTCCTGATTTAAAAAGCAAGTGAGTTGATGATACAATTGTGCCCAAGCTTCACCATAACGATAAGTAAAGTAAGGCATAGGAACTGGTGAATGAACACATGAACGTAGTACTTGAATACATTTTTTTTCTTCTTTAGAAAAAGGCCAAGCCGATAAATACATTGATACCTCTTCTAAATTTAGACTAGCAAGTACAAATAATAAAATCGGATGCGTTAACACTTCAAAATTATAGCTTCGATACTCACAAAGTGGTGCTAAATCAGGTAATGCCTCTAACAACTGCGTATCATATAAATAATGCATAGCCTCTTGCCTTGAGCTCCCCTGAATCAATCCTTCTAATTCCTTTTTAATACGCTCTTTTGAGATATGTGTAATTAAGGGACTAACCTTCTTAATCCCCTCTAACGTTTCGTGATCTAATGAAAACCCAAGCTTGGAAACAAATCGGATACCTCGAAGCATTCTAAGTGGATCCTCTGTAAAACGTTCTGTCGGTACACCTACACATTTTACTAACTGATTCTTAAGGTCATTAAGCCCTTGCATCGGATCATATAAACAATCATTAATATCTCTTGCAATGGCATTAATCGTAAAGTCACGACGTTTTAAATCATCTTCTAAAGAAGCTGTAAAAATGACTTCATTTGGATGGCGATAATCCGCATAGCCTGTCTCTACTCTAAAAGTCGTTACTTCAATTGGAATTTTATTAATGATTACCGTTACAGTTCCGTGTGCTAATCCTGTGGCAATTGTTTTTTCAAACAGGGACATCACGACTTCAGGTTTGGCTGATGTTGTAATATCAATGTCATAAATCGGACGATTAATTAATTGATCACGAACCATGCCACCAACAAAATAAGCTTCATATCCCGCTTCATTCAATGTTTGTAAAACCATTTTTCCAGTTGCAAGTAACTCCATGATTAACACTCCATCTCAAAATTATACTCTTATTATTATACTTAACATTAAAGTGGATAATCAACTCATACTCTACTTTTTTATCATAAAAAAAACCTTCGATATGAAGGTTTTAATCAAGTAAATGTTGCAATCCATATACTAGCTCATCCAATTCACTAACCTTGCGAATGGCAAGAATAATTCCTTTTTCAAAGGAATGGCGGCTATTTGATTGATGAATAAGTTCTAGCGTCTGATATTCATCACTCACCAAGACTTGATGTTTCGCTAAAACACCTGGCATGCGAACACTATGAACATGAGTGGATGTTAATTTACGTTTAAGCGCACAATCTAGCGTATTGGCAATATAAGTAGCCGTTCCAGATGGCTGATCTTTTTTATTCACATGATGATATTCTACAATTTCAAAGTTATCAAAATAGTGCGAACAAATTTCAGTAAACTTATTAATCAAAATCGCACCAATTGAAAAATTAGGAGCAATGACGCCTTTCCCGCCATTTTCTTTAGCTATTGTTTTTAAATAATCTAAATCCTCTTTATTAAAACCTGTTGTTCCAATGACAATAGCTTTTCCTGCTTTTAACATGACCTCAGACGCCATTTTGGCAAACTGATAAACTGTGAAATCTACATAGACATCAAACTCAACTTCATCAAGAACTTTTTGAATATCATTATAAATGGGAATCTCTCCATCTAACTGTTCAACTTCACTTACCCCTGCAACTAACTCTATATCTTCTTCAGCCTTGATCGCTTCAACAAGAAAACTCCCCATTTTGCCTTCTAATCCACCGACAACAATTTTTTTCATTATATCCCTCCAACATTTGCCTATCTTTATAGTTTATTTTATTTTAACTTCGACTAAACGTGATATAATAAGATATAAAAGGAAAAAAAATCTAGGAGGTTCAGCGTGTCAACAAAATTATTAAAACAACTATTGTTAATTACACTTGGAACAGCTATTATGGCCTTTGGAATCATCAACTTTGCAGTTACCAATCATATGGCTGAAGGTGGTTTTACAGGAATCACAATTATTTTGTTCCATCTTTTCGGACTAAGTACTGGAGTTAGTAACTTATTATTAAACATCCCGATGTTAATCATTGGTTACCGCCAATTCAGTAAAAAAGGATTCTGGTTAACGATTTTTGGAACATGTATGTTATCTGTGTTCTTAAGTTTATTTGAAACGTTAGGACATATTGTTCCACCACTTCCAAATGATATGATAATTTCAGCTATCGGAATGGGAGTTTGCGTTGGAACAGGATTGGGAATTATCTTCAATGCGGGTGGAACAACAGGTGGTGTTGATATCATCGCAAAAATTATCAAAGATAAAATCGGTATTCCAATGGCACGTACGATGTTTGCTTTTGATGCCATCGTTATTGGAATTTCAATGATCATCTTCTTATCATTTACCAATGCCATTTACACGATCATTGGATTATATATTGCAGCTCAACTGATTGACAAATTCCAAGAAGGATTCCGTGCTGGACAAAAAGTGTTAATTATTTCTGATAAATATCAAGAGATTGCAGATGCCATTCATAACAAAATGAATCGTGGAGCGACATATATTCACGGTATGGGTTCATATAACAAAAGCGATAAAATGATTATCCTAACTATTATTAATAAACGTGAATTAAGTTCCTTAAAAGAAATCATTTATCAAATTGATTCTCAAGCTTTCGTAAGTGTCAGCCACGTTTACGAAACACTAGGAGAAGGTTTTACCTTCGATGCTAACGGTATTCCATACTTCGACTAATCAAAAAGCGACTGAAAAACTTCAGTCGCCTTTTTTTATTCTCTCTCCCAAAGTAATGTTGCTTTTTCCAATACAGAGTCTAATGGTTTATCAAGTAACTGATTATAATTAGCTACCATATAATAAACAGCATCAATTTTATCATCAATATAAACTTTCTCCCAATTAGCCTCTGTCCACCCACTTTCATTTTGATACTCTTCTACAGTAAATAGATTTTCACTATCAGACATGAATTGCTGCTTAGGGGATAGCTTTGTCCAAATTGTATTCGTGTAGTAAATCATCAGAATATTTTTTATCTGTCCATCAATCTCTACTGTTCGTTGTAAATAATGGCATCTATAAAAGTCATTTTCTAAAAATTTAAACTCCATCATCCCATCTTCTATCGCTTGAACTCCAATCAACCTTTCATTATACTGAATTGGAACTTCTAACCTGAAGATTAAAAAGTAACCTCCAATACAAATTCCTATTGCGCTAAAGACTGATAACAAAATTAATGTAATTTTATTTTTCATAAATTTTTGTCGTAATGATTGTAATGTCTGAACTTGTGCTTCTTCAATATTAACTGATTTAATCACTTTAAACTCATCCTGTTTCATTTGATCTAAAGCTAATGAACACTTAATACATGTTTGTAAATGCTCCTTAATAAAAGCTTTCGTGTCCTGCTGACAGACCCCATCCACATAAAGAGGTAATAAATCTTCAATGATTTGACAACTAATCCTCATTTTAAGTCCTCCTTTACTTTGAGTTTAGCTCGATGAAACGTGACTCGTGCCCAACTTTCTGACTTTCCAAATAATTCCCCAATTTGAGCAAATGATAGCTCTCCAAATAACCGTAAATTAAACACTTCTTTATAGGGGTCTTCTAATCGATGAACAGCTCGATGAATTTCAAATGCTTTTTCTTTATGAATCAGCTTAGATTCAAAGCTCTCCATCGCAATTTCTTCTGGCAATTGCTCAGTTCGTTTACTCTTCTTATAACTTGTGAAATACGTATTCTTTGCAATATGGCAAAGCCAAACTCTTAATTTACAATCCCCCTTAAATCGATGAATATTTTTAATGGCCTTTAAAAAAGTCTCTTGCGTAATATCTTCTGCCATTGCCTCGTGATGACATAATGATAAAACATACTTATAAACATCTGGAAAATATTCCGCATAAATCTTCTCAAACTCTGTCACCCCATCACCTGGCTTCCATCTATAAGACTTTCAAACCATTCATTCGTTACAAAATTTTACTAATTTTATTTTACTACAACATAAAAAAAGTCATCAAACGTTAAGTTTGATGACTTTTTAATTAAGGTTCTATAATATTTGGTGTGGGTGATTCCCACACTTCTTTTATTTGGAATAAAAAATAAGTATAAAAAAAGAGACATCACGTCCCAAATTCTATACCATGTAATTGACCAAAAAAAACACGAAAGGATTGGGTTTATGTCTCACAATAATTGTATCTTAACTTTACTCGATTTAAAAGATAAAAATATTACTTTTTCAGAAAATTGGATGAAAGATGTTCAGATTAACGGGATCCGCTCTAAGGTGATTTCTGGTATCCTCTCTTTTCAACCGACCCATTGTTACAACTGTGGTCATCTCTTTGACTCACAAATCATTAAACACGGCTTCAAAACCTCTCGTATTAAGATGATGAAACTCTCTGGCTTTG
>OOCW01000243.1_pt1 | contig 59856 bp, 52 predicted proteins | sample 1671201 | NCBI WGS metagenome assembly OOCW01 (sample SAMN06348132, study PRJEB24527) | human gut metagenome | biome: human gut; feature: ankylosing spondylitis patient; material: feces | host: Homo sapiens | place: China | collected 2015-10
CAAAAAGAAAAATAATAGGTGAAGAGTTCATAAGAGTATTTGAAGAAGAATCAAACAAACTTGGAAAAATGGACTTCTTAGTTCAAGGAACAATTTACCCTGATATAGTAGAAAGTGGACTTGGAGGAGAATCAGCAACAATAAAATCTCACCATAACGTTGGTGGACTTCCTGAAGATGTTGATTTCCAAATAGTTGAACCACTAAAAGAATTATTCAAAGATGAAGTTAGAAAAATAGGTTTAGAATTAGGAATAGAAGATAAACTAATATTCAGACATCCATTCCCAGGACCAGGTCTAGGAATAAGAGTTATCGGTGAAGTTACAAAAGAAAAATGTGACATATTAAGAGAAGCTGATGCTATATACATGGATGAATTAAGAAAAGCTGGTCTATATAGAGAAATATGGCAAGCATTCGCAACATTACCAGATGTTAAAACAGTTGGAGTTATGGGAGATGAAAGAACTTATGCATACTTAGTTGGTCTAAGAGCAGTTTCATCTTCTGACGGAATGACTTCTGACTGGTACAAAATACCTTATGATGTACTAGAAAAAATAGCTAACAGAATTGTTAACGAAGTTGATGGAGCTAACAGAGTCGTGTATGACATAACTTCTAAACCTCCTGGAACTATTGAATGGGAATAAGAATTTCTAATAATTAGACAGTATTAACATTTAAATAAACATATATAAAAGTAATCTTAAATACAAAAAGGCTGTAGCAAAATTAATTTTGCTGCGGCTTTTTTGATTGTTAATTTTAAAATGTTTGGTAAAATAAAAGTAATACTATTTAATAAGGGGTTGATTATGATGGAAATGTGGGACATTTACGATAAAGATAAAAAAAGAACAGGAAAGCTTATGAAGCGAAATGACTGGAATATGAAGCCTGGCGAATTTCACTTAACTGTAATAGGAATAGTACAAGATTTAGAAGGAAGATTTCTTGTTACTAGAAGAAATTTAGATAAAGAATGGGCTGCCGGATGGTGGGAGTTGCCAGGTGGGGGTGTAAATGCTGGTGAAGATTCTAAAGATGCTATCATTCGTGAAATAAAAGAGGAAGTAGGAATAGATGTTTCAAATGCAAAAGGTGGGCATGTGTACACTTATAAAAATGAAAGCCCAGAGGAAAAAAATAATTATTTTGTAGATGTATATAATTTTGTCTTAGATTTTAAAGCCTCTGATATAAAGGTTCAAGAAGAAGAAGTTTTAGAGTTTAATATTGCTACTCTTGAAGAAATACAAAATTACGAAAAAGAAATAGGATTTTTACATTACAACAGCCTAAAACCAGCTTTTGATAAAATTATGAAAAAACAGTCTCCATCTATGGATGCATGGTTAAAAGAAGCAAAGGCAGATCCAGTAGCAGCAAAGGTCGGCATGTTTTTAGTACATAACGGTGTTGTTCGTGAAACTGCAAAGGCAAAAGTAAGACTTGGGGAAGATGTAGCAAATATTAAGAAAATGGAATTTTCTTATGATGAACAAAAAGTTGCTGATGCAGTAGCTGAAGCATATAAACTAGAAGGTATATACTATATTAAAACATGGCTTAATGAAGGAATATTAGATATTGGCGATGATATAATGTATGTTCTAATAGGTGGCGACATTCGCCCACATGTTGTAGATGCACTTCAATTTTTAGTTGGAAAAATAAAAAACGAATGTGTTATAGAAAAAGAAATTATTTAGATATAAAAAGCTGACTTTCAAAATAACGCAAGTTATAAGATAGGGTAATTTTGTATAAAAACAGGTTGAGGGCTTATACTGGGTATAGTTCTAAGGGGTAAAAAAATCTTGATTTTATAATTGTTATTTTGTAGAATTGAAAAGTATGATTATCTTAAAAAAGTATAGTAAATGTATTTTGATAGTGGGAGTATACAATATACTACAGGAGGAAAGAGTAGATGAAATCAATTTATTTACTACTGACAAGATCAGATACCTATGTGTCTAAGACAATTGGGTTAGCGACATCAGACAAGTATACGCATATTTCTATATCATTTGAAGAAACTTTAGAACCATTATATAGTTTTGCGAGGAAATACAAAAGAACTCCATTGCCTGCTGGAATAAGACATGAGGCTTTATATAGCGGATTTTATGAGAAATGCAATCATATTCCATGTGCTTTATATGAGTTAAAAGTTAATGAGGAAACATATGAAAAGGCGAGAAGCCATGTTGATGATATGATGGAAAATGCAGATTGTTATAGATATAATGTTTTAGGACTTATTTTATGTAGGATGAATATTGCATATGATAGAAAGCGACGTTACTTCTGTTCGGAATTTGTAAGCGAGGTCTTAGAAAAAAGCAATGCAATTGAACTTCCAAAACATCCAAGTTTAATGCGTCCAGCTGATTATACAAATATAGACGGTATAAATTGTTTATTTGATGGAAAATTACATGAACTAAAAAGCAGTATTCGACCAGGGTATCAATATTGCTAAAAAACACCCTTGTACGGAGTTTATCACTGCACAAGGGTGTTTTTAATTTATTATACCAATATAAGAACATTTTTAAACATTTGGTGTATGAAGGATTGAACGATTTTTTATCATTAAATCTTCAAATGACTTATGGTCTGATTTATATCCAATTCCTTCGCGTTTTGATTTTTCATCAATGATTTTATATGCCATACATGCCTTTTTAATTCTTTGTTTTTCCATAGTTGTTTCAGATTTATAGATAATTTTTTCAGAAATAGGTAAATCTTTTTCATATCTAGGTTTTATAAAATAAAGTGCATGTTTTATTTTTCCACTGTTGTATAGAGATTGAATAGTAGAACCATTTTTTAGATGTTGAAGATGCCAGTCGTATTTATATGTGTGAGCTACATGTGTAACATTATCAAATTTTCTTTCAAAATCTAGTGCTGTTTTTTCCATAAGATTAAAACTAGTTACTTCTGAATTATTTATTCTAGGTAATAAAATAATATTTTCCTTTTTAACTCCTAATTCTTTAACGGCATCTAAGAATTCACGTTCTCTATATTCATATTTTTCCTGATTGCTCAAATTGCTATATTTCTCATCCTTAAAAACTTTTATCCCTGTACCATAAGATACTAAAACAACATATACATTGTCAGCCCCTCTTTCCTTTATGGCCTCGAGAATAGCACTACCAGCCCAAAGAGTTTCATCATCTTCATGTTGTGGATAAAAAACAACTGTATCTCCGAAATTAGATTGCTCATAACTAGTACTTTGTTGCATTACTCCAATAACTGCCACTATTAAGAATGAAATAATGAGCATAGTTATATTTTTATTCATATAATTTTCCTCCCCTAAAATATTTGATTAAATGATGATTTTTTAAATAGTTTATTAAAATATATTATACTTTATAAATCATACAAAAAAATTACATTTAGGTAACATTTTGATTACAGTTATGTCATAATAGGATAAAAACAAATTAAGAAAACTTATATTACTATATATTATTTTGGTTAGATTAGTGATATAATTACCTCAGAAAAATAAAGAATAAAGGGGATTTTTAGATGGAAATGCTAAGAAAAGATCGTATGTTAAATAAAGGAGAAACTATTGATATTTTAAACAGATCAGAATATGGGATTCTTTCAACAGTGGGAAAAGATAATGCACCTTATGGCGTTCCACTGAATTTTGCATATGTAGAGGGCGTTATTTACTTTCATTGTGCAAAAGCAAATGGATATAAAATTATAAACATAATAAATAATAGTAATGCTTGTTTTACAGTAGTAGATGATGTATGTTTACAACCAGAAATATTATCTACTAAATATAAATCAGCTATTCTATTTGGAAAAATTTCAATAGTTGAAGATATTGAGGAAAAGAAAAAAGGGTTAGAAGCACTTATAAAAAAATTGTCACCAGGATATATGGAAGTTGGAATGAAATGTATAGATAAAAATACAGATAAAACATATATATTAAAAATGGAAGTCGCTGAAATGACAGGTAAAGGGAAAAAGTAATATATAAGGGAAGAACTTAAGAAAGCAGCAGAAATATTAGAGGGATAACTGATATAAATACTGCATTTAAAGATGCAAATTATTATACAAAAGATCAATTAAAATAAATATACATCAAAAACATTTTAGAAAATAACCTCATGCAAGAATATACCTTGTGTGGGGTTATTTTTTTAAACTTTACGAATGTTTATTGCAAACTTTATACTGCAGAGGTGTTTTGCCAGTAAATTTTTTAAACATTGTGCAATAATAATTTTGGTTATTAAATCCAACAGACAGTGCAATATCAAGCATATTTAAATCTGTTTCCAAGAGCAATTTTTTGCTTTTTTCAATCCTAAAATGATTTAGAAAATGACAAAAAGTATGACCAGTTGTAGTTTTGAAAGTACTACAAAAATAGCTTTTATTTAAATTTAAATGCTCACATAAATCAGTAATATTTATACTTTTATCATAGTGTTTATGTACATATTCGATAGCTTTTTTTATATGAGGATTGAAACTTTTAGTAGACATAGTTTTATTAAATTTATCAGTTGCAATGCTTAAAAGTATTTGAGCACAATAATCAAAACAATGTAAAGGGATATAATTTATAGAGTCATTTGCTTTTCTTGAACTACAAGTAGAAATAGGACCAAGTACAAAAAAACCTCTATATTTATTTGGTTTTGAAATATTTACAATTTTATAGCAAATATCTTCTGAAATTTTTATGCTATGATTTAAGTATTCCTCTCCACTATGAACTAATGTATAAATATCTTTTATAGGAAAATATGTTTCTAATTCCTCATTATATCCAATTTTATATATTTCATTTAGCTCATAAGAAATTGCTTTAACAGGTATTTTACAGCAATGATAAAAATCGTTTAATGTTGAAGTTATAAGATTCATTATGTCTCTCCTCAAAGTTGTCTATTTTTAATAATCAATGTGTTGCAAAAAAATAATATATTATCACTAATTAATGATAATTACTATCAATAAATAATATATCATTTATATATAAAAAGTCAACTAATGAAGCTATATATAAATGATATATCATTAGAAACAAAATAAAAACATAAAAAAGATATTGACTTGGAGTTAACTTAAATATATTAAAAATCAACCAAATATAGTGTAAAAAAACCAAATATATTTAAATTTAAAATATCAAATACCATATATAATAAATAATGTTAATGAAAATCAATATCAGAACTTGATAAAAGAGATAAAAAGTATTTTAATAGGAGGAAGATAATGAATAAGAAAAATATTTTTAAAATAGCAGTAGATATAGCGATGATAGCATTATTTGTTACATTTTTTAATATAGGATTATTAGGATTTAAATTCCATGTTATAGGTGGAATTATATTTGGAGCACTTATATTAGTACATATTATAGTAAATAGAAAATGGGTAGTTAATATAACAAAAAGAATATTTGATAAAAATTTAAAAACAAGAACAAGAATTTCGTATATAATCAGTTTTTGTTTATTAGTAACAGTTTGCGCTATATTAGTAAGTGGTATATGTATAATGAAAGCTGCAAATTACGATAGAGTGATGTTCTGGAAGATGCTTCACATAGGAGCTTCATATTTATCAATAGCTCTTATAGGACTTCATTTAGGACTTTACTGGAACTTTGTAAGTAATTTTTTCAAAAAAATGTTCAACATAAAAAATTCTGGAACGATGTCAATAATAATAGCAAGAATAGTAGTTGTTGCAATTTTAGTTTTAGGAACTTATAATTTACATACTCAAGGATATTTTACAAAAGTGAATAACACACTTTCATATGCAGCACAGCATATAGTTCCACAAGATATTGAGGCACCAGAAGGTGGAGGACATTACAAAAAAGAAAGTTTATCTTTCCTACAATTAATCAATGTATATGGAAGTATGATGGGAGTATTTACTATCGGAACTTATTATGTTGATTCGGCAATTAAGAAAAATAAAAAGACAGCGAAAAATAATAAAATGAAACAAGCAAGTTAATATATTAATTACTTGATAGACAAATATAATTGTGATAAAATTAGCTTTAGATTTCAGAATTAAAAATAATAATTTTATGGTTTTCTATGGTTCCGTAGTTTGTACTAGCTGGTCCGAGAGAAAACACACAAGTATATTTGTGGACACGGAAAGATAAAAGCCTGGGAGATATTTAACGATATTTCCTAGGCTTTTTGTATTAAACAGAAAAAGACTTTGATTTGGAAAAAATAAACATATCAATTTTAGTATATAAAAAATATCACAGGACATAATATTAGTGTAAAGCAAATACAGATGCAGGAGGCGAACAGTGATGAAAACACGTAGTAACCAAAGCATCCATACTACGGATGCTCCACCAGAAGGCATAAGCGAGGATGGACCAAAAGACAGGTAAGGTCGGGCGCAGTCTATCAATTGTGACCGACGGTAATTGTTTTACATTTTAGAGAATCTACTTAATTTCGTACTTAATTGTATGAACCTAAGTAGATTCTTTTGTTGTATCTAAAAATAATTAAAAAAACAGTATATATTCAAATAAAAAGTTTATCAATTAATATATAATAGGAATAAAAATATTTTTAATTTAATTAATAAATAATAAAAGGTTAAACAACGCTATTGGGAGGGATATCATGGATAATTTAATATTAGTAAAACCGACAACCGATTTAAAAGAGCAAGCATTAGATTATAGACAGGAACATTTTGAGAAGGGAGAAAAAATCATTAATGGAAGTGCACTTTTAGATAATTTAACTTATGAAGAATGGTTAGAGCACTTAGAGAAAAGCTCAAATCCAGATACAGTATCAAAAGATTGGGTTGATGCGACTACATTTTTTGTAGTCAGAACTTCTGATAATAGAATAGTCGGAATGGTAGATATACGCCATCGTCTAAATTATTTTTTATCAATTTGTGGGGGACATATTGGATATAGTGTTAGACCATCGGAACGAAAAAAAGGTTATGGAACGGAAATTTTAAAACAGGCTCTTGAATATGCAAAGACAATAAATATAAATAATGTTATGCTTGCATGTTATAAAGAAAATGAAGGCTCAAGAAAAATAATTGTGAAATGTGGGGGAAAGCTTGAAAAGGAATTTACCTATATAGATGGCAAAATTATTCAAGTTTATTGGATAGACAATTAAATAACCGAAATAACTTATATTCATGGTAAAATGTTATGAAAAGCTATAAAAATTATGGGAGGAATATATGACGGCGAAAAAATCTTATTTCAAGAAAGTTCTAATCGGTTTATTCGTAGTAATACTAATATGTATAGGTGGATTTTATATCTATGCATCAGATTACTATCATGCAAAAGATTACGAAGTTTCAAATATAAAAGTAGAGCAACAAGATAATTATACAGTGTATGGAGACACTAATAGCAAAACGGGATTAATATTTTATCCTGGAGGAAAAGTAGAAGCGAAGGCATATGAACCTATATTAGCAGGTCTTGCAGAAAAAGGAATCTGTGTCGTACTTGTAGAAATGCCATTTAACTTAGCAGTGCTTGATTCTAGTGCAGCTGACGGTGTTATTAATGAGTTTACAAATATACAAAATTGGTATATTGGAGGACATTCACTAGGTGGTGCTATGGCGGCTTCATATGCAGCAAATTATCAAGATAAATTAAAAGGTGTTGTTTTATTAGCAGCATATCCAACAAAAGAATTAGATATTCCTGTTTTATCAATTTACGGAAGTGAAGATGGTGTTTTAAATAGAGAAAAATATTCTGATTCTATAAAAAATGCAAATAATCTTTCTGAAATTGTGATAGATGGAGGAAATCACGCTCAATTCGGAAACTATGGAGAACAATTGGGAGATAATTCAGCAAAAATCTATAGTGAAAAACAATGGAATGAAACAATTAAAGAAATATTAAACTTTATGAAATAAATAAATTTATTTTAAATATATAAATTAAAATCTCTTTTCTTGAGCTAAGATAAGGGATTTTTTTGTTTATATCATCTTGTATGTGATATATGTCATTGAAAAAATATGATAAAATATATAAAGTCTAAGTATGAAATTAATTAAAAAATTATTATAAATATAGGAATAATATAAAGGAGTATTTACAATGAAAATCAAGAAGAGTATATGTCCATATGACTGTCCTACTTCATGTGGATTAGTTATAGAAACAGATGGAAAAAAGATATTAAAAGTTAAAGGTGACGAAAATCATCCAGCAACACAGGGGTTAATATGCAGAAAGATGAGAAACTATGAAGAGTCTGTTCATTCTAAGGATAGAATTTTAACTCCATTAAAAAGAATTGGCAAAAAGGGAGAAGGAAAATTTGAAAAAATAACATGGGAAGAAGCAGCACAGGAAATAACAGATAAGTGGAAAAAAATTATAAAAGAAGATGGTCCGAGTGCGATTTTACCAGTTTATTATTCTGGAGTAATGAGTGTTATTCATCGTAATTGTGGAGATGCATTGTTTAACAAGATGGGTGCATGTTCTTTGGTAAAAACTCTATGTTCATCGGCAAAAGGTGCAGGATATAATTCTGTAATGGGTTCTACCGGAGCATTAGATCCGAGAGAACTAGAAAATAGCGATTATTATATTGTTTGGGGAAGCAATATGACGGCTACAAGGATTCAAGCACTACCAACTCTTATAAAAGCAAGAAAAGAAGGGAAGAAAGTAGTTCTTATAGAGACTTATTCAAAGCCGATGGAAAAATACTGTGATGAAGTTATTTTAATAAAACCAGGAACTGATGGAGCATTAGCACTTGCAATGATGAATGTTATGGTGGAAGAGAATCTTCAAGATGAGGAATTTTTATTAGAAAAATCAATAGGATACCAGGAATTCAAAAAAACTTTAAAACAATATACTCCAAAATGGGCAGAAGAAATCACAGGAATTCCTAAAGATGCAATCGTAAAATTAGCAAGAGAGTATGCAAGTGTAAAAGCGCCTGCAATAATTCTTGGAAGCGGAAATTCCAGATATACAAATGGAGGAATGACGGTAAGACTTATAACAATATTATCGATTTTTACAGGAGCAATAAAATATCCAGGTGGAGGATTATGTGGAGTTTCACCAACTTCGCTATCTTATATTAAAAAAGACATAATTGCTAGACCAGATTTTAGAACAAACAAAGCTAGGGTTATAAATATAAATCAAGTTTCATCAGCATTAGTAGACGAAAATCAACCTATAAAGAGTTTATTTGTATATGCATCAAATCCAATAGGTTCTATAAGCAATCAAAATAAGATGATAAAAGGACTTATGAGAGATGACTTATTTACAGTAGTACATGAAAGGTTTATGACAGATACAGCAAAATATGCAGATATAGTGCTTCCAGCTACTTTTTCTGTTGAACAATATGATGTGTACACTTCTTACGGATATTGCACTTTGGCGACTGCAAATAAAGTTATAGAACCTCCAAAAGAATGTAAAAGCAATTGGGATATGTTCAGATTGCTTGCAAAATATATGGGATATGATGACGAATATTTTAAAAAGACAGAAAGAGAGATTTTTGATGAGTTAATAGAAAAATCACTAGAAGACGTGGAAAACTTGACACAAGAACAAAAGTATATATTGAAAAATGGGGGAGCAATTTCAACACCATTTGAAAACCATATGGATATAAAAACAAAAAGTGGAAAAATACAAATTATAAATGATGAAATGGAAGAAAGAATTCCTCGATATACAGAGAATATAGGTCAAAATTATCCGCTTAATTTAGTAGCAGTTCCAAGTTGTGAAACTCTAAACTCTATATTCTTAGAAAAAAATAAAGTTGTTGAGAAAAGAGGAAAAATAAAAGTAAAAATCAACAGCAAAGATGCATCAAAACGAGATATAAAAAATGGTGATGAAGTCGTTTGCTTTAATAACTTAGGTGAAGTTGGTTTTATAGCAGAGGTTACAGATACAGTAGCCCAAAATACAGTAATAGCAGAGGGTGTGTATAATAGAGATTTTGCTATAAATGGAAAGTTGGTAAATGCTCTGCATGACGATAGATTATCGGATATAGGTGAGGCAACTACATTAAATTCAAATACAGTTGAAATTAAAAGAGTATAAAATTATAGTATCAGGATTAAAAATGAATTAAAATAATTAATGAATGTAGTAAATTTATAAATTAAAAATAAACAACAGAAGGGGAAGAGTATGTATAGTATAGGCGTAGATGTTGGAGGAACAGGAATAAAAATAGGAGTTGTAGACGAGAGTGGGAATATCCTTTATAGAGGAAATTGTGTGACAGATGTTACAGGTGGATTTGATAAAATTATTTCTGATATTCATGATGTAATTGAAGATATAATAGCTCAAAATAATATAGAAAAAAATCAAATTAAATCTATCGGATTTGGGATTCCAGGATATATTGATAGATATGGAAAAGCTAACTGTGTAAATTTAAATTGGAAAAAAGTTGACTTTATACAAAAATTAAAAGAGACTTTTACAGGTACAGATATATTTGCTGAAAATGATGCAACAGTTGCAGGGTTAGCAGAAAGTAGATTTGGAAGTACAAAAGAACACGATACATCAGTTATGATAACTCTTGGAACTGGTGTAGGTGGAGCAATTATAATAAATGGAAAACCATTCAGTGGCGCACATGGTGTAGGTTCTGAAATTGGACATATGATGATTGGTGATGGATGGTATAAATGTAATTGTGGAAATACAGGATGTTTTGAAACTTACTGTTCAGCAACTGCAATAATAAAATATGCACAAAAACTTTTATCAGAAGGAGAAGAAAGTATAATATTAAATATATGTAAACAAAATATATCTGATATAAATGCGAAAATGATATTTGATGCATATAATCAAGATGATGAAGTTGCAAAAAAGGTTATAGCTAGATTTAAAGATTACCTTGCAAAAGGAATTGCAAACATAGTAAACACAATAGATCCGGGAATTATAGCTATCGGAGGAGGAGTATCCAAATCAGAAGATATAATTTTAGATGGATTAAAAGAAATGGTAAGAGGCCATCTTGTTTATAAAGAAGAGGAATTTGCAGATATTGTAATAGCGACATTAGGCAATGATGCCGGTATAATTGGCGCTGCAATATTGGGATAATAAAATAAAAAATTAAAACGAGTCCGAGTTATTTTATAATTTCTCGGACTTATTTTATTTTAAAAATAAATTATAAAAAAATAATTGACATAAAATTCAAAAAATATAAAAAATTTAAACTTTTCAATAGAAAAAAGAAGGAAAACCGAACTAATTGTAGAATTATAATAACTAAAATAAAAAGAAAGGAGAGATGCGTATGATTATTCATGAAAAACTGGCTCACTTGAGCTCGAAACAAATTATACAACTCATGGACGAATATTACGCAGGGGTAAGAGTCAAAAAATTAATCGAGGATTATAAAGTCAATTGTCGACCGAATGATCTACACAAGTATTTTCCACCGATAGTGCTTGATAAAAAATGTCCAATTTGTGGTGAAAATTTTCTTAATAAGAGACTTTCTAAGACTGAGATTGAAAATCAAGGCAATCCATACAGAAAAATAGAGGCTAAAAAACCTTATTGTCCTCGTTGTGGTCATATTGACGATGAGGTTTGCGGTTGTGATGCATGTGTGGAAAAGAGAAAGAAGGAACAAATCAAGAGAGAGGCTGAATTGGAAAAGAGGGCTAACAAGATTAAAATCAAGCTTGAAAAATCTTATACTGGCAAGGTTAGTGTTGATGAACTTGGTTTTAAAGATAGGATTTATCTGGCTAGTTTGTTGGGATATGGCTTAAGCGATGATGCCAATGTTATCGAGAGTCTGAGCGAGTGTGAGAATTCATGCACTTGTCTTGCTGAGGGTGATATGGATGAGAGAATTGTTGGTTATCTTCTAAAGCGAAATATCATAATTATCGATATAAATTCTTTGAAATATGCGCTTAAACATCGTAAGGATAAAAACTGATTTATGCGTTATAAGCTAAATGTCGAAATTGATGATAATAATATCGACGCTTTGCAAGGATTGATGAGTCCTAAGATTGATTTTAGCGATGAGAATAATATTGTAGCTGCGTATAATCTTTGGAAAGAGGTTGCGATGAATGATTGTATTGCTTTTCTGGTTAATGAGATGAGAAAGAAAAATGTTGAATTTTGTCCAGTTAAAAAGACAGAGATTTTGATGGATAGCATGCTGAAACATTTTTCGACTCTCCAAGTGCAATATATAATTTATAAAAGTATTGATGAAATATCTAGTAAATACACAAAAAGCAAACCTAAGAGAGGCGTTTTTTCTGATATAGTTTTCAGGAGAATGGAATATTGGGATTCGAGCATGACTTATAGAGAGTCTGAATTGCCAGAGTATAGAGACAGCAAAAAGTTTTTGTATAATAATCTGCACGGGGTCCTGTTTTCTAAGGTATTGGGACTTGGAGACAAGGGGCTTAGATATGTAGCAAATATTAAAATTATAAGGGAGAGTGTGAGGAAATAAGTAAAATTTAAAGGAGATTGTTGGATGTTATTTAAAGAATCTGAGAGAGAGAAGATTTAAAAACCACCGAATTCTAGAGAGAGGATTTTGGTGGTTTTTTTATTGTGCGTAGATTTTTGTATAAATATGTATAATCATGTAAAATCGGGCGACACATGACAACATCTGTTAGAATTTGAATTACGAAAAAGTACGAAAACTAATGAAAAATACTTGCAATGATGTTACAATTTAATTAATAAAATTACAAATATCAAATAAATGTGATTTTATTAGTCAAATTTGTTGCAACAAGTATCAGATGTTTTTAATTAAAAAGAGTTATTTTATATAGTATCAAGGAGGTATGTTTATGCAAAATTTTTTAAGACTTAATGAAGGCGATATAGTAGAAATAATAATAGCATTTATAAACAAAAATGTAGGAAATGAAACTATAACAGAAGTCGATTATGATAAACTTGGAATTCATATCGATAGCGACATACTCATAAAAGAGACTCCTATTATAATAAATGTAAGATGCAAACTGAATTTAACTGAAATGATAAGATACATAGTACAAAACAAGGGCTGCAGCATATATGTTCAAACTTGGAAGGAAATTTATAGAATTAAGAGAAACAAGGAGATAGTGGAGCTGTACAATAACAATATGAACTATATGGATATTGCAGATAAGTTTGGGATTTCACATAGGAGAGTTCACCAAATTTTGAAAAGGGAAAGTGAAAAAGGCATATAGATTATTGATATAAATTTAATATTAATGTATAACTATATTAAAGAGATTAGATAATAAATATAAGAAGATCTACTCATAGAGCATGAGTAGCTAAAAATAAATAAGGCTCAAAAGTGGATTTACTCATAGAGCGTGAGTAACTAAAAATAAAGAAAGCTCAAAGAGAAGATGAAAATAGCCCCGGTATAAGGGCTATTTTTATGTATGTAATATATTGATTTTATCTATTTATATTTCTCTACGTATTTTGCATGTGTCGTGATATAATAACCAGATTTCAACTTATACATATCAGTCCCATTTCGTTTTATAAGCTGTGAAACTGTGAAAACTTCACCACAAAGGGCGATTCCTGCGATGCTGGAGTTTTTGAAGTCGGGCGTTTTGTGGTAGTTGACGTCGTGGATGATTTTTATCATTTTGGGGATATTATAATTCGGCGATGTGCAGTTTATTATGTCATTTACTGTGATTTTCCCTTGTTTTAAATTATCACAATCAATCTTAAATTGTTGCATCTTGTCTGGATTTTTGACCATATAAATAGGGCAGAGTTTGTATTTTTTGCCTACAACGTCTGTATGAGTGATGATGTCTTTTTTACAATTGAGATTTTTATAGCTGCAAAGCCACGCACAAAGGTGGACCATGCTTTTGTATGTCGCATCTGTGTAGTGGTTGTCGCTGTCTGTTGTTGCGACTTCGATTGCGATTGCGTATGAGTTTGCGCTGTTTGTCGCATAACATATTTCATCAGTCGGAATCAGTTGGTATATCTCGCCTCCAAGCCCAATGACATAGTGCGAAGATGCAAAGATATATCTGTTGCCAATTTTGTATCCATTCGCAACGACGTTGTTAAAATATGAGACAGTCTTGTCACCATCGACATCTGGCTTGCCAGTGTAGTGGATGGCGATTTTTGTTGCAGATAGGGGAACACCAGGTCTGCCATATTTGTTTCTTTTTTGCCATTTTTCGATTACATTAGGTTTTTTTATCATATTTCCTCCTTATTTAAGATAATTTGTAAAGGCTGAGCTAGTTTATATTATAAATCTAGCTCATATGTATTAAGAGATTTTGTACTAAAATGGGATTTCCTCATCGTCGATACACGCTGTTAAGTTTGCTTGTGGATCGTTAGTTGTTGATGTATTATTAGTTGCAGTATTTGAAGTGTCAACGCCAGAAGCATCAGCGCTATTGCCAGTATCAATATTAGAATCACTAGCACTAGAAGTATCTGTACCAGCGTCAGCATTGGCACCAGAACTTCCATCGCCATTTCCAGTATCAAGCCCATTCCCCTTAGGAATATTAAGCCTCATCAGCTTATGCACGACAATTTTGGCGAAGTTGCGGTTGTTCCCGTCGGAGTCGACATAGCGGTCGATGTGGAGACTGCCGCTTACTGCAATAAGGTAGCCTTTTTGGAAACAAGTTGCGAAGTATTCGGCTTGTTTGCCCCAAACTTCGACAGGGATAAAGTCGGTTACGGTTTGATTATCTTTTTTATAGCTGCGGTCGATGGCGATTGTGCCTTTTGAGATTGCTGTTCCTGAGCTGAAAAATTTAAGTTCTGGGTCGGCTGTAAGCCTTCCAATTAGTGTAACTAGATTCATAATTTTACCTCCTTATTTTTAAAAAAATATATTCTTAATCAAATGATTCTTGCTCATATGATGGCATATAGCCGAAGTCCTTTTTTAGCTCATTGCCTGTTTTGGTAAAGAATCTCTTGCGGGCAGTGTCGAATGTAAGCATTGTTTTGTAGCGGATTGAGCCTGTGATTCTGTTTTTTAGTACGAAGAGTTCGGTTTCGGGTTCTCTGCCTTCGCGTGATGCTTTTAGGACATAGTCGGCTAGGTTTGGGATTTCGCTGGCTCCTGATATTTCAAAGACGTGGGGTTCTTTGTTCATCATGGAGTTTTTGTTCGAATGTGCCACCAAGACTATGACTATCTTGTATTTTTTCGCCAGTCTTTTTAGTGATTTTACGGCAATTATCTGCTTTTCATATTTGTCATTACCACTACAATCGAGTGTCATTAAGTTGTCAAGGACAAACAGTTTGACATTTTTCTTAGTTGCTAAATATTCAATTGCGTGGGAGATATTGGCCTCGTCTGCTTTTGCCTCTTTTGAATAAAAAAACAGTTTGTCATCAACCCATTGTGTTATCATTTCAAGCCCCTCATCCGAAACTTTTGCATACTTGCCCATATTACTTGTGTAATTTAGAAGATGTTGAGGATTTGCAACGGTTCTAGTGAACCAATCCATACACATTTCGTAAGTCAGCTCGCCTGAATATAAGAACGAGTTGAACCCATTACTAATAGCATTTGCAATGATTTGGTTCAAAAATGTACTCTTTCCGGCTCCAGGGCTACCTGTCAAAACAGTCAAAGTCCCAAAGTTCAGACCATCGCCAAGCAAGGCATCAAGTCCTGCAAATCCTGTCAAAATTCCACCTCTTTGGACAGAAATAGAGACCTTGGATGCATTTACAACTAAATCTTCGGAGTTGGAATTGTCCATAATCATGGATTTAAAATCTTCTGAGAAAGTTATAAGCGACTTTTGATCCATGGATTTTATGTTTTTCGATGTAGTCGCAAGCATTTCGTGGCCGCTTCGTTTCATCGAAAAATCCTTGACGATTCTGATATAATAGCTGATGTTTGATACTGATGGAACGACTGTTACCAAGCTTGTCAAATACGCTACTCCGCCGACTTTGTCCAATTGATCGTGATTTGTTAATTCGCTTGAAAGTGTAACAGGGTCTATTTTTTCGTTACGTTCATACAATTTTTGCATATGTTTGTAGATTATTTGGTGTTGTGGGTGAAAAAAGTCGTAAACAGACAAATTAAACTGATTACCCACCGAAACCAACTCCGGCTCAATCAAAATCGCCCCCAAAATACTTTGTTCCGCACCCAAGTTGTAAAGTGCCATAAAAATCCCCCCTTAAAATTCTATAAAATCAGCAGTGTTGTAATAGCTTTTAGATGTTGAAATCTTATTCTTTAGAGCCCTTTTTGCACCATTAAATTGAGCCAAAATTCTTTTATAATGTCTTCTTAGATCACTTGCCTCTACAATTTTATCACTCCAAAATGTATTATCATCATTGGTAAAAGTCCATTCAATAACCTCTGAAACCTCGTCAAAATCACGTTTGTCTTTGTATAAAATATTTTTAAAATCTCTTACCCATTTCTTAAAATCAGGCAGAGGGAAAGTAGGATTTAACTCTTTTATAAATTTCCAAAGCAACTCACTAAGAGTAGTTTCATTATTTTCAGAATTAGAAGAATTATAAATAATATTATTTTTATTTATTTCTATCTTTTGGTCGGACTCTAGAGCACCTCGGTCAGACTCAAAAGTTCCTTCTTCGGCCTTAAATGTGTCAGTTTTTGGCTCAAAAGTGAGATTTTCGTCGTTTAAAGTGTGAGAATTTAACTTAGATGGACTTGTTAGTGATTTAGAAATACCTTTTGGTGACTTTAATGAACCTTCTTGTGAATTAATAACACCTTGTGGTGATTTAAAAGAACTTGTAGTCGACTCGATTGCACCTTGTGGTGATTCAATTGCACTTATAGTTGATTCGATAACACCTTCTTGAAACTCTGTATTACCTTCATGTGATTCAAATGAACTTTCTTGCGACTTTAACTCACTAGATTTCACATTAAGCGAACCCGCATTCAAAATATAATCCCCAACATTATTAGACGCACTTTCTTCAACCGGCATAAGACACGCAGAAATCTTATCAAATCCCTCAGTTGGAAGATTAAAAGAAGTCGCCAATTCCTCACAATCACGATCATCATAACTCACACAATCACGACTATCATAACTTTCACAACTCGCATTAAGATAATAATCGCCGCCACCATTGCCGCCATAACCCAAATCACCATCATAACCAGAAAAATTCCCACAACATTTACTACAACGACAATTTTCGCAGCGGGAATTATCATCATCAAAAGCAGGACTAACAGGTGGTAATTTTATCGCGGAAACGTTGGCAATACTACTGTTTGGAGTATTGCTGATAAGTCTTATATAGTTAGGCCCGATGGCATAATAAGTAAAAGTTCCTCTCTCGCGAACTACTGTTTTTTTGAATATTTGGGCCTTGCATAATTTTTTTAACCTTCTATATATAGCAGTTTTTTGCAGATGTAAAATCGGCATATCCTCGCTGACTTTTTTGTGATAAATCCAGTAATACACTTCGCCATCGACGATTTTTGTGTCCATTTGGTTAGTATCTTTGAAATCGACAAACCATCTTAAAAGGTATAAATCTATCCCATCTATATTCAATTCAGACGCTACTTCTTGAGAAAATCCTTGTAAATTATATTTCATAACCACCGCTCCTAACTTTTTTAAAAATTTTTTTTGAAAATATGTATAAGACATGAAAATGTGTCCATAATTAAGGTAAGATCAAAATAGTTCTCTGGTGAGGGATATAGCCCCAACGGTATGGGGCATAATACTATTTTGATTTTAGTGAAATAATGTTGCTCGAAAGCTCATTTATACTGTTTGTTAGGGTCTCCAGCTTCGATTCTAGCCTCACCAATAGATATATCGAAACGGCCACTGGGAATCCTACGTTAGCGATTAGAGTTTCAATGATTTCCATAAATATCTCCTTTCATTCAATGTTATAAATACATAGATATGATATTTGAATTAATGATTTTAAATGCTGAAAGGGGGAAGCAACTGCTTCCCCCACCATATACTTTAAAACCACATACAAACTATCTATTCAGATAAAGTACTGTTGTCTATTCTTACAATGTTATATACATCGTGCTTTTGCAGATTACCAAGTGCATTTGCAACATCCAAAACATTTTGGTCAGTCGCTTCTGAATCTACATAATTAAATGTCTTAGTACCAGTTATTTGCTTAGAATTTTCATCTAAGCCTTTATTTAGGTACAATTTTAATGATGATAAGTTTTTTGTAACTACAACTGCCATAAAAGTAACCTCCTTTCTTTTTTATTTAGTACCAAACCCTAGCCTACACAACAAGATCGTATTCTTGAGTTTGAGTATTTACGATTCTAGCCTCAACAGCTTCAACCAAATCATAATTATTTTTCTTAAAGATGTTCTTTTCAACAATTAAGTCCATCGCCGCTTTTATCTCGGCTTCTGTCAATGCGTCTTTTGGGTCCTCGATAGTGAAAGTAACTTCTTTACCGATAGAGTTTTTAAATACTAGTACTAATTTTTTAGATTCAGCCATGTTTGCACCTCCTTTCTTGTTTGAAAACTAATTTGTTTCCTTGATTAAATGATACTATGGAAGTGTTTTCGCATGCTATTAAACTATTTTATTATAATATTTTAAAGAAATAGTGTAGTGACTAATTTCTATTTAAAGAAAATTTTGAAAATTGGAATAATTAGAAATATACAATTTCTATAAAAGATACTACTATATAAAATAAGAAAACAAGATAGGGGGAGTAAATTATGAATGATAACAATCCAGAGAGAAGAATACCAGAAGATTTAGTACCACTTTATAATATTGTCGGAGAGGAGAAATACAAATTTATAATTAAAGAAATGGGAGGCGGCTTATATTATATTCCTACTAAAGACGAATTAGATATAGCAGAAAGAGATAGAGGAATTTTTGAGGATTATATTATAAAAGGAATGAAAATCAACAGTGTTGCGAGAAAATGGGGGCTTAGTGCCAGCATGATAAGTAAAATTGTGGGAAAGGAACGTGATAAAAGGAAGAAAAAATAGATAGTGTTTTGAGGAAATTCTAAGAAACCGAGTCAAATTAATTTTTGGCTCGGTTTGTAAATGAAAATACAGACTCTTGGGCACAGGGAACAGGAGCGCTAAATAGAGCCAATACCTCTTTTGCATATACTTATAATGTTCTTGTACAAGGCATAGTTAAAAATAGATTAACTAATGATGGGAAATTACAATTCAACTATAAAAATGCAGGAGTTTTCGAATCGCCAGAAAAACAAATAAGCGGAAGAGAAGTCTATCAAAATGTGCAATTCCCATTTGTAAAAGATGCGAATGGATATTATGAGTTTAACAGTTCAAAAAATCACGTTCATGTTGATAAAAGTAAGAAAAATGGACAAACTTTAACTTTAGAATCTGGGAAACAAACAGTAGGAGGTGTATCATCATTCTTCCCATTTAATGCTGATGGAAATTATAGCCCAAATTATCACTTCGGTATGAATATGAGTATACCTTTTTATATCAATGAAAATGGTAAAGACGAAAATAACAATCCTATAAAATTTGAATTCTCTGGTGATGATGACGTTTGGGTATTTATCAACGGAAAATTAGTTCTTGACTTAGGTGGTATACATGGTGCTATCGACGGTAGTATAGATTTTTCAACAGGAGAAGTTAAGTACGGATTTAATAAAACGAATAATGTAAAAGTTATAAAAGCTGGAGAAACAACACAAACAGATGCAGCATCAACAACATTACAAAAGCTAGGTATCGATATGGCAGAACTTGCAAAAGGTGAAAATAACCTACAAATATTCTACCTAGAACGTGGGGCTGGTGAATCAAACTGCAAAATAAAATTCAACTTACAACAAAGAGACTCATTAGAAGTTAACAAAACATTAGGATCTACAACTCCTCACACTGACAACAACTTCGAGTTCCAACTTTTAAAACAAAATCAAAACGGACAATACGAACCAGTTGGAAACAAAGCGTATACATTATATACAGCAAATAACTCAATCGAATCAAATAATTATAAAACAGACAAAAATGGTAAATTCTATCTTAAAGCTGGTCAACGTGTAAACTTTACATCAAACCAAATCGGTAAATATAAAGTTGTCGAGCTGACTGGTGGATATGAAAAAACATGGTCTGGAAGAAAAGAATCAATAGCGACAGGAAATATATCTGACAATAAAAATGCTTATGAAATACAAATAAGCGAAAATGACACAAAAACAGCAACTAGATATACTGTAAACTGCATAAATTCTGCAGATGTTACACTAAACGACGACACTATAGTATTGGACTATGGAAAAACAGTTAGACATAATGTTAGAACAAACGACAACACAAGTTCACAAAATGCGAGTGTTTACGGAATAGGTTCTGGAGATTTAGCGAAAAATGTTGAAAGTGCAACTGGATATTCAAAATTAGATACAGATGTCGATTTACACAACGGCAAAATTAAAATAGACGAAGATGGTGTTGTTGAATATACGCCAACAAGATTTATGAACAGCGTTGATAAGGCGAATTATGTTGTTTCTTATCAAGTTGGAAACGGAAATAAACAATACAATAGATATGCTTATGGTACTGTGAATGTACTTCCTGCGACTTCTGTTTATTATGAAGATGACTTTGGAACTGAGGATAATACTGATTCGACTGTTGGGATAGTTTGGAGCAATGGCTGGGGAACTACTGGCGGAAACAAAGATAATAAAGAACAATCATCTGCAAACAAAAATTATGGTTGGGATGAATTATATAAAAATGATAAAACTTATAGTGATGAAACAGCACACTATTCAGATGTTAAAGGTGCAACTGCAACATTTACATTTAAAGGGACTGCTGTAGATGTATATAGTAGAACAAATGGGGATGTAGGATTAATACGTGCAGTACTTTATAAAGGAACAGAAGTGACTAAATCAGCGTATCAAATGAAATATATCGATAATGTTTCACAATCAGGAGATTATTATCAAATACCAACTTTATCATTTGATGATTTAGAATATGGGACTTATACTGTACAAATAACAGCTGGGGCAAAGGGCCAAGGTACAACAGGAACATACTACTTAGATGGTATTCGTGTATATAATCCATTAGGAAATGTTGATGCAAATTCAGTTGCGGGAAAAGCGTATAGTGAAGCAGGTGAATCGAACGCTCAATATATATCAGTTAGAAAAGATTTATTAGACAGTACAAAAGTTAATGATTTAGAAGCAAGCATAAACGGCTCTTTATTTATCGATAAATCAGAAAACAAAGTTGGAGATAGAACAGATGATATAGGGACATATAAAGATTATGGTCCAAAAAATGAAGTATATGTTAAAGAAAATCAAGGTGTCGCATTCAAAATAAAAGAATACGATTTAGACAACAACAAGGTATTTATAGGATTAAAATCACCACAAGGAAAAGATGTAAGAGTAAAAGTTACTAGCGGAGAACATATACAATATATAAACTTAAGTTCTGCAGCAGATTTATATTATGAAATTACGCCAAATGAAGATGGAAATGTTGTAATTGAAAATATGACAGATAATTTATTATCTATAACAAAAGTTAGAATAACTTCTAAAAATGCTACGTCTATTAAAAATTCATTAATAAGTACGCCAGAATTAATGTCTTATGTTGAAAAATTTGATTCATTATCTGTGAAACAAGACAACAATAAAGATGATAGTATTGGTAAAGATGATATAGATATTGAAAATCCTGAAGATAAAAATGATGAGGCAGTTAAACCTGTTTCAATTTGGCAAAAAATTATGGAAAGTATTAAAATTTGGTTTGGAAAATAATTAATAGAGGAGATATAATGAAGAAACAATATAGTAAACCGGGAATAATTATTGAAGATTTTGCTATAGCACAAAATATAGCATCAAATTGTGGAAATGCTGGTGGACATAAGCATACCCATGCATATCAAGATGTTTGCACATGGATGGTTGAAGATGTAGCTGTATTTACAGATTCAAATTTCAATTGTGAAATACCAATTATGCCAGGTGAAAGATTTGAAGATATATGCTATAACAACCCAGACGGAGGAATCTCAATTTTTGGTTCTTAAAATAAAAGATACAAAAAATATATGGTCATGCTGGTTGCATGGCCATATTGATATATGGGAGAAATATGAATAATTACTATTTAAAAATAGCAGATATAAAAATACATGTAAAATCGCCTTTTAAAATAAATATAGGTGTAGAGAGTGAAGACTTTATTTCTTGTGATGAAGGTGATGATATATTTTTAGAATATATCGGAGTGGAGGAACCTATTAAAATCGAAGGGACTTTATTGTATGATTATGAAATAAAGTTTTATAAAACAGATTTGGGAATTATGCACCAATTGCATCCAGCGAAAAATTATGATCCATATGCTTGGGTTATACCTGTTAATAAATATCATTATGAGGTTTTGTATTTAATAGGAGAAGAAAAGTGTATAGATTATTCGAGAAATATAATAGATATTATGAATATAGAAAATGTGCTAAATAAATTTAATGGATTTATACTTCACAGTTCATTTATAAATTGGCAAAATAACGGAATCCTATTTTCCGCACCATCTGGCACAGGAAAATCGACACAAGCTGATTTATGGAACAAGCATGAAAATGCGGAAATTATAAACGGCGACAGGGCAGGAGTTAGGAATGTCGACGGTGTTTGGAGTGCGTATGGGCTGCCCGTTGCTGGTTCATCGGGTATTTATAAAAACAAAAAAGCACAAATTTCGCATATAATCGTTTTAAGACAAGGCACGGAAAATAAATTAACACGATTATCACCGAGGGATGCATTTATAAAAATTTATAGCGAGGCGACAATTCACACTTGGGATGATGAGTTCCAAAACAACATACTAAATATGATTTCAGATTTGGTACAAAATGTGCCCGTGTATTTATACGAGTGTTTGCGAGATGAGAGCGCTGTCGAATTTTTAAAAGAGCAGATAATAAAAGATAATAAATTATAAAATTAAAATAGAAAAATTATAAAGAGGTAACAAAATAAGACTAAAAAATACTTATTTATACAATTTACAAAGAGGGAAAAAATGAAACAAAGATTGATAGAACCGAGATTGACAGAATTTCTTCACAGAAAGGCATCTATTACAAGCACGCCGATAAGTGGAACATTCGAATTATCGCCATTATGCAACATGGATTGCAAAATGTGTTATATAAAAATGTCGAAAGAAAAACAAGAAAGCATCGCAAGGCTGAGAACAAAGGACGAGTGGCTTGAACTTGCTAAAGATGCGAAGGATAGGGGAATGTTATTTTTACTTTTGACTGGTGGGGAGCCGTTTTTAGTGAAGGATTTTAAAGAACTTTATATCGAACTGCACAAAATGGGCTTCTGTTTGTCGATAAATTCGAACGGGACGATGATTAATGAAGAGGTGATAAAGTGTCTAAAACACTATCCTCCGACAAGAATCAACATAACGCTTTATGGGGCGAGTGATGAGACTTATGCAAGGCTTTGTGATAATCCAAAGGGGTTCACACAAGTTAAAGCCGCACTTGATTTATTAAAGGAAAATAATATACAAGTTAAGCTAAATTGCAGCGTTACGCCTTATAATAAGGATGATTTGAGAAAAATGATGAAATTTGCACAAGATAACGACTTAATAATCCAAGCGACTTCATACATGTTCCCTCCATTGAGGAAGGATTCGACTCAAATCGGTCAAAATAACAGATTTTCGCCAAATGATGCATCGCTTTACGGAGCATATATAAGTGCATATAGCAACGGATTTGACAACTTTAAAGCATACGTAGAATCTGGCCAAATTGAATTATACGACACAGACGACGACTGCGGTGTTATTGAAGGAGATTCAATGCGTTGTCGCGCAGGGATTACAAGTTTTTGGATGACATGGGAAGGAAAGATGTTGCCTTGTGGAATGATTCCAGACGAGGGAAAAGATCCATGGGAAGTCGGATTTGATTCTGCATGGGAAAATGCGAAAAATATCGTAAAAGATATAAAATTGCCAGTTGAATGTGCAGGCTGTGGCAAAAAAGAAAGATGCAAAGCTTGTGCAGCAATGGTTTATACGGAAACGGGAAGTTATGACAAAGTTCCACAATATAGATGCGAGATGACGAATTTTTATCAAGATGCATGTAAAAAAGTATTGTGTGAATTGGAAGATGAAATGGTACAAATTTAAAAGGTGAATTTTAAGATTTATATAAAATGGAGTGATTAGAGTGAACAAAAAAAAGAAGATAATAGGAGTTGCGGCGGTGCTTGCTATATGCTTGGCAATAGTAATACCAGTCGGAAGAGGGAAATTTAATTTTGATGATAAGTTTAAAATAGCGGAGAATTTTAAGGCAAATAGTTCAAAAAATGATGCTGAAAATGACCAATCAGGTGACACTAATAATATAGATGGAAATATAGGTTCAGATTCGAGCAAAGATAGTGTTTCAGATGGAAAGAATCAAGATAGCAATAGCCCAAACGGAAATAATGATTCTGGTTCAAATATCAATAATAATGAAACAGATCAAAATAATGTCGGAGATCAAAACAATGTCGGAGGAAATTCCAACAGTGGCAACCAAAATACAGGCGGAGTTTCAGGCGATGGTAGTATAACAGATTTCGACAATACAGGCGAAACTATAAAAGATAATTACGAGGTGAACGATGTGGATATCAAAATCCAACACATCAACTCATATTCGGGGATATTTATCGAGGATGGTTCTGATGTTGAGGTCGACAATGTCGCAGCAATACAAGTAAAAAATACATCAAAGAAGGCATTGGAATTCGCCCAAATTCAAATTTATAACGGAGACAAAAAGCTCGTGTTTGATGTGTCATCACTTCCTGCAAATTCGTCAGCAATAATAATGGAAAAAAACAAAGCCCCATTAGACAAAAGCAAAAGCATAACTTATGGCGGAACAACAGGAGGCTACACAAATAAATTAGAAAAAGATGCGACAATCAAATACCAAAAAGTCGACAACAACGGCATAAAAGTTACAAATAAATCCAACAAAAATATACCTTGTGTGCGTATTTTCTACAAATATAAATCAAGCGAGGGATACTACATCGGCGGAATAACTTACACTGCCAAAATCAACAACCTAAAAGCTAAAGAAAGTCAAACAATCTATCCATCTCACTTCGACTCAGACGGCGGCGAGATAATGATGATAAAGACTTACACAACAGCGCAATAAAGTGCTTTATGGAGGAAATATGGAATTTAAAAAAGAATTTATACTAAGAGAAATAGTTGGAGAGGCGGTCCTTATTCCAACAGGCGCAACAGCAGCACAATTCAACGGTCTGATGTCAGTCAACGAATTGGGCAAATTTATATGGGAAAACTACGAAAAAGCATCAAACGAAGAAGAACTGCTAAAATTTGTTTTGGACGAATACGAAGTCGACGAGGACGTTGCCAAAACAGACTTGGACGAGTTTTTGAATGTGCTTAGGGAGAATGAGATTATATAGAAGTAAATTGTTAGAGCTGGACTTTGTTTTGCAGGGTTTGGCTCTTTTTTTATTACAAAAGCAGGGAAAAAGTTCGTTATTATACGTATATAGTTAAAAAAAATCTTTTTAATTACCCAAAATAAAGATATTTCATAAAATAATAAGAAAAAATACCAAGAATATGGAAAAATCAACCAAAAGAGTATATAATAAAAAAATAAAGGGTGAAAGGAATTATTAATTTTTGGTGAAGACCAAGATTGTTTTTTAAATGAGTAGGGGTAAATTTATTATATATATCAAATTAATTTTATAAAAGGAATTTGTCTTAATTTATCGAATTTATTTGATATAAGTTTTTTTAAATAAATTGAGTTAGTAAAGTAATGATTTACTTTATTATATATGATGAATATTTTATTAAAAAGTTTAAGTAGGATATTTAAATTGTTAGATATCTAAAGTGGATATAAATATCTCATCATTTTTCAAAAGGGGTTTCGATACATTAATTTGTATATGGAACTAATATATTTTCAACTTGTCTATAAAGTATCTTAAAATTGTGGGGGAATTTGATATACAGTCAAGTATCATTTCAATAAAATTTCTATCTGTTTCCATCCAACTAGATTAGATGTTATTCTACAATTTGAGAAAATATGGACAAGTCACAGTTATGGGTGCTTTACACACACTTATGGCGGTGAGTTAAAATTGTGTAAAAATATAGAAAGGAGAAGAAAAATGGGAGTTAAAAAATTTATTAAAAAATCGGTTGCGTTCGTTGCGGCTGCTGCAATGGCGTTGACCATGGTGGTTGCACCAGTTGGTGCTGGTGAGGCTTATGCGGCTGAAGGAACAGGAAGCACAACAGCTGATTCAAATCCAAATCTTGTATTGGATAAGACTGCTAAATTACAATCTGATGGAACATATACTATTACATTAGAAGCTTATGCAAAAGGTGAAGTTGTAACTACTCCTGAAGTTATAAAACCATGTGATATAGTTTTAGTGTTAGACCAATCAGGAAGTATGCAATGGGATTTTAAGGGTAACAATTCTGAGTATTCAAAATCAAGACAAAAGGCACTTCAAGATGCAGCAAAAAGTTTTATTGAAAATGTAGCAACAAATGCTGCAAATAAAAAAGTTGATCATAAGATTGCTATAGTTTCTTTTGGTAGTGATGCTACTGAGAAGCCTGAGTTTGTTTCATTATATAGTCAATCAGATTCAAGTCAAAATGTTAATGGGAAAAATGCTTTGACAGCTACTATTGATAAATTAGGACAAGAGCCTGAAGGTGCAACTAGAACAGATTTAGGTATGCAAAAAGCAAATGAATTAATAACATCTACAGATAATTCACGAAACAGAGTTGTAGTTGTATTTACAGATGGTTATCCTACGTCATCTAGTAAATTTAACATAGGTGTAGCGGATGCAGCTATAAGTGCAGGTAAAGAATTAAAAGATAAAAATGCTAAAATTTACACAGTAGGTATTTTTGAGGGAGCAGATGTGTCTCAGGTATCAGGAGCAAGTTCTGATGAAGTTGGACAGGATTGGAAAGTTGAGGGTATAATTACCGGTGAGCGTTCAGATGGTATGGATGCTGCTTCAAATAGGTTTTTAAATTATTTATCTTCTAATTTTAGAGATCCAACTTCAATTGCTCTTAAACGAAAATTACATTTGGATGGTTATTATTATTATGAAATAACTCAAAAATTTGAACGTAACTATGATAAATATTATATGACTGCTTATGATAGAACTGGGTTAAGTAAAATATTTGAAAAAATATCTGATGAAGTAAGTGCAGGTAAAACTGATGTAACATTAGATGAAAGTGCTGTTGCTAAAGATATAATGTCAGATGACTTTAATTTACCAAAGAATATTACAGATAATGTCAAAGTATATACTGAAGAGTATAATGGTAAAGATGCATCAAATAATCCAAAATGGAAAAATAGACAACCACTAACAAATGCATATGTATCTTATAACACAGGCGAAAAATCAATAAGTGTATCAGGATTTAGTTATAAAGACAATTATATAGTTGATGGTCAAGGAAGTGTTGCTACATCTGGTAAAAAATTAATTATAGTAATAACAGATGTTACTGCTAAAAATGCTGGAATGAATATGTATACAAATAATTCTAATTCAGCTATCTATGATGGTGAAGGCGGAAAAGTAAAAGAATTCCCAATGCCACAACAATCTATAGATTCTACTAGTTATGTTTTAGACTATGGTAAAACAGTAACAACTGCTGCATCAGATTATGGTGTAAGTGCTGTTACTATAGCTAATGCAGATGAACCATCACCATATAATCCTAATGCTAAGAAATCTGAAAATCGTACTAATGTTAATCTTACTGGTACATATGGTAAATTTGCTAAAAAAAATGGTAACTTAGATTATACACCTGGTAAAATCAATTGGGATGGAATTGATAGAGGATATGTATTTGGTGCAAAAGATGAAAATACATTAAATAAAGAAACAGAAGAAGAAAAAAGTGGAAAAAATTATTCTGCTTATAAATGGGAAGAAGTAAACTTCATGCCTGCTAGTTCGGTTTATTATGAAGATGACTTTGGAACTGATGATAATGGAGATGCTAATGTTGCTATAGTTTGGACAGGAAAATGGAGTAGCGGAACTTCTAATGGAGGACAACAAAGTGCTTCTAATAGTGATTATGGATGGGATGATTCATATGTAGGTGATACAGGATTTAGTAATGGTTCTGCACATTCTAGTTCTCAAAAATTAGCATCAGCTACATTTAGATTTACAGGAACTGGTGTTGATGTATATAGTAGAACTAATTCAGGAGTAGGAAAAATCAGTACTACACTTAGAAAAGTTACCAAAAATGCAGATGGAACAGATACTGCAGAAGATATAGAATACAAATCAATTGATAACTTAGCTGTAACAGGTGATTACTATCAAATACCAACATTAACTTATGATGGTTTACAATATGGAACATATGAAGTAACAATAAAAGTAGTAACAGTAAGTAAGGAAAATAGAGGTATTTATTATTTAGATGGTATAAGAGTATATAATCCATTAAAAGGTAATCAAACTGCTGAGGATGCATATGATAAAGCTAATGAAGCAAATGCAAAATATATAACAGTTAGATCAGGATTAATAGATACTACAAATACAAGTGTTATAACTAGTAAAATGGAAGGTAGTGTATTTATTGATAAAGTAGCAAATCCAGACAGTGAAGAAAATACTACAACTGATATAGGAACATATGAAGATTATGGACCTAAAAATGAAGTATATCTAAAGAGTGGTCAAGGTGTAGCATTTACTATAAAAAACTATAATAGTACAACAGATAAAGTAGCTGTAGGATTAAAATCACCAACAGGTTCAGAAGTAACAGTAGATGTTACTGCTGGTGCTAAAAAAGCTAATCCATTAGTAATACAATCTGCATCTGATTTATATTATGAAGTTACTCCAACTTCAGATGGTAAAGTAGTAATAAAAAATACTAGTGGAGCTTTATTATCAGTAACTAAGGTTAAGATAACGTCTAAAAACGCAGCACCTAATTCAGCACCTAATGAAAGATCATTAGTTGTTACACCAGAATTGATGTCTTATGTTGATATATTTGATACATTACCAGTACAAGAAGATACTACAGATGATAATCAAGGAAGTACAGCAGGTGATAGTAAAGATGATATGCTTGATAAAGATGATGTGGATATAGATAATCCTAGTGATAATGATAAAGACAATAGTAATGAAGACAATAATAGTGAAGCAAATAAACCAAATAATATTTGGAATCAAATAATTAGTAGTATAAAAGGTTGGTTTAGAAAATAATTATTGGAGGTGAAATAATAATGAAAAAAAAATATAGTAAACCTGGAATAATTATTGAAGACTTTGCTATAGCACAAAATATAGCAGATAATTGTGGTAATGCTGGTTTTGCATGGACAAAACATACTTATGCCAATAAATATCACTGTGGATGGCATGACGGAGATGTAATTATATTTGCGGCAGAACCAACTTGTGAAGATGTGAGAAATCCAGATCTTCCATCTTCAAATGTATGTTACAACAATCCAAGCCCAGGTGAAGTTATTTTTGGTTCTTACTAAAATAAAAATAAACAACAGAAAAATATGGTCATGCCTTTGGCATGACCATATTGATATATAGGAGAGATATGAATAATTACTACTTAAAAATAGCAGATATAAAAATACATGTAAAATCACCTTTTAAAATAAATATAAGTATGGAAAGTGAAGATTTTTTTTCAGCTTATGAAGGTGAAGATATATTATTAGAATATAAAGAAGTAAAAGAACGTCCAAAAATAGATGGAAGATTAGTATATGAAAATATAGTGAAATTTTATGAAACAAAAGAGGGGTTTGTACATGAATTGTATCCAATGCCTGATAAAAATCCATATGCATGGATTAAACCTATAAATAAACATTATTATGAAGTTAGATATCTAGCTGGGGAAGAACGATATATAGATTACTCAAGAAATATAATAGATATCATGAATATAGAACAAGTATTAAATGCATATAATACATTTATCCTACACAGTTCATTCATAAAATGGCAAGACAAAGCAATAATATTTTCTGCACCATCAGGAACAGGAAAATCAACACAAGCTGATTTATGGGAAAAATACGAAAATGCTGAAATTATAAATGGTGACAGAACTGGAATAAGAAAAAGAGATGGACACTGGACTGCATATGGTCTTCCTATTGCGGGTTCATCTGGAATTTATAAAAATAAAAAAGCTGAGATATCTCATATAATTCTCTTAAAACAGGGAAAAGAGAATAAATTAACAAAACTATCTCCAAGAGAGGCATTTGTAAAAATGTATATCGAGACGCTTGTTCATACTTGGGATAAGGAATTTCAAGAAAATATAATAAACATGATTACTGATGTGGTTCAAAATGTGATAATTTATCAATATGAATGTTTGCCAGATAAAAGTGCAGTAGAATTTTTAAAAAAACAAGTTATAAAAGATAATGAAATTGGAAATAATAGCAATAACTAAAAAAATATGGGGGACAATTAGTCTAAATAAAGAGGGATAATATGAAACAGAAATTAATAGAACCTAGGTTAACGGAATACCTTCATATGAAGGCATCAAGTACAAAAACACCAATAAGCGGCACATTCGAACTATCACCATTATGTAACATGGACTGCAAAATGTGTTATATAAAAATGTCAAAGGAAAAACAAGAAAGCATATCAAGACTTAGAACAAAGGAAGAGTGGATAGAACTTGCACAAAATGCAAAGGAGAAAGGCATGCTATTCCTACTTTTGACAGGGGGAGAGCCGTTTTTAGTAAAAGATTTTAAAGAACTTTACATAGAACTTCACAAGATGGGATTTTGTATATCTATCAATTCAAATGGAACAATGATAGATGAAGATGTGATTGAGTGGTTAAAACACTACCCACCTATGCGAATTAATATGACGCTTTATGGGGCGAGTGATGAAACTTATGGGCGACTTTGTAACAATCCAAAGGGATTTACGCAAGTTACAAAAGCACTTTCTTTATTAAAGGAAAATAATATACAAGTTAAGTTAAATTGTAGTGTTACGCCTTATAATAAGGATGATTTGAAACAAATGATGGATTTTGCTGAGGAACATGATTTGGTGATTCAGGCAACTTCTTATATGTTCCCGCCGCTTAGAAAAGATGAGACAAAAATTGGACAAAATGACAGATTTACAGCGGAGGATGCGGCTCTTTATGGAGCTTATATAAGTGCATATAGCAATGGTTTTGATAGATTTAAAGAGTATATTGAGTCTGGCCAGCTTGCACTTTATGATGCTGATGATGATTGTGGCGTTGTGGAAGGCGACCATATGCGTTGTCGTGCTGGGATTACGAGCTTTTGGATGACTTGGGAAGGAAAGATGCTTCCTTGTGGAATGATTCCAGACAAGGGAAAAGATCCTTGGGAAGTTGGTTTTGATGAAGCTTGGGAAAATGCAAAAAAAATCGTGAGCGAGATTACACTTCCTGTTAAGTGTGCAGGTTGTGGTAAAAAGGATGAGTGTAGGGCGTGTGCAGCAATGGTCTACACAGAAACAGGGACTTACGACAAGGTTCCACAATATAGATGTGAAATGACGAAGAATTATCCTGAAGCTTGTAAAAAAGTTTTGAAGGAATTAGAGCAACAATTGTAGAATATTTAATAGTACTGTCGAGAAGTAGTTAAATTAAGAAAGAAAAATGATTGAAAATCAAAGGTATTAGACAGTAATAAAATTTTGGGGGCGATTAAATTGAGTAGAAACAAAAAGATAATCGGAGTAATTATTGGCTTGGTCATAGTTTTAGCTATAGCGATACCAATTGGTACAGGCAAGATTCACCTTGGTGGAAATTCATCAAATGTGGCGGATAATAATACACAATCAGGTCAAAGTGAAAGTGGAGATAAGAACAGTAATTCGGCTACTGATAATAAAGATGGAGAAAATTCAAAAGATAATTCTGATAAAAATTCAAATGGATCTGATTCAAATGATGCTGATAATAATGGAAGTAATTCAAATGGAGGGACAGGTTCTAACGGTGGAAGTAATTCCAATGGTGGAACTAACTCAAATGGAGGTTCTTCAAAAGATGGTAGCATAACTAATTTCAATAATACAGGCAAAAAAGTATCATCTAATTTTAAAGTGGATGATGCTGCTATAACAATTCAACGTATCAATGGTTATTCAGGAATCTTTATAGAAGATGGTTCTGATAAAGAAGTTAAAAATGTGGCTGCTATAGAAGTTAAAAATACATCTAATAAACCATTAGAATTTGCTCAAATACAACTTTATAATGGAAGCAAAAAATTAGTGTTTGATGTATCTACATTGCCTGCTAATTCATCAGCTGTTGTTATGGAAAAAAATAAAGCAAGTTTCAATAGTAGCAAAGGCGTTACATATGGTGGAACAACTGCAGGATATATCAATAGTCTTGAAAAAGCATCTAGTATAAAATGCAAAAAAGTTAAAAATAATGGTATTGAAGTGACTAATACTTCAAGCAAAAATATACCTTGTGTTCGTGTATTTTACAAATATAAATCAAGCGAGGGATATTATGTTGGTGGAATAACTTATACTGCTAAGGTTAAAGATTTGAAAGCTGGAGCAAGTCAAACTATCTATCCATCTCACTTTGCTTCTGATGGTGGAGAAATTATGATGGTTAAGGCTTATAACAGCAAAAATTAATACATATTACAACAATAATTATTAATTTTTGATATAATTACTAAATCAAAATTATCAATATGTTATGGAGGGAATATGGAGTTTAAAAAAGATTTTATGTTAAGAGAAATAGTTGGTGAGGCTGTATTGATACCAACTGGTGAAACAGCGGCTCACTTTAATGGTCTAATTTCTGTCAATGAATTGGGGAAATTTATTTGGGAGAATTATGAAAAGGCCAAGGATGAAGACGAGTTGTTGGGATTTATTTTGGACGAGTATGAAGTGGAAAAAGATGTTGCAAAAGCTGATTTGGATGAGTTTTTAGATATACTTAGAAAAAATGAAATTGTTTAGGATTTGATTATTAGAGCCGGATTTTGCGGAGTGCAAGATTCGGCTCTTGATATTTAAAAATTTTACTTATTCATGTATATTATTCCCAAAAACGGGCAACATATCAATATAACTTACAAATTTCCTATTATTGCAATTACTGTTTTATATATACTTATAAAATGCTAAAATAAAGATATAAATATTTAAATTACTATGTTTCAATAAACAAAAGGTGGGGGAAAAATGGAATTTATAAAAAAGGTTATTAGAAAGATTAAAGATGGTATGCTCCAGGAGATGTATGAAGAGACGAAGTGGATGTATACTTATGCGAAAAAATACAAGTTTCAAATTGTATTTTATATATTTTTAGGAGTGTTGACGACTGTTATGGGGCTGGCTTCGAGTGTTGGGTCTAAGTACTTAATCGATGCTGTTACTGGCCAAGACAGTGGGAATATCGCCTTGATTGCGCTTTTTATAGTTGCGATGGGGCTTTTTAGTATTGGAATTAATGCGATTACAACTATGATTTCGGCTAGGATTAATATTAAGGTTAATAATGAAATCCAAGCTGAGGTTTATGATAAGATTCTTGTTGCGGATTGGATTTCGATGAAGGAGTTTCATAGCGGGGATTTGTTAAACCGTCTAAATGGCGATGTTAATACTGTGGCGTCTAGTATTTTGAGCTGGATTCCGAGTTTGATTACGCGTTCTGCTCAATTTTTTGGAATTCTTGCTATTATACTTTATTATGATCCTACGATGGCTGTTATTGCGCTTGGGAGTGCGCCTGTGATGCTTATTGTTTCGAAAACTCTTATGAAAAAAATGAGGGATTATAATAAAAGAATGAGACAGGTTTCGAGTGATGTTATGTCTTTTAATGAAGAGTCTTTCCAAAATATACAGTCTATAAAGGCTTTTGATTTGGTTGGTTTATTTAGTAAAAGATTGAGAGATGTTCAACAAAATTATAAAGATGTTTTTTTAGATTATAATAAGTTTTCTGTTTATACATCGTCTTTTATGTCTGTTGTGGGGATGTTTGTTGCTTATGCTTGTTTTGGATGGGGTGTTTACCGTCTTTGGACAGGTCATATAACTTTTGGGACTATGACTTTGTTTGTTCAATTATCTGGTCAGCTTTCTTCATCATTTAAGTCGATTGTAAGTCTTGTTCCGTCTGCGATTAGTGCGACTACTTCTGCGGGAAGAATTATGGAGTTTTTCAAGATTAAAGATGAAAGTGAATTGGAAGATGATAAGGCTAAGTTAATACAAAATAATACTCAAGGTAAGGGTCTTAGTGTTGTTTTGGATGATGTTGAGTTTAGTTATAATGAAAATAAGACTGTGTTCCAGCATGCTGATATAGTTGCGAATTCTGGCGAGATTGTGGCTCTTGTTGGTCCTTCTGGTGAGGGTAAGACGACGATGATTAGGTTATTATTAGGTCTTATTAATACTAAGTCTGGAAATGCGAGTATAAGGGATATTAATGGTGTTAGTTGCAAAATTTCATCAGCAACAAGAAGATTTTTTGCATATGTACCACAGGGTAATACGATTTTCTCTGGGACTATAGCGGAGAATATGAGAATGGTGAAACAAGATGCGACTGATGCTGAGATTGTTGAGGCGTTGAAGGCTGCTTGTGCTTATGATTTTGTAAATAAATTGCCTGATGGTATTAATTCAAAAGTTGGCGAGAGGGGTAGCGGTTTTTCGGAAGGTCAGGCTCAAAGGCTTTCGATTGCTAGGGCTCTTCTTAGAAAATCACCTATATTATTGTTAGATGAGGCGACGTCTGCTCTTGATGTATTTACTGAGAGACAAGTTCTTAGAAATATTATGAATATGGGCTATGCGAGAACTTGTATTGTTACGACGCATAGACCGAGTGTGCTTACGATGTGTGATAAAGTTTATAAAATTGATAGTGGGGTTGTGTGTGATATTGATGAGAAGGAAGTCAATATGCTTATAAGAGATTTTTAGAAATCCACGAGGGGGGATTAATATGAAGAAACATAAAAAACTAAAAATAGCAGCAGGAATACTTTGTCTACTGCTGATAATAGCAATACCACTTTGCTATTACTTAATTTATATTTCGTACAACCATCTAACTGTAAATACATACGATATAAAAAGTCAAAAGATAGAGAATTCAAGCGGGGAAAATATAAAGTTTGTCGTTGTCGGCGATCTTCATGATAATACGTTTAATGATAATGATGATAAGCTAGTTCAGACTATTAAGGCTCAAAATCCAGATTTTATAATTGCTGATGGCGATATTTTAAACGATGATTCGAAAAATCCTGATATTGCTATGAGTTTTATAAAAAGACTTGTGAAGATTGCGCCTGTTTATTATGCTCTTGGAAATCATGAGCTTGAGTATATGCAAAATCAAAAGTCTGAGGATTTGTTGGATGAAATAAAATCTACTGGTGCGATTTTGTTGGAACAGAAATATAAAGATATTAAGGTTAAGGGTATGCCTGTTCGTATTGGCGGAATGTATGGTTATGCTTTTGACCCAAATGGTACGACTAAAAAGGCTGATATGGGCGATGGAATTTACGACTTTTTGAAGGATTTTGAAAATACTTCTAGTTATAAAATCATGATGAGTCACAGACCTGATAGTTTTATTTTTGGCGAGGCTTCGAAGGCTTGGGATATCGACTTGGTTGTGAGTTCGCATGATCATGGTGGACAAGTTGTATTTCCGTTTTTAGGCGGATTTTATGGCGGTGACCAAGGTTATTTCCCTGAATATATCCACGGTCTTTATAATAAGGATAAGATGAAGATTTTGATAAGCAGCGGCCTTGGTTCGAATAAGCAAAAATTGCCTAGATTTAATAATGTGCCTGAGATTATGGTTGTGAATTTGTCTAAGTAGTTTGATAGAAGTGGTTTATTAGGAAAATTTTATTATTTAAAAATATTTTTGGATAAAAGTGAATAAAAAGGAATTAAATTGGTTAATCTATATTTAACCCTTACTAATAAAGGTGATATGAACATTCATACCACCTTTTAATTTACATAAGATTTGATTAATAATTTAACTTAATATTATCATTATTTTTTAAATAGTCGTTGTCTTCTGGCATTATATCATCATATATAAAGTCATGAAGTACACCTATTGAATTTACATCATATAGCCATACCCAGCCGGCGTTTTTGTATTTTCCGCCTTTAACATGAACATCGTCAATGATTGGGAATTCGGCTTGTTTAAGCTCTTGTTTTGTTGCAAATGAATAAGATGTAAATGCTAAGTTTAACATCTCGCTAACTGACACATTAGTCGATACATATGGAAGTAGAGAATTTATTAGTTTTGGATATTCTGACATAGATAAGTCTTTGACACCGTTAAACATCCCAGAGATTATTTTACGTTGTCTTTGGTCTCTATAAATACCATTGTCAAGATATCTCATTCTTGCATATGCTATTGCTTGGTATCCGTTTAATGTGTGTAAACCAGCGCCTTCTATTAATTTTGGTTCGTCGCCTTTATCCCCGTAAGTGCATGAATCGAATGCGCCTGGAATACCTTCATTTAGCGATTTGATTTCTCTTTGCTCTATGTTTACATCGACACCGCCTATTACGAATATTATATTCATAAGGTCGTTAAAGTCGACTTGAACAAATTTATCGATACCTATTTCGAAGTTTTGTTCGATTGTTTTAAATAATAAGTCTTCTTTACCCCAGAAATACGCTGCGTTTAATTTGCCTTTTCCGTGTCCTGGAATGTCTACGTATGTATCACGTGCAAGTGATGTTAGTTTAATATCATTATGGTTTGAGTCGATTGTTAAAATCATCATAGCATCTGATCTGTATGCTAGTTCGTTTTCGCGGCCGTCTGTACCTAGTAATAATATGTTTGTAATACCTTCGACTTTTTGATATTGTGAGTTGTAATTATCATCTACATGAGCTGAATTTATTCTAAAAAAGATATACCCCAATGTTATAAGTGGAATTAGAATAAGTAAGACTAGTAGTATTATGACTGTTTTTTTTAATGTTGAATATTCTTTGAATTTACCCAAAAATATTTGCTGGCGATAGTAATTTATCGCAGCATTTCACCTCCCTCAAAATTCTTATTAACTCCATTATAGACAAGTATCTGGGTGGGTTCAATATCTAAATTAGGAATAATTTAGGGAAAATGATATCGCTTTTCAAAAAATAGTAGATATTTGTAGAGGAAATATATGATATAAATTATAATAAATACAGAGGTAGGGAAAGGTATTGCAAGGTTTTAGGGTTTACATAGAATATATGATTATATAACAAATGTAAGATATATAACTAAATAGCATAATGTAATACGAAAAAGATAGCTATACTTGGGGGTAAAAATGGAGAAAACTAATTTAGAATTTTTAAGTTTATTAAAATCATCATTGAAAAATGAAAAATATGACGGTGAAAAAATAGATTTTGAAGATTTAGTGTATATTTATAAAATGTCTGAAATTCATCATGTTGTGCCGATGATATATAATGCGGCATATAATGAAGATTTTTTCAAAGAATGTGATGCGAATTTTCAGGCTATGTTTAAATCATCTGCTTTTAGATATATTTTTTCGCAAATTCAACGAACTAACCATTTTTTAGAGGTGTATAAAAAACTTATTGAAAAAAATATAAAAATTTTAGTATTTAAAGGTATAATTTTTAGGAATATGTACAATAATCCAGATGATAGGATTTCTTCTGATGAAGATATTCTAATCAAAAAAGAGGATTATGAAAAAGTCAAAGAATTCTTTTTAAGTGAAGGGTTTGAATTTATCGACAAAGGAGAAGAATGTGCATATTTTTCGAAAAGCACTGGTCTATGCATCGAAGTGAGCACAAGTCTTTTTTCACATGAATCAAAAGCGTATGGACATTTAAATAAGTTATTTGAAGACGTATTTGAAAAAAGTATAAAAATAAATATCGATAAAATCGATATACTAACATTATCACACGAACAACACCTTATATATATAGTGTTTCATAATATGAAACATTTTTTAACTGGGGGATTCGGAATTAGACAAGTTGCGGATTTCTCAAAATACATTGAAACTTATGGAGAATATATAAATTGGGAAAAGTTTTGGTCTGATTTAAAAGACTTAAACTACGACACCTTTGCACTCAATTTAATCGAAATAAGTTTAAAATACTTAGGCTTTAATAACGATAAAATAACTTACCCTGACAATATTACAAGCTTTGATGAATTAAAAAATTCTCAAAAATATTACATTAACAGTGAATCACTTATAAACGACATATTAGATGCTGGGGTGTTTGGGGCCAGCACAATGGACAGAAAACATACTGCTCTTATGACGCTTGATGCAGTTGAAGACAAGAAAAAATCAAACCGATTAAAAGCAGTATTCCCAAACGTAAATTATTTAAAAGACAACTATACATACTTACAAAAATACCCAATACTACTTCCAGTAGCTTGGGGGCAAAGAATTTTATCTTACTTAAAGAAAAACAAAACAAGTTCATATATAAATACTATGGAGTTGGGAAAACAGAGAATAGAATTATTAAAAGAATATAAAATCATAAAATAGGTTATAAATTTTAAACTAAAAAAGTATATATATAAAATTAAAAACGTAAATGTAAAAGAAAAATAGGGTTAAAATCAAACTTAAGAAAAATGTAATGTTGTTGTAAGTTGAAAATATGAAAGAAATATGGTATTTTTAATCTATATTTTGACTATAATAAAGAGGGAAGAGGTAAAATATAGTATGGATAAATATATCAGTAATAAAATAAAAAATATATCGCTATTTATGACTTTTTTTGTAGTTATACTACACTCAAACAACTTAGAAAAATCAAACGTAGTAAATTTAAATTCTGTGGTACAGAACTTTATAGGACAAGGTATAGTTAGGGTAGCTGTTCCTATATTCTTCCTAATATCAGGATATTTATTTTTCTACAACTTCGTTCCAAGTATGGAAAAATGGAAATATAAATTTAAAAGCAGATTCCACAGCTTATTTATACCATATGTAATTTGGTGTACTGGATGGCTAATAATTTTATACTTAGTTGAATTACTACCAATTGGAAGGGCATTATTCTCTGATAGAATAGTATCAGATTATACATTAAAGGAATTATTCGTAAATACATATGTATATCCGCTTCCATATCAATTTTGGTATATAAGATCACTTATGTTAGATGTTATCTTAACACCAGTATTCTACTATATAATTAAATCATTAGGAAAAAGATCACTTCCTATATTAGTAATAGTATGGTTCTTATATCCAATATCAGAAATGTTCGGTGGATTATGGTTTTTACAAATATTCAATTACCCATTCACATTATTTGGAATAGGTGCTGCTCTTGCGATACACAATATAGATTTACATTTTAAATCTATAAAACCAAAACAGGTAACACTAATCGGTATACTATATCTACTTGCATGTGTAATTAGAACAGTTCTTATGTATACTGAATTACCATTATTAGATTTAGCAGAAAATCTTGTAATCTTATTTGGTGTTCCATTTATATGGTTATTCTACGACAGAATGAAAAGTATAAAAAATAAAAAAATCAAGATTGCCAAATACGGAATCTTTATATATTTCTTCCATATACCATTCCAATCTATCCTTAAAAAGGTTTGGTTTATGGTTATGCCACTTAGTGAAATAAGCAGTTTAATAATCTTCTTCGTGGCGCCAATAATAACTATAACAGTATGTGTATTAGTGGCGATGTTCTTAAGAAGATATATGAATAGATTCTACATGATATTAAGTGGAGGAAGATAACACAACTATGGTATTTCATTTCAATTATGATTTGAAATACCATTATTATTATAAAGAATATATTTATAAAAATAATTTTAAAGTGATTAGGGGTGATTGAGTGAAAAAGTTTTTTACTATTCTTATAGTTTTAGTGGCTATCTTTTTATTTAGATCAGAGATAAAAGATGCTGGAGATAAATTATCGAACTATATCCAAATTAACATATTAAATAAATATGAAAATAATCAAGGCGATGAAGAAAATAATTTAGATAATATGGAAAATAATTATAGCGATTCGGGTATGGAAGATGAGAATAATGGAAATAATAGTAATGTATCAAGTGGAAGTTATATAAACTACGAAAATTATAAAAATATAAGACTAGGACAAAGTGTAAAAGATATAAAATCAAAATTAGGTGAACCTAATAAAATAGAAAAAAGCGAATATGGATTTGACTGGTATGTTTATAACAGTGATTACAGTAAATTTTGCATGGTAGGAATACTACAAAACAAAGTAGTAGCCCTTTTTAGCAATACTATGGATTCATGTGAAAGCAATATAAAATTAGGAACTACTGAATCACAAGTTCTAAAAAACTATAAACCTCTAGAATATAGATTAAAGGGAAATGTAAGATATATAATAAATGAAGATTATTATAGTGTAATAAAAACAAAAACATGCTATATAACTGCATTTTATGATTCTTTTGATGGTAATAAAGTAGTGGGAATACAAATTATATCAAAAAAAGTTGAAGAAAATATGGATGGGATTTATTCAACAGATTCATCTATATGTGGTGATTTTGAAAATGTAAATAGATATTTAATTAATAGTGAGAGATTTAATAAAAATTTAAATACTCTTTCATATGATGAAAATGCAACTTTATGTGCTCGTTCTCATAGCAAAGATATGAGGGATAATGATTATTTTGCCCACAATAACCTAAAAAATCAAACACCTTTTGATAGGATGTCATCATATAATATAAATTATATGGCTGCAGCGGAAAATATAGCAGGCGGTCAAACTAGTGGGATATTTGCCCATTATGCTCTTATGAATTCGAAAGGGCATAGAGTCAATATTTTGGGTGACTATAAATATATAGGTGTTGGAGTAGTTTTTGGTGGAAGCTTAAGCATGTATTTGACTCAAAATTTTTATAAATAATAATTTGTATAGAAATTTTTTAATATAGTTTTCTAAATCAATAAAAATAAAACCTTAATATTAGATATTGACATAATTTTTTTTGTATGATAATATAAAGTGAAATTAAGTAGACCAGATAATCGCGGGCAGCGTAAGCTGCGTGAGGAAAGTCGGAGCTCCATAGAGCAGGGTGCTAGGTAACGCCTAGTGGGAGTGATCCTAAGGAAAGTGCAACAGAAAATAACCGCCACTTTATGTGGTAAGGATGAAAAGGCGAGGTAAGAGCTCACCGTCGACTAGGTGACTAGTCGAGCCGTGTAAACCCCACCTGGAGCAAGGCCAAGATAGGGCATAAGGGATGTTGCTCGCATCCTCCGGTAGGTAGGCCGCTTGAACTTATTGGTGACAATAAGTCTAGAAAGATGATTATCTAATACAGAACTCCGCTTATAGATTTGCTTAATTAAACATGTAACTAGAAACTGCAATTATATTAATTGCAGTTTTTTTGTATTCAAATTTATGTATTAAAATGGAAAAAAATAAAAAAATTAACAATAAAATTACCGATAAAGCTTGATAATATCCTATAAAAGTAGTAAATTTTTATTAGACATATAAGTAAATTTTGTAGACATTAATAAAAGATTAATTTAAGCGAAGTACTAAGTTGGATAAAATATTGGATTCAATAGGGGAGGAAAAAATGAAATCAATAGATAAAGTAATATTAGGTGGAGTAGTTGTAGCATCTACTATAGGTATAAATTATAATATCGCTTCAGCAGACATTGTATCGCAAGAAATATATACTACGACTAACCGACTGAATATGAGAAAAGGACCATCGACTGATTATACTTTAGTTGGAACTTTAGATAAGGGAGTAAAGGTTAAAGCTATCGAAAAATCAAGTGATGGTAAATGGTTGAAAATAAATTACAATTCTCAAAATGTATGGGTTAATTTTGCATATCTACAAAAAGACAAATCATCAAATAATGATATAAAATTGGATTCTCAATATGAAACTACAGCAAATGTTAATATGAGAAAAGGACCATCAACTGATTATACCAAAATAATAATTGTGCCAGCGCAAACAAAAATAACACCTATAAAATCATCAAGTGATGGAAAATGGGTGCAAATTAATTATAAAAATGAAACTGGTTGGATAAGTGCTCAATATATAAAAACTGTAAGCACAACTCAAACTCCAACTCCGACTCAACCGAATAAAGTTGAAGTTGGCAAAAAATATAAAACAACTGAATATGTAAGGGCTAGAAAAGGACCAGGAACTTCATATGATGTTGTGACAGTTTTACCAAAAGGAACTCAAGTTGTACCTGTTGAAATTTTAAAATCAGGATATTGGGCTATGTTCAAATACAATAATCAATATATGTATGTTTGTACAGATTATTTAGAATCAGACAATCAAAGCACAACACCGACAGAACCGGAAAAACCTATTACAGGAAAGGATTATTATACTACTGCAAACCTTAATATCAGGGATGGGGCAAGCACTACTAGCAGTAAAATAGGAAAAATTCCAAATGGAACAAAGGTTTCTGTTATAGATTTTAATTCAAATAAAACTTGGGCAAAAGTTGTGTATAACAACAAAACTGGATGGGTTTCTGCACAATATTTAAGCACGGAATCACAAGAACCAGAACAAAAAGAGGACACTTATTGGACTGGAACTACTACTCAAAATTTAAATATGAGAAAAGGTCCATCTACAGATTACTCTATTATAATTATAATACCAAAAAATTCAGATGTTAAGATATATGAGACAAAATCAGGCTGGGCAAAAATTAAATATAAATCATATGAAGGGTATTGTTCAGCATCGTTTATAAAATAGAATTAGCATAAATAAGATTAAAAGCATAAATTAGTTTTCTATAAAATCGAAATTAATATTATAAAAAGAAAAATATATTATTAAAGGGGCAGTTATAGAAAGTAGTTTAATACTTCATGAAACGCCCCTTTTATAATTGAGGGGGAGAAAAATGAATATTTTAGTAACAGGAGGAGCTGGCTATATTGGAAGCCACACTTCAATTGAATTAATTAATGCAGGGTATGAGGTAATTATTGTCGATAATTTATGCAATAGTAACTTTATTGTTGTAAATAGAATCCAAGAAATTACAGGCAAAAAGGTTAAATTTTATAAAATAGATGCTACAAATAAAGAAGAACTTAAGAAAGTATTTGTAGAAAATAAAATAGATGCCGTAATTCATTTTGCAGCACTTAAAGCAGTTGGGGAGTCTGTTGAAAAGCCACTTGAATATTACAGCAATAACTTGATAAATACCATAAATGTTTGGGAACTTATGAAGGAGTTTAATGTGGACAAGTTTGTATTTAGTTCATCAGCAACTGTTTATGGAAGTCCAAAAACGTGTCCTATAAAAGAGGATTTTCCTCTTTCAACAACGAATCCTTATGGAAGTACTAAGCTTATGATAGAAAATATGCTTAGGGACATTTGTAAAGCAGATAAGGATTTTAACGTTGCAATACTTAGATATTTTAACCCAATAGGAGCACATGATAGTGGAAAAATAGGCGAGGAACCAAACGGAATTCCTAATAATTTAATGCCTTATATCACAAAAGTCGCTGTTGGAAAATTAAAAGAGCTAAGCGTTTTTGGAAATGATTACGATACTCATGATGGAACAGGTGTGAGAGATTATATTCATGTTGTCGATTTGGCGATTGGACATGTTAAAGCTCTTGAAAAATTAAATCAAAAACCTGGACTAGTTACATATAATCTTGGAACAGGTACTGGCTATAGCGTGCTTGATTTAGTAAAATCTTTTGAAAAAGCTAGTGGTGTAAAAATACCATACAAGATAGTAGACAGAAGGGCTGGCGATATTGCAATGTGCTATGCTGACCCTTCAAAAGCAAAGGAAGAATTAGGCTGGGTCGCAAAATACGACATAGATAAGATGTGTAAAGATTCTTGGAATTGGCAAAGCAAGAACCCAAATGGTTATAATTCAGAAGAAAAAATTCTTGAAACTGTAAAATAACTTAACTTGTGTAATAAATATATAAAATTTTGTTAAAAAAACTTTATAATTACGTAATATAAATTTGGCTAAAAGTATGTTATATATAGTATATGATGAGATTTTTAGTTAAATTTATTTTTAGTCATAAAAAGAGTGATTATTTAGGAGGAAAAACTTGGAATATTTAAGAATTTTAATTTTATCTATGATTCCAGTCACGGAACTTCGAGGTGCGATACCAATTGGGATTGCCATGGATTTGAATCCTATAGGAGTTTACATAGCGAGTGTATTGGGCTCAACATTAGTTTCAGTGCCTTTGGTACTGACTTATAGACATATTGTGCAGTTTATGCGAGATAAAAAAATATTAACTAAATTATTGAATAAAATCGATCAAAAAATAGAAAATAGCATGAAGAAAATGAAGGCAGCATCTTTTTTAGGTATCATATTATTTGTAGGAATTCCGCTGCCGACAACGGGTACATGGACAGCATCAGCGATTGCATCAATTCTTAGAATGAGGATAGTTGAGGCTTTTGCGGGAGTTTTTATTGGAAATTGTATGGCGGGAATTATCGTACTTTTAATTTCATACCATATAATATAATATATGTTAATATGTTAATTAATTTTCATATTACAAAATTCAAAAAGTAACATAAAATGACAAATTAAGTCAAAATTTTGTTACAATTTTTTAAACTATTTTTTTGAAAAAAATATGGGAATTTTTAAAAAATATGCTAATATATTAATGTAGAAAGGGGGGAAAGAGTATGAAGAATATTTTTAAAAAGACTTTTATTGTGCTTTTATCAGCAATCATTATATTTGCAGGAACTGCACCAGTTAGTAATGCAGCATCTAAGCATATGCTAATTATCAATACTAAGAAAAATACATTAAATTACTATGTAAACTATACTTTAGTAAGAGAATTTAGATGTGCTACAGGAAAAGCTAGCACACCAACTCCACAACGTAAGACAACTATTGTTAATAAAATAAAAAATAGACCATATTATAAAACTGGTATACCAGGAGGAGATCCAAGAAATCCTCTAGGAAAAAGATGGATGGGTCTAAATATAGATGGAACACAAGGAAGTACTTACGGTATACATGGAAATAATAATGAAAAATCTATAGGTAAAAATGTAAGTCACGGATGTATAAGAATGCACAATAGCGAGGTTGAATGGCTATTTGACCAAGTTCCACTAGGAACAGTCGTTTTAATAAAAAATACATCAAATTCAGATAACTATATAGCTAATTACTACAATGTAAAATTATTACAAAGTGGCTGGTTTACTGAAAACAAAAAAACATATTATAGAAAATCTAATGGCCAATTAGCTAAAGGATGGACTACAATATCTGGTAAAACTTACTATTTCGGCAAATCAAAAGGTCAATTATACACTGGCTGGGCTACAATAGGTGGAAATAAATATTATTTAGGCACTGGTGGAGCTAGACGTACAGGATGGCAAACAATAGGCGAAAATAAATATTATTTCAATTCTAAAGGTGTAATGACTAAAGGATGGGCTACAATAGATAGTAATAAATACCATTTTGGAAAGATATCAGGTAAATTAGCTACTGGATGGACTACAATAAGTGGCAAGAAATATTACTTCGGTACAGATGGCGTGAAACAAACTGGATGGATTACAGTAGGCAGTAATAAATACTATCTAGGAACTGACGGTGTAAGACGCACTGGTTGGAGAACAATAGATGGAAATAGATATTACTTTGGTAAATCATCAGGTAAATTATACACTGGTTGGGCTACAATAGGTGGTAAAAAATACTACTTAGGAACTGATGGCGTTATGGTTACTGGAAAACAAACAATAAATGGTGTTGTTTATGAATTTGGCAAAGACGGAGTACTAAAAGGAAAAGTCGAAGAGCAAGATAAAGAACCTGACAAACAACCAGAAAATGACCAAACCACAAAAGATAATAAATCAGAAAATGAAGATAATACAAAATCTAATTTAGAAAACAATAATGTTGAACAAGATACTCAAGTATTAGAAAATATTAAATAATTATTAGAGTTTCTTAGGTTAAGAAACTGATTTATTTAGATCAAAACACTGCTTTCAATGAGGAATTAAACCCCTCTTTGGAGGCAGTATTTTTTGATTGTAAGTAAATTGTAATATTTTTGTATAGTTTATTTGATTGAATATTGATTTTTGTTAGTCTATAATAAATGAGGTAACACGAACTATTTTAATATATTGATTATTAATGTAAGACAATTATAATTTAAGGGGGAGATATTTTGAAGAGATTAAATTCAATATTCAAAATGGACAAAAAGAATAGGCATCAAATTTTATTATGGCTAATTGGGGGATTAATTTTAACATTTGCAACTGAAATTTTCCTTAGAGGAAGTGTTAAAGAAGTAGTTTCATGGGTAAAGGAAACACCAGGGGTTATGTTAGTTAATTACCTTCTAATACTTATGCTTACATCTATATTTTTCTTGGCAAAAAGAAAATATATGGTATACTTCATTAGTTTTGTGGTAATACTAGGAGTGTCGATAACTACTTTTTTCCTTATGAAAGTTAGGGGGACTCCGCTTACATTCTCTGATTTATATTCTATTGGTGAGGCTATGGAAATAGCAGATAAGTATATAAATCCAACTATTATAATAATAGGTATAGTATGCATAGCGTTTTTGGTTGTTTTTTGTGTATTTCTATATAAATTAGATGGCGATACAAAGAGATTTAAATTAATAAACTTTGTACTTGTTTTTGTTGTGAGTGCAGTATTTTTTACTACAGTAAGATCTCAACAAGCCAAAAATATAATGGTATATAAAAGATGGGATATTCCAGCATCCTATAAATGCAATGGTTTGACATATTCAACTGTAGAATCATGCTTAAAATACATAAGAACTAAACCAAATGATTACTCACAATCAAAAATAGCTAAAATTAAAGAAAAGGTCGATAAAGCAGAAGCTAATGACAATAGAAAATTAAACAAAAATAAACCTAACGTACTATTTGTTCAATTAGAAGCGTTTATGGACCCAGAAACAATAAAAGGTGTAAAATATAGCGAAGATCCAATACCAAATTTCAGGAAATTAACTAAACTTTACACAAGCGGTATGGCCAATGTTCCAACAACAGGAGGAGGTACTGTTAGAACTGAGTTTGAAGTTATGACAGGAAACAATATCGACTATCTTACTCCAGGAGAAATACCATACAGCACAATTTTAAAAAGCAAATACTATAATTCTGTAGCAACAACACTTAGTTCACAAGGTTATGAAACTCATGCTGTGCATAATTTCCAGGGAAATTTCTATGGTAGAAACAACGCCTATGGAAAATTAGGATTTGGAGATTTCACATCACAAGAATACATGAGTGGCTATGAATTAAACGAAAGAAACTGGATAAAAGATAAAATACTAACTAAATATATAAAAAAAGCATTAGACTCAACAGAAGGTTCTGATTTAGTATACACAGTAACTGTACAAGGACACAGTAGTTATCCAACAGATGCGGAAAATTACGATTTTCCAATAAAAGTAAGTGGTAGTTTAGATCAAGAGATACTAAATCAATTATATTACTATGCTAATCAAATTAAAGGAACTGATGATTTTATTGGGGATTTAGTGAATATGGTTGACAAAATGGATGAAGATACAATAGTATTATTCTATTCTGACCATATGCCAAACTTAAAATTATTTACTGACGATAATTTTTATCTAGATAAATTCAAGGCTCCATATGCATTTTATGCTAATTATGACATAGAAAAATATGACATAGATAAAATAGAATCTTACGAATTAAGCTCTTTAATGTTTAAAGAGGCTGGACTAAAATATGGTCCAATGGAAAGATTTAATACATATATGAAAAATGATAACGACTTTGCAAAAATGCAAGATTTAATAGAATACGATGTATTGTTTGGAAAATCATACTATATAAGTGATGATGAAAAACCAAAGAAAAATAAAATTAAAATGGGTATCGATAATGTTTGTGTAAGTAGAATAGAACATAAAGACAACAAGATACTTATACATGGCGAAAATTTCACTACAAATAGTAGGGTTTATTTAAATGATAGTCCTGTAAGAAAAAGATTTATAAATGAAAATACTTTAGAAGTTGATGAAATAGATAATTTAGAAAGAGTATCTGTTAAACAAATAGGACGTAATAGTGTAGTACTTAGCTCTAGTGATGACTTTGACTACAATTCATTAAATGCAAGTAAATAAGATAAATTGGGGGTATAAAGCACTTCTGTGTGTTTATACCCCTAAATTAATAACATATAGAAAATAAACGAAAAAGGGAGATGAATTAAATGTCGAGGACTGCTAAGAACGCCGTTATAATTATGGTGGCAACTTTACTGTCTAGAGTATTGGGATTTTTGCGTGAAACAATTTTAGCAAATTTCTATGGAACTAGCATGGTAGCTGATGTTTTTGTACTAACATTTAATATACCAGGGCTAATTATATCAATTGTAGGATCAGTAATATATATGATGTACATACCTATGTATTACGACACGAGGGACCGATTGGGTGAGGATGAAGCTCTTAAGTTCACAAATAATATTTTAAATATTTTATCAGTATTTTCAATAATAGTATCTATATTGGGAATAATTTTTGCAGGAGAAATAATAAAAATCTTTGCAATCGGATTTACAGGTGAAAAATTTAACCTTGCAGTTCAATTCTTGCGAATTATGATGTTTGGAGTTTTATTCTTATCTCTAAACAAAATACAATCATCTTTCCTACAAGTAAAGGAAAGTTATCTGCCAGCATCTATAGTTGGTGTAGTTTATAATATAGTAATAATAATTGCGATATTTATAAGTGTAAAATTAGGAAGTTACTATTTAGCTATAGGGGCTCTTGTGGGGCTTTTTATACAAGTGCTTTTATTACTTCCATGCATGTATAAAAGAGGTTATAGATATAGCTTTTATATGAACATAAAAGATGAATCAATCATTAAGATGATAAAATTGAGTATACCTATGATGATGGGTGTTGCGATGAGTCAGCTAAATGTATATGTCGATAAAGCACTTGCAAGTACTTTAGGAGATGGTAAATTAGCCGCACTTAACTATGCATCACGTCTAAATGACTTTGTGGTTGCGCTTTTTGTAACATCTTTAATTACAGTTATTTATCCAAAATTATCTCAATTTGTAAATAATAAAGACACAATAAATTTTAAAAAGATAATTGTAAAATCAAGTAACTGTATCATATTAGTCGTTGTACCTATAGTCTTAGGTGCGATAATTTTAGCCGAACCAATAGTAAGAGTCTTATTAGAAAGAGGTAGTTTCAGCGCCGAATCTACAGCTATGACTTCTAATGCATTAAAATTATACGCAATAGGTATAATTGGGTATGCAGTAAAAGAGATTTTAAGTAGAGGATTTTATTCACTTGGGGATACAAAAACACCTATGATAAATTCATCTATCTCTGTAATCATAAACATAATACTAGATTTAATATTCATAAAACCATTTAGTTATATGGGGCTTGCGATGGCGACTAGTATTTCATATATGGTAACTGTAGTACTTATGTTTTTCAGCCTTAGAAAAAAAGTCGGCTCATTTAACGGAAGTGCAGTTGTATCGACATTTTTAAGATCATTAATAGGGGCAATTGTGATGTCTATAGTCGTTATATTAATTTATAACAACTTAGTTGCTGTTTTAGGGTTATCTTTTATAGGCGAATGTACATCATTAGCTGCAGCTATTTTAGGTGGAATAATAGTATATATAATTTGTATGAAGATATTAAAAGTCGAAGAAATGAAATTAGTTGAAGATAGCGTAAAAAACTTTTTTAAAAGATAAAAACTTAAAATATAAGTATGTTGAAGTATAAGTAGTTGAAAATAAAAAGTTTAAAAATAAGAATTAAAAAGCTTAAATGCAATTTGAAAAAACACAAAAAATGTCCAAAAACTTGGAAAACTAGTCGTGTATGTAAATTTATTAAAAAATAAAAGGAATTTACTTAAATTTATATTAAAAATCTAATAAAAATGTTTTTCACCTTAAATTAAAAAGTAAAAAAACTAATTCTTAAAAATTTGTTTTCGAAAAAAAATCTAAAGATAAGGTATAAAAAATCAACTTGCTGGTAAAAAATATCGAATTATGCTAGAATGATTAGGAAATACAAATTTTAGAAATTAGGGGGTGAGTGTCAAACATCATGTTTACTGAAAAGAAAACAAAATCGACACTATCAAAAGCATTAGCATTAGGGATGGTTGCAACTTCAGTATCATTTGGAGCACAAACTGCAACTGCAGACGCAGCAAAAATTGAAAATACGAATACAACTTCAACATATAAAACTCAAACATCAAAAACTGGAATAGTTACAGCATATGCCTTAAATATAAGAAAAGGGCCATCAACTTCTTATGAAAGAATAGGTTCTTTAGCTGAAGGACAAAAGGTTACTGTTACTAGTACTGCTAGCAATGGCTGGTACAAAATAAAAACTTCATCTGGAAAAGTTGGATACGTAAGTCCAAAATACTTAAAAGTATCAACAACTGAAGCAGATAAAGATGACAAAGATGACAAAGATGATAATGAAAATACTCATAAGGGAACTTATGTAGTAAAAACTTATTCAAAAATATCAAAAGTTGGTAGAGTTTCTGTAAGTTCATTAAACCTTAGAACAGGTCCATCTACTTCTTATTCTAAAAAGGGAAGCCTTCACAAAGGATATGTAGTAGGTATAGTAAAACAATACAGCAACGGTTGGTACCAAGTTAAATTAAAAGGTGGTACAAAAGGATGTGTTGATGGTTCTTATTTAAAAATAACTTCAGGAACATCTTCTGATTTAAAAAATGGAAGTTCATCATCAACTGGAAAAGAAGATAACAACGACGGTACTGTTTCAAGTTCAAGAGTACAAGCTGTAATAAATATGGTAAAAAGACAAGTTGGTAAACCATATGTTTACGGTGCAGCTGGACCAAATTCTTTTGACTGTTCAGGTCTTACATATTATTGCTATAAAAATGCGGCTGGAATAAATCTTAATAGATCTTCAGCAGCACAAGCATCAAATGGAAGATATGTTAGCAAAAGTGAATTAAAACCAGGAGACTTAATATTCTTCAATAGTGGAACAAACCGTATCCGCCATGTTGGTATGTATGTTGGAAATGGACAATTTATCCATGCTCCAAGTCCAGGAAAAAGTGTAAAATATGAAAACTTATATTCTTCATACTATGTAAAAGGATATGTTACAGCTAGAAGAATAATAGGATAATAATTGAAAATCTAAAATCGAAATAAAGATCACATGTATCGGTTTTTATAAAGAAGTCTTTATTCTAAACACCTTTCACAAGGTAGACTTCTTTGAAACGCATTAACGGAAATTATTTTTATCTATAATCTAAAATTGATTATAATTTCCTATGCGTTATAAAAAAATCGTAATTTCATGTGGTCTTTTTTTGCTCTAAAAAGAATATACATACTTTATTCTTCATAAAATTTACTATTAGACAAGTAATTGGAGGAAATTGGTATGATTAATATTGCGGGGAAATTAATAAGTAATAAAGTGAATAATATCAGATTCTTTTTGAATTATCCTAAGATAGATATAGAAGAAGAAAATGATCATGTTCAGAAATTTGTGGAACTTGTAAATAAATCTATAAAAAATGAGGTCGATATTTTTGAGGAGATAGTAATAAATACTTATTTTGAGGAGAATATTATAGGAAATGTAAACGCAATATCTGAGTTTCAAATCGCATTTAACCGAGGAAATATAATCAGTATGCCGATGGAGTTTACACAAATAATTGGACTTACTGATATTAGCCATATATACAGTTACAATTACGATTTTAATTTGATGAAAAAAATCACACTGAATGATCTTTTTAAGCAAGATATAGACTTTGAAAAAATTATCGAAAGCTATGTAATGGAAGAGATTTATGAGATATTAGATAATTATAAAAGCAATATGACTTATGGTGTATACGAGCTTATGATGGAGGCGATTTATATATGTGATGATCCAGTTTTTTATTTTAATGGTAGGGAACTGGTTATTTGTATATCTAGTTTTGAGCTTACAAGCCAGGTCGACAATTTGATTGAATTTCCGATATCTTTTAAGAAGATAAAAAATATTTTGAGCGATTATGCGCTTAGAAATATTTATTTGTATTAGATTTTAATTTATTGTGTGAAAAATATAATTGTAAAGAGAAAATATACTTATAAAATTGGAGGTAATTTATGGGAAAATTTACAGAGTATAATAGAGCAGAAGCTACCAAGTATGCTACAAAGTGGGCATTATCAAGGAATCCAGCTTATAAAGATTATGAAGAATGGGGCGGAGATTGTACAAATTATGTGTCTCAATGTGTACATGCTGGAGGTATACCTTTTGACCACGAAGGCAATAATATATTAAAACAATGGTATTGGTATAGCGATATGAACAGAACCCCTAGCTGGACGGGGGCTGAGCCTTTTTATAAATATTTAATTGGAAACAATACAGACGACACACAAAATTTTGGAGTTTATGCAAAAGAAGTAGCTTATAATGAATTGGAACTTGGTGATATTGTTCAACTTATATACGAAAATGATTTGGCATATCACAATATGATAATAACAGACGTTATTTTAGAAGGAAATTATTTAATCGACTATTTAATTTGTCAACATACTTATGATTTATTAAATTATCCACTTAGTATGAAACAGGGCGAAAAAAGATACATAAAAATTTTAGGATATTATGAATCATAATGGATTAAAATGTTAATAATATTTGAAAAAAGCCTTTCTTAATGATAAAATTACTGTATAACATATAGAAAATTATGCTTATTTTAAAAGTTTATATTAAGATAATTTAAACAATAATAAAATGAGAAAGGTGAATTCGGTGACTAAGAAAAAAACAGGTAATACAACAAATAAAGAGGGTAAAAAAACTACACAAACTAGAAAAAAACAAAGCACAACTACGAGAAGTAGAGAATCACAAAGCAGAAACACTAGAACTAGCACTCAAAATAGAAATACTAAAAGTGGAAATACACAAACTAGGACAGCAAAAAGAAGTAGTGGGCGTAAAAAATTAAAAAAGAAAAAAGGATTACATAGAAAAAAGACATCATTGAGAACTAGGAGATTAATTGCATTGGTATGCACGATTTTAATACTAATAGTAGTAGGATTTATAGGCAAAAAGACTGTAAGTTTTGTAAGCAGTATTTGGCCTAATATAGAGTCAGTAAAAAATTCTCTTACTGGTGGAAAAATCGACAAAACAAACGTAGACACTAGTGATCAATACGACATAAATGACGAAAAACAACCAACTCTAGAAGCAAAACACAACATATTTATAGATGTCGGTTGTGGTGGCAATGAAACTGGATACGTCACAAAAGACAATGTAAAAGAAAAAGATTTGGATTTAGAAATAGCAAAATTAGTAGCAAAGCAATTATCAAAATACGACGATGTAAATGTAATATTATCAAGACAAGAAGACGTATATATGAGTGCTGATGAAAGAAAATCTTTAGCAGAAAATCAAAATGCAGAACTTTTTGTATCTATACATATGGCTGGTGAAAACACTGGAAAAGCTGATGGAGTTGAGACTATATACTATAAAGGTTCACAAAATGGTTCTTATGATTTTGCAAGTCTTATGCAAACTTCTATAATGGCTTTTATAAAGGCCGAAAATAGAGGGACAAGTGCATATGAAATGAGTGTATTAAAGGACAACTCTATGCCTTCTATATACATTCAATGCGGTTTCCTTAGTAATTCTGCAGAAAAGAAAAAACTAACAGATAAAGAATACCAACAAGAATTGGCAAAAGGGATAGCACAAGGAATACTGAGTTACATAGATGCTAAAAAATAAAAAAGGAAGTGCTTATTATGGATAATTTAGAAGTAAAGAAAATTTTAATTGAAGAATCTTTGAGAAAAAGTCAGATGTCACAGATTTTTGATGTTGTTTCAAATGATAAAATGGTATTTTTCAGATCGTTACAACAATATAAAAACAACAAATTATTGTTGGGAATAATATTAGATGAATCTGCTTATACAACTATAACAATTTTCTTTGGAAAAGTTATAGATGAATCTAAAAAAGACATAATAATAAAATTAATAAATGAATTAAATGGATTACATAATGTAGAAAAATTTGTTTTAAACAGAAATGATGAACTTTTAGTTCAAGTACCATATGTGGCTTTATCACAAGATTTTAATGGAGATATAGCTCTAGATTTATTAAAAACACTTTACCATATGCTAACTAACAATGCATACGATAAATTCGAAGACATTTTAGGTGAAAGCATGTGTAACAAATTATAATAATGTTTGCACTTTAAAAAACAAAATAATTTTATATAACAAATCATAAATAAAAGGGGGGTCAATTTTGGATAAATAAAAACTATCTGGAATTGACTTTTTTGTTAATTAAAATGATTATTAAAATTTAATTGTATCTGAGGGGGGAGATATTATGGAAGGGAGTTTTGTAGTTTCAAGAAAATATGAAAATAAGTTAGACCTTAAAATAAGAAAAGAAAGAGGCATCTACTATACACCTTATGTAGTAGTAAAGTACATATTAGATAATACTATTGGAAAACACGACATAGTACAAAATCCATATCCAAAAATTTTAGATATGAGTTGTGGATGTGGAAATTTTTTAATACAAGCATATACTATGCTTTACAAAAAGTTTTACGATAACATAGATAAACTAAATCAAAGATATGGACAAGACTTTATATGTAAAGAAGACATAGGTTTACATATTATAAAAAATTGTATTTTTGGAGTCGATACAGATAATGACGCTCTAATAATATTAGAAAATGAATTGAAAAAGATTTTAAAAAAGGAATTAAGGGAAGCGTATAAACACAAACCTCTTATAAGAGATGATGATTTAGATGAGATTTTAGACGAAGAATATCTAGACAAGCTCAATATATTTTGTGGTGATAGTTTAAAAAATGATTTGAGCGATATTTTTGGAGTTGATAAATTCGACTATATAATAGGAAATCCGCCTTATGTAGGTCAGAAATATCTAGATAATGACTATAAAAAATTTCTATATAAAGAATTTGAAGAGGTGTATAAAAATAAAGGTGACTTGTATTTTTGTTTTTATAAAAAGATTTTAGACTTATTAAGACAAGACGGAAAATCTGGGATTATAACACCTAGATATTTTATGCAAAGTCCGTCAGGAAAATATCTAAGAAGTTATTTAGTAAACAACTCTCAAATAGAAAAAATAATTGACTTCCTAGGAGCAAACTTATTTACAGGTCTAGGGGTGGCGAGTTGCATAGTTATTTTTGGACATAAAATAGAAACAGACAATAAGAACAACTGCTTAGAATTATATAAAATAAAAAATGAAAATATAAATATAAAGAAAATCGCCAATTTAGAAGACTATATAAATAAAGAAAATTTTAAAAAAATAAATGTAGAGATAGATTCTCTTGGCGATACTTGGCTTATGGTTGAACAGGCAGAATTTGAATTTTATAATAAAATTCAGAATAAGTGTGAATATTTTTTAGAAGAAATTTGTGAAAGTTTTCAAGGTATAATTACAGGCTGTGATAAGGCCTTCGTTGTGGACAAAAATGATAAAAATTTACAAAAAATAAATGGAAAATTTTTAAAAAACTGGATAAAAAACAAAGATATTGGGAAATATATAATAAATAATTCACAATCTATGTTAATATATTCAAACGACATAAAAAACGAAAAAGAAGAAGAGTTTTTAGTTGAAACATTTTTAAAACCATATAAACAAAAGCTACAAAATAGAAGAGAATGTAGAAGAAATTATAGAAAATGGTATGAATTACAGTGGGGAAGAGAAAAATATTTATTTGAACAGAAAAAGATAATGTACCCTTATAAATCCCAAAGTAATAAATTTGCAATAGATATAGATAATACTTATGGAAGTGCTGATATTTACTCATTTTATATAAAAGATGAATATAAAAATGAGTTTTCATATGAATATTTAGTTGGCTTATTAAATTCAAAAACATACGATAAATATTTTAAAATAATCGGAAAAGAAATGGGCAAAAAGGTATTCGATTATTATCCAAATAAAATAATGAAGTTAAAAATATTTAAAGGCGAAAATTATGACGAAATAGAAGCATTATCTAAAGAAGTAGTATCACTTTCAAGACAAAAAATAATGGTGAGTAATGAACTTAATACATATATAAATGAATGTAACGGAAAAACTGTAGAAAAATTAACAATATCAACAGTTCAAGGCGAATTTAAAAATAATTTTTTAGAAATTAATGGATATGAAAACGTTGCAAAAATACAAGACAAAAAAATTTCTCTCTTAAAAGAAAAAAATTACCTTGAAAAAAAAATCGATTTCATAGAAAATAAAATAGACGAAAGAATTAAAAAATCTTTAAATTTATAAAACACTTATTTGAATTTTTAACTTTAAATAAAACAATAAGGTGATGTAAATGAAAGGTTTAGTATTAGAAGGGGGAGGCACAAAAGGTGCTTACCAATTAGGGGCTTATAAAGCTTTAAAGGAATTAGGTATGGAGTTTGATGGAATTGTCGGAACTTCAATAGGTGCTCTAAATGCAGCATTTATAATACAAGGTGATTATGACATAATGGAAGACATATGGTTAAATCAAGATTACAAGAGTTTTATGATAATAGAAGAAGATCTATATGAAAAATATAAAAATACTGAATTTAAAGTAAAAGATATTGTAGCTATTGTAGATTTAATGAATAGAGTCAGAAAAAATGAAGGAATAGATATAACACCTTTAAAAAATTTATTAAAAGAATATATAGATGAAGACAAAATAAGAAAGTCATCTAAAGATTTTGGGTTGGTAACTGTATATTTAGACAAAAAAATAATTCCACAACATCTTATGAAAGAAGATATACCTGAGGGGCAACTTGTAGATTATTTGATTGCAAGTGCAAGTTTACCAATATTTCAGCTAGATAAATTAGATGATAAACTTTATTTAGACGGTTTTTTATCTGATAATACACCAGTTGGGTTATTGGCGAATAAAAAATATGATGATATAATAGTACTTAGATTATCGAATGATGTCACAGGAGATAAAAATTTAAAGAAATATGTAGATATAAATCTTACAGTAATAAAACCATCTATGGACTTAGGGGGATCTCTTAATAAGGATAAAGACCATATGGAGAAATTATTTAAATTAGGATATATGGATGTTATGAAAACCTACAAAAGATACGATGGAGTAAAATATTTCTTTAATGCAGATTTTATATACGATGAAAATACTTGTTTTGATATGATAACAAATTTAAACATAAAGACGATTCAAGAGATATGTAAAATTTTAAAAATTAAAAGAGAACCGAGTCTTAGAGTTCTGCTAGAAAATATAATTCCACAAATTGGTGATATATTACATTTAGAAAAAGAATTTACATATAAAGATATTTTTTATAGTATATATGAGAGAATACTTGAGGAAAATAATATAGATGTTTTAAAATTATATGATTTTTCGAAAGTTATAGATTTGGTTAACTCACAAATCGAGCCAATAGATTACGATTATGATAATAATGATAATAAACACATTATTTCATTAAATAAAAAAGAGAAAATTGAAAAGGCAATAATAAATAAAATACTAAATGATTTTAAAAATCAAAGTTTAAAAAAGATGCCGATTTAATTTTATTTTACTAAAAATAATATTTCCAAAGAAAAATAAAATTTTTATGTATATTAATTAGGAGGTACACAATGGAAAAAACAGTAGTAATAAAAAACGCAACAGGGTTACATGCTAGACCAGCAGGAATGTTTGTAAAAAAAGCTTCAGAATTCACTTCAACAGTAGAAGTATTAGCTAAAGGAAAAACTGTAAATGCTAAATCAATCATGGGAATAATGAGTTTAGGTTTAGGTCAAGGTGAAGAAATAGTAGTTAAAGCTGAAGGTGCAGATGACGCTGCTGCAGTAGATGCATTAGTAGAATTAATCGAAAGTGGATTTGGTGAATAAGAATCAATACAATATAATATAAAACCTGGGGTTTCCCAGGTTTTTATATAAAATTACTACAATAAATTAAAAAGTTTTTATGATAAAGATTTCTTTATATAAGAATTAAAATAAATAATATTTAGAAAATAAGAGCAAAAGTAATGATAGATTATATCTTATAATCAAGGGTATATTTTAGGAGGAATAAATATGTTTAAAGGAACAGCAGCATCACCAGGTATCGTACTTGGGAAAGCGTTAGTATTAGAGCATAATGAATTAGTAATAGAAAAGAAATCAATATCTGATGTAGATAAAGAAATAGAAAGATTAAACGATGCAGTTGCAATATCAAAAGCTGAATTAGAAAAAGTAAGAGATAAAGCAAAGGTAGAATTAGGGGAAGAAGAAGCACAAATATTTGAATCTCATTTATTAGTTTTAGAAGATCCAGAATTATTAGGTTCTGCAATAGACAAAGTAAAATCTGAAAATGTCAATGCTGATTTTGCATTAAACGAAATAAAAGAAATGTTTGTTGGTATGTTTGAAGCTATGGACAACGAATATATGAGAGAAAGAGCTGCAGATATAAAAGATGTTACAAATAGAATATTAAGACATCTATTAGGGGTTAAGATAGTTGATTTAGCTGCATTAGAAGATGAAGTTGTTTTAGTTGCACATGATTTAACTCCATCAGATACAGCTACTATGGATAAAAAGAAAGTTTTAGGTTTCTTAACTGATATCGGTGGTAGAACTTCTCATACTGCTATAATGGCTAGAACTTTAGAAGTTGCTGCAATAGTTGGTTTAACTGATGCTACTGAGCAAATAAAAGATGGGGATTTCGTAGTATTTAACGGAGATACTGGTGAAGTTATATTAAACCCAGATGAAGAAACAATAGCTAAATATTCTCAAATGAAAAAAGAATTTGAAGAATATAAAAAATCATTAGAGTTATTAAAAGGACAAGCATCTGTTACAACTGATGGAAAACATGTTGAATTAGCAGGAAATATAGGTACTCCAAATGATGTTGAAGGTTTAATCAAAAACGATGCTGAAGGTGTTGGACTTTATAGAACTGAATTCTTATATATGGATAGAACTGATTTCCCAACAGAAGATGAACAATACGAAGCTTATAAAGCAGTACTTGAAGGAATGAGCGGAAAACCAGTTG
>OOCW01000245.1_pt1 | contig 59401 bp, 55 predicted proteins | sample 1671201 | NCBI WGS metagenome assembly OOCW01 (sample SAMN06348132, study PRJEB24527) | human gut metagenome | biome: human gut; feature: ankylosing spondylitis patient; material: feces | host: Homo sapiens | place: China | collected 2015-10
GTGGTTTTCGGCGCTTTCCTTTTTGTCTTAAACAACTTAAATCTCCTAACAAAATGGTTCCGTCATAAATCCAACGATAAATGGTTTTAAATGAAATCACACCCTTTAAAACGGTATTAGAAATTTGTTCAGGTGACCAGGTTAGTTTTAAATAATGTTGGATGCTTTGAATGAACTCTTCAGATTTCGTCTCTGGACGATGACAACCTAAGCGACGTTTCCAAGCTAATTCATCTGCTAACTCAGCCTGATACGTCTGTTGAGTATTTCGTTTTAGTTCACGAGCAATCGTTGAGTGATGGCGATTTAATTGCCCGGCAATTTGTCTCGTTGAATAGCCCATTTTTGAAAGAACTTCTATACGGGTGCGCTCAAATGTGTTAAGATGTTTATAACTCATAAATAGATCTCCTTGTTAAGAATTGGGTGTGGTAACTTCATTTTATAACAAAGAACCTTCGTTGACCAATCACTCTATTATCATGAAAAAAACTTGTAGAATAAACACTTTCAATCAAAGTATTTCTCTACAAGTTTTATAGTACCAAAGAACCCTTTTTTCTATTCATAAACAATATATTGTTGAACTTTTAAAAAGTATACATAACAGCTTACTTTTTTAGTGGGATAAATTTCTTTAATGGCTTTTGAGTAATACTTCATCTGCACCGCGTAGCGATCTTTTAGCTCTTCATATTGAGTATTAAAATCACGAACATAATCGGTTTTATAATCAATAATCCAAACGTGATCCTCAAATTCTGCTAATAAATCGATGACCCCTTGTAATAAAATTTGAGATTGTTCATGATCGGCAACTTTAACAAGCGTCATGAATGGAACCTCTTTTTTCACACTTATTGCTTTCGTCAATTCTTCATAAAGAGGGTTCTTTGTGAAAGCTAATACTTGTTGTAAATCAATTTTATTAGCCATTGCCTCAGTCATCATTTCTTTTTCTATCACACGAGTTTTCATATCTTGCAAACTCTCAAGCGTATGATCGAGACTTATCGGCAAGTGTTGCATGAATTGATGTAGTGCAGTTCCCGCTTCTGGTCCACTCACTTGTTGTTCTTTCATAAATGATGGACGATCATAGGCGACTTGTGGCTTAACTTCAGGAATTCCTTTAAACATCGGGATGCTTTCTTCTTCTTTTCGTTGAGAGACGGATTGTTTGGCATTAATTTCAACAAGCGGTTGATAATCATATGAATGATCAAAAATCTTCTCAAAGTCAAGAGCTGGTGGTTGCATTTCAACCTGTTGGTTTTCAATTTCTTGTTCTTCTAGTTGCTCATGCTCGGTAATGATACGTAAACGCCATGAACTTTGATCATCTAAGAAGAACGGCTTCGCTTCACAACACGTTTCGACAATTTCCTTTGAGTCTTTATGCTTTAAGACGGCCGGAATCACCCAATCTGCATAATTTTTTGCACTTAAACGATGACTTGATGGTAGTAACCAAGATGAATCTTTAATCACTTCATTCATTGAAGCCAATTTCTTTTCAGTATCAAAGACCCCCGTAAAAATCAGTTTTGATTTTGCACGCGTCATGGCTACGTATAACAGACGCATCTCTTCAGCTAACATCTCTTTATGAATCATCGACCCTACCACACTTTGAGCAATCGTCTTTTGCTTTAGTCGAAGCACAGGATCAATGTATTTTACAGCAACCCCATACTTTTTATGCACGAGATAATTTCCTAATTCATCTTGACGGTTAAATGTTTTATGAATTTGTGACACAAAGACAACTGGGAATTCTAATCCTTTTGATTTATGAATCGACATAATTCGAACGACATTTTCATTCGCTGTCACCGTCTTTGCTTTTCCGAAATGCTTCCCAAGTGCTTGCATACGATCAATATAATTCACAAACCCATACAATCCTTTTTTCGTACTATTTTCATACATTCGCGCTTTATCAACAAAGACATCAAGATTCGCTTTTCGTAAATAGCCATGTGGGAGTCCTAAAACGAATTCATAGTATAAGGTCTGCTCATAAATACGAATAATCAATTGAGATAACGATGTCGTTTTTGATTCAAAACGCCAACGTTCAATCGTCTGTACAAATTGAGCCACTTTTTGTTTTAACAGTTCATCTTCTCCTGCCTGTCGGTAGTAAAGGACTAAATCATAAAATGAATTAGCTTTCGTTGCCACTTTAATCAATGACAATTCACGCTCAGTGAAGAAGAATAATGGGGAACGCATCAAGCCAACGAGTGGAATATCTTGATATGGATTATCAATGACTTTTAAGCAAGAGACTAAGTTAATAATCTCAATCGAGTCAAATAAATCGGTATTTTGTTCCGTAAAGAGTGGGATGTTATAAAGTCTGAAGACATCTTGGAAAATCGTCACACTACCAAGTGAACGCATTAAGATTACAATATCTTGATATGTAATAGGACGATAACATCCTTTTTTACGATCATAAATTTCTTGTCCATTATTTACCCACTGTAAAATCAGACGGGCAATATGATGGGCTTCAATTTCGATCGCATTTAAGTCTGCTTCACTCTCTTCATCAAACTGTTTTTTATCAATTAAATGCACTTCACTTTTGTTAAATTCATCATTATTTTCACCGGTTACTCCAAGCTTTAACATGGCCGCTTCATCATACTCAATTTCTCCAACTGGTTCATCCATGAGTTGCTTAAAGATAAAGTTCGTCGCATCAATGACTTGTTGATGTGAACGATAGTTTTTCATTAGATCGATTTTATTTCCGGCCTCTTTATTACTTGAATAAGTTTGATACTTACCTTGGAAAATGCTCGGCTCAGCTAAACGGAAGCGATAAATTGATTGCTTCACATCTCCTACCATGAAGATCGGAATTTCAGGATGGGCAACCTTTGCAATTGAGGTAATAATACATTCTTGCATCGAGTTCGTATCTTGATACTCATCAATCATAATTTCTTTGAATTGATGATAAATATCCCTTGCAACATCAGTTGGTTGATCCTCTTGAACTAATAAGTGAAGCGTGTTCCATTCTAAATCGGAGAAGTCAAGCATCTGACGTTCACGCTTCGCCTTCAGAAATCGTTCATGAAACTTCATCACAAGCGTTGATAATGCGATGACTAAGTGTTCACTTTCAGTAAAATGGCGGGCATGTGTTTCATTAGAGTACACGAAATACTTCTCTTCAAGTTTTCCTAAACGTTTTTTAAAAGCATCTCGTGCATTTTTACTCTGTTCATGAGCTTCTTTATCATATTGTTTTGCATTAAACCGAGGGAAGGTAGCTAATTTCGTATTTTTAAAGGCTTCACGCAAATCAGCATAAGTTGATTGTTGGCTTTCTTTTAAACGAGTTGCATAAGCGACGTCTTGGTCATAAACTTCTGTCCGATATTTATGATCAATTCCCATGACTTCAGCATCTTTCGCAAATTCACGTGCTTTTTCTAAATCTAAAAGGGCTTCATCAATCGAAGGCGCAATTAGTTTTCCAATCTCCTGATAATAGCGCCATGACTGTAAATCATGTCCATCCCACTCATATAAAGAGCGTAAATTCATGAGCCACTGATGCATCTGTGGATTAGAACGAGCCAACTCATAAACTTTCAGTAACATCGTTTTTAACGCCTCATCATCGCGATCACTATTAAAACTCTCACTTAAACAAAGGTAACTCTCATCCTCAATTTCCGCAAGTTCATCAAATAATTCTTCGATGACATCATCTTGTAAAATACCAACTTCAATGTCATCTGCAATTTTGAAGACTGGATCAAGTTGAAGTAAGTAATAGTAACGACGAATTAATTTATTACAAAAGGCATGAAAGGTCGAAATATTGGCTGCTGAAATTTTATTTAATTGAGTCGAAAGAACTAAATTCCCTGGCTGTTTAGCAAGTTCTTGCTCAATACGAGCACGGATACGCTGCTTCATTTCAGCTGCTGCTGCTTCTGTGAAGGTTAAGACGAGTAATTCATCGATGTTAATATGATCAATTAAAATTTTTTGAATTATTCGTTCAACTAAGACGGCTGTTTTTCCTGATCCTGCTCCAGCAGAGATTAATAAATCATGTCCTTTCTCATAGATAGCTTGCCATTGTTCATCATTCCATATTGTATCATCCGGCTTTTTAGGAATATTACTCATCTCCGTCTCCTCCTTCCTCTAATTTACATTTCATCGCTTCCATCGCAAGATCAGCTTTCATTTTAGGTAACAGTCGGGATTCGTTTCCTAAGAAATCGGGATCAAATTGACAGATTCCTCGATACTGACAATAATCACAGGCTGTACTTTTTCCGTACTTCATTGGATTAATATTTAATTGGCCTTGCGTAATTCTTGTGGCTGACTCCTCAATCATTTGATTTGTGTATCTACGAAGCATCTGTAATGACTCCCCCGTTAACGTTGCATTTCCTCTTGCTGAGAAGCTTCCATCTTTCTTGAGTGTAATCGGCACAATATCACTTTTTGACTGCTCACTTAAACGCTGGTCACTTAAATGAACGACTTCATAATCTTCTGGTAAATAACCATTCATCTTATATTTTTCATGCTGCATTTGCTCAACTTTTTGTTCATACCCTTCTTGGCGTAATAAATCATCAACATCATGACTAATAAATGGGCGATGCACATGGAAGTATAATAATCCTCCAATCTCAGCTGGCATGTCGATTAATTGTAGAGCATTTGAAACAACGATATCTAAATACGTCAGTAACTGTAAACTGAGTCCATAATACACTTTATCAAGCTCTAAATCCTTTTCACTCGATTTATAATCAATGATTCGTAAATACGCGTGATCACCTTTTTCATTTTTCGCCACATCGACACGGTCAATAATTCCCTTTAACGATAACTTAAAACCATTAGGTAACTCGCGTGATTTTAAGTGAATTCCCGTTGTTTGTTGCGTATCAAAGGGTAATTCAAAGAATAGTGGCTTAAATGCACTATGATTCCCTTGATATTTTAGTCCAAGTAACGTCTTATAGACGACTTGGGTTAAACGTTCCGTTAGTTTCATCATTCGTTTACTTTGACGTAAAATTTTATATAATAATTGCTCACTTAATTCATCGGATACCATTTTTGATAACGTCAAACATTCATCAGGTGTTAAATCCGCAAAGGTACGATTCTCTTTCTTAATCAACTCCGCAATCCGTTTTAAGGCCTCATGATAAAGCTCTCCAATATGCGGTAAATCAAGCTTATATTGTTCACGTTCTTTTAATTTTAACCCATAACGGAGATAATGAGCGAACTCACATTGGTTAAATAGCTCTAAGCGTGAAACACTAGCAACAATTTCATCACTGTATAATTGCTTCGTAATCTGTGCATCTAAATTTGTCACTTCATTTTGATAATTTAAAATTTGCATGATCATTTGGTAGACAATAGGCTGCGTTTCTTGATAATAATCTAATAACGGTTCATAGTACGAACGACGATTCGGATATTGCTTTAACGTCGCAATTAAATGAGCCACCGTTTGTGAATGGGTTGTTAAATGCTCATACACTTCCTCTTCCCATTCACGTCCAACATGATCTTCAGGAGCATCTGGGAATAAACTTCTTAAATGCGCATAAATATACGATGGTAAAAATTCTTTTCCCTCATCGTTACTACTTGCATACGATAACGTTAATGATTCTTTGGGCGACGTAAACACGGTATATAAAATAAATTGCTCATCGATTTGCGTTTGAACAAGGCTTGGCGCTAGTTCAATTCCAAATGCTTTCAATGATTCACGTTCTGTTTCACTTAATAAACTACTTTCCGTCATCGATTTTGGAATTTGTCCTTCGTTAACTCCTAAGACAAAGGCATGCTTAATGCCATATTGTCCAGGTGTCGTTAAATCACTCACGAGCTGATAACGGGCACGACGAAGCTCCCCAATCGACACTTGATCCAGACGTGGTGGAACAGTTGCATACGCCATCTCTTCAATCCCAGACTTAAAGACATTCACGAAGTCTTCTAAGCTAACGGCTTCTTCTTGACCAATTTCAACCAGTTGTTCAAAAAGAGAAAGCAATTGATTCCAAACCTGACCGTGCTGTTTATATAGCTTCAAGTCTTGTAACTCTTGAGCACTTTCCTCGAATAATGCCAGTTTTTGTGGAACTTGACACTCTTCTAGGAAACTAAACGTAGCGATCGCATAATCCTTGTACGTTTTAGCTTTCTTTAACTTCGATTCAAAGGAAGAAATAAGTGTACTGACTTCTTTACGAATTCGATTCACTTTTTGTTCTAATTCAAGGTCGGCATCCGTTTTAACATACCCACGTCCAAGACCTTGATAACGTTCATAGACCCAATCTTCTGATGTTTGCCAATCTGATTTTTTTAGATTTCGAGCTAAGCAGTAGTTTTCTAATAAGTCAACTTGTCGTTGATAAGCTTGATACAACTCATAAAAAGACTGTCCTTTTTTAAATCCTTCGACATTCATTAGCAAACCGGTCTTGATCACCGTAAACAACGATTCGTGACGCCATTGATTTAAGATAACATCAAATAAATGATAAATCATCGTCATTAACGGATGGTATAACATAGACTCTTTATAGTCTAAGAACATTGGAATTTCAAATTTCGTAAAGATGGCCGCAATTAATTCATCATAAGCAGCCGCGTCTCCTGTATAAATGGCGATATCACTATAAGTACACCCACCATCATGAACTAAGTGATGAATTCGTTTCGCGACTTCCTCCACTTCGATTCGACGATTGGCAGCTGTAAAGAAAGAAATCCCCTCTTCATTTGAGGGAACAAGTGGAACTTGTAAAAAATGTTTCTCTAAGTGATTTAGTGCACTTGCCTTAAAGAATCGAGACTGTTCATGTGCGGTTAACTCACATATTTCATAAGTTAATCCTCGTTCTTCTGCCCCATTTTGTAAACGAGTGAGTGTACGCCCTGACATTTCAAACACTTGACTTTCTGAGTTTAAATCGTGTGTTAAAACAACGGTCACTGATTTAGCATATTTCATGAGTTGGAATAAAATTAATTCCTCTTGCTTATTAAAAATATGATAACCATCGACGTAAAAATCACTATTTGCCACCGTTTGGCTGTTGGCAATTTGCTCACTTAAAAGCGTATAATAATCTTCACTCATTAAATATTTATTAAAAGAGACTTGTTGAAATGTTTCGTATAAAACCGCCAAGTCATTAATTTTTTTCGTTGATTGTAATGACCAATTTAGATCTTCATGTGGTTGATTCACACATTGAAATAACTGCGATGGACTAACACAATAGTTTTTAAACTCCGCAATCATTTCACTGACTTTATTGATAAAACCGGGCTTGTTTGCATAAAACGGGAATACTGTTAAGTCTTCCTTTTTTTCGTTCATTACTTTTTGAAGTAAAATAGCCAGTCCCACTTGATCCAAATGATAACGACTTAATCCCCCAGTTTCTTGTAAAATACGATAAGCAAAGCGGCTAAAACTTAATCCTTGAACACGCATTAAACTCGGATGCTCACTTTGCTTCAGTAACTGATACTCCATATGAAATGACATCTGATCGGGAACGATGACATAGATAGGATCCCCTTGTGGTACACTGTCACAAGCCTGTTTAATTTCATCTAAAATAACACGAGTTTTTCCTACCCCAGATCGTCCCACAATGAAACGAATACTCATACTCTCACCTCTTTATCCTTTAGTGTAATATGGTTGATTTTCATGTATGCTAAACGATGAAATCTATTGTTATTATACCATGTTCTAAAGGTGCTAAAAAAATGAAAAAAAAGACAACTCATCAGAAGTTGTCTTGTCAATCATCTATCAATTATTTTAAAGCGTCTTTTAAAGCTTTACCTGCTTTGAAAGCTGGGTATTTGCTAGCTTCGATTTCAATAGTTTCTCCAGTATGTAAGTTACGTCCTTGACGTGCAGCACGTTCGCGAACTTCGAATGTACCGAATCCTACTAAAGCTACTTTGTCATCTTGTTGTAACGCTTCAGTTACTGTTTCGATATAAGCACTTAAAAATTTATCTGCATCTTTTTTTGTTAACTCAGCTTTTTCAGCGATTTTATCTACTAATTGAGAACGGTTCATAAGTTTTAAATACCTCCTAAGATGTTTCATTGCAAGTAAAAGTTTACCACACCCCCTATAGGGTTGCAAACATTTATTTGCATATTTTGTTGATATAACACTATTTTATCCTATTATGTAATAATTCCGTAAGCTTTAAACAACTAAGCAAAATTTTTCAAAATAATAATAAAAATTCTCTCATCAACAGGCTGATGAGAGAATTTTCGCATACATTATAGCATGATCGCAATTAATCCGCCATTACCTTGGTTGACGATTTTAATTAATGTTTCTTGAAGTTTCATGCGAGCATTTTCTGGCATTGCATATAGTTTAGCAGAAATTCCATCACGAACGATGTCACTTAAGCAACGTCCAAAGACTTCAGTTGACCAAATTGATAATGGATTTTCATCCGCATCTTTTAAGATGTAGTCGATTAAATCTTTACTTTGTTGTTCAGTTCCAATAATTGGTTCAAAAACAGATTCAACATCAACACGAATCATATGAATAGATGGTGCAATCGCTTTTAAGCGTACGCCATAGCGAGCCCCTTGTTTCACGACTGTTGGCTCACTTAAAGTCATATCTTCAATAGCTGGTGTGGCAATCCCATATCCAAGTTGTTTTACCATTTGTAAAGCACCTGCGATTGGTTCGTATTCTTTTTTAATATTCGCATAATCTTGTAATAAATACATTAAATCTGCTTTATCTTTAATTGGTCCAACTAATTCAGTTAAGATTTGATCGTATAACTGATTAGGAACTTTAATTTCTAATTCAGCTAACCCCACCCCAGCATCAAGGGCACTAATATAGCAATCTTCAACGATATCTTCTGCTTTTAACTCTTCAGCTAAGTAGTTGATATCACGAAGCTTATAAAACTCATTTGTACTTTGGTTAATTAATTTTAAGAAACGAGCTTTTAACCAGTTGTCGTCACTTAAAGCATCTACCCAACTTGGCAATTTGATATCTAATTCTGAAACTGGGAATTCATATAATGCTTCAGTTAACACACTATAGATATCTTTTTTCGTCATATTTTCAACACTTAATGGAATAACTGGAACCCCATATTCATCTTGTAATTGCCCACGTAACTCCGCCACATCTTCTGTTTTTGGATGCGTCGTATTCAAGATGACGATAAATGGTTTATTAATCGCTTTTAATTGCTCGATAACTAATTGCTCAGCTTCTAAGTAATCATCACGATCAAAGTTTCCAATCGATCCATCAGTTGTCATTACAATTCCAATATGTGAGTGATCTTCAATCACTTTTTGTGTTCCAATTGCTGCGGCTTCAACAAATGGAATTGGTTCTTCATACCATGGTGTATTAACCATGCGTGGTCCTTCTTCTGTTTCATAACCAACCGCACTTGGAATCACGTATCCGACGCAGTCAATTAAGCGAATATTTGCTGATACTTCTCCTTCAACCGTTACATTTACGGCTTGTGCTGGAACGAATTTTGGTTCCGTTGTCATAATTGTTTTTCCATTCGCACTTTGAGGTAATTCATCAATCATACGTTTTTTTACGTTTTCATCTTCAACTAATGGAATAACAAGTGATTCCATGAATTTTTTGATGAACGTAGATTTTCCCGTACGAACTGCTCCTACTACACCTAAATAGAATTCTCCATTAGTGCGGGCAAAGACGTCTCTCATCAGTTCATTAGTTTCCATATCGTAAACCTCCATTTTCACTTATATTTGTCAATATCAATGTATGATGCTTATCCTCTACTTTATGAGAGAATTTGAATAAAACTTTTAAAAACTTTTCTACTGTACTGCGATTGAATGAATTTTTATGATTCACTCTAACCTAATTTGATTGTGAATTAGGATGCAGGCCTGCGTTTTCTTCGAATTATATGCATCAATGAGTGTCAGATATGATAACTTTTAATGAATTTTATATCCTTGATTACCTTTTACTTTATTCAAACAAAAAAGGACTTAGCTACACTAAGTCCTTTTCTCAATCAATACCGCTTTAATTAAAACCATTGATGATGGTTACATCATCATTTTTAATAATTCATTCATGTCAGTTGGAACTTCCCCATTAATAATCATTTTTGTTAATTGATCTTCAACTGATTTATCTACTTTACGTCCTACCATTGCCCCAACACTTTGAATCAAAGCACGAACTTGCTCTTCATTTTTCAAATCCATTGTAGAAGCTTGGTCGGCAATATTAAAAAGATCCGCTTGATTCACATTTACATCTTTCCCAAATCGTCCAAAAAGATTATCAAACATAATTAAAACCTCCTCATGTCTCATGTTCAATATAACATATGACACCAGGAGGTGATTTGTACCTATTAGGCAAATAATTTATATTTTTTGTCCAAGCCTAAAAGTTTTTTATGATTAATAAAACTCAGGTTTCATCTCACGAGTCATTAATTGAGCAATTGCAACACGTGGATCTAATTTATTGAAAATAACCTCATAAACTGTTTCAACAATTGGCATTTCAATCTGTAAAGCTTGTGCCATTTCATATGTCGCTTGACAAGTTCGTACTCCTTCAACGACCATCGTCATACTATCGATCGCCTCTTGAAGATTTGAACCACTTCCGATTTTATATCCAGCCTGCCAGTTTCGGCTATGAACAGACGTACATGTTACGATTAAGTCGCCTAAACCACTTAAACCACTGAATGTTTCTTCTTTTGCTCCAACAGCTGCTCCAAGACGTTTAATCTCAACTAAGCCACGTGTGATTAAAGCGGCTTTCGGATTATCTCCATATCCAAGTCCCGCAATGATTCCAGCAGCAAGTGCAATCACATTTTTAATTGACCCACCAATTTCAACACCGATTAAATCATCGACACGATAAACGCGGAAATATTCATTATTAAACATTTTTTGAATTTCATTTGCTTTATCTGCTACTGTTGCCGCACAAGTAACGGTTGTAAGCGCACGCTCAATCACTTCTTCAGCATGAGAAGGTCCCGATAAGGCAACAAACGCCTCTAAGTAAGTTTGATCAATTTCTTCAGCTACAATTTCAGATACACGCTTATGCGTTCCAGGTTCAATCCCTTTACTTGCATTAATAATCATGACAGCGTGATCTAACTGCTCATTAATCGTTTTTAAGACATCACGAATCACTTTCGTTGGAACAGAAAGTAAAATTATTTGTGCATCTTTTAATGCTTCTGTTAAATTTGTTGTTGCAGCTAGTCCAACTGGTAACTGAACATCTGCAAAGAAACGTGAATTACGATGATTTTGATTAATATCATCCACAATTTCTTGATTTAAGTCATATAATTTTACATTATTTTGATTATCACATAAAACTTGTGCTAATGCTGTTCCCCAACTCCCAGCACCCACTACTGTTACATTCTTAGCCATTATAAATCCTCCTCATTAACCTATCATTAATCACGATTTCTTGCAATGATATGAATTGGTGTACCTTCGAATCCAAATGCCTGACGTAAGCAGTTCTCTAAATAACGTTTATATGAGAAGTGTAATAATTCAGGATCATTTACGAAAATAACAAATGTTGGTGGTTGTGTTGAAACTTGTGTCGCATAGTAAACACGTAAACGTTGTCCATTATGAGTTGGCGTTGGATTCATTGCCACTGCATCCATAATGACATCATTTAAGACATGCGTTACGACACGTTTCTTATGGTTTTCAGCCGCTAAATTTAATGGTTCAAATAAAGTATGTAAACGACGTTTTGTTAAAGCAGATAAGAAGACAATTGGGGCATAGTCTAAGAACGCCATGTCAGTACGAATTAAATCTTCCCATTCTTTCATCGTTTTATCAGTTTTCTCGATTGCATCCCATTTATTTACTACAATCACAACTGCTTTTCCAGCTTCATGTGCATATCCTGCAACACGCTTGTCTTGCTCGATTAACCCTTTAGAGGCATCAATTACAATTAAACAAACATCACTTCGATCAATAGCACTTAAAGCACGAAGAACACTATATTTTTCAGTTGTTTCATATACTTTACCACGCTTACGCATACCAGCAGTATCGATAACTACATATTTTTGTCCATCTTTAGTGAACTCTGTATCGATTGCATCACGTGTTGTTCCAGCAATATCACTAACAATAACACGTTCTTCACCAAGAAGCGCATTTGTTAACGAAGATTTCCCAACGTTTGGACGTCCGATTAAACAGAATTTTGTGACATCTTCATCATATTCCATTCCTTTTTTCTCAGGCATGTTTAACACAATTTGATCTAACATGTCCCCAAATCCAATCCCATGAACAGCTGATGTTGCAATTGGATCACCTAAACCTAATGAATAGAATTCATAAATTTGCTCCTTGAAGTTTACGTCATCGACTTTATTAACAACTAAAACGACTGGTTTATTTGTCTTATATAACATATTTGCCACTTCTTGATCCGCTTGCGTGATTCCATCACGAGCATTTGTAACAAATACGATAACATCGGCTTCATCCATTGCGATTTCCGCTTGATGCTTAATTTGTTTCATAAATGGTTCATCACCAATTTCAATACCACCCGTATCAATAACATTGAATTTACGTGTTAACCATTCTCCACTACTGTAAATACGGTCACGAGTAATCCCTGGCTCATCTTCTACGATTGACACACGTGATCCTACGATACGATTAAAAATTGTAGACTTTCCAACGTTTGGACGTCCTACGATTGCTACTACAGGTAATACCATGTTGCCACCTTCTTTCATCTTTACACAAAAATAAGTCGTTAATATTATAGTAGTTTTTGACGGCATTAGTCAAATTTTCAATCATGAATATAAAAAGGGGGAAATTCCCCCCTTTTTATAACTCAAACTTGGAATTTATTATAGTAAGTTTTTTAAAGCGTCCCCAAATAAATCCCCTAATGTTTCATTTTCTACTGTTTCTTGTTGTTGCATATATTTATTGAATTCTTCGCGCTCTGCATCTTCTTTAATACGACGAATACTTAATTCTAGTTTAAAATTATTTGGTTCAAAACGAACCACTTTTACGTCAACATCTTGTCCAATTGATAACGCATCTTCTACACGAGAGATACGTTTTTCAGTGATTTGATTCATTGGTAAGAAGCCAACGACATCTTCAGCAACTGCTACGAAAGCACCACGATCATTCGCTGATTCTACTTTCCCAGTAATAACATCTCCAGATTTAAATGTTACTTCTGTCCAAGGATTTGATTTCACTTGACGTAAAGATAATCCTAAGCGATGTTTTTTAGCATCTAATGAAATAATTTTCACTTCAACTTCATCCCCAACAGCAACTAATGACGCTAATTTCACATTAGGATTCCATGAAGTTTCTGTATAATGACATAAACCTTCAATATATGGAGCAACTTTAATAAATGCGCCTAAGTCCGTGATATTCGTCACTTGACCTTTAATTACATCTCCAACGTTATGTCCGAAGGCTACCCATGGATCTTGTTCAACTTTTTTAATTGATAAAGCTAAACGCTGATTTTCGCTATCAATTGAAAGAACACGTACAGATACACGTTTTCCTTCAGATACAATATCTTCAAGCTTCACTTTATGATCCCAAGATAATTCAGAAAGGTGAACTAATCCTTCTACGCCTGGTGCCACTTCAACAAATGCCCCGAAATCCATTAAACGAACAACTTCACCTTCTACAATATCCCCTACCTGATGGGCTGAAACGAATTGTTCAAATGGAGTTGGTAAAATAGCTTTGATTGATAATTGAAGTTTTGTTCCTTCAATTTTAATCACCTTAGCTGTCACTGCTTGATTTACAGCTAACACATCTTCAACTTTTTCCACTGGTAAGTGAGAAATCTCAGAAATATGCACTAATCCTTCTAAAGCACCAAAGCGAACGAATGCCCCGTATTTTTCAATACGAACAACTGTCCCTTCAACCACTTCTCCAACTGTTAATGTTGAGAATTGGTCTTCTCGTGCTGCTTTTAATTGCTCAGCCACAACGATTTTGCGAGATACTTTAATTTTTTTATTACGAGCATTGAACTCAACAATACGTACTGAAACGATTTGTCCTACATATTGTTCTAAATCAGAAACATACGCAACGTCAATCATATTGGCTGGTAAAAAAGCTTCCATTCCGATGTTTACAATTAATCCACCTTTTACAGTGCGTTCAACTTTTGCTTCTAATGTTTCCCCTTTTTCAAACGCTACTTTTAAGTCTTGGAAACGTTGATACTCAAGTAAAGCACGACGAGATAATAAGATTTGCTCATCGTCTACTTTTTTAATCATCGCTTTGATTTTATCTCCAACTTTAATAACTTCTTTAGCTGAATCAACTTTATCTAATGTTAATTCACTTAAATAAATTGTTCCTTCGGTTGCCCCATGGATATCAACAGTTACTTCTTGATTTGTTACACGAACAACTTCACCTTCGATCACATCATTTACTGATGGTAAATCAAAGTTTTCCATTGCTAATACGTCACCCATTGTCATTTCTTCATGGTTTAAACCATCGAATTGTTTCATTACTTTTCCCCACCTTTTACAATATTTATAATTGTATCAATCACTTCATCAATTGTTAAATCTGAAGTATCTACGACTATCGCATCTTCAGCCTTAATTAATGGTGAATGTTTACGTGTTGAATCTAATTCATCACGCGTTTGAATTTCTTGTTTTAAAGTTTCTAAATCGCATGGAATGTTACGTCTTAAATTTTCATCATAACGACGTTGTGCACGAACTTCCACAGAAGCAGTCATAAAGATTTTATAATCTGCATCTGGTAATACGTTTGTCCCAATATCGCGTCCATCCATGACCACATTATCTGTTTTAGCATACTCAATTTGACGACGTTTTAATTCATCACGAACAAATTTATGAGCTGAAACGGCTGAAACATTTTGTGATACAATCGGTTGTCGAATTGCATCCGTCACATCTTCTCCATCTAAGAACACTTTTTTATCATTCGTTAAACGAATACTTGTATCTTGAAGCATTTTTGCAATTGTTTCTTCATCTTCAACATCAATATTTTGATTTAATGCTTTTAGCGTTACTGCACGATACATCGCACCTGTATCAATGTATACATACCCTAACATTTGAGCTACTTTTTGAGCAATTGTGCTTTTTCCTGCTGCTGCTGGTCCATCAATTGCAATTACTTTAGAACGAACCATATTATCACCTCGACTGTAATTATTTTATCACATTATTTCATTTATAAACAACAACAAAATAGGGTTCTCACCCCAATTATTCATAATATTTACAAAAAATAAACTAAACAAAAATCGAATTAAATTCGATTCTGTTTAGTTTAATCAAATTACTTATTTAGATTGTAACACTATATAGATTATAATCGCTAAAACAACTATTCCTGTCATTAAAATATAGATATTTAATGCATTAACTTTATTGTGTTTAATAGCTTTAGTAACGACTTCATCCATCATTGTTGCTTCGTCTACTGCTAATTGTTCTTTCTTTTGCTCAGAATAAAAAACCTCTAAACTTGCTTGCTTATGTTCAACTGCTGTTACTTTCTCCGTCTCTAATGGTTGAGTATTTTGTTTCAATTGATCAATGGCTTCATTTAAATCTGTTGTTAACGGTTGAATCATCGGTCGCTCAAATTCTTCCCACTCACAATCATCTAAATCAACATCTGAATTAAAGATTAATTCAATATTTTTATTAAAAACATCATCTTGATAATTAGAACTTGATTTTTGCTCATTTTCAATAATTTCACTAAAAATAGAGCTAATACATTCACTATCAGATTGTAACTTTCGTAAACGTCCGTAATCATGTTGAACAAGGGCATCTAAATAATCCAAATCTGCATCCGCATCAAGTGCTAATTCTTCAAATGAATCTTCAAACAGTGATAAACCAGACGGTTCTAATTTAGCATCGCTTGACTCCTCAACTAATGACTCAACTTGAACAGAAAGTAATTCTTGTTCTAATTGCTCCCATTCACTGAAATCTTCACTCTTAATCATTTGGGTAATTTTTGAATAGGTACGGGCCCCATATTTATCATGTAACGCATGAATAATGTCATTTGAACGTTGACTTAATTGCGTTGTAAATTCATTTACCTCATCTTCACCAATCGATGAAAACATCTCATTCGCATCTAGAGTTGATGTCATCACCTCATGTAGACGAGAAGAAGGTGTTTCAAGTGGTTCATCTAATTCTGATTCAAAGTTAGATTCAATCGAATGAGATGGCGTTTTATCTTTTTCAGGATGACTAAAGTACAATCTTCGTAATTCAGCATAATCCGCCTTTTGTTCCACCTCACTCACACTCCTTTTTCCTAAACAATTTTTATATCATGCACCGACATTTAATATCGATTTATTTACTATTTTGTAAAAAAACAAATAAGACTAGGTAATTATATCATAATTTTATTTTATTTAGAGTATTAAATTTGAATTTTTTTGTCTTTTTAGTTTATAATAAGTCATGTAATTCAACTGAATTATACGATATCAAACTATCATTCCTGTGAAGGGGGACAAAACAATGGCTAAATTCACAATTGTTTCAAAAGATGAGTGCATCGCTTGTGGTGCATGTGGTGCTGTAGCTCCAGACGTATTCGGATACGATGATGAAGGATACGCAGAAAACGTATTTTCAGGAGATAACAACACTGGTACTGTTGCAATCGAAGCTAGCTTAGAAGCTGATGTTATTGATGCTGCAGAAGGATGCCCAACTGAAGCAATCAAAGTTCAAGACTCACCTTTTAACTAATATTACCAAATCACACATTATTATGTAGGATTTTTTTATGTTTTATTCAAAAAAAGAGCGATTAGTGATCACTAATCGCTCTTTTTTTTAGAATTGACGCATTTTTGTAAAGCGTAATTTCGGTTTTTCTTTTTTATCATTTGCCATTGAAATTAATGTTTTAACTTCATGTGGCGTTAATGGACGGAATTCTCCCGCCGCAAGTCCAGCTACATCAATGTTTCCAAATTGCTCACGACGTAGCTTCTTAACAGGGAATCCAATTGCATCAAACATCTTTTTAACTTGATGGTAGCGGCCTTCATGAATCACTAATCGAACTAATGAGGATTGATTTTTCTTATCCACTGACACTAATTGAGCTGTTGCTGGTTTCGTTTGATATCCATCAATTTTAACTCCACGAGCTAATGGCTTTAAACTTTCTTGTGTCACGATTCCTTTAACACGTGCTAAATAAACTTTATCGATTTCTCCACTTGGATGCATCATTTTATTTGCAAAATCACCATCATTAGTCATTAATAAAACACCTGCTGTATCGTAATCTAAACGACCAACTGGATAAACACGTTCTGATACTTTATCTTGGAAGAAGTCTACAACCGTACGACGATTCTTCTCATCTGATACCGTACTTACAAATCCACGTGGTTTATGTAAAACATAGTAAACTTTTTTCTCACGTTGTAGCGGGATACCTTCTACTTCGATTTTTTCCTTTCCAGTTACTTTAACACCTAATTCGCGAACTACTTTATCATTAACAGTTACTTTTCCTTCTAAGATTAGTTGCTCTGCCTTACGACGTGATGCAACTCCAGCATGGGCAATAACTTTCTGTAATCGTTCCATGTAAAAAATCCTCCAATCAGAGATGATACTAAATTCGACAAGAATTTGTATTTAACCATCATTTTACCTTTATTATAAGTAAAAATCAATGTTTAATCCAATCGAGGTGTTATTTCATATGTGATTTAACTCTTAAAAGAAAAGTGAGACTGCTAAAATAGCAGCAAAAAATCCAATTAAATCAGCTGTTAACCCTAGTTTAAGGGCATGTTTCATTTCACTTAGTCCCACTGCAGCGAAATAAACCGTAATAATATAAATCGTTGTATCTGTACTTCCTTGCATGATTGAAGCTAAACGACCAACTGTTGAATCTGGACCATAAATAGAGATTAAATCCGTTGTTACACTTAAAGCAGCTGATCCTGAAAGTGGCCTAAGAATCATAAGAGGTAACACATGAGCATCCACATGAATCGCTGTTAAGACAGGATTTAAAAACTGTGCAATAGCATCAACAATCCCTGAGGCAAGAAACACTTTAATCGCTACAATCATTCCAACAATATTCGGAACGAGAGATACTGTCGTTCTCATCCCCTCTTTAGCCCCTTCAACGAAGTGATCAAACGCATTTGTTTTATTAACAAACGCCATCATGAAAACAGAAAGCAAAAATACAGGTAAAACATAGACACTAATCGCTCCCACCGCATCACCTTCTTTCATAGCGCTTAGCAATCGTTTTATCACCAGACGAAGGAATTCGTTTCATTCGACTATAAATGTTATGAATGATTAGCCCACCAATCGTCGTGATTCCCGAAGCAAATAGAATAGGTAAAAACACTTCACTCGGATTAGTTGAATGATACATATGCCTCACCCCAATGATAGTAGTTGGAATAATTGTAAATCCTGCTGTATTCATGACAAGAAGTGTATACATTTCAAAACTAGGTTTGCTTGGATCTGGATTGGTCGCTTGTAATTCTTTCATTGCTTTAAGACCTGTTGGCGTGGCGGCACTTCCTAATCCTAATAAATTACTTACCATATTTGTCGTTAAATATTTTAAGGCTGGATGATCCGCTCGAAGTTTTGGATATAAAAAGCGTGTTACTGGAGCTAATACCTTGCAAAGGACATCAAGCATCTTCGAATGATTAGCCACTTGTAACACCCCCGTCCAAAACACCATAATCCCTGCTAGGTAAATGACTAAATTAATAGCTTCTTGTGCTCCAGATAAAATCGCGTTATTGACTTCACTTATTGTTCCATTAAAAAAACTATAGATAATACCGACTGTAAAAAGTCCCATCCATATTTTATGTATCATTAGAAGCTCACCGCCCCTGTAAACCAATTTATTAATTTATCAAACCAAGATTGGCTTTCAACTTTTGGTGTAATAGCCTTATAAACAGGAATCTCTTGTTGAATTTCTCCATTAATTAAAACTTGCAGTACCCCTACTTCATTGTCCTTTGCTTTTTTATATAATGATAAGTTAGTTGTCACTTTTTCACTTCCATCTTTTTTAACAATCACATTGACCATTTTTTCAACATATAACTTATCACTTAATGTTTGATTCGAGACTTGAATTTCCCCTGGTTCAATAATAGTCTGTACCTGATAATTATCAAATCCATAATTAAATAAATTCATATGATCGTTCCAATCATCGCCTGCTTTTAATGTTACTACAACTAATTCCATATCATCTTTACGTGCAGATGTCACAAGCGTTCGTCTAGCTTGTTTTGTAAACCCTGTTTTTCCCCCAATGGCATACTCATAATAGCCAGTTACCAATTTATGTTTATTATGCCAAACATAAGTCATCCCATTTTTAGTCGTTGCCTTATGTGTTTCTGTTCCTGTAATTTCTCTAAAAATTGGATTATTCATCGCATATTGCATGATAAGTGCCATATCTCTAGCCGTCGATAAATTATAAGTGGTCTCATCTAACCCGGAAGGGTTTTGGAATACACTATTTATCATTCCGATTTCTTTTGCCTTGTCGTTCATCATCTTAACAAAACTTGCTTCATCGCCCCCAACAAATTCCGCAATTGCCATTGCGGCATCATTCCCAGATCGAAGCATGAGACCATATAGTAAATCAATTAGTTTCACTTGATCGCCTAACGTTAAATACAAAGCTGAACCCACTTGGCGTGTGACATTATCAGATATTTCTACCCATTCATCCAGATTTGCATTTTCAATCGCAACAATGGTTGTTAAGATTTTCGTAATACTTGCAATATACATTTGATCATCTGGACACTTTTCATATAACACACGCCCTGTCGATTGTTCCATCAGAATCCCACATTGCGAACTAATCTCCATTGCAGATACCCCGTTCGAATCGTTCGCTAATAAGACAACGAATATCGCAATAGTCAATAGTATCTTAATTTTTTTCATTTTCTGCTCACCTCAGTCCTGTAACTATTACAACTGTATGATGAATGTCCGTAAAATATCAGTGAATAAAAGCACCTGTTATGACAGATTTTTAAACATCTACACGATTTGTATACGACTTTTAACAAAAAAAGCTACCCCATCTATTGATAAGGTAGCTTTAGCTCTCAATGCTTAATTATATGTTTTTTTCGGTTTTTTACCTTTTTTAAGTTTAGGTTTTGAATCATCAACTACTTCGGCTGCAATTTCTACATCCACTGTATTTTTAGCAGCTTTAGCTTTAGATACTTTTTTACTTTTCGGATCTTTTGGCATACTAAAACCTCCTCTACTTAAAATAGGATACCTTTTTAGTATGTACAAAATGATAATGAGTATTTATTCCTCCTCAGAGAAACTAAACAAATCTGATTCCTCATCTAAGTTAAAGTCTGGTGTAACGAATGGTAACTCTGGTAATTCCTCTAATGTCTTAATTCCAAAGTAATCTAAGAAGTCATCCGTTGTTCTAAATAAAATAGGACGCCCTGGACCTTCTAAACGTCCCGCTTCTTCAATAAGAGAAAACGTTAATAATTTTCTTAAAACATTATCACTACTCGCCCCACGAATATTTTCAATTTCATGACGTGTAATTGGTTGACGATAGGCAATAATCGCTAAGACCTCCAGTGCAGCATTCGATAACCCACGTTGATTTGGGTTTTGAATTAAACGTTTTAAATAAATGGCATGATCTTTTTTAGTTGTCATTTTATAGACACCTGCAACTTCAATAATATCAATTCCACTACTAATACTTGCATATCGTTCTCTTAATTCAATCAATAATGATTTAATTTCAACTTCATTTACTTCTAAAACGTATTCTAATTGCTGTGTACTAATCCCTTCATCACCAACAGCAAATAATAACCCTTCTAAAATACCTAAACGTTCTTGTTTAAACAATTTCATCACCTTCTAAACTAGAAATATAAATATCCTCATAATAATTTTGTTGAGAAATACTGATTTGATTTCCTTTTACCAGTTCAAGTAGTGCTAAAAAGGTTACAACGATATATTCTTTATCAAAACGATCAAACAAACTTATAAATGCAACGCGTTTCTTATATTTTAACTGTTGACCTAATGATCGCATTCGTTCTTCTACGGAAATATTTTGTGGTACAATTCTTGTCTTCAATGGTTTGGCTAATTTATGACGACGTAGTAATTTTTCAAAAGCTGAAATTAATTGTTCTACTTGAAGGTTTTGTGGAAGCTTAGCTTCTTGGTCAATATAATCAGAAAAATCAATCGGTGGCTTTGTAAAGAACTGTCCCCGTTCTTCTTCTAACTCTCTTAATTCTTTTGTCACTTCTTTATACTGTTGATACTCAACCAATCGTTGAATCAAAGCTTCTCTTGAATCCTCTTCATATTCATCTTCTATTTCAACGACCTGTTTCGGTAATAAGCTCTTACTCTTTATCTCAATTAAAGTTGCGGCCATTACTAAATATTCTGACGCAATCTCAAGCTTCAAATCTTCCATGGCATGAATATAATCTAAGTACTGCTGCGTAATCTCGGCAATTTTAATATCATAAATATTTACTTTGGCTTCTTTTAATAAGTGTAAAAGTAAATCAAGTGGTCCTTCAAACGCATCAATTCGTACTTCATAACTCATAACCCACCTACTTCCTACTTAATAACATTTCTTAATTGTAGCGAATTTTTAACATTTGTACAATAAGTCTAAGAAAAAAACATACTTCCTTTTATTGATGTTTAGTTCATGATATCCCTAACTTCTCTATTTATCTCAATAAGCTAAAGAATTGAAAAAAAGTTCCTTCACTATCATACAATCATGAGTGATTAGGAACTTTCTTCTTTTATTCAGGTTGTGATTTTTGTTGTTCTTGCCTTTTATGCGTATTATATCGATAAGGAATTGGATAACGAATGACACTTTTTAATAAAGCTTTAAAGTTAAATGGAATCAATGGGTATAAATATGGCTTACCGAAACTTTTCATTGTTGATAGGAAAATTAATCCAACAATAATCGTTCCGATGTAGCCCCATAATCCTAATAACGCTGTCCCAATAATAATAAATAATTTAAACATTTTATTAGCCAATCCCAGTTCATAACTTGGTGTAACAAAGGCCCCTAAAGCTCCAACGGCCACATAGAATAAAATTTCTGGTCCGAATAACCCTACATCAACAGCCACTTGACCAATTAAGATTGCTGACACAATCCCAAGAGCTGAGGAGATTGCCGTTGGTGTATGAATCGAAGCTAGCCGTAAGAACTCCATTCCAATTTCACCTGATATGACCTGAAGAACAATTGGGATATTCCCTTCTTCTTGCGGTCCTATAAAATTCAGAAAATCAGGCAAATATTCTGGATGAAGCACGAATAATAGCCATGTTGGCATTAGGAAGACTGATACAATAATCCCAGCATAACGAATAAGGCGTAAGAAGGTTCCCACAGCAGGAGTTTGACGATACTCCTCCACACTTGTTAAGTGATCAAATAAAGTCACGGGTCCAATCATAACACTTGGTGACGTATCAACAATAATCGCAATCATTCCTTGATATAAATGAGCAGCTACAACATCTGGACGCTCTGTATATCGTACAAGGGGATAAGGATTATAGACTTGACCAGTAATAAATTCTTCTAATTCTTTATCAGTCATTGTTAATCCATCAACTTTAACTTGCTCAATGCGATGTTTTACCTCATCAACCATGCTTTGGTCTGCAATATCTTCAATATACATTAAAACAACATCTGTTTTCGATTGGTCGCCAACCTTCAAAATAATATTTCGAAGTTTTCCTGTTCGAATACGGCGACGCGTCAGAGCCGTATTGACAATAATATTTTCTGTATAACCATCTCTTGATCCACGAACCGTTTTTTCTGTATCTGGTTCTGAAGGACCACGTCCTGGATAGCTACGAACATCGACAACAAAAGCTTCAGTTTCTTTATCAACTATAATCGCAATTAATCCACTTAAAACAGAGGTACAAATATCATTGACTTTATCCGTAACCGTGACTTGCTGATGAACAAGTCGATTATGAATCGTTTGAAAAACATCATCGTTTGGATGTGGTAAACTATTTAATAACAATAACTGCGTCATTAAATCTACAACTAGATCTGAATCAACTAACCCTGTTATATAATATAGCTGAATGCGACGTTCCATTACGACAATCTCACGCTGACCAACATCAAAACTTTTTCCGAAGCCTAACTTGTCTTCTAATATCTTTTGAGTCTCATCGATATTTTTCTCGACTGGTACATATGGATCGTAGGCCATACTATCCCACCTTTCCCTTAATAAATCTGCCCTTTATCTCTCAGCCTTTTGGTTTGAAAATTAAGGCAATTATAAATGCAAATAAAATGGCAGCTGTAATTCCCGCCGCAGTTAAATCGAACATTCCCATTCCGATTCCAATAAAACCTAACTGTTCAGATTTCTCCATAGCACCGTGAATGACTGAATGTCCAAAACTCATGATGGGAAGCTGAGCTCCAGCTCCAGCAAACTCAATTAACTTATCATATAATCCAAATACATCAAGCGCAGCTCCTACAACAACAAATCCACACGTAATATGTGCTGGCGTTAACTTAAAATAATCTAATATCAATTGTCCGATTGCACAAATAATACCACCGACAATAAAGGCTTTTATAAATATCATCTCTATAATCGCTTCTTTCTTATTAACATTATCTTTAATCTTTTACTTAATCTGCAACACATAAAGCAACGGCATGTGCGATACATGGAATTGTTTCTTTTTGCTGTAGAATTATTGGATTTAATAAAGCCCCCGTCGCAACGACTAATACACGTTTTAGTTTTTTCTCTTCTAATAATTTTTTTATATGCCCGTAAGTTACAACGGCACAGCAGCCACAACCGCTACCACCGGCAAATACCGGTTGATCATCAGAGAAAATTAACTTTCCACAATCATTATGTTGCTGACTAATATCATATCCCTCGTTTTTTAAAATATCGATTAAAATGGGACTTCCACACGTTGCTAAATCCCCTGTCAAAATAAGATCATAATATGAAGGATCAACTCCTAAGTCCTGGAAATGTTGTTTAATAGTTTGAGCTGCGGCGGGAGCCATCGCTGATCCCATATCATTTGCGTCATTTTGTGCAGCATCAACAATGATTCCAACAGTTCCAGATTCAATACGAATTTTAGTTTTTTTATGACTTACTAATGCAACCCCTGAACCAGTTACTGTATACTGAGCTGTATCTGGTTTAGGTCCACCGTATTCTGTTGGATTACGATATTGACGCTCCGCTGATGAATTATGGCTACTTGTTGCAGCCAATGCAATTTTAGCGTTATCACTATCAACAAAAATGGAACTTAATAATAAAGATTCCATGGATGTTGAACAAGCCCCATAAATCCCGAAAAACGGAATATTTGTTTCTCTAAAGACATAATGTGTAGGAACAATTTGATTTACAAGATCTCCAGCAAAAGAAACAGAAATATCACTTTCTTTGATTTTTGCTTTATTAATAACCTTTTGAATAGCACTTCTCATCAATTGTGATTCGGCTTGCTCCCATGATTTTTGACCACAATAAGGTTCATCATATACGATATCAAAATCATCCTTTAGTGGACCTTGTGACTCTAATGGTCCAACTGCGGTTGCTGTCTCTAATAAATAGACGTCATTATTAAATCTCCATGATTGACTTCCAACTTTCATTGTTACCATCCTTTTCTTTTAAAATTCATTAATTAATCATCATTGGACAATTAGAAGCCCTACTAATCTCATCATCGTCTCAAACTCTTTAAGTTGTGGGAGAATATTAAACTCCACTAAAAAATAACGAATAATCCCAAAAACATAGGCGGAAACAACAGCAAATACAATAACAGCTCCTGCTAGCTTAAAGAGGTTCGTTGCAATCCCTAGAACCACTCCTTCGCTTCTACTTTCTAAGGCTGCTGAAGTTAATGAGTTCGCAAATCCGCTGATTGGTATGAAAGCTCCTGCTTTTGCAATTTGGCCAAACTCATCATAAACACCTAGACCGGTTAAGATAGCTGTAATTAAAATAACAGTGACTAAAGCAAGTGTACTAGCAGTTTCTCGAACAAACCCAAACCAGTGAATATACATTTCAATCAGCAATTGACCACCCAAGCAGATTAGGCCACCAAAGAAAAATGAAACAGCAGCATTTTTAAAATAATTAGGTTTTACTTCATGATTTTTTATAACTTGTTCATATTTTTTCGTTTTCACGTCTTGTCACCACTCCTCAAAAATGAACTCTACACTTTAATATGACTTTTTTTCTAGAAATTATTAGCTAGTCACTCAAATTTCCTTATAAACTAATATTTCATATAAATAATTATAAAAAAAGATTGTTATCATTCGGTAACAATCAAAAAATAATCAAACAAACTCATTTTTTGAAAGATAAACACCTTCTTTTTGTCATGCGTAACAATAATAGATAAGCTTAAAATTAATGACAGGTATATACGAATAAAAACAAAAAAAGAGCATATCGCTCTATGACTATAAAACTTCAGTCATTTTGAGACACGCTCTTTTTAAATCGTCATTTTTTCTTTTAATTCCTTTAGGATCTTCTTCTCTAAGCGAGAAACAGCCACTTGATTAATTTCTAAGCGTTTTGCAACTTCAGATTGGGTATATCCTAAATCAAAACGTAAATAAATCAGCATTTTCTCCATTGGATCTAAACTTGAGACTAATTGTTTTAACACAATCTTTTGCTCAAGTTGCATCCCTTCTTGATGATTTGGAATTCGCTCAATCAGTGGCATATCTTCTTTTTCATAATTATCTAAAGAAGCCACATTCATTGGAGCATTTAATGCTAAAATGATTTGTTCTTCAGTTAGTTCCGTTGCTTCTGCGAGTTCTTTAATCGTAGGCTCTCGTTCTAATGACTTATTTAATTGATCTTTAACTTCTTGAATCTTATGAATATTACTTTTAATGCTACGACTAATCTTAATCGGACTTTGTTCACGAATAAAGGCTTTAATTTCTCCAATAATTAGAGGAATCGCATAAGTAGATAATGTCGTATCATAAGAAGCATCGAACTGAATAATTGCCTTTAATAAGCCCATACATCCAATTTGAAATAAATCTTCTTTCTCAACTTCTAAATGACCAAATTTATGAACAACCGACCAAACTAAATCCATATGATTTTTAACTAATATTAACTTTGCTTCTTCATCACCACTTTGAGCCTTTTTAATCAGCTCTTGAATTTCTTTTTTATTCATCTAACCATCCCTCATGCCTTGTCATTTAAGTATCATGTTTGTCATGTTACTTCGTTGATGAATCTACTGGTAAAAATTCTTTTTCAAATGAAATGGTTGTTCCTATACCTGGAACTGAGTTAACCTCAAATTGATCACTAAATGATTCCATGATCATAAATCCAAGTCCACTACGCTCCTCTTCCTGTTTCGTTGTATAAAGAGGCTGTTTAGCTAGTTCGATATTTTCAATCCCTTTTCCAAAATCTTGGATTGTCACACGTAAGCGTCGTCCCTCAAGACTTGCTTTCATATCAATGATTCCATTTTCATCATCTTCATAGCCATGAATAATGGCATTCGTCACGCCTTCTGAGACAATCGTTTTAATTTCATTTAATTCTTGTGCATTTGGATCAAGCGGTGCAATAAAGCCAATAATGACAAGTCTTGCAAAACTTTCATTAATACTTTTTGCAGGAAATTGTAAATGCATTTCATTGTTCATATTATGCAATCCCCCTAATTACAGACTCCAGGTGCGAGTCATCGTTAATTACTTTAATAATTTGTGAAAGTCCTGATAATTCAAACACTTTCGCTACTAATGGTTTCATACCAATAACCATAACCGATCCATTGACAGCTTTTAATTGATTATATCGTCCTAAAATAATCCCAATTCCTGAACTATCCATAAAGTCCAAATGTTTAAGATTAAAAACAATATGTTTAATCTGTGATTCACTCATCACAGTATTAAGTCGGCTACGTAATTGATCAGATGTATGATGATCTAACTCTCCATTTAAATTCACATATAACACTTGATTTTCAACATAAAGTGAGACAGTTATACTCATAATAATCCCCTTCCCGCGTCAGATTGATTTCATTTTAAATGAAAGTTTGAGTTTATATGTCATTTTCGACAATTATAGTGTTTTTATTTTTTTATACGTAAATAAAGAAAGATTAAAATCACGACTCTATTTGTCTTAAAATTAAAAAAAAAGAGGAAAATGCATAAAACATGTTATGCATTTTCCCCGAATAAAATTTGTGACACTATATATCCTAAAAGTCCAATAAAACTATTTTTCTCTACTGGTTCTTTAACGGTTAGCGGAATTTCCTTATATGCTTTTCCATTGTAGTAGTAAGTTAATGTTCCAACTTGGTCACCCGGTTGAATCGGTAATTTAATTTCTTCATTTAAACTTAAATCATATTTTGATTCTTGTTCAGCATCTGTTTTCTTTTTAAGCACTGTTACTGGTTCAGATGTAACAATTTCAAAACTACGATTTTTAGCTAGCATATTATAACCATTTGAAACAACTTTTTGGCCTTCAAGTTTTTGTATAAGTTCATATTGTCCATAAGCATACTCAATTAGGCGAGTCACCTCTTGATTACGAATATCGGATTTACTTGCCCCCATTACAACAGCAATAACGCGCATCTCTCCACGGTTCGCTGTCGCTGTCAAACAGTAACCTGCTTCTTGCGTGTATCCTGTTTTTAGGCCATCTACACCATCTACATATTTTAGAAGCTTATTCGTATTAACAAGCCAAAATGGTGATTCTGTATCTTGACGAATATAATCTTCATAAAGTCCAGAGAATTCTATAATTTCAGGATAATCTTGTACTAAATGACGTCCAATAATCGACATATCATAAGGAGTTGTCAAATGGCCTTCTTCTGTTAATCCTGTTGGATTTTTGAAGACTGTATCATTCATTCCTAACTCTTTGGCCTTTGCATTCATTTTTTCTACAAAGGCTTCTTCCGTACCCGCTACACGTTCCGCTAGCGCAGTCACTGCATCATTAGCTGAAGCAATAGCAATACTTTTAAACAAATCGCGTACTGGCATTTCTTCACCTGGTTTTAAATAGATTTGTGATCCACCTAAACTCGCTGCATGTTCACTTACGCGAATCACTTCATCCCATTGCATTGATCCATTATTAATTGCTTCAAGAATTAAGTACATTGACATCATTTTCGTCATACTAGCTGGAGCAAGTTGTTCATGTGAATTTTTTTCGTACAAAATTTCTCCGGTTTCCGCTTCGATTAGAATGGCTGCTTTTCCATCCGTCACTAAGTCATCAGCTCGAACGATGGTCACATGAATAAAACAACTAACGATAAAACATGTAACTAGACTAATTAACACTTTTCTTATTTTCATTTTTGCACCTCTTTTTCTACCTGCAGCGTTACTACACATGTATGAAAAGAGGAATTAAAATATGCAGTGTCTCTAGGAAGGCCGCTAATTTTTATTTTGTAACTTATGAAGAGATTAGCGGATAAAATAGAAAAACGAGGAACACTCACTCAATTTGTTTAAGTCCGTTGAATAACTGAATTAAATAGAAAAAGGAGTCGATAAGCTTTCGACTCCTTTAAAACGAGATGAAAAAAACAAAAATAAACACACCTATTTTGTCAAACTAAAATTAGATTAACCTAGGCAATAATATCATAAATTAAAGTAGGTGAACAAACTGGAGATGAAGAAATCTCATAAGCTTTTTTAATGTATTCAATAGCTTCTTGAGAATCTGCTTGATTTGTATGAACATAAGCTAAGACATCACCTTGATTGATGGCTTCCCCAACTTTTTTATTTAATACTACACCAACACCCATATCAATGGTATCTTCTTTTGTCGCACGACCTGCTCCTAATTTCATAGCAGCAATTCCAATTGACAATGCGTCAATCTTCTCAACATATCCAGCTTCTGTTGCAGTGACTGGGATAACAGAAGAAGCCGTTGGTAATAATTCAGGATTTTCAATTTGAGAAGTATCTCCACCTTGTGCCGCAACAAACTCTTTAAACTTTTGTAAAGCTTCACCATTTTGTAATTTTTCTTTTAGTTGCGCATAAGCTTGCTCAGTATTAGCAGCTTTTTTGGCTAACACAACCATGTGACTGGCTAATTGTAAAACAAGCTCTTCTAAGTCTTTAGGACCATTTCCACTTAAGGTCTCAATCGCCTCTTTAACTTCAAGGGCATTTCCAATGGCAAATCCTAATGGTTGATTCATATCTGTTAAAAAGGCAACTGTTTCACGACCTGCATCACGTCCAATTTCAACCATTGCAGTGGCTAATTCTTTTGCATCATCTAATGTTTTCATGAAGGCCCCTGCTCCAAACTTAACATCTAAGACAATCGCATCTGCACCCGCTGCAATTTTCTTACTCATAATTGAAGAAGCAATTAAAGGAATTGACTCAACAGTTCCAGTTACATCACGAAGAGCATATAAATATTTATCAGCTGGGGCTAAATTTCCTGTTTGACCAATAATCGCTAACTTAATATCATTGACTTGCTGAATAAACTGATCCATCTCAATTTCAATTTTCATTCCTGAGATTGATTCAAGTTTATCAAGTGTCCCACCAGTATGACCTAAACCACGACCACTCATTTTCGCAACAGGTACCCCCATTGATGCAACAAGAGGACCTAAGATTAAAGACGTTTTATCTCCAACACCTCCTGTTGAATGTTTATCGACTTTAACTCCTTCAATAGCCGATAAATCAACAACATCTCCACTATTAACCATTGCTTGAGTTAATGCTAAACGTTCTGCTTTTGTCATATCATTAAAAACAATAGCCATTAATAAAGCTGACATCTGATAATCCGGAATCTCTTTGTTTGTATATCCATTAATAATCCATTCAATTTCAGCGGTTGTTAACTCAATATTATGTCTCTTCTTAGAAATTAAATCTACCATTCTCATTATTATCACCTATTTCTTTACACAGAATAAAATCCCTTTAAATTATACCCTAAAGTTATTCCTCTTGAAACTGCTTCAATAAAATATATGCTAAAAAATTTGTTTTATTGAATACTTAGACTGGCTCGTGGAAAAATAGAAATATAACCTTAACAAACTGAGGTGAAAACATGTTTCGACAACACAAAATTTTATGCGAAAATAAAGAAACAGTCATCTATCTTTTTCTTTATGATCAACAAATTGATTTAGATACGATGAAAAATATCTTCTCTCAAATTTCAAATATGACCCTTGAATCACGAATTATTGACTACTTCAACCAACATAATATTAAATGTCTTGGAAATCATGTGAGAATCGTCTATCAATCAACCATTGTTAAAGATTTATTCATCAATCAACATCGTAAGCCAAGATCTTACGCCACAAATGTAGTAAGTCTTTATCGATAAACGAACATATCTTCCATTTAGAAGTGATAATCGAGCGATTATCACTTTTTATTTCAACTTTAGTAAGCGTTTCTCTTCATATTAAGGAACAAAAACTGTAAAGGTATTTCCTTCACAGTTTTATTTTTTACTATTCTTTTTTTCTTCATCTGATGTCATAGATAAATCATTAAATATCAATTCTGACCCAAATTCATTTCCATATTCAAATGGAGTTAATAAATTTCCAAACATACAGCGATTTATCTCATTTTGCCAAGCGTGAGAAAAAGCACTCGGATAATCCTGATTACTTTGAACAGAACGATTTTTTTTCATGTCGATGACTCCTTTTTATAACAAAATAGTTGTCAAAATCACTAAGATTAAGATAATGATTAAGTAAATTAAGACAGCTCTTGCAAAATTACGCTTGTTAACATTAATCTTTCGACTAAAGCTCAAGTAAAGAAAGGCAATTAAATTGATGACTGGAATCATTCCAAGTAAGATAAGAAAAAGCCATTCTTCTATTTTAACCACTGCTTGCAATGACTCATTCTCTTGTCGAGGTTCCACGATTTTTATATCCTCCATCATAAAAGATATTTATATTTTTTGAATAAAACATTTTTTTATACCTAATTATGTATTTTTCTGACAAAAAAAAGACTGTTTTGAAAATCAAAACAGTCTTTTTTTATGCCTTCATTGGCTCTTTAATAATTACTTCAACTTGTTCACAAATTTCGTTCGTCGACAATGATTCATATGCTTCGTATGGAATTGGATCATGAATTTCCATATTAATGACTGTACGACGTGGCCAACGTTTAGATACTTCATAACTATTATAAATGGTTACTGGCACAATATCTGCTTTTGCTTTTTGAGCTAATTTAAAACTTCCTGCTTTAAAACTCCCAACTTCAGCCTGAACCATACGTGTCCCTTCAGGGAAAATAACCATTAAATGTCCTTCCTTAACACTTTTCGCCGCTGCAGAAATGACTCTAACTGATTGTCTAACATCTGTACGATCCATGAATTGACATTGAATTAAACGCATTGAATCACTTAATAAGAAAATATTATCTAACTCTTTTTTCGCGACATAGCCATGTGGTTTTTTAATCGCTTTTAACATTGCCACAATATCTATATTACTTTGGTGATTTGCATAAATAACTCCATGCTCAATTTGGTCTAACTTTTCTAATCCTTTAGCATTCACTTTTACATTAAATAGTACTGGAATCGCCCATGAAACAACCCAACTAATAAATAAAAAACGCTCCTGTGCAGAATATTTTTCATCTTTTAATTGTTGAACACGAGCGTTCACACATAAAACAACAATAATAGCTAACACAATAATAACTAATAAAATTCCTAATACAATCCATAAAAATTTTAACAACTTAACTCATCCTTTCATAAACAGCAAATCGTAATTCACCACTTAAGTACTCTTTCATACACACCCATTCGTTCCAATCAATCGTTGGAAAATAGGTATCTCCTTCAAATACTTGATCAATATGTGTGATATATAAGCGATCAGCATAAGGTAATATCTGTTCATAAACCGAACGTCCCCCAATGATAAATAACTCTTTATCTTTTGGATAATTCTGTATTATCGTTTTCCAATTCGCAAGTACCGTTACCTCTTCATAATCATAGTTCGTTGTAGTTGTTAAAACATAATGATGTCGATTTGGTAACGGCTTATTTTGATACGATAAAATGGATTCAAACGTTTGACGTCCCATCAGGATATCATGCCCCATCGTTGTTTGCTTAAAATAAGCAAGGTCTTCTTTATAATGCCAAGGCAATCGATTTTTTGACCCGATCAATTGATGACGGTCAAAGGCAACAATCAATGAAATCATAATGTTCTTTCCTCACTCATTCAATCTTATTGACTTCTACGTTCCGAACGGTATAAACGATGCACACTTAATGAACCTATTTGTAAGATTTTTCAATAACTCCATAGAAGAAATGACGTTTTTGATTTTGACGATCTATTTGAAAACCAAGCTTCCCTATCTGATGATTCCCATAACTCGATTTAACAACGACACGCTCTTTAGCTACCCTTAATGCCTCTTGAACATGTTCTTCCGTCATCACATCATATGATACAATTGGCTTAATTATTTTAATACCATGTGAACTTTCTACCGATTGATTAAACATGAAATCAAAGTAAACAATATCCACTGACTCATCTGGACATTTTTTTAAATAATCCAAATTATCAGTATTAATAATGGATACTTGATCAATCATTGCTTTCCACTCCGGCTTTTCATTAGTCGCATAGTACTGTAATCCTTCCCTTACTAAAACAGATAGAGGGAAGCTTTTCTCAAGTGAGATGACTTTCCCAGTAGGTCCAACAATATAATTTGCAACTAATGTATCAGAAGCTAATCCCAACGTACAATCTAAAAAAGTCATTCCTTCTTTAAGCTGACAAGCCGTCATTAAACTATCCGATTGCCCATTCTTAATTTGCTTAATTCGATGCATCGCCATATTCGGATGAAAGAAGACTTCCTCTTGTCCCTGTTCATAATAACTTAGTCCACGTTGGTTATTTACAACAAAGATATGAGGATCGACATGCTCAAGTAGATATTTAACGGTTTTTTTATTTCGCGCCATATATGGAACTTGTAAAGATTCAGACAACTCTTTCGCCTTTATAATCAATTCTTCTGTTTCATCAAATGCTGTTGTAATAATCATCATGTCACCGCTTTTCATTAAACTCTATCTTAATATTTTGACAGATAATGCTTTGAAGTTCAAGCCGTTTTAAATAACTTCTTTTTATGTTTTTCAAACTAACTTACTTTTATAAAAAAAGCCGCTACTACATTAGTAACGACTTTTTTAGCTTCATTTAATTTTACATAGCTATTTCTTCAATTTGTAATTCCTGATTCTCTAATTCGCTTCTTTGATCACCAGTTCGAGTCTGGATAAATGATACTTTTTCTGCAACCACCTCTACTGCACGTAATGATTTATGATTAGGAATTTCATATGTTTTATGAACCAAACGCCCTTTAACACCGATGATAGCACCTTTACCACAATATTCAACGACGCTCTTAGCAATCCCTTCCCATAATGTAATATTGATGAAGTCAGTATCATATTCACCACTGGCTGCATTTTTAAAGGAACGCGTCACCGCCAGTGTAACAGTGGAAACTTTTTTCCCTTCTTGAGTTTGAATCAATTCAGGTTGGCGTACAACACGCCCAACTAACACAACATTATTTAACATATCAATAATCTCCTTTAATTTCTTTATTTGTGCGCACTTATCTATATATACGCTGATCTTTTATAACTTCCTTTTATATTTTTTCTTTTTTCAAAAGAAAACGTGTTCATGTAAGTTTTCATAACTGAACACAGAAAGGACACATTATTTTGTCGAATTTTGATATAATTTCAAATGTATTCATGAACACCCCCCCGTTCATGCAATACATTCCTTTCATTATTGTTTTTCATTCCATTTTTAATTTTTTACATCCCCTCATCAAACAAACGTATTGGGTTATGAACTTAGCAAACTTTTTTCGCTAAGTACCAATGCAACCTTATACTATTCCCCTCTCGGAGAACTGGTGCCCCCCACCAGTTCTCCTTTTTTATTTTCTTCATTATAGATATAAAGAAAAGCTCCCCAAAAGGGAGCTTTTCTTTATGCTTGTTTAGGTAAAAGTTTAAAGATACTCATACGATCTTCAACAAAGTAATCTTTTGCTAATTGTTGTAAATCTTCAATTCTTAACTCATCTAAAATATCTAGAATTGAGAATAATTGAACTCCATTAAATGCATACTGAGTAAATTGGTTTGCAATAAATTCAACGGAGTTTAATGCTGATAAGAAACGTCCAACCTTTTTATTCTTAATACGTGTGAATTCAGCTTCATCAAATGTCATCGTTGGAATTGTTAATAATTTTTCTTTAATACTGTGGGCTAACTCATCAGGATAACGTGTATCTCCACCAACAATTGAGAAGCCAAATGATAATTCACAATTTGTTTCATATGAGAACGTATCATTAATATAGCCTTTATCTAACATCTCTTCATAGTACGTTGATGAGCTACCAAACATTAAATCAAAAATAATGTCTAGGGCCACTTCCTTTTTAAGCAAAGCTTTACCATCTTGATCCGCACTTGCATCTTTAACTCCAACAAACACTTTTGCTGTTCCAACTTCCATTTCTAACGTACTTTCTGGACAAACAGCTTGAGGTTCTTCTTTTGGATATTCACGTGGAATTGGATCTTCTTTTTTATAATCTTTTTTCGCTTGATTTTCACGAACTAAAGCCATCATTTCTTCAACATCGAAATCTCCAATCACAAATAATAACATGTTTGATGGATGATAAAACGTATTATAACATTCGTATAATAATTCTGCTGTAATCGGTTGAATCGATTCGACTGTTCCCGCAATATCAATTTTCACTGGATGTTCTTTGAATAAATTTCCAATAATTTCATAGTAAGCGCGGAAATCTGGATTATCATCATACATCTTAATTTCCTGCGCAATAATCCCTTTTTCTTTTTCCACGGTTTGTTCGGTGAAATAAGGAGATTGTACAAAATCAATTAATGTTGTTAAGTTTTCTTTTAAGTCACTCGTACAAGAGAATAAATAGCATGTTCTTGTAAACGATGTGAAAGCATTAGATGAGGCACTATGTGCAGAGAATTTTTCAAACACATCATAATCTTCTTTTTCAAACATTTTGTGCTCTAAAAAGTGTGCAATCCCATCAGGAACTAATTTCATCTCACTTTGCCCAATTGGAACGAAATGATTATCAATTGATCCATACTTTGTTGTAAAGGTTGCAAATGACTTATTGAAACCTCGTTTAGGTAACATATATACTTCTAAACCATTCTCTAATTGTTCATAATATAACTTTTCTTGTAGTTGAGGGAATTCTTTAAACTCCATTACTCAGTCACCTCTTTCCCTGTTAAGAAGAAGATTGTATCTTCTTTAATTTTTTTAGCAACTGAAACAATTTGTTCAGCTGTCACTGAATTCACCTGGTTTACCCATTCTTCTACTGTTAATGGAGTTGGTAATAATTTATTTAAAGCTTCATGCGCCATCATTCCTGAAGCTTGATCCATTGATTCTAATTTTGAATTAATTAATGACTTCTTAGCTAAATCAATTTCTTTATCTGTAAAATTACCTGCTACCATATCTTTTAGTTGCTCATCAATAATTTTAAGGGCTTTTTCATAGTTTTGAGACTCAATTCCAGAGTAAACATACATCACACCTTTATAGTTATCTAAGCGAGATGCGCAGTAATAACATAATGATGCTTTTTCACGAACATTCATAAAGAGTTTAGAGTGTGCGTATCCTCCGAACATACCATTGAATACAAGTAATGGTAAATAATCTTCATCACCAATACGGGTATAGGTACGATATCCGATGTTTAATTTCCCTTGTGAAATATCTTGTTCTTCTTTAACGACCTTCACTTCTTCGATTTCTTTATCTTGATGATCAACGACTTGTAAATTCACTGAACGGTGCGCAAAATCGAAGTGATTTTTAAAGATTTCATAAACTTTATCATGATCAATATCTCCGACCACTGTAATATTGACTTGATTTTCATTTAACATCTGTTCATATGTTTCCATTAATGTTTGACCATTAATTTGTTCTAAATCATCGACATAACCAATTGAATTAATACTGAAAGTTTCACCTTCACACATATTTTCAACAAGCTTTTGTAAGGCGTATGATACTTTATCATCATAAATCGATTCAATGTATTCTTTTAATAAACGTTTTTCTATTTCAACGACTTGTTCTTTGAAACCACCATCAATCACTAATGGTTTTAAAATCACGTCTTTTAAAAGCTCAACCCCTTCTTCAAGCAACGGTTCACGATTTCCTAAGAACTTTTCATTCGCTAATGAAAGATAGAACTTAATATTATGAGTTTGCCCACGTTTTTCAACCGTTGTCGATAAAGAGGCTCCATATAAAGATTCTAAATACGTGTTAATTTCTTTTTTTGACGGATATTTCTCTGTTGCTGAGCGTAAAACATAAGGAAGTAAAGAGCGTTTCGTTACTGTTTCACGATTAATTTCAGATTGAAATGAAACTGAAATTAAATTTGTCTTAAATTTATCCGTTTTAATTGTTGTTAAGGAATAACCTAAATCATCAAATTGACGAACTTCCATAAAGTCACCACCTATTTTCTATTTACTATCTTTTTTTGTGCACCTTCATTATAGGTTATTTTAAGTATTAAATCAAAAAAATTCCATATTTTTTTGGTTTAATCCGTTAAATGTTGGGTGACATAATATGTTCGTACACCCTCTTGTTCAATTCCATAAACCCCAATACCCATTTTTGTAAACTGTTCATTCGTCATATTAGCATAATGAGTTGGTGATTGCTTCCAAGCTTCAAAAATTTCTGAGGCAACTAGTAATGGACTTTGAGATTTAAAAATATTTTCACCACTTATCTGACAGGATATTTGATAAGTTTCTACCAGACTAGCGAATGTTAAATGTCCTTCATGACTAAAGTAATTATACTTAGCCATATCCTCCGATTTTAAACGCGCAGTTGTTGTTAATGACTCAGACTGTTCAACTGCCTCAAGCCCAAGTTGAAGACGTAAATCATTGACTAACTCAATCACCTCTTGTTCAATTGTAGTATCATAAAATCCTATCACATCATCTGTTGCTTCATTTTTATCAGGTATAGGTGGCTTTTTAGGAGTCGTTTCTTCAACTATTTTATGATCAGTCTCTTCATTTTGATCACTTGGCTTTTCAGGCTTTAAAAAAGTTCCATCCATTATGTGATTTGAAGATGACTGATTTTGATTGGAATGATTGATGACCATTGGTTTTTTGGCTTCAAATGTAAAAATTACTTTATCTAATAAAGCTAACGTTGTTGATGACGTATTAGTCTGACATGCCCCTAGTAAAAGGACACAAATCATAAAATAAATTCTTATGACCTTTTTAAACAAACTCCTTCACATCCTTTTTAATCCACCATTACTTTATTTAATATCAGTTAGAACTATAATTTTATACACATTTTAACGATACATTCATGCGAAATCATCAATCCTTGCTACTCATTGAAGATAAAAAAAGAACAGCCAAAACTGGTTGTTCTTTTGAAAGGAAAATTATGCTAATTCTAATGCAATCTCCATCATTTGAGTAAATGTATTTTGACGCTCTTCTGCAGATGTTACTTCATGTGTTACTAATGAATCTGAAACCGTTAAGATACATAAGGCATTAACTCCAGCGTAAGCTGCATTCATGTATAAAGCAGCAGCTTCCATTTCAATTCCCATAACTCCCATTGCAGACCATTTTTTCCATGAATCCTTTTGAGCATCATAGAATGTATCTGAAGATAAAATGTTACCTATTTTAACTTCAATTCCTTTTTCATTCGCAACATTCACTGCTTTATTTAATAGTTCCCAAGAAGCAATTGGTGCGTATGTTCCTGGTAATTCATATTGTGCAGCGTAATTTGAGTTTGTACAAGCACCCATTCCGATAATAACGTCACGGATTTTAACATCTTCGCGAATTGATCCACAAGATCCAATACGAATTAAGTTTTTCACTCCGTAGAAGTGGATTAATTCATAAGAATAAATTCCGATTGAAGGAATCCCCATTCCTGAACCCATAACAGAGATTTTTTTCCCTTTATATGTTCCAGTATATCCGAACATATTACGTACTGTATTAAATTGAACAACATCTTCTAAAAATGTGTCCGCGATAAATTTCGCACGTAATGGATCTCCTGGTAATAAAACTGTTTCTGCGATAACGCCTTGTTCAGAACATCCAATGTGTGGTGTTGGAATTGCCATAAACTTCACTCCTCTAATTAATGATATTTTAGTAAGCTGTTGTGTTTTCTTTTCCTTGTACTAAAGCCACTCCACCTGAAGTTCCGATACGGTTAGCTCCAGCTTCGACCATCGCTTTCATATCTTCAGATGTACGAACTCCACCTGATGCTTTAACACCTACTGTTTCACCAACAGTTTGACGCATTAAGCGAACATCTTCAACTGTTGCTCCACCTGTAGAGAATCCTGTTGATGTTTTAACAAAGTGAGCTCCAGCTTTAACAGACATTTCACAAGCTTTTACTTTTTCTTCATCTGTTAACAAGCAAGTTTCAATGATTACTTTAACTAATGTTCCATTAGCAGCATCAACAACTGCTTTAATATCTTCATATACTAATTCCCAATTACCATCTTTAGCAGCACCTACATTGATAACCATATCAATTTCAGTTGCACCGGCTTCAATTGCACATTTTGTTTCAAATGCTTTAACTTCTTTCATTGTTGCTCCTAAAGGGAATCCGATTACTGTACAAACTTTTACATCTGTTCCTTGTAATTCATCTGCACATAAAGAAACCCAAGTTGGATTAACACAAACTGAAGCGAAATCATGCTCTTTGGCTTCTTGGCATAATGTTAAGATTTGTGCTTTTGTCGTTTCTGGTTTTAAAACTGTATGATCGATATACTTACTTGCTTTCATATGGAGCCTCCTAATGACTATAAAATACCGCTATATAAGTCTTTATTATTATAGCTGAAGTCTTAAAGGTTATAGCGAAAAATAAAAAATAGCCTTTTCATTTTTAGTTAATCCTTTTAACTCAACATAAAAATTTAAAAAATTATTGGGACTATATAACAACTCGTTATTAATTCTACCAAAAACCTATTTATTTTAAAACATTTTTTCAAGAGATAATTGTACTTTTTGAAAGTTTTATGTCGTTTTTTTATGTATCACTTACTTATAAAAGATAACCCTTACATCCCTCATTATCCTCTCTTTTATTTCATTAACTTTTTAAATCATGAATATATCGAGTAACCGTACGAATCACTAAAAAGACTGGAATCGCAAAAAATACTCCCTTAAGACCAAAAAAGCTTCCTGCAAGCATCATTAAAATCATAATAAACAAAGGATGAATATCTAAATTACGTCCAATAATAAATGGCTGTAGAAAATTTCCTTCAACTGCTTGTAAAATTGCAAGAATAATAATGACAAGAATAACCTTATTCCAGGAAATAGATAGTGCAAAAATAATCACAGGAATGGCACCAATAAAGGGTCCAATAAAAGGAATAAAATCAGTTAAACCAATTAAAAATCCGAAAAGTAAAGCATAATCAATTCCAGCAAACATTAATAAAATGGTCGCAATTAATGAGACACAAACCATAATAAGTGCCAGCCCACGAATATAAGAACCTAACGAATCATCTAATAAGCTAGACAAAGAGGCGACATGTGATCGATATCGTTTCGGAACTAACTTTAATAACCCATTCAAAATTTTTTCATAATCTTTCAAAAAATAAAACAACGCAATTGGAACAATAACAATAAACATTAATGACCCGACAATTGAAAAAATTAAGTTAAAAGTAAAACCAGTCACTTCACGAATATGCTCTGTTAACGTACTGACCCACGTATTATATTCACTAAAAAATATCTCACTTAAATTTAACCCCATTCGTTCATCAAAGATTAGTAATTGATTTTGAATAGCTGTTAAATAAGTGGGTAAATTCAAAATCAATTCATGAATTTCTCTAATAATGGTTGGTAAAAACCACGAAATCATCCCATATAAACTTCCAAATACAACGACATAAAATAAAAACACCGAAATTACTCGGGGTAAACGAATTCGATCAATCCACAAAATAAGCGGATGAATAATATAAGCCAGTAAAAATGCAACGAAAAATGGAAATAAGCTTCCCCAAATTTCACTCCAAATCCTTCCCCAAACGGGTGAGGTTTGAATAAATAAAAATAAGATTACTAAACTTACTAAACAGGCAATGGCATAAAGCAAATAACGAATTATCCGACTATGTTTATTAAAAAATTCATCCATCTCTAACACCTCATTATCTCAACTAATTGCTACTATTGTCTTTATATTATAAGTGTGTAGAATATGATTATGCTTATTTTAGATATAAAAAAAGTCCTAACAAAGATTAGGACCCACTATGCAATTAAAAGTTGTTTTCGATAAATAACTTTTTTGATAAAATCAAACCCCAATGTGACAAGTTGCACCAGCATAACGACTAAATATGGCGCAAAGATAAAATGAATAAAGTAACTTAATAATGCTGAGAAAATGCCACAAATAATAATATAAGCATATTTAAACATTAAATGTCTATCTAAAACAACAATATCTGGTAAAATAAAAATTCCTGTTATTAACACCGAACCATTTAATAAGAACAAAATGGTTAACCAATTCGGTTGTTGAAAAATAACACCTAGCAAAATACTTACTAATCCGTAAACACCTAAATAAAGAAACGATACTTTATAATCAATGACTTGACGCTTCACTAAAAATAAGGCACTTAGTAATAAAGGAATAATGAGTGTAAAGCATAGACTGCCCTCAAAGATTCCAAAGATTACTGTTTGTAACGAGTAATATTCTGAAATAAAACCATCGAAGGACAATGGATGAAGCGCATTTGTTACTACCATATAGGGGGCTGATAGCATCGGGGGAAGTTCAGTTAATCCTAAATTATAATTAGTCATTTCAATTCCAAGTACTCCAATAAAATAACCAATTAATGCAGGATGAAGATGATAAAACGTGTGACCCTTTTTTGTATTTTGTGAAAAAATAGTCATGACCATAATTGCCATACAAAAAACAGAAATAGGGGCATCTAATGAAAACATCAAAATTAATAACGTGCTAAATAAAAATGTTGGACGCTTCAAAGGAAAAAATATTCCTTCTTTCACTGTGTGTGGATTCGTCCCAACAATAAATGAAACTAATAGATCACTCAAGTAAGCATAGCCTAGAATTACTCCTAATTTGATAACATGAACCTTGAAAATTTCAAATGCTATACTTTGTCCTAAATGACCAATCGTTGAATAATATCCAAATTCAACGAATAATCCCAACTGAATTAAGACAAACGTCACTAATAAAAAATGTTTGACTTGACGTTCTCCATAAATTCGTCTAGCATGATACTCCTTTGCCTTTTGTTTAATCACTTCTTTAATTCGCTTCATTTTCGAATGGACTCACTCCCTCTTTTGAAATAATTCTATTCTAACATGAGAACTTGATTTTTTGTTAAATCAAATAACTTTAATTTAAAAAGATTAGCTCGTAGCTAATCTTTTTTATTTTGATCGATACTCTTCTTTTAAATCTTCTTCTGGAATTCGATATAAATTGACATGACAATAACCTGTTGGATTTTTAGTTAAATAATCTTGATGATATTCCTCTGCATCATAAAAAGCTGTCTGCTTTTTAACTTCAACAACAATTTCATCTTCGTACTTCAATTGTTCTTGATTAATAAATAATCGAATCACTTCTCCGTCTGTCTCATCTTCATAATATACACCCGTCCGATACTGTGTTCCTATATCTCCACCTTGTTTATTTAAAGAGGTCGGGTCGATGATGCAAAATAAATGTTCTAAAATTCGTTCTAATGAAATGATCGTTTCATCATAAAAAACCTCACAAGCCTCAACATGCTGCGTTTTTCCTGTGCAAACTTCTTTATAGGTTGGATCCGCCGTTAGCCCATCTGTATACCCAACTTTTGTTTTAATAATCCCTTTGATACGTTTAAAGTATGCTTCAACTCCCCAGAAGCATCCTCCAGCTAAAACAATTTGTTTCATATTTTCTCACATTCCTTCATACTTATTAGTGCCCTTTACGACGAATTGGAATTGATTTCGTTAATTCACGAACCACATAACTTGCTGCAATTAATCCGGCCACACTTGGAACAAAAGCATTTGAAGCAGGTGGTAGTTGCTGTTTACGAACTTCACTATCTTCTTTTCCAACAACCTTTAACGTATCTTCTCGTCCAATGATTGGACTTTCTGTTGAATAGATAACTGGAACTTTTCCACTCACTTTTTCTTTCTTCAGCTTTGTACGAATGACCTTCGCTACTGGATCATAAGACGTTTGATGAATGTCTGCAATCTCAAATTTTGTAGGATCTAGTTTATTGGCTGCCCCCATTGATGAAATAAATTTAATTTTACGACGTAGACATTGTTTAATTAAATGAATTTTAAATGTAATCGTATCTGAAGCATCAACAACAAAATCAATCTGATTTTCGAATAATCTTGGAGCAGTTTCTTCATTATAGAACATATGCATTTGAATAACATTACAATTTGGATTAATCTCTGCAATACGCTCTGCCATAACTTCTACTTTAGAACGACCAACTGTTTTTAATGTCGCATGAATTTGACGATTAACATTCGTAATATCAACGACATCTTTATCAATTAAAATTAATGTTCCAACGCCCGTACGTGCTAATGCTTCAGCAGCGAATGACCCAACACCTCCAATACCTAAAATAGCAACTGTACTATTCTTTAAAATTTCTGTTCCTTCTGGTCCATAGACTAATTCATTTCTAGAAAATTGATGTAACATCTCTTTGAAGCTCCTTACTCTTTCTATTTAAAAGTTATAAACTGATTATACCTTTATTATGTCCAAAATGCTATCAGGAGCCTCTAAAATGAATAGAACTTTTTAATTTTTTTGTTGTAATAACGATTAAAGTTACGCAATCTGCTCATACTAGTACTGTCAAGAAGAGAAGTAAATTTGCAGTGAGTATTTGTTGCCGATATGATACCTATACGTCGGATTAAGGTATGCAACATCAAGTCACTGTACGTCTGATAATTATATATGTGAGATAATCTATTATTATTGCTCTTCTTGAAAACGTATATTCTGAATTTCCTATTTAGCGATTGTAACGAATATACACTCTCTCTTAGTTTCCCTAGATTGTGCGTAAGGTGATTAGTTGTTGAATCCGAACATTTCTGATAAGGGAATCTGGTGTTCTAATACGGTGTTGAATGCCCAACATTGTTGGGACTCCTAATGTATTAGACAGGATACCCACCTGCTACCAAGCGGGTTTTTATCCTAACACCTACGGCAATTTGGGCAATTAAGAAGAACACGGGTTCCGTACCCGTGTTTTTTTATTTTCTAAACTAATTTAAAATCTACTATGAAAATAAATCCAAACTCCCTCCGCTAGGTCAGCTTTGAAAAGACCTCCCTTGTAGGGCTGGAATCATGTCATAAATTACTGTCGGAATAAAGGCAACTTTCAACAACAATTGTTTGTGTTTTTATGTTTTAAATCACTTGTTTTTTACGATAATAAATTATCCGACTGGTGATATCGTAGAATGCTCATCAACTCTGTATCCTAAAGCAGCTAACTTTTTCAGGTATGAGTTGATTTTTTTCTCGGTATTAAATTGATGGTAGTAGTCGGATCCTAAATCAATAAACTCCTGGTCGTCTTTCAACATATGATAGATGGCGATTAGGATGGAATGAGCGACCGCCAGGGTGGCTCTGTTTTTTCCTCTTCTGATGGCAATTCGTTGATACTGAGCATGAAAGAAGCTATTTTTATTCTTAGCTGCTGATTTCGCAGCCTGTGCGAGGGTCGATTTTAGTATCTTATTTCCTTTGCGGGTTCGCCCGCTTTTTCTTTTGCCCGCACTTTCATTATTTCCAGGAGCTACACCTGCCCATGAAGCTAGATGCCCTGCAGTTGGAAATTGATTCATATCCAATCCGATTTCAGCTAAAATAATTTCCGCACTTTTCTTTCCGACTCTAGGAATTTGTTCAAGCTTCTTAATCGCTTCCCAATATTCTGTCATATACGTATCAATGATGATATCCATCTCTTCAATTCTTTCAGATAATTGATGAAGATGCGTGAGAACTTGTTTCATCATCATTTTTTGAAAAGGGGGCATAATTCCTTCCATCGCCTCTGTCACCTCTTTAACAGAAGCCGATATCCGACTGATAATTAAGGTTTCAGCTGTTTTTTCATCCATCATTTCATCATTGTTTAGAACATAATCCAGTAGATTCATCGTTGTTTTACCTGTAATAGTTGAAAGAACCGAACCAATTTTAATATTTGCACCTTCTAATAATTTTTGAAGTCTGTTAAGGGCACGAGCTCTTTCTTCCGTTATCGCTTTGCGATACCTTGTCGCCTCTCTTAATTCACGTTGTTCACGACTTGGAATAAAGCTTGATTTAAGTAAACCGTGGCGAAGTAAATCGGCTAACCAAGCACTATCTAAAACATCTGTCTTCCGACCAGGAACAGCTTTAAAGTCTTTGGCGTTCACGATCATATCATTTAAACCGCGCATTTCAAAGATGTTAACCAGTGGTTTCCAATAAACAGAAGTCGATTCCATCGCTACCATTTCACATTGATTCTCTTCAAGCCAATTAGCCATTGCTTTGATATCTTTTGTTTTGGCACTAAATTCCTTGATTTCTTGCTTGTGGCCTTTACACAAACAGGCAACCAATTTCATCTTATGCACGTCAATCCCACAACAAGTTTTGTAAAGAACATCCATGGTCTGAATTCTCCTTTGAATATAATTTACGTACAATGTCAACTTCATGATTATTATTCTACTATACGTCCTCAGGGACAAAATGTGGTTCAAAGAGAAGTTGTCAGAACAGTCTATATATCGGTCTATTCGATCCAAGAAACATCGTCCTTGATTGTACAACATATTGTGAGTGAACCTAAGCCATCTCATTCAACGCACACTTTATTTTCGTTTATTGTGGTGCCTCTAGGGCGTGATGGTCTATATACAACCACTCCTATCAATCAGTTAGACTCATATTAACTTCCAGCCATTACCTGATTGCTTTTAATTCATTCTCTTGTTAAGATAGCTTTCCTGCCTCTGATAGAGAGGATTACTTTCTTTATCAATAATGATTCGGTTTTCCAAGCATTCCCTTGTTGATTTCAATTCTCTTTCATGTTAAGATAGCTTTCCCCATGAAAAAGGTTATTCCTGAATGGTACGTAAAGTGACTAACTTTTTAAATCCGAACATTTCTAATAAGGGAATCTGATTCTCAAATTCGGTGTTGAATGCCTAGCTTTTTCTACCTAGGACTCCTAAAGAATTTGATAAGATACCCACCTGCTACTTAGCGGGTTTATACTCTAGTACTTACGGCCATTTGGGTATCATTCATAACGTGCCCATTAACTAAGACTTTCCAGAACCAATCATATTGATTTTGTTGGCCCGACATGTTAGGATATGTATCCGGTCATGAGTGACCCAAATTCAAAATATCCTAGATTGTATGTAAAGTGATTAGTTCTTTAAATCCGAACATTTCTAATAAGGGAATCTGATTCTCAAATTCGGTGTTGAATGCCTAGCTTTTTTCACCTAGGACTCCTAAAGAATTTGATAAGATACCCACCTGCTAATTTAGCGGGTTTACATCCTAACACTTACGGCAATTTGGGTCATTATATTCATTTAGATTACCTATAGATTAGATACGATAAAGCCACCAATTAAACATGAATTTCGCTTAATAATTACAAATTTAGAGAAGTTTTTAAAATATTAAATTAATAGTTGATTAATATTTCTGAACATGATAAAATTAAAATCCAAATTGATTGAACTTTATTATTTTTTATGAATAAACACACACACATTTTAAACTAGTTTATCTAATATAACCATTCATCATGTCCCCTAAACATGATAAAAATGGCCCTAGATAATCTAACAATCTGTAATCAGATTGTCGATCAATTTGGTGCCATGATAAATCCATGAATCATGAGATTTATTATTTCAGGTTATTGTCTTTTTACCAAGAACATGATAAAATCTAATCAAAATCTGAGATATGCGTAAGGTGATTAGTTCTTTAAATCCGAACACTTTTGATAAGGGAATCCGATTCTCTAATACCGTGTTGAATGCCTAGCTTTTTCCACCTAGGACTCCTAACGTATTAGATACGATGCCCACCTGCTAATTTAGCGGGTTTATATCCTAACACCTACGGTATTTCGGAGAAACACAAGCATTTGCTTGTGTTTTTTTTTAACTTAAAAAAGCTATACGATAGAACGTCGTATAGCTTTTTCTTATTATTCTTTTATATACTGATATACTTTTTTAATAATTTCATTATCTACTTCTGAATCAAATTTACGTGCAAATAATGCTTCGCTCTCACAGATTAATTGATAATCTTCAAGTGTGTATGTTTTAGGGTTTGGTCCACCATTCCACTGAATTTCACGTAGTGTATTATGAACTACCGTATTTTTAAATGGAGAATTTAAAATCAAAGTTTGGAAAAAATGTTCGTCTGCACAAATCGTATACTTATAGTCTTTGATATATTCAGGATGCTCTTTTAAATAATTTAATATATATTCAACACAATCTCCAGACAGTGTAAACCAGTTAGCACCTTTATATAATTTATATCCCTTAAAATTAGGACGAAGAGGATATTTTCTATAAAACTTTGAAAGGAAGTTATTAATGATGTAAACCGGTCGTGTTCGATTATACTTACTATCGCTAAATAAATAATAGCCTTTGATTCGCCATAGATTTTCTTCTATATCTAAAGTTTCAAGAAATTGACGTCCTTTATTCTTTTTTAAAAATGACGCTACTTCCTCCTTAGTCTTAATAAATAAATCCTGTCCACTTATTAAATGATAAAAATCATAGCCTCTATTACTCGCCTGTTTTAATAATTGAATTGTTACTAATACTTGAGACAGCCCCCCCCAATTAATGCTCATTCGTTGCTCTAAGAAAAAAACAGTGTTGAAGGATTGGAAATATTGTTTGAGTTGATTAAATAGGCCGTCATTCTTCTGATCGATATGAATATAGACATGGTGATCATCATCTGCAATAAATTCAATTAATTGCTTTGTTTGTTCAAAATTTTTATGTGCAACAATTAAAAAAGCTTGCTTCATTTTATCTCACCTTATTTTAAATATTTTTCTAAACTCTGATCAATTAAATTTTCAATATTTCCTTTTTGATTAAATGGTAGCGGATTAAATGTTTTAGCTTTCTCGTATAATGAGATAAAATCCTCTCCATCCTGATATGTCAAAATACATCCTAATTGTTCTAATTTAGTGGCTAGCTCAATTTGATGATCATTGACATGTTCATGATATTTCTTTAAACGAGGTACTGCAATAATTTTTTTATGATTTTTAACCCCTTGAAGAATAGAACCAGCTCCAGCATGAGTTACAATCAGACTGGCTTGTTGATATAATTTTTCCATTTCATCATTAGGAATAAAACTAAATAATTTCATTTTATCAGTTTCGTAATGATTATGGCCCGCTTGAATAATGACTTCCTCACGATCTGCGACCTGTTCAACAAGACGCATAAGACGTGTAAAATCTTGTTTTTGTGTCCCACATAGAACGAGAATCAAAATAAACACCCTCCTACAATAGCATTTGGGTAAACTTCTAATAGCTCCTCCCATTGAATATAAAACTCATTAGCTATTTTATACATTAATTTCCCACTAACTGATGGCGTATGAACATTTGCAACTGTTTCAATATAAATCACTTTTCTACCAAATAAACGCCCATAAACACACATCGGAATCGTTGAATGAACACCTGTAGAAATAATAACCTTAGGATTATACTTAATAAAATAAATGAACGAAACTAACCATACATAAAGATATTCAAAAATATAGATCCATCCATCATTTTTAGAGCAATACATTAAATACTCTGTTGGAAACTCTGTCTCTTTTGAAATCTTCGTTTTTTCAGTAATGATTACTCCATTATACTTCTTAATAAGATGGCGTAACTGTAATAATTCCGTATAATGCCCTCCTGCACTAGAGCAAAATAAAACCTTTCCTTTTTTCACGTTTAATCATCACCTTATTTCTTAAGTTGAACTTTCATGATATAAATTGCATTCGCTAATACATCATAGATTAATTTATTGGTATATCGATAATATAGATGCTTTTTATCCTTTTGAGATAATAAATATTGATTTTTTCTCCACATTGGAAATCTCTTATTTAATAAGTCCCAACCTTCTTTTAGGATAGCATTTCGAGTATTCTTATCCTGAATTTGTGCAGCTCGTAAGAAAGAGCTTCCTAAAAAATATTTTAATGTTAAATACTCTAATTCACTCTGATATTGATCGTATAAATTATGTTTTTGATAAAATTCAAAAATATCATTAAAGACTGTTAACATATCACCAACTTTGGAGTTTTGAGTATAAGTAATTGAATCTTGACGTTGAACATAATAAACAAGTGGTTCATTTACATAAGCTAATTTTCTAATAAATGGAGCTAATCGAATCGAAAAGGAACTATCTTCATATCTTAAGCCTACTGGAAATTCGATATCTAACGAATCAAACCAACTTTTCTTATATAGCTTATTCCAAACTGTTGGCATCATCTTCGTTAATAACTCTCTCTCATTTGTATAAGGTCCATCAGTTGCTCTTTGTAAACGATTAGGATAAGTCCAATAAAAATCACACGTTGTAACATCAGCCTCTTCCTGAATTGCTCGTTCGTATAATTTTTCAAACATCGAATATTCAACGTAATCATCACCGTCTACAAATCCAAAATAATCTCCCTTCATCTTACTCATACCATAATTTCTAGCATCAGAGAGTCCCCCATTTGGCTTGATATAACTGAATACCTTATTTGGGTAAAGGTTCATATATTTATCAATAATGATTTGTGATTGATCAGGTGTTGAGTCATTAATCACAATAATCTCAATTTCTTGAAGAGTTTGATTGACTAATGAATCAAGACAACGATCTAAATATTTTTCTACATTGTAGACTGGAACAATGACACTAACTTTTGGCATTATTTCACCTTAACTTTCCTATAATCCTTTTTACTTAATGTCGTATTAAGGAACAATGTAACTGTGATAAATCCTAAATATAAGTTTGTAAACAATTCATCTAAGACGTGTCCGCTATAATAAGCAGCTCCTAAACCGACACCAATTGATAATAATAGCATTAGGTTACTAAAATTAACAATAGTTTTAAACTTTGTTAACGCATTAATTGTTGAGGCTAGGACTAAGACAAGATATGGTGTAATAAAAATAATTGCTCCGATAATTCCCATCGTATAGATTTGACGCCATCCATCTTGCTCAATAATTAATTGTCCTTCACTTAACGTCGAAAATCCCATACCAAGCATTTTCTCTTTAGTATCCATTAAATCCCACTTATATTCTGAGAATAATTTTTGAAGTTTTCTTCCATCGCTACGTTTTTCAAAGGGTTGATTAACAACAAAGTTCCAAAACTCAGGATCAAATTCTATCGGATAAATTTCATCGTAATAAATGGATGGGAACGTTAATAACTGGGCATTTTCTCTTAAGACCGCTATTAATATAGCCTTCTTACCATCCTCATCCTCAATTTTCTGTTGTAGCAACTCTAATTGTGTTGACATCTGATTAACACTATCATTCTTTTCTTCTTCTTCTTTTAAATTTTTAATTAACTGGGTGTTAAACTCTTGATACTTAATGGCTGGAGTATTTGGATAGATTGCCAAGGCTAAGAAAATAATAATCCCCAAATTTAATAGAAAATTAAGATTAAACTTTGTTAAGCGAATGACACTACATCCAATATAAGTTCCAAGTGCTGCTATAGCAATAAGAATGACACCAAAGGTAGCAACTCGTGTTCCAACCATCATCATACATAACGAATGAAGTAAAATCAGTAAGAAGATTGGCCATTTTCTTTTGATCTCATATAACACTTTATATAATAATGGAAGCAACATAAAAAGCAAAGCCCCTAGAACATTTGCTGCATGATATAATCCTTTAGACATCAATAACTTTGGGTCTTGGAACTGTTCATATCCTCCCGTAAACCATGAAAAGAAATTAGCTTGGGTTGTTCCTCCATAACTACCAAATGAGATAGCAAATAGATCAGTAATAAAGATGACACTACATGTAATTACCGAGGTAATTACAATAATTTTATTAAATGTTTCATTACTAAATTGGGCCAGATATGTACAATACATTAAAATAAATGGTAATGTCATGATTAAGATATATTTTAGTTCGATTTTAATATCTGTTCTAAACGTTTCAGGAAGATTTAAATTTAATTGTCTGATTTCAATAAAGTGCAAAATAGAATAAGCCCCTAAGATTAATCCTAAAAATACTATCATCCAAAAAGATTTCCTTTTATTTTTATCAAAAAATAAAAATCCAATAATCGCTAATAATGGAATTCCTAAGAATCTGATAAATGTTGATGGAACAATTAAATGATATTGTTTCAAAAAATCATTTAATAGATAGTCTAAATCAACGATAGGTTGAATAATTAAAAAAACAAAAATTAATAACGTATAAAACTTTGGATTATTAAGTTTTTTAAATTTATCTAGCATAAATCCCCCTCCACTAAATTACTGATTTGAGTAATAATCGTTTCATTTTGATAGTGATAATCCTTTAATTTATCTTTCATCTTTTCTAATTTTTCAGGATGCATAATAATCGTCTTCATCGCTTCATAAAAATCAGATTCATCATTGTTTACAACTAAACCATAGCTACTATCCTTTAACTGTTCTTCAATACCCGCCACTTTTGTTGCTATAACAGGTATTTGACAAATTAAAGATTCAAAGACAACAGTCGGTAATCCTTCATAACGAGAAGGTAATAAAAAACAATCTGCTAATTTAAAATAAGCAAATGGGTTTTCTCGATATCCAATCAGTTTAAAGGTTTCTTGACAGTTATTCTTTTTTATTTCATTTTTTAAGGTTTGCTCATCTTCACCGTTACCGATAATCATAATATTATGTTTAAATCCTTCATCAATCAGGCGACGGTGAATCTTTATTAAACGATCATATCCTTTTTGTTCGACTAATCGTCCTACACTAATAAATGTTAAATCTTTATTTTTAAAGAGTCTTAAATCATCTGAATTAACAGATTGAGCAAACTTCTCTTTTATTAAATCAGATTGAATAATATTATGAATGACTTTAACATCCTCTTTTAAATCAAAAACTTCCTGATAAGATTGTGCTGCCACTTTAGAAACAGCTACATTTACATCAATTAACTCAAGCATCTTCTTCATTAGTGGCATATGATTCGATGAGAAGTTTTGTTTCTTATAATCTAGATGAACCCAATTTACTTTTTTACGACTAGAACCATTAGCAACAAAAATCGTACAAAATCCCTCTTTAAATGCAATTTCAACATCATACGATGAAAGTTTCATTTTTTTACGTTCAGATTTAATTTTTCGTCCAATCCATCCTGTCTTCATTAAACATAACAAATATAATTTATTAATTAATAATGAAATATTTTTACTTTTAATAATTTGACTTAATGGTAAATCAATCACTCTAAAAAACTTTGATCCCTCAATAATATTAACTCCAGATGGAACATCTTTAAGCATTTCACCATGTTTGTGTAATACAAGTAAATCAATCTCATAACTAGTTTGCTTTACTAATTCCTGCAATAAGTTATTTAATACCCGAGAAACGCCCCCCAACGTCATCTCATCGGTTACAAATAAAATTTTCTTTGACACAATCTCACTTCCAATCGTTTCAACATAATATTAAATTCACTATTCAATAGTCATTTAACTTAGAAGACTCTTACTTTTAACGCCTCTATTCCCTTCATAATATACCCTATACTAATAAAAATAAATTACTCATTATTTTAATCGTCGTAATGTTTTTTTGAGAGATAATAATTGTCGGACCATGTTGAATTGCTTCTTACTATATAACCATAAAATAAAACGATCTTTAGCTGATAAATTTTTGACATATTCATTTTTTAGCCATGATGAGAAGTGGTTTCTCATAAAGTCTACAGCATGATTAATATAACGATCACCATTTTCAACTGTTAAATTACGAGAACATCCATATAACATTAAATTTTTAATATATAGAAACTCAATCTCTGACTGATAATTTCCTTGAAAATTATCTTCTATTAACTTCAAGGCTTTATAAATATCTAAACTCTTCTCAGAGTAAGTATTCATAATTGATCCTTCTCTTTGAAAATAATTATAAAAAGCCTCATTGACTTTGACAATTTTTTGAGCTTTAGATAGAACAATAGGAATACATCCTAAATCTTCATACCAAACCCCTACCGGGAATTTAACATCATCAAATAACGTTTTCTTAAATAACTTATTACATGCACTATTATCAATGGTCAAAACCGAAGGTAATGTTTCAACATTTCCAACTTTAAAATCGCCGCATGAAATATAAACACTTCGCCCATCTTCATAAACATTTTTAATATCGCAGACGACTAAATCTGCACCTTCTTGATGAACTACCTGATACATCTTTTCACACATGTCTCTTTCAATCCAGTCATCACTATCAATAAAAAGAACATATTCACCTGTGACATAATTTAGACCATAATTTCTGGCATCAGCTAATCCTCCATTTATTTTTTGAACAGAGATTACTTTTCCTGGGTAATCTAGTGTAAACTGATCAATAATCTTTTGTGATTGATCAGGACTCCCATCATTAACACAGATAATTTCAAGATCTTGAAATGTTTGGTTTACTAATGAATCTAAGCAGCGCTTAAGGTATTTCTCTACATTATAGATAGGAACAATAATGCTTATCTTTGCCATTTTAACTCACCTTCTTATTTAAGAACTCGTTTCAACTGTCGGATTTGATAATAAATTTTTAAACGATACGGTTGTTCATAAATCCAGACACGATATTTATTCATAAAATTCATTTCTTGATATAATGATTGATAATATTTATTTTTTCTCCAGGTTGGAAAATTACTTTCAATAAACTGATAAAACTCATTTATAATACGAATTGCCAGTTCTTTATCAGTAATATAGATAACTTTATGCAACTCATACTGAATTTGCTTAATAACTAGCATCTCTAACTCTTCTTCAAATAATTGTTTAAGATTGTATGTTTCATAACTAGTTATAATTTCTTGTAGCGCATTAAGTGTATGTAAAACACGTTCATCATTTGCACTTGACACATTATTCATTCGATTCGCTAAATAATAATATAACGGTTGATGAACAATGGCTAACGTTTTACATTGTGCTAATAATTTCAATGTAAAGACGAGATCTTCACTACGATAATTTAATGGAAACTCAATTTTATGTTCCTTTAAAATAGAAGTCTTAATGAGTTTATTCCAAGGAGCGGGCGTTATTTTAAATATTAAATCTTTTTGCTCCTCAACGACAAGCAAATCTGTTGATTCAACTGGAATGGTCATTAAAGTCTTGTCTGTGCTTTGTTCATAACATTCATAATAGTCACAAACAATGACATTTGCATTTGTTTCAACTGCTTTTTCATATAATGACTTCAACATATCTGGATGTAAACAATCATCTGGATCAATGAAAATAATATAATCACTACTCGCCAATGTCAGACCTAAATTTCGAGTAGCTCCTACTCCTTCGTTTGCTTTATTAATGACACGAATTCTTGAATCACGCGCTTCATAAGCTTTCATTTTCTCTAGTGTATGATCTTGTGAACCATCATTAATAGCAATAACCTCAAACTCTTTGAAAGTTTGATTTAATAAACTTTCAAAACTCTTATCAATATACTTTTCTACATTATAAGCAGGAATAACTACACTTATTTTATTCATTCTCTAACCTTCCTTTAAATCCCTAGACTCTAGCTAATAGTCTAGTCCTCACAGGATACAATGTATTTTTAATGATTTCCTTTCTTACGTTTGAACAACTTCATTGAGCGCTGAACAAAATCTCTAAAATCACTAAATAATAAATAATAAATCATAAGATAAGCTGCTAAGACAATGAGACCTAAACTAGCTGCACCGATAAACCAAATAACTAAGTGACTAACACCAGTTGGGAAAATCAGTCTCCATCCCCAAAGTCCGATAAAAGTAAGTCCAAACATAATTAATGTACGAAGTAGCACAAATTTATAATAATTCCATGATGGTAAACCAAATACTTTAGGATATACTAATTGAACTGACATAAAGAAATCAATAATAAAATGTGTTAAGAATGTTCCTAATAAAATTCCAACGATACCTAATGGTTTAACTAATAATAATGAAATCCCTAAGTTAGTTAACGCAGATAATAAAGCAATTTTTTTCGTCTCTTTGAATAAGCCATTCACATTACGTACGACTAATAAAGGCTCTCTAGAAACAAGATAATATGTGTTCATAGTAAATAAGAACACTCCAAAATATGATAAAACATACAATTCATCCTTCATCCATAAACGAACAAAATCATTAGCTGTAATAAAGAGAATACTTGATACAATAGAGCTTAAAAAGAACGCAAAGTTAGCATATTGTAAGAAGGTAGAATACTTATGATTTTCATCACTTGAAAATAAGTTCCCAAAACTATCAACGGGTGCTTGAATAACTCCATATAAAACCTTAATTAAGCTCGAACAAATCATATTATAAGCATTATACACATTCGTCATTAACGGAGAAATAAAATAGGTTAATAACACAGGATCTGTATTTGATAAAACAACACCTGAAATCTTATGTACAAAAACATGCTTTGTATTTTCAAGTGCGCTTAAATCACGTGCTTCTTTATTATCTTTTAAATAAGGATATAATTTTAATGCTTTATTACGCGAATAAACGTATGAAACAATGGTCAAGATTCCATCAGCTACTAACACTACTTCTAATGAGAATCCCATCATAGCAATCACAATCACTAAAATTGAACGCAATAATGTAATTAATTGAATTCCTAAGTTGATCTTATAATATTGTTGATCGGCCTGAACAACGATATTGGGTCCCATTAAAAAATAAGACACAACCACTGGCGCTAATAATAAGAAATAAATACTATAAATTGAGAAGGTTGAGATGACCCCTCCTCGTTGACTTACAAATAATGGTTGAACTAATCCCACAATTAATCCTAAAACAAATATAATCAATCCCATTTTTCTAAATAAATAGATTGCTCCATTATATAATTCCGTTACTTTTTTATAATTTTTTTGGGCTAATGGTTGATAAAGAATCTGTTGAAACGCAATTCCAAAACCACCCTCCACTAAATTTAAAAATGCCATAATTTGAATCATTGTCGAGTACAATCCATTAATCGAACCACCATATATATCCGAAAAAAGACTAAACTTTACAAAACCAACAATAGGCAAAATTAAACTTGGTATTGTAGCTACTAACATATTAAGTAGCGAATGTTTCATACGCATAAAATCACCTCTAATTCTATATTCTTTCCTACTAAACTATAATTTATCAATTATTAAACATTATGAAAAGGTGTGTCATAGAAAGACTATGACACACTCTTCTCTTCCAAAGATCTTTGATTTTCTTATATTTATCATTTTACTATAAAAACTAACTTTTTAATTAATTAGTTCCTTCTCCGGTAGATGGCGTTTCCGGTACTGTTGGTGTTTCTGGTACCGTTGGCGTTTCCGGTACTGTTGGCGTTTCCGGTACTGTTGGCGTTTCCGGTACTGTTGGCGTTTCTGGTACCGTTGGCGTTTCCGGTACTGTTGGTGTTTCTGGTACCATTGGCGTTTCCGGTACTGTTGGTGTTTCTGGTACCATTGGCGTTTCTGGTTGAGTTATATTTGAACCATTATTTAAATTACTATTGCCTGAATTATGTGTTGGTGGTGTTACTGTGACATTATTATTCATTGATGAGTTATTTTCTTCTTTTATAGGTGCTTTTACTTCCTCCTCATCATCTGTAGTTACATTATTCTCTGTTGCTCCTCCAGGAAGTGGCTCATTATAATACGTTTGTACCCACTGAGTGCCTTCATATTCTTCAAATCCATTAAATGTGAAGCTATAGTTAAATTGAGGCGATTCCTTCTCTAAGTTAATTAACATTTGTTCACGTGCATCTGCGATAGCCCCTTTATATGGGAAAGCATAGCTTAACTTAAAGCTATAATACGGATTATCCATATAACCATATTGAGCACTTACAACCATGCTCTTAATATGAATATAGTCTAATGGATTTTGACCATTAAATGTTGAGACAAGCCCTAATAAATATTGAAGACTTGATGTCATCTGATTGAGTGAGATATTTGTTTCAATGTTATTACCTAAAACATCTAATAAATCTAAAAACTCACCAACTGTGTTCATTTCTGTTAACATTTGATTTACAATTCCCTCAATAACCAATTGTTGATGTTCTGCACGACCTAAATCACCTTTAGCTAACGTCTTACGATGACGAGAAAGTGCTAACGCTTGTTCTCCATTTAAATGTTGATACCCTTCCTCAACAGTAATTAAATGCTCACCAAACTGACGATTACTATCTTGTTCTTCAATTGTCACAGGTACATCAACGTAAATTCCACCGATTGTATCAACTAACTCAACAACCCCTTTAAAGTTAATCTTTACATAATAAGGAATATTCAAATCAAACATTTTCTCAACTGATTCAATGACACACGTTGTTCCACCATTATTTGAATGCGTAATTTTATCTTTTGTATTATTAAAACATGGAATTTCAACATATGAATCACGTGGAATAGATGTCATCGTTACTGATAGATTCTGAGGATTCACAGTCGCTATAATTAATGAATCAGCTAATGAAGCAGCTTCTAATCCTTGTTCAGTTGAATCAACTCCAATTAGTAAAATGGAGAATGGATTGTCAATTAATGACGTATTAGCCATTCCTGGTTTTAACTCTTCTTGCTGAATAACAGTCTCAATATTAGCTAATATTTTAGTTTCATTTTTAATATCTTCAAATCCTAATTGTTCTGAAAATAATGAACCATAGTTATCTCCTACAATAATCGCATCGACTTTTCCATCATATAAATCATGAATCATAGAAATTGGAGAATCATATTTTTCAACTTCTGCTTCATCTGTTAATTCATTTTCTTCTAAAAATTGGTCAATATTATCAATCACTTCTTGCTTAGTTAAATTTAAAGTCCCAATTGTATACCCTTCTAAATCTTTTACTTCAGTGAAAGGACTATCTGCCATTGTAACTAAACTATAACTAATAATTGAGTCTTGCATCGTCATGTTATTTAACGAATGATAAACGCGTGTATTAACATATCCAAAATACGTTCCTGTAAAAAGACCAATTAATGCAACTATTGTTAAAATGATTGTGCCTACTTTGTTCTCTTCTTTAACAACATATAATCCAAACATTAAAATAGCTAAATATAAGAAGATGAAGATTAACGAAAGATTCAAACGCAACAAAGAATCAAATCCTGAATATTGATTGATATAAATAATATTCCATATAATTGGAATAATCGGTAAAATCATGATTATTCTGTAAATCCATTTTAAACCCTTATTATTAAACATGGCTTTCCCCTCCTTACTCCGATAAAATTGCATTTAGGACTAAATGATCTTCTGATTCAGTTAAAATAAATGTTGCTTCACTTTGGAATTGTTCTATCTCAACTGAAGAAGATAATTCATATTGCCAACTCGCCTGAACTGAAATACAATTAATCACTTCATCGTCTGTTTTAAGTGTATCATTTAAATTAACATCTAAAATGGTTACATCATTGACAGTTATTAAAGATGTCGCTTCATAATCATTTAAATAAAAATCTAAATTTTCATAAAATCCATCAATAGCCTGTTTTCTAAAAGTAGATCTCATTTCTTCTGCAATAAATTGTACACCACCTACGTCATTGCGTCCGGTCTTATTAGACCATGTATAGAAATCTGCTATGAAATTTTTCACAACTAAAGTCGCATATTCTTCTTTAGTTAACTCCGTATATTTATCTTTATATGCATGTTGCGCAGTCACTAACTCTTCAAAAACTTCTTTTTGATAAGCTGTCGCTACATCTGATAACTGATACTCATCTGGAACTTTTTCAACAATTGGTGGAGTCGGTTTTATTACATTATCACTACTTTTCCCACCATCAGTAATCCCCTTAACTTGATAAAGAAGAACACCTACCAGCAGTAAGGTTGTAATCAAAAATATACTACCAAAAACCGCTAATGGTTGCCTCATGATCTTTTTCATATTCATGTCTACACCGTCCCTTTCCACTCTGTACTATAATCACACGATTCGTTATCATAACCGCTTCTGAAAATAGTATCAGTACATTTGACTATACTTTCTTTATCCTGCCCCTAATAGTTAAATAACTCTAGACTATTTATGAAGAAAAAACATATAGCACCATTTTACATGATTTAGCCATAATTGAAAACAGTTGGATATTTTTTTACACAAAAAAATACAAATTCATACACTTATTTACGCTAAAAAGACCTAGTCTCATTGACTAGGTCTAGCAATTTCATTATTTTCTTAGTTGA
>OOCW01000253.1_pt1 | contig 58312 bp, 50 predicted proteins | sample 1671201 | NCBI WGS metagenome assembly OOCW01 (sample SAMN06348132, study PRJEB24527) | human gut metagenome | biome: human gut; feature: ankylosing spondylitis patient; material: feces | host: Homo sapiens | place: China | collected 2015-10
GATACAAAGTTATGAAGGGATATAAAGTTATAAGAAAAGCTGGATGGGATACTCACGGTCTTCCTGTAGAACTTGAAATAGAAAAGAAGCTTGGTATTTCAGGTAAGGAGCAAATCGAAGAGTACGGTGTAGAAAAGTTCGTTAAAGAATGTAAAGAAAGCGTATTTACCTATGTAAGTATGTGGGAAAAAATGACTAATCAAATTGGTTATTGGGTTGATATGGAAAATCCATATGTAACTTATCACAATCCATATATTGAATCAGTTTGGTGGGCATTAAAACAAATGTGGGATAAAGGTCTTTTATATGAAGGACATAAAGTAATGCCATACTGCCCAAGATGTGGTACTGCATTATCATCTCATGAAGTTGCACAAGGATATAAAGACGTTAAGGATTTAACTTGTGTTGCTAAATTTAAGGTTGAAGGAGAAGACAACAAGTACATATTAGCTTGGACAACAACTCCTTGGACATTACCTTCAAACTTAGCTTTATGTATAAACAAAGCTTATACATATATAGAAGCAAAAGTTGGAGATGAAATATTAATATTAGCTAAAGACTTAGCTGATAAAGTTTTAGGAGAAGACTATGAAATAGTTAGAGAATTCCCTGGAACTGAACTTTTAGGAACTAAATATGAGCAATTAATGCCTTTCGGTAAAGTAGAAGGAAAAGCTTTCGAAGTAATTCATGGTGACTATGTTACTTTATCAGATGGTACAGGTATAGTTCATATAGCACCTGCATATGGTGAAGACGATAGCTTAGTGGCTAAAGCCAATGGAATTACTTTCATTAACTTAGTTGATAGAGAAGGTAGATTCGTAGAAGAAGTTACTCCATGGGCTGGAAAGTTCGTTAAAAAATGTGATGAAAGCATTTGTAAGTGGTTAGAAGAAAATAATAAATTATTTAAAGCTGAAAAACACTTACACTCATATCCACATTGTTGGAGATGTGACACACCACTTCTTTATTATCCAAAGGAAAGCTGGTTTGTTGCCATGACAACATTAAGAGATAAGCTTTTAGAAAATAATAATAAGATCAACTGGTACCCTGATAATATTAGAACTGGTAGATTTGGTAAGTTCTTAGAAAATGTTATCGACTGGGGTATTTCAAGAGATAGATATTGGGGAACTCCACTTCCAATTTGGAATTGTGAATGCGGACATAAAGAATGTATAGGAAGTATTGCAGAACTTAAGGAAAAGGGAATTAATGTTCCAGAAGATATCGAATTACACAAACCATATATAGATAATGTTCATTTAAAATGTGAAAAATGTGGTAAGGAAATGACTAGAACTGGTGAAGTTATTGACTGTTGGTTCGATTCAGGTTCAATGCCATTCGCACAATTACATTATCCATTTGAAAATAAAGAATTATTTGAACAAAACTATCCAGCTCAATTTATATCAGAAGCTGTTGACCAAACAAGAGGATGGTTCTATACTTTATTAGCAATATCAACTGCTATATTTGATAGAAATCCATTTGAAAACTGTATAGTTTTAGGTCACGTTCTTGACAAGAAGGGCTTAAAGATGTCAAAATCTAAAGGAAATGTTGTAGATCCATTTGATGTATTAGATGCACAAGGTGCTGATGCAACAAGATGGCACTTCTATACTGCAAGTGCTCCATGGTTACCAACAAGATTCTCTATAGATGACGTTGGAGAAGCCGGAAGAAAATTCATGGGGACATTATGGAATGTTTATTCATTCTACGTGTTATATGCTGAATTAGATCAATTTAATCCATTAAAGTATAATGATTTCGTATCAGAAAATGTAATGGATAAATGGGTTATGTCAAAACTTAATACATTAGTTAAAGATGTTGACTCTATGTTAAACTCATACCAAATAACTCAAGCAGCATTAGCTATTGAAGATTTTACAGATGAATTATCTAACTGGTATGTAAGAAGAAATAGAGGAAGATATTGGTCTGAAGAATTAACTGATGATAAGATAGGTGCTTATGTAACTTTATACAAAGTATTAACAACTTTAATTAAAGTAGCAGCTCCATTTGTTCCATTTATAACAGAAAACATTTATCAAAACTTAGTAGTTGGATTAGATGAAAATGCTCCAGAAAGCATTCACTTATGTAGCTGGCCAGAAGTTAATGAAAATGCTATAGATAAGAACTTAGAAAAAGAAATGGACTTAGCTTATACAATAGTTAAACTTGGAAGAAGTGCAAGAAATGGTGCTAACATTAAGAATAGACAGCCACTTTCTAAGATGCTAGTTTCTACAGATTCACTTCCAGAATATTATGGAGAAATAATAACAGATGAGTTAAATATAAAAGCAGTTGAATTTGGTGCTGATCTTTCTACTCATGTTAACTTTGAAATTAAGCCAAACCTACCAGTGTTAGGAAGAGCTTATGGTAAGTTAATACCTGGAATAAGAAGAGAAATAGCAGCAAGAAATCAAATGGAATTAGCTCAAACTATTCAAAATGGTGGAGTTGTTGTTATTAATGTTGATGGAACAGAAATTGAATTAAATAAGGAAAACTTATTAGTTACTATGCAAGGGTTAGAGGGTTATGCATTTGCTGGTGAAGGTTCAATTGGTGTTGTTTTAGATACTCATATTTCTGAAGAGCTTAGAGAAGAAGGTCACTTAAGAGAAATAATTTCTAAGATTCAAAATATGAGAAAAGATAAAGGGTTTGAGGTTGCAGACAAGATTAAATTATATGTAGCAGATAACGAAATGCTATTAGATGTAATTAAAAAGTTTGCTGAGGTTATTAAGAAGGAAACCTTAACCCAAGAAATAGTTTACAATGAGGAAGCTAATTATACTGAAACAGTTATAAACGGTGAAAAGCTAAATATGACTGTAGAAGTTATTAAATAATTATAGCTTTATTACAGAGGGTAGGGATTAAGTAATAATTCCTACCCTTTTTTCAAACACTAATATTATAGCTTAAATTATGAATTATTAAGTGTAAAAAGTAAGCAAACTCATTGTATTAATTAGGGAAAAAAGGTATAATTAATAATTAAAATGAAAATGGAGTGATGTTGATATGGCTACTTCTATAAAAGATGTTGCTAGGGAAGCTGGCGTTTCAATAGCTACGGTATCTAGAGTATTAAATGATATAGATGTTGTTAATGAAGATACTAAAAAAAAGGTATTAGATGCTATTAAAAAGCTGGGATATAGACCAAACATTGTAGCGAGAAGTTTAAAGACACAAAGAACAAAAACCGTTGGAATATTAGTTCCTGATATTTCAAGTGGATTCTATCCAGAGATAGTTAGAGGAGCAGAGGATGTTGCAAATATTTATGATTATAATGTGATATTATGTAACTCAGATTTTGACTATGATAAGGAAAAAGATTACTTAAGAGTGCTTAAGGAAAAAATGGTTGATGGTGTTATCTATATGAGTTCTTGTTTAGAAGAAGAAACTCTAGATATAATAAATGAATTAGATTTAAAAACAGTTCTTGCAGAGTCTAAGGATAAAGAAGGTAGACTACCAAGTGTAATTATTGATAATATACAAGCATCATATGATGCAACAAAGAGTTTAATTAATAACGGATTAAAGAATATTGCTTTTGTTGGTATTAACAAAGGTGCTGCTAATGCTTGGGGAGAAAGACATAAGGGTTATGAAAAGGCATTAGAAGAAAGTGGTCTTTCTATTGATGAAGATTTAGAATTCTTTAAAGATTTGAAAGTTAAGAGTGGATATAAAGCCGTTGAAAGCTTCTTGGCTACTGGTAAAAAGTTTGATGGAGTAGTATGTTCATCTGATGAAATTGCCATTGGTGTAATTAATGCGTTAAGAGAAAATGGTATAAAAGTTCCTGAAGACGTAAGTGTAATAGGATTTAATGATAATGCTGTTGCATCTTACTTCTATCCTAAAATAACTACAGTTAAGCAACCAAGTTATGATATGGGATCAGTTGCAATGAGAATGCTTATTAAAATATTAAATAATAAACCTTTAGAGCAAGATCAATATGTATTAGATTATAAATTAATAAAAAGAGAAAGCTCTAAATAGGTAATTAACTATCTTTAATTTAAAATAAAATTAAAGATAGTTAATTTTTTTTACAAAGATACATTGAAATAATAGGAAAAAAATGATATAATTGAAGTAATTTGATAACGTTTACTAATGGCGGTTATTTCTAAGTTGGGTACACAATCAATTAGGTATAGGTAATATTATTGAGAATTTTAAAATTAAAATATAGGGGAAGTTATCAAATAAAAATATAAAATAATTGCTATGTTAGTAAGTAGAATAAAAGAGGATAGATTAACTATCCTCTTTTATTCTATTATTAAAGTATTCCTTCAGTCTTTAATAAGTTTTCTAATTTTTGTACTTTTTCTGTTAAAGTTATAAATTTTTCTTTTATTATATTATTTTTTTCATTTCCTTCACTAATACAGTTTTCCATTTCTTCTACAGCTTTTAATGCATCATCAATATCTTTTTGAGCTAATTTTAAGTTTGATTCTTTCATAGACGTATCTCCTTTGTTAGGTAAATAAAAAATGTAAAAAAACACTTTCTTATAAATACGAAGGTATACCCTCGGTGTAACATAAACTTACTAAATTAATATTTATAGTTTTTCAGTTAAACTTATGTTGATATCTTTATCCTATCACTAATAAATAGGCGTTGCAAGGCATATATTGTAAAGAAAAAATAAATAGGGGGAAATAGAGAATGATTAACTATATATGGTTTGTAATGATTTTTCTGGGATTAGTGGTTGGAATATTTACTGGAAATGGTGAAGGTATTTCTAATGCAATAATAGGTTCTATTGATACTACAGTTACATTTATTATAGGACTTGTCGGATTAATGTGTTTTTGGTGTGGGGTTATGAAAGTTGCACAAAATAGTGGATTTACAGAAAAATTAGCTAAGTTTATGAAACCTATATTAAAACTTATATTTAAAGATGCAGCTAAAGATGAAAAGGCTTTAGGAGCTATAGTTATGAACATAACAGCAAATATGATGGGGCTTGGAAATGCAGCAACGCCTTTTGGAATTAAAGCTATGGAAGAAATGGATAGATTAAATACTGAAAAAGGTGTAGCTAGTAATGATATGGCATTATTTCTAGTGTTAAATGCTGCTTGTATTCAGTTAGTTCCATCAACAGTATTATCTATAAGAGCAGCAGCAGGTTCTTCAAATCCAGGATCAATAATACTTCCAGCAATAATATCAACTGGTATAGCAGCAATTGTTGGTGTTATTTGCTGTAAAATTTTACAAAGATATTTTTAGAATTATGGGGGTACTAAGATGTTTAGCTATATAACTAAAAGTATTATTCCTATAATAGTTTTAATTATTATAACTTATGGAATGATAAAAGGTAGAAAGGTATATGATTGGTTTATTGAAGGAGCAAAGGAAGGTTTAAAGGTGTGCTTAAATATTTTTCCTTATCTTTTAGCCATGATAATAGCTGTGCAAATATTTAGAGAAGCTAATCTTTTGGATATGTTAAATAATGCAATTGAGCCACTTTGTAAGCTAATAGGTTTGCCGAAAGAAGTTGTTCCGTTAGTTTTGATTAAACCTCTTTCTGGTAGTGGAGCAATGGGGATTTTTACTGATATTTTAAAAAATTACGGTGCTGATTCTATTATAGGTTTAATAGCTTCAGTAATTATGGGAACTACAGAGACAATATTTTATACTGTAACTGTATATTTTGGAGCTGTTAAAATAAAGAAAACACGTCATACAGTCTGGGCTGCAATAATGGCAGATATGACTGCAATTATTATGGCAATACTTATGGTAAAACTTTTAATATTGTAACATTTGAAATATATTGCTTATTTCCCACACCTTATAGTTAACGACTCCTGCTACAAATTTGTATGACAAGTCGTTAACTTTTAAGGTGGCTACGTAGAAAATTGTATCTTTTAGCTTAAGAGCCAGTGATAGAGAATATCATTAATTTTCGTTATCACGGCCTTCAAGCTCCAACGAATAATTTAGAATTAAGGGGATAATATGTAAAATTTTTAATGCACTGTAAAGACTTTGGAGTTATAATATTACTAAAATAAATCGAATGGAGAATGATTATGGGGGAAGATAAATTTTACATTGTAAATGAAAGATCATTACCAGAGATATTTAAAAAGGTAATTGAGGTAAAAGAGAATATTGAACTTGGTAATGCAAAGGATATAAGTGAAGCCATAAAATTAGTTGGAATTAGTAGAAGTACATATTATAAGTATAAAGATGACGTATTTCCAATGGCACAAGATATGCAATCTAAGAAGGTAACATTAATATTATTAATGACACATAAGTCAGGTACTCTATCTAAGGTATTAGATTGTATAGCATTTTATAAAGGCAATATATTAACCATAAACCAAGATATTCCAATAAATTTATCGGCTAATGTTACAGTTACTATTGATATTTCTCATATGGAGAAAAGCGTTAGTCAATTAGCAGCAAGGTTAAACTCTTTACCGAATGTTAGAAATGTTAAATTATTAGCAGCAGAATAATAAAAAGTAATCCTAAAATATTATAAAAGGAGATAGGGCTATGAATCAAAATATTTATAAAGTAAACAGAGATAATCTTTTAAATAAGATTAAAGATAATTCAATTGTAATTTTATTTGCTGGAAAAGCAATTCAAAAAACTGGAGATCAAACTTATCCATTTACTCCAAATAGAAATTTTTATTACTTAACAGGAATAAAAGAAGAAGAACATATATTAGTTATGTCAAAAATTAATGGAATAAAATCTTCTAAGCTTTACATAAAAGATATTGATTTAGAATTAGAAAAATGGATTGGAAAGAGCATTAGAAAAGAAGAGGCTAGTGAGCTTACAGCAGTAGATGAAGTTAAATTTAAGAGTCAGTTTGATGGAGATATTCATGGAATGATTACTATGAAGGAAGAAGTAAATCTTTATTTAGACTTAGAAAGAATGAGTGCAAATAGAGAAGGAACTATTTCTCATAAATTTGCTAATGAAATAGTAATCAAGTATCCTCAGGTTAGAATAAATAACGTTTATAGTAAGATTGGTGAGTTAAGATTAAAGAAATCACAAGAGGAAGTAGAAAAAATTAAAAAGGCTATTGAAATAACTAAAAGTGGTATTGAAAGATTAATGACTGAAGCACGTGTTGGAATGAAGGAATATGAATTAGAAGCATATTTTGATTTTAATTGTAAAGTTAAAGGTGCAACAGGCTTAGCTTTTACAACAATAGCTGCAGCAGGAAAAAATGCTACAACATTACATTATGTTGATAATAATTCAGAGCTTAAGGAAAATGATTTAATTCTTTTTGACTTAGGTGCAGAATATAATTGTTACAATGCTGATATATCAAGAACTTTCCCTGTTAATGGTAAGTTTACTGAAAGACAAAAGGAAGTTTATAATTCTGTTTTAAAAGTAAATGAAGAAATTATTAAATTAATTAAACCAGGTGTTAAATATAAAGATGTAAATGATAAAGCAACAGATTTAATAGCTGAAGAATGTATAAAGCTTGGCCTTATTACAGATAAGAAAGATGTTAGAAAGTATTATTATCATAGCATAGGTCATAGTTTAGGCATGGATACTCATGATATTGAGACGCCACATAGAGATATAACTTTTGAGCCAGGAGTTATATTTACTGTTGAACCTGGAATATATATTGAAGAAGAAGGTATAGGAATTAGAATAGAAGATGATATATTAGTAACAGAAGATGGAGTTATTAATTTATCAAGTGATATAATAAAAAGTGTAGATGAAATTGAAGAATTTATGAAAAAAGTTCAAAAGTAATAAAAGTTTAGAAAAGTTATAAAATGGTATTGCAAATACAATAAATTGATTATATAATCGAATTATTATAAAACAAAAGTGAATAACTTAGGGTAGAGGCGCGAAAGTTAATAGTATTATTGATGAGAAAAGCACTGTGATTCAATAAGAAAGGAGCAATCGCCGAAGCATACAACTGATGCTTTAAGGTTGTATAGCTGGGAGTGTATAAAATATATGCACTACTGTCACAAAGTATTTTGTGGTGAGCTATCATTTGAGACTTGTATTTTTATATTATTTTTAGTACATACAAGACCTTGAGTGTTAACTCAAGGTCTTTTTTGTTAGTTTGGGGTATCCTTATTATTCACTTTTAAAATTAATTAGGGGGGAAATAAAAGTGAAAAAAAGAAGTTTTAAGGTTTTATTACTTACAATGTTAGTATTTATCTTTTCAACTACAGTTGCATTTGCAGCAGAAGTTGAGCCAGCAGCGGTGAATGCGGATAAGTTTGGAATATGGACATTAATTCCACCAATAGTTGCCATAGTATTGGCATTTATAACAAAAAACGTGGTTATTTCGCTATTCATAGGTATTTTATCAGGTAGTTTTCTAGTTAGTCTTGCTGGACATAATGTATTTGGTGCATTTATACAAGCTTTTCTAGACTTTGTAAATAGAGCATTGAATTCTCTTGCAGATCCATGGAATGCAGGTATAGTTCTTCAAGTACTTGCTATTGGAGGAGTTATTAATTTAGTTGCTAAAATGGGTGGTGCAAAGGCAATAGCAGAAGCATTAGCTAAAAAAGCTAAGACTGTAAAAAGTACTCAGTTAACAACCTGGCTTTTAGGTTTATGTGTATTCTTTGATGATTATGCAAATTCATTAATAGTTGGTCCAATAATGAGACCAGTAGCAGATAAAATGAAGATATCAAGAGAAAGATTAGCATTTATAATAGATGCTACAGCAGCTCCAGTAGCAGGACTAGCTATTATATCAACTTGGATTGGTCTAGAAGTAAGTTTAATTGGAGATGGTTTTAATTCAATTGGAGTTGAAGCAAGTGGGTTTGGAGTATTTCTTCAAACAATACCTTATAGATTTTATAATATATTAATTCTAGCATTTATAGTAATAACAGCTTTAACTTTAAAAGAGTTTGGACCAATGAGAAAAGCTGAGGTTTCAGCAAGAAATAAGAACAAATCTCTTAAAGATGAAATTGCAGTTGAAGCATCAGCTGAAATGGATGAATTAGAACCAAAAGAAGGTGTTAAGCTTAGTATATGGAATGCTATTATTCCAATCGGGGCATTAATAATTTCAGCATTAGTAGCATTTTATTATAGTGGATACAGTGCAATAATTGGTGGAGATCCATCAGCAGCTCAAGAAATTATGATGAGTTCACCATTTTCATTTAAAGGTATAATGGAAGCATTTGCTGCTTCAGACGCTTCTGTAGCATTATTCCAATCAGCATTATTTGCTTCAGTAGTTGCTATTTTAATGGGGGTTGTTAAAAAGATATTCACTTTAAGTGAAGCTATTGAAGTTTGGGTTGATGGAATGAAAGGATTAATAATAACTGGTGTTATATTAATACTAGCTTGGTCATTAGGATCAGTAATTAAAGAACTTGGAACTGCATATTACTTAGTTGAGGTATTAAAAGGGGCAATACCAGCATTCTTATTACCAAGTTTAATATTTATTTTAGGAGCAGTAATTTCATTCTCTACAGGAACTGCATATGGAACAATGAGTATATTAATGCCATTAGCAATTCCATTAGCACATTCAATAAATCCAGATATGTCATTTGTAGTAGTTTGTACAAGTGCTGTGTTAACAGGAGCTATTTTTGGTGATCATTGTTCACCAATATCTGATACAACTATACTTTCTTCAATGGGAGCTGGATGTAATCACATTGAACATGTTAAGACTCAAATGTGGTATTCATTATTTGTTGCAGCAGTAACTATATTATTTGGATATATTCCATCAGGATTTGGAGTTCCAATATATGTAGTATTACCACTTTCATTAATTGCATTATATGTAGGGGTTCAAATATTCGGTAAGAAGGTTGAAGAAGCTTAAGCAATAAGAAAAATAAAATAAAAAGGGCTATATTAAAAGGTTGTGCGAAAGCACAACCTTTTTACAGTTAAGAGTTATAAGTTAGGAGTTAATAGTGAAGGAATAAAGTCAGCTTGGGCTGACTTTAGAAAATATATGTTTTTTAGAAATTGCGATAGCAGTTTCTTTCTTAACTACTAACCTAACACCACTGACTATTTATGTGGTGGTGGTGTTATTAGCTTGTTAACTAATATCGAAATTACTATTCCAAGTAATGTTTCTATTATCCTATTAGTGGCATAAAATAAAGGATCACTATAAGCATGAGCTGTAGTCACTCCAAGAAATGCTATGCAAGTTATGTTTATAGCACCTGGTCTTTTTAGAATATTACATAAATAAATCATAAAAATAATACCTGATGCAATAATAATATAGATTACTAATTTTGCTATGTATTGATTTGGTATATGATTTTCCAAAGATCTAAATAAGAAAAGAAATATTAAGCCAAAACTAGCTCCTAATATTGTTCCTGCCCCTCTATTTATTCCCATATGAATTGAGTTATAAACAGTATCTTGTAAACAAATTACAGCTGTAAGACAGGCGAAAAAGGGTTCGTTAGGTAAAAGTAATAAGCATAAGAAAACAGCTATACCTGATTTTATTGTCCTAAGTCCAATTTTAGGAAATTTAAAATTCTCCATAATCAAGCCTCCCATCCTTATGATATTATATCTAATAACTAACTAAATTTCATTATTATACATAATATTTTTTAGCATAAATAAATAAGTTAATAAGATATCATAGAAGGGTAGAATATAGATATTCAATAAGTTTTAAATAGTAGTTAATTGGGGATAATAAAAGGAAAGTATATAATTTTATTAGAAGTTTAAATTTGATATTTAACTTATTGACAGTTTTTACATTTTAGAATATTATAAAACTAATAAATGCATAGAAGAGAAGAGTAGTTTAGGAATATATCTACAGAGAGCTAGGTATGGTGAAAACTAGTGATATTGAACTTTATGAAGATGGTCTTGGAGCAGATTATCTGAGCTTTAATAGTTAGGATAATACGGTAGCAACCGTTATATTGCAAGGTGATGATAGTCACCTAGTGAGATATTTATTGTGAAATAAATATAAAATAGAGTGGTAACGCGTATATAACGTCTCTATATGGGTATATAAGCCTATATAGAGGCTTTTTTTAGTTAAGAGTTTATGGTAAAAATAAAAAACTGATTTTAAATTAATATTTTCAATTTATACTATTAACTTTTACATATAAATAATGGAGAAAGTAGGAGGAAGAAAAATGACAAAGAAACCGTATTATATAACTACGCCAATTTATTATCCATCAACTAAGTTACACATCGGTAACACTTATACAACAGTTGCGGCAGATGCTTTAGCTAGATTCAAGAGATTAAACGGATATGATGTAATGTTCTTAACAGGAACTGATGAACATGGTCAAAAAATACAAAGAATAGCTGAGGAAAAAGGAATAACTCCAAAGGAGCATGTTGATGAAATAGTTGCAGGTATCAAAGAACTATGGAGCATGATGGACATAAGCTATGATAAATTCATAAGAACAACTGATGATTATCATAAGAAAACTGTTCAAAAAATATTTAAGCAATTATATGATCAAGGGGATATATATAAATCTTCATATGAAGGATTATACTGTACTCCATGTGAATCTTTCTGGACAGAAACACAATTAGTAAATGGAAATTGCCCAGATTGTGGTAGACCAGTTGAAAAGTCAAAAGAAGAAGCTTATTTCTTCAGAATGAGTAAATATGCTGATAGATTAATGAAGTATATCGATGAACATCCAGAGTTTATTCAACCAGAATCTAGAAAAAATGAAATGGTTAATAACTTCTTAAAGCCAGGACTACAAGATCTTTGTGTATCAAGAACAAGCTTTAACTGGGGAGTTCCTGTAACATTTGATGAAGGTCATGTAGTTTACGTTTGGATAGATGCATTATCAAACTATATATCTGCTTTAGGATATGGCACTGATAATGATGAATTATATAAAAAGTATTGGCCTGCAGATGTTCACTTAATCGGTAAGGATATTTTAAGATTCCATACTATTTATTGGCCAATTATGTTAATGGCATTAGGTCAAGAGTTACCAAAACAAGTATTTGGCCATGGATGGTTACTTGTTGATGGTGGAAAGATGTCAAAATCAAAAGGAAATGTTGTTGACCCAGTAGTTTTAGTAGATAAATTTGGTGTTGATGCAGTTAGATACTATTTATTAAGAGAAATTCCATTTGGAGCAGATGGATTATTTAATAATGAAATATTCATAAAGAAAATTAATTCAGATCTTTGTAATGACCTTGGTAACTTATTATCAAGAACAGTAGCAATGATTGAAAAGTATTTTGGTGGAGTTATACCAGCACCAACAGCTAAAGAAGATATTGATAATGAATTAATAGGTTTAGCTTTAGAAACTCCAGTTAAAGTAACAAAAGCAATAGATAATTTAAGAATTCCAGAAGCTTTAGAAAATATATTTGAACTTATAGGAAGAGCAAATAAGTATATTGATGAAACAACTCCTTGGATACTTGCTAAAGATGAAGAAAAGAAAGAAAGATTAGGTACAGTTTTATATAACTTAGCTGAAAGTTTAAGATTTGCATCTGTATTATTATCTTCATTCTTACCAAGTACAAGTGAAAAAATAAATGCTCAATTAAATATAACTACAACAACTTGGGATTCATTATCTGGATTTGATGGAACAACTCCAGGAACTGAAGTTAAAAAAGGTGAAGCTTTATTCCCAAGAATAGATGTAGCTAAGACTTTAGAAGAATTAGAAGCTATGAGATTAGCTCAATTAGAAGCTAATAAGCCAAAAGAAGAGTATAAAATGCAACCAATTAAAGAAGAAATAACTATTGAAGACTTTGAAAAAATAGATTTAAGAGTAGTTAAAGTATTAGAATGTGAACCAGTTAAAAAAGCTAAAAAATTATTAAAATTAAAAGTTGATTTAAATGGAGAAGAAAGACAGGTTATTTCAGGAATAGCAATGCACTATAAACCAGAAGAATTAGTTGGTAAATATGTAGTTTTAGTTGCAAACTTAAAACCTGTTACTCTAAGAGGAGAGTTATCACAAGGAATGATTTTAGCTGCAGCTACAGATGATGATAGCGTATTAAAGCTAGTAAATCCAGGAGAATTACAAACAGGAAGCCAAGTAAGATAAGTGAGAGCCCAAATTTTATATTTGGTTACTCGAACTTACACCTACGATTGAAAATAGTAGAGTGTTTCCTTAAAAAGTAGTATTTTATTTAAAATATAAATGGCAAATGGTAATTACATTTTAATTGTCCATTTGCCATTTATTATTTGCAATTTTATGAAGGGGGTTTTTTAATGAATATTATTATAGGTAATGCATGGCCATATGCAAATGGTCCGTTGCATTTAGGAAGAATTGCAGTTTTGTTGCCAGGAGATATTTTAGCAAGATATCATAGAATGATGGGAGATGATGTTGTTTTTCTTTCTGGTACTGACTGTCATGGTACACCAGTTACTATGAAAGCTAAGGAAGAGGGAATTACACCTTTAGAAGCTGTAGAAAAGTATCATGCTGAGTTTCAAAGATGTTTTAAACTATTAGGTTTTTCTTTTGATATTTTTGCTAAAACTCATTCAGAATATCATGAGGAAAAAGTAAACGAGTTTATCTTAGAGCTATATAAAAAAGGATATATATATGAAAATGTAGTAGAACAAACATTTTGTGAAAATTGCAATGAATATTTATCTGATAGATATATTATAGGTAGATGCCCTAAATGCGGAGAGGAAGCTACAGGTGATGGTTGTGAAAACTGTAATGGAGAATTTGAATCTAGTGAATTAATAGATATTAGATGTAAAAGCTGTAATTCTAAGCCTACATTAAAGAAAACAAAACATCTATTTTTTGCATTGTCTAAGTTGGAAAATGATGTTAAAAGGTTATATATAAGACAGTGTGGATGGAGAGAAAATGCACAAAAAATATTAAAAAGATATTTAGATGAAGGATTAAGAGATAGAGCTGTAACAAGAGATTTTAATTGGGGTATAGATGTTCCATTGGATGGATATGAAGATAAAAAAATATTCGTTTGGATTGAAGCAGTTATGGGTTATTTAACAGCTAGTATGAAATGCTTAGAGGAGCGTGGAGAAGATTATAAAGAGTATTGGGAGGGAGAAGATTCAAGAATTTATTTTATTCATGGAAAAGATAATATTCCCTTTCATACTGTAATATTCCCAGCTATACTTGTAGGGCTTGGTATAAAAAATCCGAATTTACGTATAATATCAAGTGAACATTTGAAATTAGAAGGAAAAGCATTTTCTGCCGTTAAAAATTGGGCTTTATGGGCAGATTATGTTTGTAATAAATATAATGTTGATAGTTTTAGGTATTACTTAACTTTAAATTCACCAGAAGATAAAGATACTGATTTTACTTGGAGAGAATATATAAACATACATAATAATGATTTGGTTAATGAATTATCTAGTTTTATAAACAAGGTATTGGTTTTTTCAAAGAAAAATTACTCTAATAGAATACCAAATGGAAAGATGAACGAAAATTTTAAAAGTGATATATTGAATTTATATTTTAATATTGGAGATAAAATAGAAGAAGGTCATTTTAGTGAAGCCTTAATTGATATAATGAATCTATGTAAAAAGGGAAATAAGTATTTTGAAAGTAATAAGGTTTGGGATTTATTGAGTCAAGATCCGTTAAAGTGTAAAGAGATTATATACAATTGCATTCAGATAATAGTTAATCTATCTAATTTATTATATCCATTTATGCCTAATACGTGTGATAAAATAAAAGTTTCTTTAAATTTAGGAGAAGGAATTTGGAGCTTCACAGAAAAAAAAGAAGGTGTAATTAGGGAATGTGGTACTTTGTTTAATAAAATTGATAAAAAGAGAGCTACTGAAGAAATAATTAGATTAAAAGAAAAGAAAATTTAGAATAAAAAAAACCTAGAGTCATTTCATTTGGGGGACGAATAACTCTAGGAAACCAATTTAAAAAACAACTTCTTAACCACAATACATGGTGAAAGTTATATTTAAAAGATGGTTTTAGGGGTAAATAATAATGCTTTAACTACTTTACAAGTATTATAATAAACATTAATTGTGTCAGTTAGGTGTCAAAAATCTGAAGAAAATATTAACAATATATTTCGAAATCATAACTTAATTAATGAAATATAAGTATTTACCTTTGAGTAACTTGTTTATAACTTAACTTCAAAGGTAAATATTTTTTTTCTTTAATTTGGTATAATAAATAATAAAAAAATTTATTTTAAAAAAGGGAGAAAAGACAATGGAATTTAAATATGAAATTTTTGATACTCATTCACATTATGATGATGAGGCTTTTGACGAAGATAGAGAAGCTGTTTTTGAACAAATAAAGGAGGCTGGAGTAATTGGAATATTAAATTGTGCATGTTCTAAAAAAAGCTTAAAGACTACAAATGAATTAACTTTAAAGCATGATTTTATTTATGGGGCACTTGGAATTCATCCTAGTGATGCAAATGATTATGATGAAAGCGTTAAGAATGAAATAATTAATTTATATAATAGTAATAAGAAAATTATAGCTATAGGTGAAATAGGATTAGATTATTATTGGGATGAGGATCCTGAGAAGGAGGTTCAAAAGAGAGTATTTAGAGAGCAAATGAAATTAGCAGAAGAATTAGGATTGCCAGTAGTAATTCATGATAGAGATGCTCATAAAGATACATTAGAAATAATGAAGGAGTTTCCAAAGGTTAGAGGAACAGTACATTGTTTTTCTGGAAGTGTAGAATTTGCTAAAGAGTGTGTTAAACTAGGTTACTATATAGGAATTACCGGAGTAGTTACTTTTAAAAATGCAAAGAAAATTTGCGATGTTGTAAAAGAAATTCCACTTGATAAATTATTAGTAGAAACAGATTGTCCGTATATGGCTCCTTCACCAAATAGAGGAAAAAGGAATAAATCAGATTATATTAGATATATAATAGAAAAAATAGCTGAAATAAAAGAAATTAGCTCAAAAGAAGTTAATTTGGTTGTAAATGGTAATTTTCACAACTTGATTCATAATAAAAAATAAAGTAAAATTAATATTAATAATTGTAAAAAAAAGTAAAAAACTTTCAGTCTATATCTACCAAACTTTGAACTGTAAAAAAACGCCATTATTTTTTTATTTCAATTAATATTTATATTGCATGTAAATGCATTTTAAACAGTTATATTAAAACAAGAGTGAAAAATTTGACAAAAATAAGAATTGTTTATATAATTCAATGGTCACTCTTGCCAGGGGAGGTTAAATGTAGATGATTGAAAAATGGAAAGAAAATTTAAAAAACAATTTTTCTAATAGTCCTAAGGCAAAAATAATGGTAAGTGTTATTGGAGTATTAATAATAGCATTAACGATAACATTTACATGTGTAAGAAAAAACATAGTAATAATTATAGACGGAAAAGAAGAAGCATATATAACATATAAAGGGACTGTTAAAGATGTACTTGAAGAGAATGAGATAGAAATAGCTCATAAGGATAAAGTACAACCAGCTTTAAATGAAAAAATATCATCAAAAGATGTTATTACAATTAAAAAGGCTGTAGAAGTAGAGATGGTAGTTGGTAACAAAACAATTGTTATAAAAACTGCTGAAGATACTGTAGAAGATATGATAGAAGCTGAGAAGGATGAACTAAGAGCCGAAGGAGTTGAGTTTGTTGAAGGAGTTGATGAAATAACACCTTCATTAGATACTGAAATATCGGATAGTCTTACAATTCAATTAGTTAAAGTTGAAGTATTAAATGAGGTTGCTGTAGAAAGCATTGACTATGAAACAATAGTTGAGGAAGATGAAAACCTAGACATTAATACGGAAAATGTTAGACAAGCTGGTGAGGCAGGAGAAAAGGAAATAACTTATAAAGTTATTAAGAAGGATGGCGTTGAAGTATCTAGAGAAATAGTTCAATCTAAGGTTACAAAGGAACCTATAAATGAAATTATAGCTCAAGGAACTAGAAGAGTATTTGCTAGCAGAGATGGTGAAATGGAATATAGAGATGTAATCTATTGTGAAGCTACTGCTTATGCAGGAGATACTATAACTGCAACTGGAACAGTACCAACCTATAATCCAGGAGGAATAAGTACAATAGCGGTTGATCCAAGAGTGATACCACTAGGTTCGTTAGTTTATGTAGAGAATTACGGGAAAGCAATTGCTGCAGATACCGGTGGAGTTATAAAAGGAAAAATTATAGACGTATTTCTTAATTCAGAAGCAGATTGTATATCATGGGGGAGAAAATATAACGTACCAGTGTATATTTTAGCATACCCAGGAGAATGGTAAAATAAAAAAGGCAATATCAAAACAATAAAGTTTTGATATTGCCTTTTTTATTTTTAAAGATACTAGTTAAAATTTTATTATAACTAATTAAAGGTTTGACATAATAGAAATATGGGGATAAATTAATAAGAGATAATAGAGGAAAGGAAGAGAAAGCTTTTGATTAAAGAGGTTATAGTTGTTGAAGGAAAAGATGATGTAGCTGCGGTTAAAAAAGCAGTTGATGCGGAGATGATAGCTGTTGGTGGTTTCGGAATAAATGCAAAGGTTATTTCAAGAATAAAAGAAGCACAAAAAAGAAAAGGTGTTATAGTTTTAACTGATCCAGATTTTGCTGGTGAAAAAATAAGAAAAATAATAGCAAAGAGGGTTCCAGGAATAAAGCATGCATATATTGCTCAAGAAGATGGAATTAAAGATGATGATATAGGAGTAGAAAATGCTACACCAGAGGTTATAATAGAAGCCTTAAATAGAGCAAAGGTTACTATTGAAGTGAAGGAAAATATCTTTGATTCACAAGATATGTTCTTCTTTAGATTAAATGGAGATCCAAATGCAAAGGAAAGAAGAATAAAACTTGGAAATAAATTGGGCATTGGTTATGGAAACGCAAACCAAATGTTATCTAGATTAAATAATTATGGCATCACAAAGGAAGAATTTATAGAAGCTATTAATTATGTTGATAAAGAATTAGAAGGGAAGAAATAGATGGATATAAAAGATGTAAAAACAGCTGAGTTAGTTAAGAAATATAATTTCAAATTTTCAAAAAGCTTAGGACAAAACTTTTTAATTGATGATTCTGTTCCTAGAGATATAGTTGCTGGTGCAGATGTTAATAAAGAGGATTTAGCTATAGAAATAGGGCCAGGTGTTGGAACACTAACGGCTCAATTATTAAAAACTGCTAAGAGAGTAGTTGCAATAGAATTAGATAATGATTTAATTCCTATATTAGAACAAGAATTAGGAGATAATCCTAATTTTACTCTTATACATAATGATGCTCTAAAGGTAGATTTCAATGAGGTTATAGGTGATGAGAAAAGTGTAAAATTAGTTGCAAATTTACCTTACTATGTAACAACACCTATAATAGTAAAATTACTTAAAGAAGGATATAATTTTAAATCATTAACAATAATGATTCAAAAAGAAGTTGCAGAAAGAATGAATGCAGAGCCAGGAAACAAGGATTATGGAGCATTATCTTTACTAGTTCAATATTATTGTAATACTAGTATAGTAAGAAGAGTTCCACCTAATTGTTTTATTCCTAGACCTAAGGTTGATTCAATTGTTATTAGACTTGATAAGTTAGATTCACCAAAGGTTAAGGTGGATAATGAAAAGTTATTCTTTGATATAATAAGAAATTCATTTAATATGAGAAGAAAAACTTTATGGAATGGTGTTAAGAGTATAGGACCTGCTAAGGAAAAGCTAGAAGAGGCATTTGAAAAGGCAGGAGTTGATCCAAAGAGAAGAGGGGAAACTTTATCTATACAAGAATTTGCTACGTTATCAAACTGTATTAACGAAATTTTATAATTTATTTATATGAATTCCTACTATTAAAATTAATAACATATTTCAATATATAGAACATATAATATATGGAATTAATATAAAGTGGGGGTTCTAGAGAATGGCAAGCAATAATAGATTGTATAGAAACTTCGTAATATTACAGGAGGATGAACGTGGGTACTCAAATTCCAGTGACAAAACATTATCTGGATATTCTAAGATAGAAGCAAAAGGAGATAAATGTAAAATATCTTTTTATGCTCAAAATCTTAAAAAAGATAATGATAATTATTATATGATGATTATTTGTTGCAAGAAAGATATGAAGCAAATAGTTAACTTAGGCCCAATAGAAGTAACTGATACAGGTAAGGCTGAAGCAACGAAAGAATACAATGTATCAAATATTGGTGGATTAGATATACAATTTGATAAAATATCTGGTACGGCTATAGCAAAAGTTAAAGATGGAATACCTGTATTTGTAATGTGTGGTTTTTTAAATGGACAGCAACCATCTGAAAACTGGAAGAATTATACCATAATCAAAGCTAAGGAAGTTAGGGCAAGAGCAACAGAAAAGGTTGCAGAAAAAGAACATAAAAAAGATCCAAGAAAGCCAGAAATTAAGGTAGAAAAATCTAAAGATAAAGCTATAGAAAATACTGTTGTAGAAGCTACAATTGTTGAAGAGCCAATTATAGAAAATGCTGAAAGAGTTGAAGAAGATTCTAAAGAAGTAATTGAAGTAGAAGTAGAATCAGAGCAAGAAGTTGAAAGCGTTAAAGAGGCTAAAGAAAGATACTTCCAAAGAGAAAATTTGCGAGGTAAATTTGAAGATTATGAAGATGAAATAGAGTCTAGTAAAGAGTTTGATCCTGTTACTAGTAAGATAAGAGGTAGCATAGGAGAATATTTTGAATCAATTGTAGAAGGATTCGATAGGGATTACGATAGTATAGATGAGTTAAAATATACCAAGTGGTATAAAATACCTGTACATGATTTGCATGAAATGTGTAACATGTCAAATTATAATAAATATACATTAGCTTATTATCCAATGTTAAATTACTATCCATATATAAAGAAGTATGGATATTTCATGCTTGGATATAAGTGTGATTCGCAAGGAAATCTAAAACATATAATTTATGCAATTCCAGGAAAGAAAGATAAGGATGAACAACCTTATGATGGAAGAACTGGCTTTGTTACATGGGTTAACTTAAATGGCAAAGATAAGGATGGTTGTTGGTTAATGTTTTACGATTTTAAAAATTCTACAGTTGTTGTTCCAATGAAATAGTAGAATTTTAGATGAAAAACATATGTTGAGCTAAAGGAAAATATAAGATAATAGAGAAAGTAAATTGCTAATATTGGAATAAAGTATTATAATTATCTTTATTAGGAGAAGCATAAGCTTCTCCTATTATTTTAGTATAAAAGTAAAAGGAGAAACGAATGTTAAGAGTATTAAAAAGACATATTTTACTGGGGTTTTTAATAATAGGTATATTGAATTTCTCTGGATGTACAGCAATAGAAAGTATAGAGAAAAAGTTGGGTTTAAAAAATGATTATTTTGATTATTTAAATTCAAATGATGTAGAGCAAATAAGTATACAGAGTACTAGAGATACAGGATTTAAATTTATAGTAACTGATGAAAGTGCAATTAAGGAAATATCTAACTTATTATCAAAGGCAAAAATAAGTGAAAATAAGTCCACTTTAGATCCGGATTATAAGTTTGAATTTGATTTAGGAGATGAGGTAAAAGAGTTTTATTATGTTGTAGGAACTGATGAAGGAAATTTTTATAATGACGAAAATACATTTTCAGTTTCAAAGAGATTAGATGAGGGAATTATAAAAAATCTTTCATTTATAAGAAAACCTAGAGACTTTGATTATATATATTATCAATCTATTTTAGATGTATTACAAACTGCTAGTAAAGATAGTGATATTAATGATTATAAAGTGGGTATTAACATAAAGGGAGATGTGGATTGCTTGAAATATGTATTTTCTACTGATTTAAATACATTTATGGGAAAAGCAAAACAAATTGTACCAAATGTAGAGTTAGTAAATAATAACGAGAGTGATTTTGATGTTGTATTTACTGTTAAAAACAGAGGATATGATAGTACTAATTTTAAGACATTAATTACCGTATCTAATAAGAAAGAAAATACAGAAAGCAAATATTATGTTGTAGCAGTTAATGAGTTTAAAGAATGGAATATAGAAGTATTAGAAAGTAAGCCTGATAACTGGTAAAAATAAAAAAGTTTTTTCAACTTACATAACATATTAGACTTTTGGAAACAATAGTACTGAAATTTGTTAAAGGGGTTGAAATTATGAATGCATCTGTAGATAAGGATACTTGTATTGGATGTGGATTATGTCCATCAATATGTCCATCAGTTTTTGAAATGGATGATGATGGTAAAGCAGTAGCTAGAACTAATCCTGTACCAGATGGAAATGAAGATGATGCAAGAGATGCTGAATCAAGTTGTCCAGTAAATGCAATAAGCCTAGATTAAAAATATACCATATAGCTTCAAGCTATATGGTATATTTTTTTTTGGAACAAATTTTCATAAATTAAGAATTGTAAGTTTGGTTATCTAAATCAAAGATTTAAGACTTCATTTATGTTAATGATATATTTGATTTTAGTGTTTTAATTAGTAGTTCAATAGGTAGAAATGCTAATAATGCTAAGCAAATTAAAAGTTCACCACCTACAGCAAATCCATTTACAGCTAGAGAATAAATTATAGGGGACATTCCTGCCGGTGCATAAGAACCAAAAAATATTACTCCAGAAATAAAGTGACAGGCAAATCGTAGGAACATTCCTAATGTAGCACCTAAATATTTATTTTTAAAGCATCCTGCAATTCCAACTGCCATAAAAGGTAAAGGATAATCAAATAGGACCTGAATTGGACTAAGTATATATGGATCAACAATTAATTTAAATACTCCAAATAGAAAACCAGTAAATAATCCTATTGATGGACCATAAACAAAGGAAATTAACATTATAGGAATCATACTTCCTAAGGAAATGCTTCCACCACCATTTGGAAGTCGGTAAATTTTCAACATATCCAAAATAAAAGCAAGAGCAATAGCTAGTCCTATTCTAGCTATTAATTTTGAATTAAACTTTAATGATTTAAATTTTATAAGAGCAATTAGTAAAATTGCACAACCTATTAAAGTGATGAGTGTAAGTGGATTATTAAAAAGTGTTTTGAAATTTTCTCCTAGTGTTGCTAGAAAATTTGACATAAAAAAATACCTCCTTATTTTGCGTAAGAGGGTACCGTAGCATGAGAATATAAAAAACTCTATTATGGCTTTCCTACGCTGGAATTGTCCAGATCAGGTTAAAAGGGTTGATGAAAATTCATCTCTCAGCCTTAGGGCACCCCTAGCAACTTAAATACAATTTAATTTTAGGTAGAAATTTACAAAAAGTCAACAGTTTTATTTATCATCTGGCAAGGTTTATAGTTTGTATTACAAGAGTTACTATATACATTAGATAAACTTATGTTACTTCCTATTGGCATAAGTGTTTCAAAAGAGGTTAAAGGCATTGTTATAATAGAATCATCTTCTAGTAAAATGAAAGCATCATTGCCAGTATAATCTAATATCATTCCTTTCATATTTAACACCGTCCTAAATAAGTTTATATTAGTTTACACATAAATAATAATAAAAATACATCCAAGAAAAATTCTTGGATGTATTTTTATAAATAAAGATCTTTATAAACAATTTGAAAGACTTTTAATGATTCTTCTATTTTATGTTTAAGTAATTTTTTTCTATTAGCAAATTCTATTTCACCTAGTGGGGTTAGAGAATAAAATTTTTGAAATTTCTTCTTAGGATCATCCCATTTACCAATAACTAATCCTTCTTTTTCTAGCTTTTTTAATAATGGGTATATTCCACCAGTACTAGGGGTCCATAGTCCATTAGTTCTTTCAGAAACCTTAGTAGAAATTTCATTACCGTTTGTTGGACCAGACTTTAATATATGAAGAACATATATAGGTAGCAATCCTTTTGTGAATACTTGCCCAACAGCCTCTTTTTCTTTTTGAACCTTTTTTAGTTCTGCAAGTTTAGCTTTATATTCATCATATAATCTCTTTTCTTCAGCCTTTAAATCTTCAAGATTATTAAAATCAAAATCACTCATAGACTATTTAACCATCTTTACAGAAAATCCTATTAATCCTGGACCACCATGAATACCAAGAGCAGGGCTTATTTCTGCAATTTTTATAGAGACTACATTTGTTAAATCTTTAAGTGAATTCATATATTTAATAGCTTCATCCTCACAACCTGCATGTAAAACGGCAACTTCGCATTTACCTTTAGCTAAATATTCTTTTAGTAACTCAGTCATTTTTGATAAAGATTGTTTTCTTCCTCTTACTTTTGCAACATTATAATAAACACCATCTTCATCTGTAGTTATTATAGGTTTAAGATTTAGTAATTCACCAACAGTTCCAGCAAGTCTACCAATTCTTCCACCTTTTTTTAAATATTCTAATGTATTAATAGTAAAGTAACCAATAACTCTTTTTCTTATCTCAGGTATTTCTTTAACTATCTCTTCAAAAGATTTACCTTCTTTTATAAGTTTAGCAACTTCTAAAACTATTTCTCCTTGAGGATAAGCTAGTATTTTTGAGTCGTAAACAAAAGAAGTAAGTTTTGGATGATCTTCTAAAGCTAATCTTATTGCATTAAAGCTTCCAGAAAGACCACTAGAAATTGAAATACAAATTACATGAGTATATCCTTCTTCTTCTAATTTATTTAAAGTTTCTTCAGTCTCTTGAGCACTTGGTAAAGAAGTTTTAGGAACTTCCTTTTCTAAGTTATCATATACTTCTTGAGGTGAAATATCTAATCTATCTCTATAATCACCGTTAGAATAAATTATTCTAAGTGGTAATAAATTTATGTTATTTTCTTTTAATGTATTTAAATCAAGATCACATGCGCTATCTGTTATTAAAGCAATTTTTTGCATAAAAAATCCTCCGAAAATCTAATTCTATAAATTTAGTATATCATATTAGACAATATTATCAATAGTGATAAAGAAAAATCATTATCACTATTGATAATGATTTTTTTATTTAAAAATTTGTTAAGAATTAAAGGAGTATAAAAGTTAAAGTAGAACTATATACTATATATTGTGTGTTAAGAATAAAATATACAATATATAGTGCAATTTTATAGGAGGCGATTATTTTGCTATATGTAGTGAAACGGGATGGAAGAGAGGTTAAATTTGATAGTAATAAAATTATTAATGCAATAAAAAGTGCAAGTGATGAAGTTGGAGAGCAATTAGGAGAAGAGCAAATATCAGAATGTATACAAAGGATTATTGAATATATTGAAGTTGCACAAAAAGAAAAGGTATCAGTAGAAGAAGTACAAAATTTAGTTGAAAAAGCTTTAATTGATAGTAACCATAAAAATATTCAAAGGGCATATTCTTCTTATAGGAGAGAAAGGACTAGAATTAGAGAGCTTAAGTCAGATTTAATGAAGGCAATTGAAAAAATAGGAATAGAAACTGATAGAGACAATGCCAATGTTGGAAATAATTTTAGTTCTAAGTTGTTAAGGATAGCGTCAGAGTCTAACAAGTGGCATAATCTTTATAATATGCCTAAATATTTAGCAAAGGCACATGAAGTAGGTGAAGTTTATTATCATGACCTTGATTCTTATAATTTAACTATCAATTGCCTCCATATACCTACAGGAGAAATATTAAAAAGAGGTTTTAATACTGGATACGGAACAATAAAACCACCTAAGCGTATAGAAACGGCAGCAGAATTATCTTGTATTTTATTGCAATCTACTCAAAATGATATGTTTGGCGGGCAATCTCATCCAGACTTTGATAATGATATGGCTGAATTTGTTGATCCAACAAGAAAAGAAATAAGAGAAGAATTAATTTCTTATGGAATTAAAGGTGAAAAACTAGAAAAATTAGTAGAAGAAAAATTAAAATCACGAATACATCAAGCTATGCAAGGAATTGTCTATAACTTAAATACTATGCACTCCCGTGCAGGATCACAAGTTCCTTTCTCTTCTATAAACTTAGGTATACCACATTCTAGAGATGCAGCTTTAGTATGCGAGATATTTTTAAAAGAATATGAAAAAGGATTAGGAAAAGGTGAACAACCAATATTTCCAAATATAATTTTTAGAGTGAAGAAGGGAGTAAATAGAGAAATAGAAGATCCTTATTATTATTTATATAAACTAGCTTGTGAAGTAGCATCAAAAAGAATGAATCCTACATTTATGAATATAGATGCAGATTTTAATAAGGAATATTACGATCAAGGATATATGCCAGCAACAATGGGATGCCGCACATATTTAATGAAAAATGTTAATGGAGAACCAGGATGTAAAGGAAGGGGGAATATAGCACCAATAACTATTAATCTCCCTCGGATAGGAATAGAAGCAAATAAGGATATAAATAAATTTTTTGAGATATTAGAAGATAGATTGGTATTAGCAAAAGAAGCATTACTTCATAGGTATGATGTTCTTAAAAACTTAAGGGTTAAAGATTTACCATTTGTAGCTGGACAGGGTCTTATGAAAGGTTCAGAAGGATTAGAATCTGAAGATTCAATTGAACCAATACTTAAACAAGGAACATGGGGAATTGGATTTATTGGTTTGGCAGAAACATTATATTCTTTATTGGGATGTCATCATGGAGAATCACAAGAAGCTAGAGAATTAGGATTAAGAATAGTTGGATTTATAAGAGAATATACAGATAGACTAGTAGAAGAAACTAAACTTAACTGGAGTTGTTATGCAACACCGGCAGAGGGGCTATCTGGAAAATTTATAAAACAGGATAAAAAGATATTTGGAATAATAAAGGGAGTAACAGATAAGGAGTATTATACAAATAGTTTTCATATTCCTGTAAATTACAATATATCAATAAAAGACAAGATTGATATAGAAGCACCATACCATAAGCTTTGTAATGCAGGGCATATTTCATATATAGAAGTAGATGATTCACCTTCTCCAGAAAATATAATGGATATAATAAATTATGCATACAAACACACTAATATAAGCTATATAGGTGTAAATTTTCATATTAGGTATTGTAAAGATTGTGGTGAAACATTATTAAGTAATGAAAGTAAATGTCCTAAGTGTAATAGTAGAGATATACAGGGAATTTCAAGAGTAACTGGATATTTAAGTCTTGATGAAAGATTTGGACCAGGAAAGTATGAAGAGAGAATTGATAGAAAATCTCATACTGGAAGTTACAAAAATAATTATGAAATATTATAAAAATTTTCAAAACCTTCATATAAGTTATAGTGATATAGCATATATGAAGGTTTATTATATAAAATGAAGGAATAGTAAAAATAGTTGCAGAATTTAAAAGTATAATCAGTAGAAGAGCGATTATATTCTTTTAAAATGAATTGAAAAATATAAAACTTGCAATTATTAGAAAAAAATACTAGCTTTTTATTGAGAAATTTTTACAAATATGGTATCATGATAAAAAAGGTATATATAAAATGAAGAGGTATAAACTTACCTCTATTTTTTATAAATCAAATTATAAAAATATTTTAAAAAGATATACCAAAATAAAGGGGGCAAAAAAATGGCTATTACAAATGTCCATGGAGACAAAAAAATCTATATAGTCGATACCACTCTTAGAGATGGGGAGCAAACTGCAGGAGTTGTTTTTGCAAATGAGGAAAAAGTAATTATTGCAGATATGTTAAGTGATCTTGGGGTTGACCAACTAGAAGTAGGAATTCCTACTATGGGTGGAGATGAAAAAGAAGCAATTAAGCGAATTGTAAAAAGAAATAATGGTAAAAAGAGTATAATGGCTTGGAATAGAGCTGTTATTAGTGATATTGAAGAATCTATAGATTGCGGAGTTGATGCAGTAGCAATTTCAGTATCAGTATCTGATATTCATATTAAACATAAACTTAGGACATCAAGAGAATGGGTATTGGAAAATATGATTAAATCAGTTGAGTTTGCAAAGAAAAATGGTTTATATGTATCAGTAAATGGTGAAGATGCTTCAAGAGCTGATAATGAATTCTTAGTGGAATTTATTAATGAGGCTAAGAAAGCAGGAGCTAATAGATTTAGGTATTGTGATACAGTTGGAATAATGGAGCCATTTTCTATAAGAAAAAATATTGAAGAATTATATAAAAAGACAGGCTTTGATATAGAAATGCATACTCATAATGATTTTGGAATGGCTACAGCAAATGCTATTGCAGGAATATTAGGTGGAGCAAGTCATGTTGGTTTAACTGTAAATGGGCTTGGAGAAAGAGCAGGAAATGCAGCATTGGAAGAAGTATTAATGGCTCTTATGTATGTTTATGGTTATAAGGCTGATGTAGATACAAAGATGTTTAGAGAAGTTTCAGAGTATGTTGCACAAGCATCTGGTAGGGAACTTCCTATTTGGAAAGCTATTGTTGGAGATAATATGTTTGCTCATGAATCAGGAATACATGCAGATGGAGCAATAAAGAATCCAAAAACATATGAGGCATTTGATCCAGATGTTGTTGGATTACAAAGACAAATTGTTATAGGAAAACATTCAGGTAAAGCGGGGATAATAAATAAGTTTAAGGAATACAATATTGAATTAAATGATGAAGAGGCAAAAGGAATACTAGAAATGGTAAGAGCTGCTTCTGTTAGATTAAAGAGAACATTATTTGATAAGGAATTAGTTAAGCTTTATAAAGAGTACAAGCGATTAAATAAAGAAAAGGATAAGGAGAATTAAAGATGATAAAGTTATTTTCAAATGGTGTTTACCTTATTAATAATAAGGACATAGTAGAAGATTGTAATGAAATTAATTTAATATTAAAAAATAAACTTGGCAACGATTATCCAAGCAAAGAGAATGCTAAAAAAAATACTATTGCTTATAATATTTTAAAAGAACATAATACATCAGAAGATATGGACAAACTAAAAATAAAATTTGATAAATTAGCATCTCATGATATTACTTTTGTGGGAATAATTCAAACAGCAAGGGCATCTGGGTTAGAAAAGTTCCCAGTACCATATGCTTTAACAAACTGTCATAATAGTTTATGTGCAGTTGGAGGAACAATAAATGAAGATGATCATATGTTTGGACTTTCATGTGCAAAAAAGTATGGTGGAATATATGTACCACCACATCAAGCAGTAATTCATCAATTTGCTAGGGAAATGTTAGCTGGTTGTGGAAAAATGATATTAGGTTCTGATAGTCATACTCGTTATGGTGCTTTAGGAACTATGGCAATTGGAGAAGGTGGTCCTGAGATAGTTAAACAGTTATTATGCAAAACTTATGATATTAATAGACCAGAGGTAGTAGGTGTGTATTTAATAGGTTCACCTCAAAAAGGAGTTGGGCCACAAGACGTTGCTTTAGCTATAATTGGAGCAGTTTTTGCAAATGGATATGTTAATAATAAAGTAATGGAATTTGTAGGTGACGGAGTTGATAACTTAAGTGCTGATTTTAGAATTGGCATTGATGTTATGACTACTGAAACAACATGTTTATCATCTATATGGAAAACTGATAATAAGATAAAAGAGTTTTATGATATTCATGGAAGAGTAGATGAATATAAGGAATTAAATCCAGGAAGTGTAGCATACTATGATGGAATGATTTATGTTGATTTAGCTAAAATTAAGCCAATGATAGCTATGCCATTCCATCCAAGTAATGTTTATAGTATAGAAGAATTAAATGCAAATCTAAATGATATATTAGCAGATGTTGAAAAGAAAGCTGGAGTTAGTTTAGATAATAAAGTTAGATTTACATTAAGAGATAAGATTCATAATGGTAAGCTTTATGTTGAGCAAGGTGTAATTGCAGGTTGTGCAGGTGGAGGATTTGAAAATATATGTGATGCAGCAGATATTTTAAGAGGTACTTCAATAGGTAGTGACGAGTTTTCATTAAGTGTTTATCCAGCTTCTCAGCCAGTATTTATGGAACTTGTTAAGAATGGTAGAATTGCAGATATTATGGCTACAGGTGCTACTGTGCGTACAGCATTCTGTGGACCTTGCTTTGGAGCAGGAGATGTTCCAGCAAATAATGGATTAAGTATACGTCATTCAACAAGAAACTTCCCTAATAGAGAAGGATCAAAGATAACTAACGGACAAATTGCATCAGTTGCATTAATGGATGCTAGGTCTATTGCGGCAACAGCTGCTAATAAGGGATATTTAATAGCTGCTACTGATATAGATGTTAATTTTACAAAACCAAAATATTATTTTGATAAATCTATATATGAGAATCGTGTTTATGATGGTGTAGGAAAAGCAGATCCATCAGTAGAAATTAAATTTGGTCCTAATATAGTAGATTGGCCTAAAATGTCAGCTTTAACTGATAATTTATTATTAAAGGTAGTTTCTGTGATTCATGATCCAGTTACTACAACTGATGAACTTATTCCATCAGGTGAAACTTCATCATATCGTTCTAATCCATTAGGTTTAGCTGAATTTACTTTATCACGTAAAGATCCAGCATATGTTGGAAGAGCTAAGGAGATTCAAAAAGCTGAAAAAGCAAGAATAGCAAATGAATCACCAATTGATGCTGTTAATGAATTAGGTCCTATATTTACTTCAATTAAAGAAGTATTTACTAATGTTAATAATAAGAATACAGGAATAGGAAGTACTATTTATGCTGTTAAACCAGGTGATGGATCAGCACGTGAACAAGCTGCATCATGTCAAAAAGTATTAGGTGGATGGGCTAATATAGCTAAAGAGTATGCTACAAAAAGATATCGTTCTAATTTAATAAATTGGGGTATGCTTCCATTTGTTTTTAAGGAAGAGATATGTTTTGATAATGGAGACTATTTGTTTGTACCTAATATAATAGAGGCAATTAAGGAAAGGAAGACTTCTATAAAGGCATATGTAGTTAATAAATCAATGAAAGAATTTGAATTAGAATTAGGCGAACTTACAGATGATGAAAGAGAAATTATATTAAAAGGATGCTTAATTAATTATTATAAAGCATAAAATTATGATGCTTTTGGAGGTTTATTAAAAATGAATAAAACTGTGAGGTTAGCAGGAATAGCTTATGAAAGTTTAGTAAATGGACCTGGAATGAGAAGAGTATTTTTTGCACAAGGATGTAAACATAAATGTGAAGGTTGCTTTAATCCAGAAACACATAGTTTTGATGATGGAGAAATTATGGATATGGATAAGTTAATAAAAGATGTTTTAGATAATCCTATGTTAAAGGGAGTAACTTTCAGTGGAGGTGATCCAATAGAACAAGCTCACAGTTTTGCTTATATGGCAAAAGCATTTAAAAATTCTAATTTAAATATATGGTGCTATACAGGATATACATTTGAAGAACTTCTAGAAGCTATGAAGGTAGATACATCACTAAGAGATTTTTTAAATAATATAGATGTATTAGTTGATGGAAAATTTGAAATAAATAATAAAAAAGAAGGATTAAAGTATAAGGGTTCAAGTAATCAAAGAATAATTGATGTGAAAAAGAGCTTAGATACAGGAGATATAGTTATTATAGGATAAGTATTTTTTAGGGATATTAATTTATTTTTTATAGATTAATATCCTTTTTTCATATAAAGAATAAAAAAAGCGCTTGCGCGCTTTTTTAATAATGGGGGGATGGGAACCTGTGTATTACAGGTTTTATATTTACATTATAATTATGTACCTAATCGTAAGTTTTTATTCAAATAAATATAAAAATTAAAAATAATTTTAAATAAAAAAAGCCAACAAGTATAAACTTGCTAGCTTTTTGTTTAAATTTTAGAAATCAGATTGACCAGTAGTTCTTGGGAATGGTATAACGTCTCTGATATTTGACATACCAGTAATGTACATTATTAATCTTTCAAATCCAAGTCCAAATCCAGCGTGCTTAGTTTCTCCGTATTTTCTAAGTTCTAAATACCACCAGTAATCTTCTTCATTAAGACCTAATTCAGCCATTCTAGCTTTTAAAACATCAAGTCTTTCTTCTCTTTGGCTACCACCGATAATTTCACCAATTCCAGGAACTAAACAGTCAGTAGCTGCAACAGTTTTTCCATCATCATTAAGTCTCATGTAGAATGCTTTAATGTCTTTTGGATAATCTGTAACGAATACTGGTTTCTTGAATATTTCTTCAGTTAAATATCTTTCATGTTCAGTTTGAAGATCAACTCCCCATTCAACTGGATATTCGAATGTCTTACCACAGTTCTTTAACATTTCAATTGCTTCAGTGTAAGTAACTTTTCCAAAATCAGAAGTTACGATATGATTTAATTTATCTAATAGACCTTTTTCAACGAATTGGTTGAAGAATGCCATTTCTTCTGGACACTCATCCATAACATATTTAATTACGTATTTTAACATTGCTTCTGCTAATTCCATATCGTCTTGTAAATCAGCAAATGCTATTTCAGGTTCAACCATCCAGAATTCAGCAGCATGTCTAGCTGTGTTTGAGTTTTCAGCTCTGAAAGTTGGACCAAAAGTATAAACATTTCTAAATGCTAAAGCAAATGTTTCTGCATTTAATTGTCCAGAAACTGTAAGGTTAGTCTCTTTACCAAAGAAATCTTCTTTGTAATCAACATTTCCATCTTCAGTTCTTGGAACGTTATCGAAGTCTAAAGTAGTAACTTTAAACATTTCACCTGCACCTTCACAGTCACTTCCAGTTAAGATTGGTGTATTTGTATATACAAAGCCTTGGTCTTGGAAGAACTTGTGAATAGCATAAGCAGCAACAGAACGAACTCTAAATACTGCTGAGAAAGCGTTACTTCTTGGTCTTAAGTGAGCAATTGTTCTTAAGTATTCGAATGTATGTCTTTTCTTTTGTAGTGGATAATCAGAATCAGACATTCCTTCGATAATAACTTCTTTTGCTTGAATTTCAAATGGTTGTTTAGCTTCTGGTGTTGCAACTAAAGTACCAACAACTTTTATTGATGAGCTAATTGGTAATTTAGCAATATCCTTAAAGTTTTCTAATTTGTTATCAAAAACAACTTGGATATTCTTAAAGAAAGAACCATCATTTACTTCAATAAATCCAAATGCATTAGAAGCTCTTAAAGTTCTTATCCATCCAGAAATTGTGATTTCTTTAGATAAGTATTCATCAGTGTTTCTATAAAGTGATTTTACTAAAACTACGTTTTTCATAATAACCTCCTGTTAAAAAATATTTTTATTATTTCAAATTTAAATAAAAAGCAATAAAAAATCCCTTCATCCCATATAAATGGGACGAAAGGAATTACTTACGTGGTACCACCCAAATTGCCTAAAAAGGCCACTTAGTAAATTAATAACGACATTTAGCCGTCTAAGCCTAATTAAGTGAGACTCCAAATTTAAAGTTGGTTAGTCGAACTTACATCTTGACCATAGGAAAAGATGAATCCTTTTTCACTTGTTCAGTTAGAAACTCAGAGATGTTCTTCACAGTTGATTTCGTATAAGGCTTACACCATCCCTTACTCGCTAAAACTACCTTCAAAAGTTACTCTTCTCATCATAGTCAGTAAAATTTTGTGATTTTATTAATACGATTTTACAACACTTTGCTAACATTTGCAACTCAATTTCATAATATATATTTAAAGAATGTTTTTTGGAGGAAATAATGACTAAAAAAGATTTTTTGCAACAAAAATATTGTGAAATTAATCAATTGAAAAATTTGCTGCAAACATATCCAAAGGAGTATTGTGAAACAATAATTAAGGTAATGGAAAAGGTTTTTGATGAAATAGCAGAATACTTAGATGCGGAAAAGAATAAGATTAAGACTACAGTAAAAAAAGTACAGCATCAAAGAGTATTCACAGTAAGTGAATTAGCTAAATACAATGGAAAAAATGGTACAAAATCATATATTTCAGTTGGAGGAATAGTGTATGATGTGACTGGTGTGTCAAAATGGAGTGGTGGGAATCATTATGGAGTAACAGCTGGAAAAGTACTTGATAAAGAATTTGCACAATGTCATGGTAATAAGTTATCTATAATGGAATATGCTCCAGCCGTAGGAGTTTTAGATACAAATAATAAACGAGGCGAGCATAATAGTGATGATAAAGATTCGAATATTGATTCTAATAGTAGGGAAGAATTAAGATATTATAGGTTAGAAGATATATGTAAGTTCGATGGAAAAGACGGGACTCTAGCTTATGTAGTTATTAATGGAACTGTATATGATGTTACATCTATGAGACATTGGATTAATGGAAATCATTATGGATTAAGTGCAGGAAGAGATTTAACAGAATATTTTGAAACATGTCATAAAGATGAAAAAGATATATTGAAAAAACTACGAATTGTTGGAACAATAATCGAATAATATTGCGCACAACATGGAAGCGAAAAAATGAAATATTTATTTTCCGGTAATGGTGAAATTTTCACCTAGAATTTATATCTTTGTTCCATTGAACTTTCTAAAGTTGTAAAAGCCGCTAACGTTTCAATACAACTTCTTTACGCAAGTTCAATTCCACAAAGATTAAATTCTACGGCTCAATTTCAATGTTCCCTCCAAATTAATATTTCATTTTTTTCTTTCTCCATGTATCTGCTTATTTTCCCCACCTTATAGTTAACGACTCCTGCTACAAATTTGTATGACAAGTCGTTAACTTTCGTAGGGGTTCAATTTCAAAATTGCAGATATAGGCTTTAAAGCTAGTGATAGAGAAAGATTAATGATATAACCGTAAGGAAGTATTATATAATAAGCTTTAGAATTTAATTATTATTGGAATAAAATTAGCGTTAAGAAGCTGAGGCGACGGTTAGGAGCTTCGAAGCTTTAGCTAATTTTATGGAGATAATAATATAAATTCTTAGCGAAATTATATGACTTACTGGAGGTAATATCATTAATTTTCGGCATCACGGCACTTAAGCTTTAACGAACAATTTAGTTATAAGTTTATTCTTTTCCGGTTTCGTAAGATGATGTAATGGCTGGTGGGAAGTTTAACATGGTACAATCTTTAACTATTCTTTTAAATTCGTATTCTAAATATTTAAATGTAACTTTAACTTCACCATTATCTTCAATTTCAATTATTGCATATGTAGGATTAGGTTTTCCTATTTTAGGTTTTCCAACACTACCAACGTTAATTAATAATTTGTTTCCATATTTTTTTGCACAAGGTATATGCGTATGGGCGCATACTAAGACATCATCTTCTAATTGATTCATAACTTCTATTGTATTATCTGCATCTTCAAATAAATAATCATTGATTGCATTAGGACTTCCATGAGTAAATAGAAAATTTACTCCGTTAAATGTATATTTAAGTGAGGTTGGTAATGAATCTAAAAAGTATTTATTTGCAACTCTAACTTCGTTACTTGCCCAAGGTAGTGCAAATGAATTTATTGCTGTATTTCTAATATAAGTATAGTCACCATCTACTACTGATGCATCATAATTACCTTTTATACAAGGAATTTCTCGTCTTTTAATTAATGCCACAACCTCATTTGGATGAGGTCCATATCCAACTAAATCACCTAAGCAAATTATTTTATCAACTTTTTGTTCATCTATATCTTCAAGAGCTTTCATTAGTGCGTAAATATTTCCATGAATATCTGATATAATTGCTAATTTCATTTTACTATCCTCCAATTTACTTAAAATTAGACTATTTATATGATTATTACCAAAAAATAGAGATAAATTTTATAAAATAATTATATCACTATAAATAAAAAAAACGATAAAAGTAACAAATTAAATTATGGATAATATGAAAAATTTAAGTTATTATAAAGACTATAAGACAAAAGTAATATATGGAGGTGTTACTTATGAAAGATTCTAGAGTTAGAGAAGTATTAATAAAAATGGAGGAAAATAAGATTCCACAATTAATAGTTACTTCTGCAGAGTCTATATTTTATTTAACAGGAAAGATGATTCATCCCGGTGAAAGATTAATAGCTTTATATTTGGATTCTAAGGGGAATCATAAATTTATAGTAAATAAGTTATTCCCTATACATGAGGATTTAGGCGTAGAAATAGTTTGGTATGATGACATAGAAAATCCAATAGATAGGTTAGCTAACATAGTAAAAAAAGATGAAGTGTTAGGGGTAGATAAAAATTTACCAGCACATTTTTTAATAGATCTTATGGGAAGAAATGTTGTAAAAGCATTTGTTAATTCATCACCTATAATAGATACTTTAAGAATGATAAAAGATGAAGAAGAAATTCAAATAATGAGAGAATCTTCTAAAATAAATGATGCTGTTATGTTAAAACTTTGGAAGAACTTAAAAGCTGGTTTTTCAGAGAAATATTATGCAAATCTTCTATCTGAGATTTACGAAGAAGAAGGTGCTTCAGGTTTTTCATTCTCACCAATAATAGCAACAAGTCCTAATGGTGCTGATCCACATCATGGAACAGGTAGGGATAAAATAAAAGTTGGGGATAGTGTAGTTTTAGATATTGGAGGAAAATATAAAAATTACTGTTCAGATATGACTAGAACTGTATTTGTAGGTAAAGAGCCAAGTAAAGAGCATGCTGAAGTTTATAATATAGTAAAGAGTGCAAATGAAAAGGCAATTTCTATAATTAAAGAAGGCGTTAAGTTCTCTGATATTGATAAAGCTGCTAGAAATTTAATTACTGATGCTGGATATGGAGAATATTTCACTCATAGAACCGGTCACAGTATAGGAATTGAAGTTCATGACTTCGGAAATGTTAGTTCTGTAAATGATGATGAAGTTAAAGCAGGTATGATATTCTCTGTTGAGCCAGGAATCTATTTAAAAGACAATATAGGAGTTAGAATTGAAGACTTAGTTCTTGTAACTAAAGATGGATGTGAAGTATTAAATACTGTTACTAAAGAAATTACAGTACTATAGTTTTGTAATAATGAAAATATTAATTAAAGCTACACACTAATAAGTGAGTAGCTTTAATTAATTTTATATTACTTCAATTACTCTATTCATTAACTTTATAAAGTCATTCTTAACTTTAGCAGAAGTTTCAATAACTTCTTCATGATTTAAAGGTTGATCTAGTATTCCAGCAGCCATATTTGTTAAGCAAGAAATACCAACCGTTTTAATACCACAGTGGTTTGCAACAATTACTTCTGGAACAGTTGACATACCAACAGCATCTCCACCCATAAACTTTGCAAATCTTACTTCAGCAGGAGTTTCATAAGTAGGTCCTGAGAACATTACATATACCCCTTGTTGTAATTTTATTCCTAGCTCTTTACCAACTTCTAAAACTTTATTTCTAAGTTCTAAGTTATAAGCTTCAGACATATCTGGGAATCTAGGTCCAAACTCATCAATGTTATGTCCAAATAGAGGGTTTGACCCAGAGAAATTAATGTGGTCAGTAATAACCATTAAATCACCTGCATTGAAATCTTTATTAACAGCACCAGCAGCATTTGTAACTATAAGCTTTGAAACACCTAATAATTTCATTACTCTTACAGGGAAAGTTACTTTATCTAAGGAATATCCTTCATAGTAATGGAATCTTCCTTGCATAGCAACTACTTGTTTATCTCCAAGTTTACCAATAACTAATCTACCAGCATGCCCTTCTACAGTTGATGTAGGAAAGTTAGGAATATCAGAATAATTATAATACTCCGCATCTTCGATAGTATCTGCTAATGAACCTAACCCAGAACCAAGTATTAATCCTATTTCTGGCTTATATTTACTTTGCTTTAAAATAAAATCAGCTGAAGTTTTAATTTGAGTTAATAAATCCATAAAAAATCACCTCGTTATTTTTCTTTTGCTTTATTTAAAAGTATGTTGCCAACTTTAACAACATCTCCAGCACCTACTGTAAGGATTAGGTCTTTAGGTTGAACCTTTGATGCTAAATAATCAGCAACTTCTTCATGACTATGAAGATTTATGCAATTTAATCCAGTTTTTCTTATAGCATCTCCAAGCTCATTAGAAGAAACTAAACCTGTATCTTTTTCTCTTGCAGCATAAATATCCATTAGGATTAGTTCATCAGCAGAAGAGAAACAAGTTGTAAATTCATCAAAAAGTGTTTTTGTTCTAGTATAAGTATGTGGTTGGAATACACAATATGTTTTATTGTGTTCAATAAGTTTTGCTGTAGATAATGTTGCTTTTATCTCAACAGGATGGTGAGCATAATCATCTATTATAGTAGCACCATTGAACTCACCTTTATATTCAAATCTCTTATGAGCACCCTTACACTCAGATAATCCACTAATTATAGATTCTTTAGGAATATTTAATATTAAAGAAGTGCATATAGTTGCAAGAGCATTAAGTATATTATGTTTTCCAGTGGTACTTAATGTTACGTCAAATAAATTTTCACCATCTTTACAAACTGTAAATGTAGCACATCCTTTATTATTAAATGAAATATTAGTTGCAGTTACATCACCTTTAGTAAAACCATAGCTTATAGTATTACATTTTGCGTAATTAATAACCTCTAATACTCTAGGATCTTCTGCGCATCCAACCAAATATCCATCAGATGGAATTAAATCAGAGAACTTTTTAAAGGTATCTTCAATGTGATTTATATCTCTATAATAATCTAAGTGATCTGCGTCTATATTTAAAATTATTCCTATATAAGGATAGAATTTTAAAAATGATGCTTTATATTCACAAGCTTCTGTTACGAAATATTCACTTTCACCAATTTTGTAGTTGCCATGAATGGCATCAACATCGCCACCAACTAGGATTGTAGGATCTAAGTTTGCATTTAATGTTATATGAGATAACATAGAAGTTGTTGTTGTTTTTCCATGGGTTCCAGCAACAGCAACATTATATTTATGACCTTTCATTATATAGCCTAAAAATTCAGCTCTATCCATTAATTCTATATTCTTATTTTTTGCCTCAATTATTTCAGGGTTAGTAGAAGGTATAGCAGCAGTATACACTACTAAATCAACATTTTTAAGGTTTTCACCTTTATGCCCTATGTAAATTTCAGCACCAGACTCTCTAAGTTTATTTAAAACTTCTGATTCTTTAGCGTCAGATCCAGATACTTTATATCCTTTTGTTAATAAAACAGCAGCAAGTCCACTCATACTTACCCCGCCAATTCCAATAAAATGTACTTTTCTATTTTTACTTGAATTAAGATCAAAAGACAATATATCAACCCCTTTATTGTATGATTATATATGAGATCTTGTTTCTAATATTTAATTAGCATGCTATACGTAACTTAAATATTATTAAATTAAAAATTAGATTCTCATTTAAATATATATTTATAATTATATACAAATTTGCTAGGTTGAACACAAAAAATAAAAAATATATAAAATATTTTACAAAAAAAAAGAGCAAAACTATATATATGAAGAAAAGTGTTTATAAAACGTTTAAAAGATGGAAGAAAAAAGATAAATTTTTATAATTAAACATAGAAAATAACTTATATGAAGAATTACTGATAAATAACTTAAAAAAGTATTGATAATGTAGTAAATATAGAATAAAATATGAATATTCGGGTGAAGAAAATTGAAAAAATTCGTGTTTTTGAGAAAATAAGGAAGGTGAATAAAGTGGAAAAATTAAGTAGAAATAATAGAGTTGTAGCCATTACAAAGATATTAATAGAAACTCCTAATAAAGTTATAGGTCTAAATAGATTTTCGGAACTTTTAAATGCCGCTAAGTCAACTATTAGTGAAGATATAGTAATTGTTAGAGAAGTATTAGAAAAATTAGAGATGGGATCTATAGAAACTATTTCAGGAGCAGCAGGAGGAATTAAGTTCATTCCTTCAATGGGTAAACAAGCTAAAGAAGATTTTGCAAATGAATTATGTGAGGCACTATTAGAAGAAGGAAGAATTGTACCAGGAAATTTTGTTTATTTAACAGATATAATGTACAATCCACAAATAGTTAGTAAAGCAGGAGTTATTTTGGCTTCTCATTTTCAAAATATGAATATAGACTATATAGTTACAGTGGAAACAAAAGGAATCCCTTTAGCTTATGAAGTTGCTAAAAGTCTTGGTATAGAACTAGTAATAATAAGAAAAGATAATAAAATTACAGAAGGGCCAACAGTTACAATTAATTATGTCTCAGGTACAAGTGGAAGAATACAACAAATGGCATTAGCTAAAAAGTGTATGAAATCATCAAGTAAGTGCGTATTTATAGATGACTTCTTAAGAGGTGGTGGAACAGCCGAGGGAATTAGAGATCTTTTAAAAGAGTTTGATAGTGAATTGGTTGGAACAGGAGTACTTGTTGATAATGTTGGAATAGAAAACAAGAGAACTAGTGACTATATTTCAATTATTGATTTAGAATACAATAAAGAAGAAGAAAGACTTAACGTTAGACCATCATCTTTTATAAAATAGTCATAAATTCAGTTGCTGTAAATATATAATGGAAAAATTTAAAAAAATTTAAGTAAAAAAAAGGATTTTTAAACTTTTTATAGAAATATATTATTATAAAGCAACTGGAGGTGTAGTGAAATGACAATCACAGACGTTAGAATTAGAAAAATAGCAGCAGAAGGAAAAATGAAAGCTATAGTTTCTATAACATTTGATAATGAATTCGTTGTTCATGATATTAAAGTTATCGAAGGACAAAACGGTTTATTTATTGCAATGCCAAGTAGAAAAACACCGGATGGAGAATTTAAAGATATTGCCCACCCAATAAACACTGATACTAGGGAAAAAATTCAATCATCTATATTAAAAGCTTACGAGGCTGCAGTAGAAGAAGAAAACGTTGTTATAAGTGAATAGTAATTTTAAATGAGAGGAATATATACATGTATATATTCCTCTCATTTTATAATTTTATTGAAGTGTTGAAATACTTTAGTTAATGCAATATAATATATAAGAAATATACACGAACGTTTTAGGATAAAATTTATATTTTATCCTAAAATTTTATAGAGAGGTGAGGTTATGTATAAATGTGCTCTGATATTAGCGGCAGGTCAAGGAAAGAGAATTAAATCAGATTTACCTAAGGTTTTACATAAAGTTTGTGGTAAAGAAATGGTTAATCATGTAATTGATACATTAAGAAAAGGGAATGTAGAGGATATAAATGTTATTGTAGGTAAGGGTGCAGAATTAGTTAAGGAAAATACTAAATCAAGAAATGTTAGTTATTCATTACAAGAAGCGCAATTAGGTACAGGTCATGCTGTTAAGTGTGCTATGGATTTCCTAAAAGACAAAAAGGGTACAGTTGCAGTTTTTAATGGAGATGCTCCTTTAATAGAAGAAGGAACTATAGAAGAATTATTTAAAGTTCATAAAGAAAGTGGAAATAGTGCAACTATACTTACTTCTATTTTAGATGACGCTTCAGGATATGGAAGAATCATAAGAAGTGGAGATGAAGTATTAAAGATAGTTGAGCATAAAGATTGTAATGAGGAAGAACTGAAGGTTAAAGAAATAAATTCAGGAATGTACTGCTTTGAAATTGAAAGTTTAGTTGAATGTCTAGGAAATCTTTCTAATAATAATTCTCAAGGTGAATATTATTTAACAGATGTAATTGGAATGCTAAAAGAAAAAGATGAGAAAGTTGGAGCACTTGTAATAAACTATGAAGAAACATTAGGGGTAAATTCGAGAGTTCAGCTTGCAGAAGTTGAAGCTATTTTAAGAAAGAGAATAAATAATAAACATTTAGAAAATGGTGTCACTATAATTGATCCAAATTCAACATATATTGGTATTGATGTAGAGATAGGTCAAGATACTATAATATATCCAGGAAATGTTCTTGAAGGAAACACAGTAATAGGTAAGGGTTGTATTCTATATCCAAATTCAAGAATAAACAATAGTATTATAGGTGAAGGTGTAGATATACAATCATCTGTAATATTAGAAAGTGAAATTGGTAATAATACGACAGTTGGTCCTTTCGCTTATATTCGTCCAGAATCTATTATTGGAAATAATGTAAGAATTGGTGATTTTGTAGAAATAAAAAAATCTACAATAGGAAATAATACTAAAGTATCTCATTTAACATATGTAGGAGATGCCGAGGTGGGAGAAGGATGTAACTTTGGATGTGGAACTGTTACTGTTAATTATGATGGTAAAAATAAGAATAAGACTATCATAGGAAATAACAGTTTTATAGGATGTAATACAAACTTAATTTCACCTATTACAGTTGAAGATAATACTTACATTGCAGCTGGTTCAACTATTACTAACAATGTAAAGAGTGGAGAGTTAGCTGTTGCAAGAGCTAAGCAAAGAAATATTGAAGGCTGGGTAGATAAAAAAGGTCTTATTAATAAAAAATAATATATATTAAACTATAAGATAAATATGGCAAACGTTATTGTAAATTAAGGAGGGTCTCATAATTATGATATCTCATGGGAAAAAAATAAAAATATTTACAGGAAATTCACATCCTGAACTAGCTAAAGAAATTGCTGATTTACTAGGAATACCACTAGGAAATGCGAAAGTTTCAACTTTTAGTGATGGTGAAATATCAGTAGATATTAATGAAACAGTAAGAGGTGTAGATGTATTTATAGTACAATCAACTAGTTCACCAGTTAATAATAACTTAATGGAGTTATTAATAATGATAGATGCCTTTAAGAGAGCATCAGCTGGTAGAATAACTGCAGTTATTCCGTATTATGGATATGCTAGACAAGATAGAAAGGCAAAATCAAGAGATCCGATTACTGCAAAATTAGTTGCAGACATATTAACAGCAGCAGGAGCAGATAGAGTATTAACAATGGATTTACATGCTTCTCAAATTCAAGGATACTTTAATATACCAGTGGATCATTTATTAGGTTCACCAATATTAGCTAAGAGTTTTGTTGACAAGGGATTTAGTGATCAAGATGATGTAGTTGTTGTATCACCTGATTTAGGTAGTGTTACTAGAGCAAGAAAATTTGCTGATAAATTAAATGCTCCAATTGCAATTATTGATAAGAGAAGACCAAAGGCAAATGTATCTGAGATAATGAATATTATCGGAGATGTTAATGGAAAGAGATGTATATTAATTGATGATATGATTGATACTGCTGGAACTATTGCAAATGCTGCAAATGCATTAAAAGAATTAGGAGCAAAGAATGTTTATGCTTGTTGTACTCACGGAGTATTATCAGGTCCAGCATTTGAAAGAATAAATAATTCTGCTATTGAAGAATTAGTAATGCTGAATACTATTCCACTTCCAGAAAAAGAAGGATTAGATAAATTTAAATCTATTTCTGTTGCACCACTATTTGCAGAAGCAATTAAGAGAATATATGACGATGAGCCAATAAGTAAATTATTTGAAAATTAATAATTTGTGACTGCTACATGGGTAGCAGTCTATTTTTATGTTTTTAAATATTGTGTTACAAATGTAAATTTTATAAAAACTTTATTATTGTTTATTTAAATATAGTATAAAATAGTAAATAAGGAAGGTGAATAAAAGATGGAAGATAAACTGGGAAAAGTTTTAATTGTAGATGATGATGCTCATATTAACGAACTTATAGATATGTATTTAAAAAGTGGTGGATATAGCACAAAAAAATGTTTTAATGGAAATGATGCGTGCAATATAGTATCAACAGAAGATATTGGTTTAGTAATATTAGATGTGATGTTACCAGGAAGAGATGGAATAGAGGTTCTAAAGCATATACGAAAAAGTAGTGATATTCCAGTAATAATGCTAACAGCTAAAGGGGAGGTTTTCGACAAGGTACTTGCATTAGAATTGGGTGCTGATGATTATATGGTTAAACCCTTTGATCCTAAGGAATTATTAGCAAGAGTTAAAGCTGTAACAAGAAGATATGCAGTTGATAATCAATCAAAGGATATAATAAGATATTCAGACTTAACAATTGATATCGGAGCATATGAGGTAACATATAAAGATGGTATTGTGAAATTAGCACCTAAAGAATTAGAATTACTTCATTTTATGGCTAGTAATCCTAATAAGGTTTTTACTAGAGAACAACTTATGTATGAAGTATGGGGCTATGATTATCCAGGAGATTCAAGAACGGTTGATGTTCATATAAAAAGGTTAAGAGAAAAAGTTAAAGGCGGAGAAAAGTGGGAACTTCAAACAGTATGGGGAGTTGGTTATAAGTTTGAGGTGAGATAGGTGAAGAAGAATAGTATAGTAAGAAAGTTAATAATTACTTTTTCTTCAATAACAGGCGGATTATTAATACTTGTTGGATTAGTATTAACTATAGGATTTTATAGAATTAACCATGATGAGCTTATACACACTTTAAATAAGCAATTAGATGTTGTTTCAGAAGCAGTAGGTAGTTATTTAAAATACCAAGAGGGTACTTATGATGAAGTTAATAGATTATTAAAGATAGCCTGTTTAACTAATGATATGGATGGAATAGTAGTAGATAGATTAGGGTATGTCTATATGGTATCAAATAGTGAATATAGTGAATTTAAATATACTAACATAGACATAAGTAGCACAAAAATGCCTACTAATGGAGAAATTATTTATAAAAAAATTTCAATAGATAATACAAATAGTTCGAAAGTATCGGCGTTTATTAAGCCTATTTACTCAAATAATCAATTAGATGGCTATATAATAATGATTGAAAATGACCCTGTGAATGAAAAGCGGACAGTAATTATAATATGGATATCTATTGTATTAGCAGTAATAGTAGCAGGAGGAATTGTAAAGTATTTTGCTCAATTATTAGTAGTAGAGCCTATAGAGAAGATTAACAATTCTGCAAAAAGATTAGCAAAGGGTGATGTACAAGAAAGAGTAAAAGTTGTTGGAAAAAATGAGATTGGAGAACTAGCACAATCTTTCAATAGAATGGCACAATCTATTGAGGAGTCTGATAATATTAGAAAAGAGTTTATTTCAAATGTTTCTCATGAGTTACGCTCTCCTATAACTTCAATAAAGGGTTTTATTGGAGGAATATTAGATGGAGTTATTCCTAGAGATAAAGAAAATTATTATTTAAAAATAGCTTATGATGAAATAGATAGATTAGCTAGACTTGTTAATGATTTATTAGATATCTCTGCTATGGAATCAGGAAAGTTTAATTTACATATTTCTGAGTTTGACATTAATCAAACGGTAAGTCTGTGTATATTAAACTTAGAAAATAAGATACAGGCAAAGGGATTAAATGTTAAAGCAATATTTCATGAGAAACGATGTTTTGCAATAGGCGATAGAGATAGAATACTTCAAGTTATTACAAACTTATTTGAAAATGCGATTAAATATAGTGAGGATAACGGACAAATAGAGATAAATATATCAACAAAAGGTGAAAAAATATTTGTAAGTATATTTAATTCAGGGGATATTCTTTCAGAACATGATTTAAATCATATTTGGGATAGGTTTTATAAAAGTGATAAATCAAGAACTAATAAAATTAGTACAGGATTGGGTTTACCTATAGTAAGATTAATACTATCTCAACATAATCAAGACATATGGGTGGAAAATGTAGAAGATAAGGGTGTAAGATTTATATTTACATTACAACGAAATAACTAAAAGAATATACTATAATTTAATATTTAAAGTTAGATTTTACTATGTGATGTAGAAATATTGAGGTTAGTTTAGGGATGCAATATTTCAATAGTCGGAGGTGGATATGAATAATAAAGAATATATAAAGAGAAGAATATCAAATACTCCACAAGATAGGATATCTAATATAATTTTTGAAAAGAAAAATAGTACGAAATCAAGAGTTAAATTGGGGGTTAAGATAATTTTATACGTAGCCATAGCTGGATTTTTAAGCTCAATTATATCTAATATAAGCATTAAAAATAAGTATGGTGGAACCATGCAGCAGATTAAAGAAATTAAAGAAAGCACAGACATGGTTATATTAGATTATACAAAAGTTATAAAAGAAGTATCACAATCATTAGTTAGTATTAGCGATTCAGAAGAAAAGCTTACTGAAGATGAGTATTTTGAAGGAAACGCAACGGGAGTTATAATAGAATCAAGTGGAATAATATTAACGAATTATTCTGCAATTAAAGATAAAAGTAATATATATGTAAAGTTATCATCAGTAGCAGCCATGCCAATAAAAGCACAAATATTAGTTGAAAATGAAGCTAGAAACTTAGCAATAATAAAAATAGAATTTGATGGAGAATTACAAGCGATAGAAATAGCGCATCCAGATAGTATAAAGGAAGGACAAGGAATAGTTGTATTAGGAAATGCTATAGGAGATGAGTATATAGGAAGCGTGATTCCAGGCATTATCACATCAAAGAATGAAAAGCTAAATATAGGCGAAGGAAAAAGTCAAACACTTTTACAAATAAATGCACTTATAAATGAAAAAAATACAGGAGGTGCTATTTGTAATTCTAAAGGAGAATTAGTAGGAATTGCTGATTTATATATTACTAATGAACGAAATGAAGATGGGCTTTATTATGGAGTACAGATGGAAGAACTTCAAGATATGATTAATTCAACAAATGCATTTAAGAGGCTTTTAGGAATAATTGAAGGCGGAGTAGTAGCAGATGAAGCAAGAGATTTTACTGGATTTTATATACAAGAACTAGATAAGAACGGAAGTGCGTATTTAGCTGGGATTAAGCCTACAGATATTATTATAGAAGTAGATGGATATGAGGTTTTTAATGTTGATGAATTAATACAATTGTTACAAGATAAGAAAAAAGATGATATACTACATTGTAAGGTTTTAAGTGATGGAGAAATGAAGCGTGTAGATATCAAAATACTAACATAAATCAATTTAGACTGATTCTAATTAAGAGTTGGTCTAAATTTTTGTTTTAAAATGAGTAGTGTGTTTCATAAGTGAGAGTCCAAATTTTCAATTTGGTTAGTCGAACTTACACCTAGGAATGAAAATGACTAGTGTGTTTCATAAATGAAAGTAAAAATTTTCAATTTTGTTAGTGAAGCTCATACCGAGGAATGAAAATCAATAATGTGTTTAACAATATAATAATAAAAAACTTTTATTATTGAAAAAAATGGTATAATATAAAATAGTCACTTTAAAAGTAACGGAGGAATAAAGAATGTTTTTAATAGTTGGATTAGGAAATCCGGGGAAAGAATATGACGGGACAAGACACAATATAGGATTTGCAGCAGTAGATTATATTGCTGATAAGTATAATATAGAATTAAATAGGATAAAATTTAAAGGTGTGTTTGGTGAAGGATTTATAGACGGAAAGAAGGTAATTCTATTAAAGCCAACTACGTATATGAACTTAAGTGGAGAAAGTATTAGAGAAGTAATTAACTTTTATAAAATATCCAATGAAGAAGTAATAGTAATTTATGATGATATTAGCTTGGAAGTAGGAAGATTAAGAATAAGAGAAAAAGGTAGCCATGGTGGACATAATGGAATAAAAAGTATCATAGCTAACTTAGGGACTGATGTATTTCCAAGAGTTAAAATAGGTGTAGGGGCACCGAAGGGGAATTTAGTTTCACATGTATTAGGAAAATTTAATGAAGATGAAATTGAAATTTTAAGAGAAACAATAAAGGCGTCTAGTGATGCGGTAAGTATAATGGTAAAGTCAGATACTAAAGAAGCAATGAATAAGTTAAATGGATTTAATGCATGTAAACAAAGTTAAAGAGAAGTTATGGAAGGTGATAAAATGAGATTACAAGGGCTATTACAACCCTTACAGGAAAATGATAAGTTTATTACGGCTATAAATAGTATAAAAAATAAAAGGTTTCCAATAAATATATCTGGATTATCAGATTCAGGAAAAAGTTATATAATAGATGGAATATTTAATGAAATAGATAATTCCTTAGTTATAGTAACACATAATGAAATTGAAGCTAAAAACTTATATGAGGATTTAAATCTTTATTCTACTAATGTATACTTTTTACCTATAAGAGAAGTTGTATTTTATAATGTTGATGCGATTTCAGGAGATCTTAGATGGGCAAGATTAAAAGTAATAAAAGAAATACTTAATAATAAAAACAAAAAAATAATAGTTACATCAATTGATGCAATGACCGCATTATATACACCTCGAGAAAAATACTTAAATTATAGTATTATTATAAAAAAAGGTGATGAAGTAGATTTAAAAGAAATTTCAAAAAAGTTAATTGAGTGCGGATATGAAAGAGTTGAGGTAGTAGAAGGTAAAGGCGAATTTTCATTCAGAGGAGGGATACTAGATGTTTTCCCTCCTATAGCTGTTTATCCATATAGAATTGAACTTTTTGGAGATGAGATAGATTCTATTAGAACTTTTAATATAGAATCTCAAAGAAGTATTGAAAAGGTTGAAGTTGTGGAAATTTTCCCGGCAAAAGAAGTAATAGTCGATGAAGAGGCGAAAAAAAGTGCTAATGATAAAATAATTAGTGAGCTTGATTCAATAATTGAAAAATCAAATAAGAAAAATAATGAACAAGTTGATAAAATAAGGGGAATAGTTAATAAAAATCTAGAAATGTTGAATGAAACTTCAACATTTGAAACTATTGATAGCTATTTACCTTTCTTTTATAAAGAAATGGAATCATTTTTTGATTATTTAGAAGGATATACATTTGTAATTGATGATTTAAAGAGATGTCAGGGAAAAATTGAAAGTATATATTATGAGTTTAATGAAAACTATTTAGCTTTTCTTCAAAGAGGTGATATATTACCTTCTCAAAATAAATTATTAATAGATAAAGAAGAATTATTGATTAGATTAGAAAAATCGGATGTTATAACATTGAATACATTTGATACAAGAGCAGATATCCTATTTCCGTTAACTAGCATAGAGTTAAATCAAATTACATCAAATAATTATAATGGACAATTAGATTTACTTATTGAAGATATAAAATCAAGAAAAGCAAAAGGATTTAGAACTTTAATATTAGCTGGTACTAGAACTAGAGGGGAAAGATTAGTAAAAACACTTAGAGATAGAGATGTTGAAAGTGTCTATAAGGATGAAATAGATAATATTGAATTAGGTCAAGCGGTAGTTACCTTTGGAAATTTAATAAAAGGATTTGAATATCCAGACTTAAAGGTATGTGTAATATCTGATAAAGAAGTATTTGGAGAAGCTAAAAAATCCTTACCTAAAAAGAGTAATAAGAAAAAAGGTGTAGGAAAGATAACGAGTTTTGCAGAATTAAAACCAGGAGATTATGTAGTACATGCAAATCATGGGATAGGTGTATTTAAAGGAATTAAACAAATTGATATAGCAGGTAATACAAGAGATTATTTAGATATTGTATATGACAAGGGAGATAAGCTTTATGTTCCAGTTGATCAATTAGATTTAGTTCAAAAATATATAGGAAGTGAAGGAAAAACACCTAAGATTAACAAATTAGGTGGGAATGAGTGGCAAAAGGCTAAGGCTAAGGTTAGAAAATCAATTAATGAGATTGCTGAAGATTTAGTAAAGTTATATGCAGCCAGAGCAGCATTAAAAGGATATAAATATTCTAAGGATACAGAATGGCAAAGACAATTTGAAGATGAGTTCCCATATGAAGAGACTCCTGACCAATTATCATCATTAGAAGAAATAAAGCATGATATGGAATCAGATAAACCAATGGATAGATTACTTTGTGGAGATGTTGGATATGGTAAAACAGAAGTCGCTATAAGAGCTGCTTTTAAAGCTGTTATGGATGGAAAGCAGGTTGCGTTCCTTGTTCCAACAACTATATTAGCTGAACAACATTATAAAAATTTAAAAAAGAGATTTTCAGATTTTCCAGTTAAGATAGATATGATTAGTAGATTTAGAACTGCAAAGCAACAAAAAACTACTTTGCAGGCTTTAAAAGAAGGAAATGTAGATATTTTAATAGGAACTCATAGATTAGTATCAAAGGATATTGCATTTAAGGATTTAGGATTGCTTATAGTAGATGAGGAACAAAGATTTGGAGTTGCTCAAAAGGAAAAAATAAAATCTTTAAAGAAAAATGTAGATGTACTTACATTAAGCGCAACACCAATTCCAAGAACACTTCATATGTCACTTACAGGTGTGAGGGACATATCAGTTATAGAAACCCCACCTGAGGAAAGATATCCTATTCAAACATATGTTGTAGAACAAAATGATCAGCTTGTTAGAGATGCAATTTTAAGAGAAGTTGGAAGAGATGGTCAAGTTTATTTTGTTTATAATAGAGTAGAAAGTATACAAAGTATAGCAAATTATATAAGAGAGTTAGTTCCTGAATGCAAAGTTGGAGTTATTCATGGACAGATGACAGAGAAAGAATTAGAAGCTGAAATGATTAATTTTATGAAAAAGGAATATGACGTTTTAGTATGTACAACTATTATAGAAACAGGTATTGATATACCTAATGTAAATACAATGATAGTAAATAATGCAGATAAAATGGGACTATCTCAATTATACCAATTAAGAGGAAGAGTTGGACGTTCTAATAAAATAGCTTATGCTTACTTTATGTATACTAAAGATAAGGTATTAACTGAAGTTGCTGAAAAGAGATTAAAAGCTTTAAAAGATTTTACAGAGCTTGGTTCTGGATTTAAAATAGCCATGAGAGATTTAGAAATAAGAGGAGCGGGAAATATGATGGGCTCATCTCAACATGGACATATGGCTGCTATAGGATATGATTTATACTGTAGAATGTTAGAAGATACTGTTAAGTTAATCAAAGGTGAAATAGAGCAAGAGCCTATTGAAACTACTGTTGATATAAAAATGGATGCATATATTCCATCTTCATATATTGAAGATGAAATACAAAAAATAGAGGTTTATAAGAAGATAGCAGCAATTGAAAATATGGATGATTATACTGAGATAAAAGAAGAATTAGAGGATAGATACTCTAGTATTCCAGAAGCCGTTTATAATTTAATGGATATAGCATATATTAAGAGTTTAGCTAAGATACTTTTAATTGAAGAGATAAAAGAAAATCAAAAAGAAATAAGATTTAAATTCCAGAAAGGATTTAAAAATGTTAATAAAGTATATAGGGTCCTTTTAAGTAAATATAAAGATAATGTAGTTTTATATTTTGGAGAAACGCCATTTTTTGCTGTAAGAATTAACACTATAAAGAGAGAGGAAATGTTGAATTTTTATAAAGAGCTTCTTAAGGAATTAATTGAAAATTCACGTAAAAAATAGACAGTAAAATTTGAATAAAAAGGGTATTACTGATATACTAATTTATGTAACAAATTATTATTTAAGTAAAGTGAGGGAAATAAATTGAGAAAAATAAAAAATATAGTAATAGCTGCAGCTATTACTACAATGGCTTTTTCAATAACAGGATGTAAAATGATAGAAAAAACTCCAGAGGCTATACAAAAAACAGTTTTGGCAAAAGTTGGAGGAGATAAAATTACTATGGCTGATGTTAATAGTGAATTACAAGCTGATATAGACTATTTAACAGAAACATATGGTGAAGATTATGAAAATAATATTGATGATAGCTTAAAAGAACAATTAAAAAAAGCTAGAAAGCAAGTATTAGAACAATTAGTTAATGATGAAGTATTAATAACTAAGGGTACAGAGCTTGGATATATCCCATCAGATGAAGAATTATCAACTGCTATAGAAGAAGAAAAAGCTAAGTTTACAGAAGCATATGGTGGAGAAGAGGGATTAAAAGAAGCCCTAGAATATTATGGTATGTCAGATGAAAAGTTTGATTCATTTATAGAAAATTTAGTTAAAACTGACAAAGTTAAAGAAGCGATGATAAAAGATGTAACTGTAAGTGATGAAGAAATTGAGCAATATTATAATGATAATATTGATAAATATACAGTTAAAGCTGGAGCAAATGCTAAGCATATCTTATTTGAAACTGAGGAAGAAGCACAAGATGCTAAAAATAAAATCGACTCAGGAGAAACTACTTTTGAAGATTTATATTCACAATATGAAGCTAATAAATCATCAGGAACAAAACCTTTATCAGAAGATTTAGGATATGTTGAAAATGAGCAAGAAGGCTATGATACAGATTTCTTAGCTGGATTCAAAACTTTAAAAGAAGGTGAAGTTTCAGCACCAGTTAAAAGTTCATTTGGTTACCATATAATTAAAGTTGAAGGTGTTCAAACAGAAGATAAGGTAACTCCACTTGATGATGTTAAAGATAGTATAAAATCTACTTTATTAAGTGAAAAACAAGAGGAAGTATATAATTCAACATTAGAAGAATGGAAAAAAGACTTAAATGTTAAGTTATATGAAGATAGATTATAATTTTTAATAAAAGGTTAAGCAAAATTTAAAGTTTTGCTTAACCTTTTATTTATATTTAAAAATTTTTTTGCTTTATTGCCATAGACTTCAAAGAATTCCTCAATAAATAGTAAAGGATAAATATTGGGTATATGTGTATAAAATTTCTAATAGTTCAAATAATAATACTGCAGTTAATTATATAAACTAATTAAGGAGGTAACTCATAATAATGAAAGCAACAGGAATAGTTAGACGTATTGATGATTTAGGAAGAGTAGTTATACCAAAAGAAATAAGAAGAACTTTAAGAATTAGGGAAGGGGATCCATTAGAAATATTTACAGATAGAGAAGGTGGGGTAATATTAAAAAAATATTCTCCTATTGGAGAATTAACAGATTTCTCTAAGGAGTATGCTGAAAGCTTACAACAATCAATTGGTCATATTGTTTTAATTGCGGACAAAGATGCTTTTATATCTGTAAGTGGAGCAACAAAAAAAGATTATTTTGAAAGAAAAATAAGCTCCGAATTAGAAGCAATTATGGATGGTAGAAAAGCTTCTATAATAACAGAAGAAAGCAAAACAATTCCGCTACATAATGATGAGGACCATGGAGAATATACAAGCCAAGTAATAGCTCCAATAATAACAGAGGGAGATGCTATTGGGGCAGTACTTATTGTTTCAAAGGAATCTGGAGAAAAATTTGGTGATTTACAATTAAAATTAGCAGAAACTGCAGCAGCTTTCCTAGGAAAGCAAATGGAACAATAAGTTATTAAATGTATATTACAATATTTGAAAAATAAACATAGAATATATGTAATAATACCTCTAAGCTTTAAATAAAAATTAGTAGTAGTTAGTAATTTAAGTTTGGAGGTATTTTATGAAGAAACAATCTCTTATAAAGGGAAGTTTGGTTCTAGGATTAGCAGGAATGGTGGCAAAAGTATTAGGATTTTTCTTTAGGTGGCCATTAATTATGCTAATAGGTGATGAGGGAATAGGGTATTATCAATTATCCTATCCTTTATATATGTTTTTTGTTGCTATGGCAAGTGGAGTACCTGTTGCAGTTTCGAAAATGATTTCAGAAAAAAATGCAATGGGTGATATTGAAGGTGGTTATGAAGTTGTTAAGGAATCATCTTATTTAATGATGACATTAGGTATTGGAACATCTTTAATATTATTCTTTTTTGCAAAGCCTATAATTAATTTTTTGAAATGGGATATGAAATCATATTATGCATTAATAGGAATATCTTTCGCACCTATGATGGTTTCTTTCGTTAATGTATTTAGAGGCTTTTTTCAAGGATTACAAAATATGACTCCATCAGGAACGTCGCAAATATTAGAACAAATAGGTAGAGTAGTAATTGGAGTTGGACTAGCTTATATACTTTTACCAAAGGGAATAGAGTATTCGGCAGGTGGAGCTGCATTTGGAGCTGCTGGTGGTGCGATGATAGCATGTATATATTTATGGATTAAATATATAAAAGTAAGAAAAGAGATGGGTATTAAAAAGATAAAAACCAATACAGATATATTAAATGAAATATTGAAAATGGCAATTCCTATTTCTTTAGGAGCTACAGTTGGAACTATAATGAATTTAATAGACTCTATTGTAGTTCCTCAAAAGCTAATAGAATCTGGAGTTACCAATGCTACGGCATTATATGGACAACTTACAGGTAAGGCTGCTGTGTTAGTAAATATACCATTAACATTATCCATGGCTATATGTACATCATTAATTCCAATAATTTCAGAGCATTATATACTAAACAGAAAAGAAGAAATGCAAAGCAAAATAAATATAGCAATGAAATTATCAGCTGTAATAGCATTACCATGTACCTTAGGAATGTTTTGTTTAGCAGGTCCAATAATGAAATTGGTGTTTTTTGATAAATATGAAGGGATAGAAATATTAAGATATCTGTCTATATCAATTCCTTTTGTAATAACAACTCAAACAACTACATCTATATTACAAGCAACTAACCATTATATAAGACCAGTTATTAACTTGATAATAGGATGTATTATAAAGGTTGTTTTGACAATGGTTTTAGTTCCTATACCAAGAATAAATATTTTTGGTGCTGTAATAGCAAGTGTTTCTGCATATATTGTAGTTACTATATTAAATCTTATAGCACTTAGAAGAAAAACTAAATGTAAAATAAGTATATATGATTCTTTTGTAAAACCAGGTTATGCTTCTGTTGCAATGATAGTTGTAGTTTTATTTAGCTATAATTTTATTATGGAAAGGTTAGATAGTAATAGTATTTCTTGCTTATTATCAATATTTATGGGTATTATTATATATATGATAGCTATTTTAATCTTTAAAGTATTTGAAGTTGATGAAATAAAGAATAGATTAGCAAGAAAATGATGTAAGGAGAGTACTATATGATAAAAATAGTTGGATTAGGACCAGGATCGCCAGATGCATTAACTATAGGAGCTGTTGAGGCTTTACAAGAAAGTAAAAACTTATATTTTAGAACGGAGAAGCATCCTACAGTTGATTATTTAAAGAATAGATTAGAAACTTTTAAAACTTGTGATAATTATTATGAAGAAGGAAGTAGTTTTGATGAAGTGTATTCTAATATCGCTAGAAGTATGATAGAAGAATATAAAATATCTGGAGAATTAGTATATGCAGTTCCAGGGCATCCTTTAGTTGCAGAAAGATCAGTTTTAAATTTAATTAATTTATGTAATGAAAACAATATTGAATATAAAATATTACCGGCAGTTAGCTTTGTAGATGCTATGATGGATAGATTACAAATAGATCCAATAGAAGGGTTAAAAATTATAGATGCCTTCGATATAAAAAATCAAATTTTAGATAAAAGAATTGGAACTATAATAACTCAAGTGTATAATCCGTTAATAGCATCAGAAGTTAAACTTGAATTACTAGAATATTATCATGATGAAACTGAAATCTATTATGTTAGAGCTGCAGGAATAGAAGGAGAAGAATCTATAAGAAAAATTCCAATATATGAACTTGATATGCAAGAAGATATAGATTATTTAACTTCTGTATATATCCCTAAAGATATAAATAACAAAAAAGATTTCTATGATTTAGTTGATACAATAGAAATTTTAAGAGGTGAAAATGGATGTGCTTGGGATAGAGAACAAACTCATGAAAGTATAAAGAATTCACTTTTAGAAGAAGCTTATGAAGTAATTGAGGCTATAGAAGATGATAATATAGATGGATTAATTGAAGAGTTAGGAGATGTTTTATTACAAGTTGTATTCCATTCAATTATAGGAAAAGAAGATGGATACTTTAACATATCAGATGTAATAGAAGCAATTACTTCTAAGATGATTTATAGACATCCGCATGTTTTTGGAGATGCAACTGCTAATAATTCAGAAGAAGTATTGGCAAATTGGGATGAATTAAAAAAGAAAGAGAAAAGTTATGAAACACTTACTGAAGAAATAAACGGAATAGCAAAAACATTACCAGCTTTAACAAAAGCGCATAAAGTGCAAAAGAAAGTTGCCAAAGTAGGGTTTGATTTTGAAAGTGTGGATGAAGCAGTTAAAAAGATTGAAGAAGAAATAAATGAAGTATTAGATGTATATAAAACCAATAATATGGAAAAAATAATAAATGAAGTTGGAGATTTATTATTTGCTTGTGTTAATGTATCTAGATTATTAAATGTAGATGAGGAAGAAGCATTAACCAAATCAACTAAAAAGTTCATAAAAAGATTTGGCTTTATTGAAGATAATGTATTAAAACAAGGAAAAGATTTAAAAAGTGTTACATTAGATGAAATGAATAGTTTATGGGAAACTTCTAAAAAGTACGATTAGTAAAGAAAAAAAGTGAATTTTCTGCAGTAATAGAAGGATTTTTGAAGTTTATGCAGAATATTTTTAAAGAGAATAACAAATTAATGACTATACTACAAGAAAAAGTTGTAATAAATATATTTTTATAGAAAAATACCCATATTACTATAGACTACTTTATAAAGTGGATATATAATAAGGTAATGTAGTTATAGTACATAATTAAAAATAGTTAACTACAATATTTTTAACTGTTTATTTAAGGAGGATGTAAATCGTGAATAAAGCAGAATTAATTACTAGCATGGCTGAAAAAAGCCAATTAACAAAGAAAGATGCAGAAACAGCTTTAAAGGCATTTATTGATTCAGTTCAAGAAGCTTTAGAAAATGGAGAAAAAGTTCAATTAGTTGGATTTGGTACTTTTGAAACTAGAGAAAGAGCAGCTAGAGAAGGAAGAAACCCAAGAACTAAAGAAACTATAAACATTCCAGCTTCAACTGTTCCAGTATTTAAAGCAGGAAAAGAGTTTAAAGAAAGAGTTAATAAGTAATTATAAATTTAAGCCCGAGTTATCTCGGGCTTTTTGATACACAAAAATACTTTGAATGTAAGGGGAAACAGAAATGAGATTAGATAAATACTTAAAAGTTTCAAGAATAATAAAAAGAAGAACAGTTGCAAAAGAAGCTTGTGAAGGTGGAAGAGTATCTATTAATGATAAAGTAGCAAAGCCATCAACTGATGTTAAAGAAGGAGATATAATTGAAATTACATTTGCAAATAGAAAATTAAAGGCAAAAATAGTAAACATAGCAGAACATGTAAGAAAAGAAAATGCTAAGGAAATGTATGAAATCTTAGAAGGTGTAGAAGACCAAGAATAATTTTTTAAAATACTTCATATATTTAATCAAGAAATATATGGAGGAATAGATAATGGAGAAAAAAATAGATAATAAAATTGAGGATAATAGAGGAAGCATTATACTAGAAAATAGAAAGAAGATGACATTAACTGGAGTAGAAGAAGTTATTAGTTTTGATGACGAAAAAATATTGCTTAACACCAAATTAGGAGCACTAACAATAAAAGGATTAAATTTAAAAATGAATAAATTAGATGTGCAGAATGGCGATGTAATGATAAATGGGGAAATATATTATATTGTCTATAGTGGAAAAGAAATAAAGAAAGAAAAGGAAAGCATAATAGGAAGGCTTTTCAAGTAGGAGGTTATTATGCCATTAGATACTAATATACAATTTAGCATTATATTGTATGCATTATTGGCAGGTATATTAACCGGCTTAATGTTTGATTTATATAGAATAATTAGAGGTAGCAAGGTGCCAAAAGCTATAATAGTAATAGAGGATACGTTGTTTTGGGTATTAGCTGCTATGATCATTTTTGCATTTCTCCTTTACACAAATTATGCATTCTTAGGAGTATATGTTTATACATTCATGTTGATATCCTTAGGATTATATATGAAATTTGTTAGCAATAAGTGTATAAGATTTGAATTAGAAGTAGTTAATGGAGTAGGTAAAGTGTTTAGAATTATTTTCAAAAATATTATATATCCATTTAAAATTATATTTTACAATATTACTGGGAAAAATAATTAGTATAAAAAATATCTTGAATTAAATATGTAGAGTGTTTACAATATATTTATAGAATGATATAAAAGAAGGGTACTAGATATTTATGAAAAAAAACATAAACCTTAAGGGAATTATTGTTGTTTTAATTGTAGGAGTTTTTAGTATATGCTTAATAAAGCAATTAACTGTACTAAGAAGGATAAAGAACGATATTGCTATTCAAACTCAAGAATTACAAGAGTTGAAGGAAAAAAATATTAAGTTGCAAGCAGAGCTAGATAGAGCTCAGAGTAATAATGAATATTTAGAAAAGTTAGCAAGAGAAAGATTAGGGCTAATAAAAGAAGGCGAGCAGCAAGTTATTCCAGATAACAATTCAGAATAGTATTGGTTTAAGTTTAAATTTCTATTAATGTGGTTATTATTATTAATAACATAGATTATTTAATTTTAAGGAGGATTCTTTGTAAAATGACCTTAATGGCAGGAAACATATTAGAGGGTACAGTGGTAAATATTACGAACTTCGGAGCTTTCGTAGAGATAGAAGGTAAAACAGGATTAGTTCATATTTCAGAAGTTGCAGATTCTTTTGTTAAGGATATAAGACAACATCTTAATGAACAAGATAAGGTTAAGGTAAAAGTTATATCTATAGATGATAATGGAAAGATCAGCTTATCTATAAAGCAAGCTAATGTTAAGAAAAAATCAGTTAAACCAGCAGAAATTGAATGGAAAACTGAAAAGAAAGCTGCTCCAGCAAATTTTGAAGATATAATGTCTAGATTCTTAAAAGATAGTGAAGAAAGACAACAAGACTTCAAAAAGCATCAAGAATTTAAAGCAAGATCAAGAAAGAGTTTTTAGATTTTAGACATAATATAAGTTTTATATATAAGAGAGAGATGATATATTTGAATTTATCATTCTCTTTTTTTATTTATTTTTTTTGATTTTATTGATTTTAACCATAAAATTAATAGAGAAATTTCAGAAATAAGACCGCTGGAAATGGCTATTTTACTAGGGTTTATAAAAAAATATAAAAAAATATAAAAAAAAGCGAAAAAAATGTTGACAGTATTATGTTCATCATATATAATTAATTTTGTCGTCAGATGACGGCAACGAAAAATACGCTGAAGTGGCGGAACAGGCAGACGCACAGGACTTAAAATCCTGCGGTAGC
>OOCW01000259.1_pt1 | contig 57619 bp, 94 predicted proteins | sample 1671201 | NCBI WGS metagenome assembly OOCW01 (sample SAMN06348132, study PRJEB24527) | human gut metagenome | biome: human gut; feature: ankylosing spondylitis patient; material: feces | host: Homo sapiens | place: China | collected 2015-10
GTGCAAAAAGAAAAGCGGCAGACCCGAAAGCCTGCCGCTTCAATGCGTTTCGTGAAAAATCGCACCCAATTAAAATTATGATATCACACACTCAGCATTTTATCAATGCCTTTCAGCCGGTAGCTTATTGCCGTCCGACTGTAATGCATCTGCGCTGCAATGTCCGGCAGCGGGAGCCGCTCAACGTACCGCAGTAAAGCTATCTTACGGTCTACCCTCCCAAGCGGTGCGCTTTTAATGGCGGCGATCATCTGCTGTCGGTCAAGTCCTTGCAGCGCAGCGGGCAGCACTACGCGAGCCGCCGCCACGAGCAGCACCGAGCCAGAAGGGCTGCGGCAGCTGTCCGGCGTTGCGCACCATTACGGGAACGTTGCCGAGATGGTATGTTTTCGTGAGGTCAAGAAAACGTTCGTGCGCGGCGTACATTTTGTTGGTGTCAACAAAATGCTCGTATGTAGTGCCCATGATATCCTCCTTATTGCTTTTGCAGCGCCGCCCGTGCCCGGTCAAAGAAAAACTGAACGGCCTTGCTCATGGTCTCCTCGGTGATAGCCCAACTGACCAGTTTGCCCCAGCGGCTGTTGTTCAGATAGGTGCGCAGCATCTTGACGCACCACGCCTTGCGCTCTGCGCCGCGCTTGGTGCCCTGAATCTCACGCTCTGCTTGGTCGATGAGGTCAAGCACCAGCGTCTTTACCGCTGCGCCGTAGCCCAGACGGATAAGCCCCAGCACAAGCGACACAGCGCCCACAACGATGAGCACCAGCGCCAGCCACGTAGGCAGCGGGGCGAGAATAGTATTAAGAATGGTTTCCATGTGTTACTCTCCTTTCTCTTTTTCGAGGTCTTCGATGCGGTGGTTTGCCACCTTGATTTGTTCTTCCAGCACAGGGATGCGCTGGGCAAAGTTGTTATGCGCCCGCACTTCGCGGGTCAGCTCTTCGAGCTTGGTTTCGGTGACGGCCTGCTGCTTGTCCAGCTTGGCGTCCATGCTCTGCGCGGTGCGGTTGTTGGAGACGATCGCGCCGATCAGGCTCAGACCGCCGGTGATGATCGCCACGATGATTGATTCGCTCATGCGCCCTCCCGAAGACGGGTCAGACCCTTCTTTGCAATGATTTTGGTATAGTCCTTATAGGGCACAGACAAGTCCACGCCGGAAATCTTGCCCGGTATCGCGTCCACAACACCGGGGATCTTGCCCTTGCTTGTGTACTGCCACAAGCCGAACGGCCAGCCCGGTTCAGGTTTCTTGCTGCGGTAGGCTGCCAGCCACACATCGTACTTTTTCAGCGCAGCACCGCCCATGTACAGGTTATCACGGCCAAAGTACAGCCCGGTGTACAGCATGGTGTAAAAGCCCCAGCGCTCCACCGTGCCCAGCGTGTGGGCTGCAATGTCCGTCAGGGTCTGCTTGTCAAGCGGCGCTTGCACATAGGTGTCCTCAATGTCCACCGCAACAGGCAACTGCACCGTCTTGCCGGTCAGCACCTTGCGCAGCAGGGCAAGCTCTGCGTCCGCTTCTGCCGTGTTGGTCGCCTTGCAGTAGTAGTACACGCCGCAGGGGATGCCCAGCCGCTGGCACTCGCGGTAGTTGCGGGCAAAATAAGGGTCTATGTACGGCTTGCTGGGCAAGTCCTTTGCGCTGTTGCCCAGTGCCCGCAGCATCACGCCAGAGACAAGCCCGCTCGCCTTGACCTTGTCCCAGTCGATGTCGCCTTGCCAGCGGGAAACGTCCATGATAGGAAGCATTATATCAGTCCTTTCTTTTTATGTTGGTGAATAGTCAAATAAAGCATCCTTTACTCCCACAAATACTTTCGAGTGGCTTTTCTAATAATGCCGTCACCGTCTGACCCGATAATAATTTCGTCACCATTAAATGTAATAAATTCTGGTTCAGACCGAATGTCAATTTTATGGCAGCCAACATAATTTCCGTTTAAATCATAAACAATGACAATATTTGGTTCTGAGTATAGTGAGTAAATTAAATTATTATGGCATTCTATTCCCTGCATTACGTAGCCATTTTTAATTGGATCAAATTCTAGCTTTATATTAAAATTATTATCGCATATTGCAAAGCTATAATTGTTCCATACGCCATTTTTAGATAGTTCCAAAGCATATTCATTACTATCTTTAATATATGCTATTCCACCAATTCTTCTTCCGGCAGTCAATACGGTTTTACTCGACACAAGTTCAAGAGTTTCGGGAGACAAAAACCAAATATTTGTTTCCGAAGTACCACCATGAATAACGACAATAAGATTTTTTTTTGAATCGTATGTCATATCTCCAGCGTGCTTATAATTGCCACTCGCACTCAGCACTTCTGTTTTGGATGTCAAATCATACTTATATATCGTGGCAGTTGTGTCGTCAGTTTTAGCATAATATAGATATCCATTAGCAAATACTCCGCCTTGCATTCTTTTCAAATTCGATGTTTCCAGTAGGGTTTCAAGTGAAACACTTACAGAGAATGGGTATGCATCCATTTTTTGATTAATGAACGGAAAACTTTCAAAGCTAATGTATTTTAGGTATTTGTTAGCATCAGCGTACTCCCTATGTTCGTCATCATTAGTGACATCGGTGCTGGAAATCAACAATCTAACATGAGAATTTTTAGGAATAAAGACGTGTTCTTTCTGCCATCCTGTGTCTTTAACAAACTTTCCATTTTCGTCAAAATATGCAACACCTAATCTTCGGCCTTTTTCTACACTTAAATTAAGGTCAATCTCGGTATTCATAATGTTCAACAAGCCCAACCTTGAAGTATGGCTATATGTAAGTTCTCCATTCTTAAAATTATCGCAAGCTACCCATTCGTTTGTTTCAAAATAATCATCAAATGTTATTTTTTCTCTTCTGCTCAGTTTTTTAACTATATCTTTTACGGCAGTTTTTCTTGCAAGAATGTCATAAATTGGATTAAATTTAACATATTCCAAAAGTGTACTCACATTTGCTTTATATTTATATTCATCACCATCAGAACTCGGAAATGCAGATATCGCAATTCTGAAGTACGAGTTTTCTGGAATGACATATTCTAAGGTCTGCCATTTTGAGTCAAAGATAAATTTTCCATTAGAGTCAAAATAGTGTATGCCGACTCTTCTATTTTTGCTTATTGCAATATACAGTTTTGAGTTGGTGTGAATAATGTTTGTAGACACAATTCTATATTGAGCATTGGTAATTTTACCATCTACTAAAGAGCCCAACTCAAACGGCGAATAAACAGATGGATTTTCCCATAAATCTTCCTTTAGCTTACCAACCGCATCTCCGGCAGCTTTCGCATCCGCAGCCTTACCGGAGAGGGAGAGGGTGGGGTCGATCGTGTTTTTAAGGTCTTCCTTTGTGGCTTTTTCCGCAAGGGACGTGTTTGTAGCAGATTCGACCTCTGAAATGCCATCCTCAATGTGGTTCAGCTGCGAAGCGGAAAGCACTTCGCCGTTTGCAAAGTTCTGCTTTTGATAGCTCATTGATAAGTTACCTCCTCTTCATTTTCGTTGGTTTGCGTAAAAGCCGTTTCCGTTTCGGTATCAACAGGCTCATCGTCTGTTGGTACGGGGCTGTATATCAAATTGCTTCCATCCCACAAATAGTCTGTATAAAACCCCTCTGTCATCCCTGACAGGTCATCAAACAAAATCTCATCAGGCGGCAGCGGGTTTGGAATAACGCTTTCGTGGCACCACCCGCCGCCATACAATCGACCATCCGAGTTGACTTTACATTTGAATTTGAAATGTTCCATGATATTTACCTCACATAAAACCGTATAGTTCCAACGGGCGGCAAACCTTATCGTTTTTCTTAACACCATCAGAAATAGGAACTTCCAAATGTATCACGCCAGTTATAACGTTATTTCTATAGTCGGACGTTCTCTCATTTCCATTTCCAAAAGTGATGCCATTATATGATACTGTTACCTCTCGCCAGTGTACCGTATTCCATGGATACGCATAGGAGTACGTCTGCCCATTAACAGGAAGAATGACCGTAAGCCTGCCAGCGCTGCCGCCATTTGCGAACCATGTTCCGTCTTTATGCGTGTCATAGACCAGCAACACAGACGAATAGGACGAAAGATCGATTTTTGTTGTTTGCGCAGTAAATTCGCCTATTGGGTTGCCATAAGAATCTTTTTCATAAGGCCATTCAAAAATCTTACTGTTGCGAATGCCATGAAAAGATATGCCATCATTGTATATAGAAACACTTCCATAGGCATTCGTTATGTCTATGCCATTGTCGTTTATAACAACTTTATTGTTTCCGCGAATGACTTGTACGTTTTGACCGGTGATTTGAACTTTGCCTTCCCAGTCGCTACGAGTGACGACCAACCCATTTTCAGGAGTAAACGTTATCATGCTATAAAGCTCTTCTTTTGTTGCGCGCAGAGTAATAGCATCAGCGTTTTGAGAAATCTTTGTTTCTGCTGCACCGATACGCGTAGAAACGCCAGCCATGTCAGTTTGGTACGTTTCCTTCGTGACGCGGGATTCAATGGAAGCTTGCGTCTTTTCAAAATCAGAAGAATATTGCGTCTTGAACTGCGTCAAGTCGTTCTTGGTCTGGTTCGTCTGCGTGGCGGTCTGATTTATCTTTTCGAGGTTTGCCCTGTCCGTTGCCGCCTGTTGGCTTGTAACACCGTTTGTAGACTGCGCGTAGGAAGAGCTTGTGACCGTTTCGCCAGCGCCGGAAATCGCCGTGTTGCAATTCAAAGCAAGCGTGACGTTGGTAACGATGGTATCGTGCACAACGCCGTCTTTGTCCTTGTAGCGTATCATGTCAAGCGGGAACAAATACGGAGCAGATTTGATGGTAGCGCTGTATGGGCGGTAGGCAAACCCGCCGCGTGCAGATTGCAGTTCCTTCAAAACGCCCTCGTAGGCGTTGGTCAGGAAACCGCAGTCGCTTAGATCAAGCGTGTAATCTGCTGTGCCGGACAGGTATGTGTTGCCCTTGCCATCGTCACAGGTGAAGCCGGTAATGGTGATGTCGTTCTCCAACATATCACTGGAATAGCGCTCACTTGCGGTAATGGTCACGCCGGTCTGCTCGTACCATTTCAGCACAAGCCGTCCGCTGCCATCCATGAACGCACAAGTGCCGGTAAGCTGTGCGCACCATTGCAAGAGCTGCCGGTAAGTCAACTTTTGGTTAGCATCCGGCAGACCGCCGATGCTAAAATAGTGGTTTGGCAGCACCGAAACGTCCGTTGCAAGCGTGACATTGCAGATGGAGCAGATTTTTTGAATAAGCGCGTCAACATGGATAGGGAAGGAAAGAGCGGAAGCGTTCACCTCACGGTCAAACAAGACCATGTAGTCCAATGCGGAGATGCTTATTGTGCTCAGCTTGCGGGGCGGGGTGTCCACAATGAACAAGCCACAGGGAACATACGCAACGTCTTGATCGGAGGACGCAGAGCCAAGAATCATACGCCCAAGAACGCCCTTGCCGAGCGTTGCGCCATCAAGGACACTGGCAAGCTTGATGCCGATTTTGACGTTCAGGACAGCGCCCTCAAAGGAGATATCGTTGAACTTGCCATCGTAGTTCCGCAGCTTTAAGGAAAGTTCGGACGCAACCGCAGAACCGACCTCGATTTTGCTGTTGGTCACGCAGTACCGGTCAATCTTCAAACCGCCCTGAATGATATCCGCTTCCGTGATGGTGAACGTCTTACCGCCAGCAGTAACCTCAATAAGAGCAGTCTGTTGATTGCCCTCGTTGAAGGATTTTATGATATCTTGCGATACATTGACCATCAGTGTGCAGCCCTTTCGATGATGTTAAAGGATATCCCTTCCCAGCGATTCATGCGCGAATTGTACATCGGTACAGCGCGATCGCCAACGTAGAACTCGCTGGTTTTCCAATCGCCAGCCATTGCGTCAAGATAGGTGACGTTGATGTATTCTGGGTTGAACGCTTTCAGGATAGCAGCGGCTTCTTTTATCGTGGTGTACTTCCATTCCAGCTCCAGCTTGACGCACTGTCCAAGACGTTTCTTATCCATCTTGTTGTCCTCTGTGCGTCCGGCATCGGATGCCGAAATGTCCTGTAACCGCCACTGATAAGAAGAGGGGCATTTAAGATACTGCCCATCCACGCTCCGAATCGGATTGTACTGGTCAAGCTCCATAAATGCCCCTCCTTTAAGTACCTACCGGGATAATTGTTTTGCCGTTGCGCTGGTTTGTTCTGTTCACCGCCTGATAGAAGCTGGAAACGTTGACCTCTGCGCTCCCTTCCTTTTCAAGCAGAGCCTGCAACAGCTCGTTCTGTCGGCGCAGAAGCTGGTTCTGGCGCTCCATTGCAGCTTCAACACCTTCGCGGATGCCCTCAACGATTTGGTCATTGTTTGCAACCGCTGTGTGACCGCCCAGAGAGCCGACCATTTCAGCACCGGCTTCTCGGGCAATGAACAGCTGCCCGGCATCGGGGAAACCGCCGCTTGCAAAGCCGAAAATCTTCTTGCCAAGATTCACGAGTGCCCCAATAGGTGACAAATCCCAAAGGGTGTGCTTTATAGATTCAAGAACTTTCGTGCCAGCGGACTTGTCAGAATCCTTCCAAGTCCCTATCATATCTTTCCACCACTGGATGCCACCAGAAAGACCAAGCCCGACACCAGCACCAATACCGAGAGTACCTGTTCCGACAGGAAGCTTTGTAGCTCCAAGTGCACCAACGCCCGGCAAAGAGTTTGCCTTATTTCCAGAAGAACCAGAACCGGAAAATTTGTTTTTTATCCAAGAGATAACGCCATTTGCCTGCGTTTTGATAAAATCGAAACCATCCGAAACGATTTTTCCGATTCCCTTGTCTTTGTCAAACAAATCGCTAAAGAAGGATTTCAGCCCGCCATACGCCTGCTTCAGAGCGGGAACTTGGTCAATGACTTCACCAACTTTGGTTTTCAGAGCATTAAATGTGGTAATGACGTTCTTCACGCTGTCAATGGTGTCAGAAACGTTCTTGATAGCAGAGGACACCTTATTAAATACAAGGTAAACGCCCTCGAATGCTTTCTTGATAGCAAGACCAGCAGCGCTAAAAAAGCCGTTGTACTGGTACTCGTTCTCAATCTCCGCAACGCTCTTTTTCACAAAAGACCGGATATCAGAGACAGCGCTTACAAAACCATCATGCGTGTTTAGGATGGACTTCGATGCAGCGGTAAGGGCGTCAACGGAAGATTTGAAGCCGTTGGAGATATCTTTGCCCGCCTTAGTCACAGCGTTGATGCCATCTGTGAAGTCGCCCAAGTCGGTTTTCATCTTCTTGAACCAGCCGCCAAAGCTATCATTAGTGGTGCGCATCGTGCGTTTTAGCGCGTTTGCGGTTTCCATCATGGACTTGCCGCTTGCGTCAACGGAAAGGCTGATAGAGCCATTGCGCAGACCGTAGTTCTCATCTGCCAGCTGAGAGCCGATGGTCTTTACCGCGTCAGACACGGACTGGATAGCGTTTACCGCAAGGTCTTTGGCAGCGGAGATACCGTTGGCAAGACCTTCTACGATGTAACCACCGTAGCCCTTGAAAACTTTGGAAGGGGAGTGGATTTCAAGTTCAGTCTGTGCTTTTTCTTTGATTCCGTCCGTTACAGCCTTGACGGCATCATCTGTAACGTTCTTTTTGCCAACGATGCCTTTTGCGATGCCATCTATGATGTTTTTGCCAACGCTAACAGGATTGAACTTCGAGATTTTTTCAATCAGGGTTCCGAACCACTTCACGGCTTCTTTGATTCCGTTGATAACATCAGCAATCAGAAGAATGAACTTTTCTGCAAAGTTTCCGTTCGCCGCAATTGCAAGTCGGTCGGATTCATCAACACCCTTTACAATCCATCCAACGAATACGCCGATGTTATGGATTGTTTGAGCGATGCCCATTACAAAATTTTCGATGAAGTTGCCGTTCATCTGCAAATCCAAGCGGTCTGTCTCGGAAACGCCGTTCTTAATCCAGCCAACAAAGATTGCAATATCGTTAATGATGTTCCCAATCGCGGTAACGGCAGCAGCCGCAAAGTTTGCAACGCTTTCGCCAATAGACTTAAAGGAATTGAACCAGTCGGTTTCCATTCCAAAGGCAGTTTTTTGGTTTTCACTTCCAAGCCCGCGAACGGCCACGGAAATAGCTTCAAAGCCAATAACCGCAAGACCCGCAACAGGATGACCGGATACGATAAGTCCGATTCCAGCAAGCGTTGTAACTAAATCCCAAACGTCAAGGTCGAGCTTTTTCACAACTTTTGAAATGGTATCAAACGCGGAAGTGATTCCTTCCTGCCAGCTTTTTGGGAGCAAATTCAGGATAGATTGTCCAAGATTTGAAAGAGATTCTTTCAGGTATTCAATGGATTCTCCAAGCTTTCCATCGGTAAGAGATATATTCCAACCCTGTTTGAATCCTTCCGCTGCAAGGTAGACGAGTGCTCTTACACGCTCAAGACCTTTTCGGAATTTTTCACTATTCTGGTAAAGGCTTACAAACCTTGCCACGATAATGCCAACGGCAACCGCAGCTGCCATTATCGGGTTTTTCCAAAGCTTCAAGACAGCTTCAATCAAAGAACCTTCACCTTTGATTTTTTCAAGAGCAGTAAGAACGGCATTGCTAATTGCCCATGTTGCAAAACCGGCTGCAATTCCAGAGACAAGCGGAAGCAGCTTTTCAAGTTTTGCCTTGATTTCATCAACAGAAGAACCGACATAGTTCTTGAACATATCGTAGCCGGACAAGTCTACATCGCCTAAGATATTGCCAGCAGCGCCAGCACCAGAACCGGAACCACCGGAAGAACCATTGTCCTTCTGGATGACGTTCAGTTCATCAAAGCCCATGATGTAGTTCTTAAACGCCTTTGCTGCCTTGCCGGTCGCTTTGGTGGTATTGTCCATTGCATCCGTTACGCCGCCAACAGCATCGCTTGCACTGCTAAAGTCCGGGAACTCCACCTTAACGCCCATTAGCGTTGCGATACCGGTCACAATCTCTTTGATAAGCTCAACGGCTGCGATCAGCGGGGGAAGGATAGATTTCAGGGCGGGGTAGAGCAAAGAACCAACGGCGCGAGCCAGACTGTTCAGCTGTGCCTGCAAAATGCGAATCATATTGGCAGGGCTGGACAGAGTGCGGGCGAAGTCTCCCTGTGCATCGGTTGTCTGCTTCATGATGGCAATGTACCGCAGAACAGCCTTATCAGCCTGAGACAGGGTAGAAACGCTCTGCGAATAGCCAAGATTGAGCAGTTCCTGCTGCAACCGCGCATTAGAAATATCGACACCCAGACGGCGAATCGGTTCCAGCTCGCCGGAGATAGCCGCCTGAATTTTCGTGAAAGATTCCGCAACAGGGATATTCTTCAAAGAAGCGAGGTCATAGCCAAGCTGGGTCAGGTTTTTCGAAAGCACATACGCCTTATCGCTTGCCATGCCAAACGAGGTAGTCAGGCCTTGAATCGTTGCCATGTTGTTCATGGCTTCGGTGGGGTCGATGCCCAGCAGGGTCTCCATCTTATCGATGAATGCGCTTGCTTCGCCGGTCATTCCTTTCATGGATACGCCGAACAGGTTTGCAGCTTCATAATAGCTGTTGAACTTCTCCGCTGCGTTGCCAAGATAGGTGGCAATGGCTTTCAACGAGACCAGCTTTGCAGCAGACCGCATAAAACCATTCAGCTGATTGGAAAGGCTCATGTAGCTTTTTTTCTGCCGTTCGTTGGCGGCAGTCACACGGTTTGCCTGCGTGACCACTTTGCTCAACTGGGGCGGCAGCTTTGCAAAGGCGTTGCCTACTTTGTCAAGCTGAGATGCAAGGGGAGTGAGAGCGGTGGATATTTTCTGGCAAGAATCCGCGAAAGAATCAAGGTCTGCCGCTTTTAGCTTGTCGGTAAGGTCTGGCACGGTGCCAATTGCCTTGAACGCGCTGCCAAGCGATTTCAAGCCGGAAATGTCCAAAATGGACAGGGGTGCAAGAGCATTCGTCAGCTGCGTGATGCTACCGGACATAGAATAGAAGTCCACGCCGTTCAGAGCAGATACCGCGTTTGGAATCTTCTTGATGGCATTTACAACAGAGTTAACGCCCTTCACGCCAGCGGTTGTGTTGACAGAAGAGATGCCATTCAGGAAGTTTGTGACTTTATCCAGACCGGAAATACCGGCAGACGCTTGTTTCAGCGCGGAAATGGAACTAGACAGCTTATCAAGGCTTGTACAGACCTTGCCAACACTGCCCTTCGTCCGCAAATTAGAAATGGCGGTAGTGAGCTTGTCGATATTAAGCTCTGCGCCCTTCGATTCCGCAGAGATTTCTACGGATAAGCTTGTAATATCAACATCAGCCATTGCTACCACCGTCCTTCTGATTCATCATAGAGAACATTGCCCTCTTGATGCGTTCTTGCGCTTCCAGTGCGCGTTGGTATTCGTACTCGTCCTGCTCTTTCTGGGTAAGAGGAATCGGTCTATCCATGTATTTGATCGGGCTAGACCATTTCTTGCGGAACATATTGCCAACCGTAGAGGAAAGTGCAGATGCTGTGTAAAAGCCGTTTCTCCATGCTTCAACGTTGGCTCTGCGGGCGCGCAGTTCTTCCGCGTCCCGGTAGACCTTTGCCAGCCAGACGTCATCACGCCAGAACTGGTCATAGGTCATGCCAATGGAGATGTAATAGGCTTCTACATCGTGGAACAGCTTAGACACAGAGAATGGCTCTGTGCGGCTGTCCGGTTCTTGAGACTGTGAAGTTACACAATCTCCCACGTTGCGTTTTTTGCGGTCTTGTCCTCTTCATCGGTGGCAATCAGTGCCTTGATAGAATCTGCATACATCTCCATCAATGCAGCCATCAAGCCTTCCTTGTCCTCGATGTGCGCAAGCATATCATCGACCAGCTTGCGCTTGATACCCTTGTTGCGGGCGATGAACGCGCCGTAGAACAGAGCAGAAGTGTTCTTGATAGGGTTGATGCCGTTAGAGAACTCGTAAATCTGGAAGCCATTGCGCTCCGTAGCCTCCGCGCTCTCGCGAGTAAAAGTCAGCTCGTAAGTGTTCTTGCCATCGGGGGAATGAAAGTTGATAACCTTAGCAGCCATAATAAATGCTCTCCTTTATAAATAGGGGCAGAACCAAATCCGATGTTCAGTTCTGCCCGTTTTGATTGATTTGTTTTTTTGCGGTTTAAATGCCAGTGAGGGTCAGCTTTTCGCTGAAACTCGGGGTGGAGTGGAAAATGCAATTGATGGTCATTTCCACAACCTCGTCCACGCCAAAGCCGGACAGACCAACCTGATGCATACCCTGCCAAGTGAAGCCGGAGCCGTCCTGCATCTTCAGAGCGTAGTACTTGTCTGTGTTGGATTCCGAAGTTTCATCGTAACCGGCATCTTTGACCTTCTTGTAGTCATCCTTGTTGTAGTTGGCGGTAAAGGCTTTGGTGTCAGCCTGAATGATGCCAAAAATCTGCTTCTGCATACCATCAGACAGGGTGGTTGCATCCAGAAGGTTCGGGTCGGAGATCAGGTCGGGCACATCCTTGATGTCGCACAGCTTCGTCAAAGCGGTTGCGCTGTCGCCACAATATAGGGTGGTATTCAGACCGGAGATAGCAGTACTCATAGAATGTTTACCTCCTTATTTTCGGTAAATCATTCCGTCCTCTCCGATTGTTGCCCCATAGCTGCAATCAATCCGATAGACGGAATTGTTGTACAGCCCATTCAACGGGGCAAACGATTTTCGATAAAAATTGAGCGGTTCCAATACAGAATCCACGATGTCCACAATGGAGCGGGCTTCTGCAATGCGTCCGCTGGTTTTGTTGGAATAGACACGCACACGCAGGGAAACGGCAGCATACTTGCTTCGGTTTGCAGAATCCCGATGAACCGGGAGGTTGCTGTTTTCCTCTATCTGCACACATGGAAACTTCTTGACATTGCTGTCGTTGATTTCACCGGTAACAAAGATGCCGGGAACCTGTTTCCGAAGTTCTGCCGCAACGGCTGTGAAGATAGAATTGAAATAATCAATCAATTATTCCAGACCTCCCTCCACGTTGCTTCAACTTGAGAAGCCATTTCCTCAACAGCCCCCCACATAGCCATAGCTGCATCGTTGCCGCTGGTGTAATTCAACTGGCCTTTGCCGGGAACGGTATCCACATAGGTTCCGGCATTGCCGGGGTCGCCGTAGTAGTACCAGCGCTTATGCTTGCCGTTTTCCTTACCGTATGTGCCATGCTCACCAATGTTGTCAGGCAAAGGGAGCGGGCCGACCGTTCCGGCAGCGCCCCATCCCTGATGCGTAACGCCGGTGCCAAATTCGATGTGAGCAACCGCCTTGCCTTCTGCAACGATGGTACAGGTGTTTCCGTTCTGCTCAACACGGCAAGAAACATCGTTACTGCCAGCATATTGAGCATTAGCAAAGCGAACTTTTGCCACGTCAAGCCCTTTGTCAGCCAACGCCTTTGCGAACTCTTGCGCCTTTTTTTTCAGGGTGGTCTTGTGCTCCTGTATCTGACGTTCCGCATCACGAAGTCCGGCATCGCTCAACCTCACTTTAATTTTCACTTGCGGCCACCTCCTTCAGCGCATACAACGTGTCCGTGATATGCTCTGCAACTTTGACCACAATGTAGTTAAAGGGCTTTGAAACATCCGTCTGAAACCAAACGTGCGTTCCCTCATAAAGTGGAGTGTTACGCTTTTTGCTGGACGAACTAACCACATAGCTGTAATCCGTGAACGCCCCAAAAGGGCTTGCTTCAGCAGAACCAGTAGGCGGGCTGACGTTCAGCATCAGCTTTGCAGGGTCACTCCACGTCTGCGATGTCTCGCCAGTTTCGTTTCCCCATTCGTCCACAACAGGTTCTTTCTCGCCAACAGGGTTCGAGTACCACAGTGGGCGCTTGTCCAGCGGGCTTCCATTGAACATCAGCCGATAACACCTACTCTCGGAACCACTTCGTTCAGCAGGGACTGCGCCACATCGGAGCTTTCCCACACACGAGTGATGCCATTGTTGGTATAGCTCGTCTGTCCGTTTGCGCCGATGTGGTTGTACAGTTCCGCTGCAATGCGTATCTGCAACGACTGATACTGCAAGGGCAGCTCGTCCGGTCTGTTGCCGAAAGGGTAGCCCTGTGCAAATATCTTGTCTTTGGCGAAATCAAGCAGCAGGTCGAAGAGTGGGTAGTCCTCGTCCGTGACTTCACGGTCAAGTGCAGGAGCGATGTACCGCCCCAGCTTGACTGCCGCTTCAGAATACTGGTCTCCCATGCTGCTTTCCTCCTTTCGCCTTAGTAAGCCTTGATGCAGTACACAGCGTCCATCTTCTGGAAAGAAGGTAGGACAATTTCGGATGCGATGATGTTGGTGTTTACAGGGTGAGGTTCCTTAATGGTAGTGACAGCAACGCCATTGTTCACGATAGAAACAGAAGCATTCGTCAGACCAGCACGGAGGTCTGCTTCTTCAGGAGTAGTGCCATACCACATCTCGCCGACCTTGCCGTCTGGAACCAGAACAACATAGCCATCCGGGATGTACTTGACGGAATCGCCACCGCCTTCCGGCTGGTACATCTTGTCAAACAGATGAATCTTGATGTCGGTAGTCTGCTCAACCAGAGCTCGTGCTTCACTCTGGGTAAGAACGGCAATAGACTTTGCCGTAACCGTCATAAAACGGTTTTTCACCTCGTCAGAAGCAATCATCTTATTCAGAGTGTTGGTGTTCATGTAGGCGCGAGTGATGGTTTCGCCAACATTTGCAGCGATTGCATCCTTCGCAGTGGTAAAATCGGTAAGGGGAGTAGAAGTGGTAACGTCCCACTTTGCCTTGCCGGTAAGAGCCTTGTAATTCTTTGCCTGCCAAGTACCATCCGGGTCGTAATCGTAGATGTAGTTCACGCCGTTCGCTTTGATGGTGATACCGGGCTTGCCGTTCTCCGGGCAAAGCAGCTGCCACGCCATACGTTCAGGAACGATTCGAGCACCAGTAATCAGCTCTGCGGCATCATCGAAAATTCGGCTGATGATTTCCTCCGCAAAAGTGCTCTTGCTGTTCTGAATCTCCATCAGCATCTGGCGGTCTTTCTCGTCAATGTGGAAACCCTCACGGAAGAACGGCATCTCGGTTTCAGACATCTTAAAGCCCTTGCGCTCGCGGAAGGTCGCCTTCGTGTCAAATGCACTCGGCATCAGGGAGATGCCAACGCCCTTGTGACCGCGAATCCACTTCAGCTCCAGACCAGCTTTCTTGCGCGGAGGAAACAGGGCATCAGAGCCGAATGCTTGCGCGTTGGTAATATCGTTCGTCCAATACTCAGCAAGTGCATCGGAAGTGAAATATTTCTGAAAATCCATGTTTTTTACCTCCGTTAAGCATTAGTGCCGATGTTGTCACGGAAAAAGACTGCGGGAACAGCCTTATGCAGAGCGGCAACGTCATCAGCAGTAAAGGAAAAGCCAGAACTTGCCTTTGCCTTTTTCTGGTCAATAACGCCCTGAATAAGCAGCGCGCCGTTTGGGTTGACGGACGGGTCAACGGTGTGCAGCAGAATGCCAATGGCGTCGGTAACTGCTGCATCGGAAACCCCGGTAGTGGCAGAAGCCTTCTTGCCAGTCTTTGCCATGGGATAGCCAGCCTTTACAACATCGGTTTCGGTCACAGTAAAGGGAATGGCAACGTAGGTATCAGCAGCCAGAATAGTGCTTTCAGGAGCCGATACCGGAGTAGTGGTATACTTCATGTTTTCCTCCTTAATGGAAAGCGTTCATTGCGTCACTCGATGCCTTATTTTCGGCATTCTTTCTTTCTGCAAGGCTCTTAGCAAACGCCACGCCTTCGCTGTCAGAGCCGCCCTTGCCATCCGCACCCGGAGGTGTAGGCATATCCTTCAGCAGAGAAGCCTTGTATGCGGTGTCATGGGCGGTCATAAACTCCGACTGGAACTTAAATACCTTGTCCATGTCGCCGTCAGCAAGAGCAGATGCAGCCTTGCCAGCCAGTTCAGCGTCATAGCCCTGTGCAACGAACTTCTCACGGTAAGATGCAAGGGTCTTTTCCTTGACGAGGTTCTCCTTGTCGGCAGTCAGGGCTTCAATCTGCTTCTGCATCTCTGCCAGCTTGTCAGCCTGTTCCTGTGCGGCGTTCTCGTCATCGGTACGCTTTGCTTTGAGCTGCTTCTTGTACTCGGCAGCTTCGCCGTTGGCTTTCGTCACGGCGTTGCGCAACTTCTCGACCTCTGCGTTAGGGTCTGCAACCTTTTCCAGCGCAGAAATGATTTCATCGGCGGTCATGCCCTCTTTGTAGGCATCACCAAGCAACACATTGAGTTTCATATCGTTAATTTCCTCCTGCGTTTTTTTACCGTTGCTTCCCTGCAACGCTGCGAAATTTGTATCCCGGCTTCCCTGCCGGAATATATCAGCCCGCTAATGCGGATTGATTCTGAATTATGCACACAACAGATTGTGTGCGTTCGTCTTGGCAATGAAGTCTTTAACTGCGGTATATTCCCATCCGCAATCCACAAGACCACTTACCAAACATTCCATAGACTGAATTGCCCGAAGTTCTTCTTGCGTAAAGCAATCGCGCAAATTATCAGATGCTTTGATTTGATATTTTTCACGAAGCTGTGCGGCGCTCATTCCAAACAAAACTTTATAAATGACATTGGTATATGTGGAATATGCGTGACCGTGCATCCGCTCATTTTCGGTGGACTGTTGCAAAGCTTTTGTAAGAGCTTGCCGAACAGCAATGCCTTTTTTGCGTTCAATCAGTTTTCCGCGCAATGCGCTTTCCATTGCGTTAAACTGTTTGATATACGCTTCCTTAAATCGCATTGCCAATTCGCCAGTGTATCCCATCGCAAGAAGAACGAATCCATCCCTTGTCACAAGAAACATAGGCTGTTGCTTTCCTTGCGAATTTTCATAAGAGGACTGCACGAAATTGTGCAGTCGAAATTCTTCGGAGCATCCGATTTCACGAATGTCTTGAAGAACACGGCGATGCTCTTTCCCGAATGTTTCAGCAATATCTAAGCTAGAAACAACGGTACGTTCTTCATGGTTGATTTTTGCGATTTCAACTAACATTTCTATCCATCCTTCCTATTTGTGGATTTTGAATGTTCTGATATATGCAAAGGGCTATTCGCCCTCTGTTTCTTTATTGGTGCTTTCAGACTGTCCGTCTGATGTTTTGTTGACATCAACAACTTGTTCAGGCTGTTTCTCCTGCGGTTTCGGAGCTTTGCCGTCCTCGCCCAGCTTGCCAGCGGCAATCAGGAAGGGCTTGCTCATTTCATAAGCAGCCTGCGGGTCAGGGAACAGACCGGGCGTTGTGAACGCCAACTGCGGGTCAATGCTCTGACTGAGCATCTGTACAAAAATCTGAACCTTGCTTTGCTGGTTGTCGTACTGACGGCGGGGCAGTTTGATGTTGATGTCACTTGCCATCAGCTTAGAACCAGCCGTATCGCGCAGGATTTTCAGCATTACAGACAGGCTCTGACGCTCAGCGAACTTGAACATATTCTCGTACTGCTGCGCCCTTGCTTCGGTGTGATTCCAGCCGTTACGGACGATGACTGCGCCCACGTTGTCGGACGTTGCGTTCTCACTGCCGGTAGCACTAGGCATGGCAGTCAGGCTACGGTACACGTTCAACATGGAATCAAGCAGGGTCTGGCTCTGCTGCTGGTCAAGCTCGTTTGCAATCTGCGAAACAGATGCGGGCAGACCAGAAGTGGACTTCAGGCACATTGCGCCCAGTTCCTTGACCTTGTTAAGCGCATCCTCGTCCACAAGGCAGTTCGTAAACACCATGATGGACTGAATGAACTGCGCCACACCGTCCAGGCGGTTGCTTTCAAGGTCGTTGATGGCATCCAAAACAGGAATAGCCGGTTCAAACAGACCCATCCGCTCCGGGTTCAGCTTGTATTCGACCATCGGCAGCATCCCCAAAGAATGATTCTCCGACTTTGTGACCTTGCCGTTGTCGATTTCAAAGTATTGGTTCGGCGTATACACGCAAATCAGGTCGTTCAGGTCATTCTGATAATTGCGCGGGATATGCAGCACGTTGGCAATGGGCTTGTGACCGATGCCGGAGTTATAAATCACATACGCCATATCTGGGTCTGGAACGTCCACCAGCAGGGGTGTTTCGTCCGGGTAGTTTCCGCCGTACCCCTTATCAGGAAGAACAATGCGGTATCCCTGTCCGCACTCCAACATCCACTGCCAGAGCCGCCGATCAAGCGCGTCCTTGCCCTCATACTGCAAGGCGTTAGACAGGCGGGCAATTTCCTCGCCGTCACCTGTTGCCGTTTCAGACCGAACATAAGAGCAGGGAGTGCCGCTCATGTAGCCCGTGTAGAAGCCCACGCACTCGTTGGCATGGTTCTCTACAATGCGGTTAGTGATTTCAGCGTGGTATTCCTTCGTGCGGAGGAGGACAGGCTGACTGCCCAAGTAGTAGTTGTGCAGGAAACGAATCTCGTTCTTGTTCAGCAGATGAATAGGTTCTGCCTTGCCCATAACCACTTTCAGCACGTTTGCCTGATTGATTTCCGTCTCCGGCGTTTCAATCGGTCTGCGTCCGGTCAGCGGATTATTCAAAAATCCGCCAACTACAATCTGATACTCAGCCATACGTTCCTCCTTTCCGGCAAAATAAAAAGCGCAGCGAAACAAACCCGTTAAGGTCTATCTCACTGCGCTTACAACTGCGCTTCAAAAGCTATTCAGTTTTTAAACTTTGGTACGGAGACCCATGTATCTTTTGGAAGGTTGGAATCTCCAATTGTAATCCAATGGCAAAGGGGGCACAGAAGAGAGAACTTGCCTTCCACTTCGCCAAGATAACGTCCGCAATCACACGGATTGCCGTTTGCGTCTTTTCGAGGACGCTTGCATCTGACTTTTGCTACCATCTGTGCTCCTTTCGTTGGATTTCTGGAAACAGGCTGTTGAGCACAGACCTGTCAGAAGCTACTGGGAAACTATTCGCACTTCCAGCCGTGCTATTCTTCGCCCGAAGAAAACCATTGCAGCCTTTACATTCAGTTGTCGGACAGACGTAAACGGGTAAGCTGCAATTTTGGTGCTGCATAATGGATTTGAACCAATGTATGTCCGGTTATGAGCCGGATGCTCTAGCCTGACTGAGCTAATGCAACATAGAAACCCGGCTTGATTGGTTAACCGCTGCTCTTTGCAATGTCATGCCTAAACATCACATTGAGAGCCAGGAATAGCGGTGGAGGTTTTGGAGAATAAGTCCATGCAAAGCTAGGTAGTTGGTTGTGCTGCGTAACGGAATCGAACCGTTGCTTGCCAGCCGTGGGGGAGACAGGCTGACATTCCCCAAACAATTGGAAACGCAACATATAAAGCCCGGTGAAGGTGAAAGAGTGAGAAAACCTCCACCGGTGAAAGGAGGAATATGCTTGTTGACACGCACGCGAGTAAAATGACAAAACCCCGCGTGCAAGCTATTCCTTTAAGGGAAGCTGCAAAACTTCCTGCGTACATTATAAGCCTTGTCAAGCGGTGAAATCAAATAAATAGACCCAGCGAACACAATATATTGTGTTTTTAATCAAAAAGGCCTCTTGACAGGCTCAATTTTACTGATTCCGTTGTAAAGTTCATCGGCAAGCTGTGCCAGACTATCCGGTGCATCATCGTGCGGAACTTTGCCAAGCTGCGTGAACATCGTCACTTGCTCCATGAATGCCTTGTACTCTTTCGACTGGTGCTTTTCGTCAAGGAAATAGAACCGTTTGATGTCCGGCGCATACTGGATGATTCTTGACAGCTTGCTTTGACCGCTGGGCGCACGCTGGCTGCGAACAGAGCAGTGATAGCCCTGTTGCCGGAGCTGGCTGTCCACCACATCACAGTATTCATCACCGCCGTTGTTTGCTTCGCCACGCACCACATTGATTTTATGCTGGATAATTTTGCCCACGACTTCCGGTCTGGTCACAGTCTTGTCTCCGTTATTGAACACAAGGTCGGGAATAAATACGGCATCGCCGTACACATAAGCGATAGGGCAAGCGGTGAAGTCACCGCCACCCCATGCAATATCCATGACTATGAGCTTGCGATCGGGCTCTCCATCAGGCAGAACGCCGTTGAAATATCGCAGTTCATCAGCAGGGAACAGCAGACCTTCACGAACATAGGGCTTGCCCATGTACTTTGCCCACCATGTTGCATCATCAATGCTGGCTTTCATATCGGCATAGTAGGCATCGTCAAACCCAACGCCATAGTCATAATTGAAGTTGCTGTGCCCGTTCTCGTCCACCGCAGGAATCACTCGAAAGCGGTACTTCGGATTGTCTTCATATTGGTTCTGGATGCGTCCAAGAGGGTCAAGAACGTTCCAGCGCGTACCGACCATCAGTTCCAATGCGCCTTGCTTTTTGCGGTCTTTTAGCTGGTTCAGGTAGGCATCGTACTTGTTGTTCAAACGCTCAACGTTCAGACTTTCCTCCAAGTCCTCGATCAAGTCATCGCTGTACAAAACGCCGCCCTCGCCGATTTCAACAGCACCAGTCAGCGTACCGCCGATTGAGCGGCAAGTCAGGGTGGGGAAGCGCTTCTTTCGGTTCAGGTCAACGCTTTCGTCCTTTGCGCTTTTATCCACAAGCTGAACGTCAGGAAAAATTTTGCCCCAGTTGTAGGTCACAGGGTCAGTAATGATGGACAGCACTTCGCCGTAGAAACCATTGGTCAGCTTGTCAGAGTGTCCGCTCATAACCGATGCAACGTCAGGGCGGTTGCCCATTAGCCATGTGATGAAAAAGATGCACAAGGTACTGTTATGGGTGGGAATCAGCCGCTTACCAGCGCAGTACACGCCACCCTCAACCTGAATGCAGTTGCCCTGCTTCGGCTCGATGCGTTCAAACCCGCAAAACGCCACACGGCGAGGTTTGGAGAACGATTTCATTTGTTTACGAGGAACAACGCAAGGGATAGGGCAAGTTGGATTAAAATCAATCCGATAAACAGTTTTTCTCCCATGAACACCACTAGAAGAAACGCGAGGGGCATAACTGGTTACAGAGCAACGCCAACCGAATGTTGAAACAAGCGTAGTGAAATCATCGCGGAGCTGCGGTTCTGTTGTAGAAAAAGAATATCTATTTTCGCCTTTTTTTAGCATTCCATCTGTATCAAGCAAACCAGCCAACAGTTCCATGCGCTGTGCAATGCTAGCGGTAAAGTATTCTTCAGGGATATGCTTCACACAACGAGTAGAGCGATAGCACATATCAATCTTTTTTAGGTCGGCACGAAGCCCATCAAAATGAAAATATTCTACCCCTGTTGTCTTATGGACGTAATAATTCCCGATGGCATATCCGTCGTTGACAATTCTTTCGATAATACATCTGTCCTGTTTTGATTCGCAAATCAAGGGCTTTTGATTTGTTCCATCGCCAAGCCATGCGCCCAGTGTGTATGGCTCAACGGGTAGCTTTTTATATTCTCCCTCAACAAAATTGCAAACAGGAGAATAATAGAAATATCTATGACCGCGATGTCCCGGTTTCCCCGATTCAAAGTCATTCATCATTTGCTTTGTTTCAAGCACTTTGAACCCATTGGAATGTTTGCTGTAAACAGGCCACTCGTGGTTTTCATGGCAGTCAATGTATGTGCCGTCAGAGAAATGGCAGCGGATATTTGCATAATTCTTCGGAGATACTGCCAGCACCTTCACAAACTGACCTTTTGGGCTGATAACTTCATCACCGACTTGTAAATCGCCGTGATTCTTCCAGCCATTTCGTGTAAGAATTGGCGTATCATCACTCAAAAGCTTGCCGACGCGAGCGGGCAAACTAACTCCCAAGAAGTCAATCCGCTTATAAAACAAGTCCTCAAGGTCATCTGCCAGCACTTTCAAAACCCTGCGTCTCGGCTGATAGAACTTCTTTTCCGGCGCACGGTTCCATTCAAGGTAGATGCAATAGCTGTCGAACACATCCTTTGCTTCAAACAGGTACGTCCGGCCGATAATGTCATAAACCTTCGCCACGTCCTCGCCTGTTTTCATCTTGCCCATCATGGCTGCGCAGACAGAGCGCAGCTCTCCAGAGTATTTGTAGGCATCAAACCGCTTGTCTTGCGGCAGGGCATCTCTCAGGTTCACCACCGCCTGAAACCAGTCCTCATAGACCTGTGCTTCGGTCGGATTCTGCTTCGCATACGCTTTGATACTGTCAATGATGGCGATACACTGCTTTGGCTGCATAAAAAAATAGGCACCCCCTACCTGAAAATGTAAAGAGTGCCTACAACTGCACAAAAATCAAATATTCGGTTTTATAATGCTGTTTCGGAAAAATTATTTACTAAAATCCATCTTAATAAATGGGTTGCACGGTTTATTTGACTTCTTCTGCAAGCTGGTTGAGCCTGCGTTTCAACTCGTCCGTATCGTAATACAAGGCGTCTGCAACGGCGTTGAGAATATCAGGCTTGTCGATGTAATCGCACAGCGTTTCAATGAGTTTCAAACTCTGCTCTGACAATTTTACATTTTTCATGTCGCTTTCCCTTTCTCATTCGGTTTTATTCTAGGTTGCGAACAATGCCAAAAGTTCGCTTCAATCCAGACCCGATGGTTTTCTTCACATACCGCTTATACCACGAGCATCTGTGACCCTTTCGGCATCTATAATCGCAATAGTGGCATTCACCTGTTGTCCTGCGCTTGTAAAGTCCTTTCTTCATAGATTCACCTGTTCTGTTCAGCAATCCGATACCATGTCTGGCGGGTCACATAAATCCGTGTTCCTTTGCGTAAGCCGTGATATGTGGGAAAATATCTAGCGGTGCGTTGCTATCAACTAACTTCTTTACGGTTTCTTCCATACCGATCTCAAGAATGTATTCTGTAACAGTAGCTGTCACGTTGTCCATGAAATTATTGATTGCCTCCGATTTACAATAACTATTCGCCATATTCATTCTCCTTTGGTGTTGTGTTCCCCCAAAAGAAATGATATAATACTTATGTACTATCATCCTGTTGAGGGATTGGTGGTTCTTGTTTATAGCAGCGGCCTGTGGTGGGTCGCCGCTTTTTTATTTTTAGTTTTCCTTGTTTATTAGAAGAAAGAATGGTATACTGTGGTTGCACCATTCTTTTTCCTGTTTTGATGAAGTTGGTGTACTATTAGCGGTGGCTTGTGGTTGGGCTGCCGCTATTTTTATTTGCGTATCTTTCGACACGCTCATACCAAGTGGATTTCCCGATGCCAAGCTGCTTGCAGCACTCTTTTACGGTAATTTTGCCTTTTTGCTGTTGCTCTAATAGGCTTTCAAACTGCTGCTCGTCAACTTGCTTTTCCTGCCTGCCGAAGCTACGACCTGTTCTCGCCGACACTCTCTTGCCATCAACAATAGGCATGGCGGCTATGCCCTCTGCCTGACGCAAGCGGCGCATATCAAAATCATCTTCGGCATCCATAATGAAATATCCATTTTCGACTAACTTCTTCTTTGTTCTTATTTCCACTTCTCTTGCGACTTCATAAACAAGATTCTCTAGGACTTTCATGGAAACGCATTTATTTCTTTTTACAAAATCTCTAAATGTCTTACTCCTTGAAGTTTTGTTTTTCCATCTGTTTTTATCGCTTCCAATCCCAACGTAAAAGGGGACAAAGCGATCATCTTTAGAGAAAAACCAAACATATACATAGTTGTTCTTTTCGCATTCTTTCGCTGCATTTTGAATATCGCCAAAAGTACGCTCCATTTTAACCTTCCTTTTTTTCTTCCAAAATTGGTTCCTGCTTACCTTTAACCCACTCGCCATCCTTTCCGTACCGATAATATCCCTCATACGTTTTCCTGTTGCTAAGAATAGATTGAACGGTGCTAATGGTAAATGGGTTTCCTTTTCTCCCTCGATAACCCTCTTCGTTTAACTTGTTCACAACAGAACGAATCGTTTCACCAGAATCTCGAAGTTCAAACGCTCTTTTTACAATTTTTGCTTCCTCTTCGTTAATAATGAGTGCCCCATCCTTTACTTTATATCCCATAGGTGCTTTTCCACCGCTATAACCGCCATTAGATGCCTTAATTGCTCTTCCGCTAGATGTTCTTTTTGTTATATTGTCTCTTTCCATTTGAGCGCAACATATTGTAAAGGTTCTCAACATATCAGAAAACACTCCAAATTCTCCAAAATCTTCGGCCACGCTGATAAGCGAAACGTTCTTTTTAGTAAGAAGTTCCATCCTGTACCAAAAATACACATTGATGTCTCTAGCAATTCTATCGCTTTTAGCGGCTACAACAGCTTCGTATTCAACATCATCTTTTCCGTAAAGGATGCTATCAAAGCCCGGCCTACGCTTTGCCCCAGATTCACCTTCATCAGTGTACCATTTGACAATTTTCATGTCATTTTTTTTGCAATATTCTTCTATCTGTTCCCTTTGTGCTTCAAGTCCAAATTTGTCCTCTCCGCATTGCCCTTCGGTAGAAACTCGGATATAAGCAGCTACGTTTTTCATTTTTAACAGCTCTCTTTCTTGACCCTATTATACACCATGTACGTTTAATCGTCAAGAGAAAGTTTGCGTATTTTTGCTTTTACTATCACAATGTTCAGATATTTCTGAAATCACCAATCAAATGCGTTTTTATATACAAAACGTATAGCAATTTCAAAAATATTCGATAATCCGTATTCGGCAAGAACTATCATCACAAGATAACAGCATCTCAAAGATAGTAAATCGCTATCAAAAATCACATATATGTGAACAAAATCCATGTATCCATGGATAAGAATTATACAAATTGGGCTGTTGACAACTATATACCAAGCGTCTATAATCTAAGACAGCAGAACGCATGATGAATCAACCAACAGCGGTAGATTTATCCTTTGTGGCATAAAAAAATAGGCCGTCAGCATACCGACCAAAGTAGCACTGACGTCCTATTCCACCACAAAACAGAAGCTACGCAACCAAGGGCGCAGTCTCGGTTTCTGTCAATTATTATAGCAGAAGCAAACGACTTCTGCAATAGAAAGGAGCAAAAAACATGAACTTTCCTACGAAAACCGAAGAATTTCTGAAAACCCTCGCCCACGGCAAAGAGCCGACCAGCGAGGATAGGGAGTACGCAGAAGCGCTGGGTAAGCTGTCCGAACTGAACTACCGGGCAGGGTACGAAGCGGGAGCAGCCAATAAGAACGGCAAAATCTGATGTCAACACTAGCGAACACAATATCTAGTGTATTTTTGATTGACATTCAGATATTTTGCAGTTACACTTATTGCACAGCAAAACGAAAGGGGGTGAATATGTATGAGTAGTCCTTACGCAGAGCGTTACGGTCACACCGTTACCATCAGCGTGACGGAACGGCAGTTTGCAAGCTTGCAGGAATACTGCATCAAGAACCGGGTCTCCATCTCCGCTGCGTTCCGTGAAACGTTCTTTACGCTGCATCCGATGGATTCCACCAATGAAAACGAAAAATGATACGCTCGCTGCTGTCGGCAAACTTTAGCGAGCGTATCATGTAAACCCTGAGAGAAGCATTCTCTCGCCGTTATTATAGCAGAAAATTGCTTCTCTCACAAGTGAAAAGGGGCTTTTTAATGCAACTTTCTTTGTCTGAGAACATCAAAATCTTCAACAACGCCGAGTTTGGCGAAATCCGTGTCATGCTCATTGACGATGACCCTTGGTTTGTTGGAAAGGACATTGCGGTAGCACTTGGCTACGCAAAGCCTGAGAACGCACTGTCAGCACACGTTGATGAGCAAGATAAAACCACTACCCTGATTCAGGGTGATGGTTCTAATTACAAGAGCAAGACAACCATCATCAACGAATCCGGCCTGTACAGTCTGATTTTCAGCAGCAAGCTGGAAAGCGCACAGCGGTTCAAACACTGGGTCACTCACGAGGTTTTGCCGTCCATCCGCAAGCATGGAATGTACATGACCGACAACCTGTTGGAGACGGCTATTGCCAACCCGGACTTTGTGATCGGGCTGATTCAGAACATGAAAGCCGAAAAGGAAAAGAGTGCAGCGTTGCAAATGCAGAACAAGCAACTCTGTGAGAAGAACGAAGAGATGCAGCCCAAAGCCGACTACTTCGATGACCTTGTGGCATGGAACGTGTCTACAAATTTCCGCTCGACCGCAAAGGAACTGCGTATCCCTGAACGCCTGTTTATCAAGATGCTCATTTCTGACGGATACATCTACCGTGACAAGAGCAAGGGCATCTTGCCGAAAGCGGGCAAGGGCGACGGCTTGTTTGCTGTTAAGGAATACTGTAACCAGAAGAACAAGCACGGTGGCGTACAGACCAGAGTAACGCCGAAAGGCCGTGAGACGTTCCGTCTGCTTTATGCAAGCATCCGTAGAAGCGTATAATAGACAATAATAAAAGCCAGTGGTTAGAGAACATCTAGCCGCTGGCTTTTTGTGTTGTGGATTATTTTGCGAGGTCTGCGTACTTCACTTCTATGCGCGGGATTTCATCGGTCGTGCCAGTCAACGCTCTTGTTACTTCTTCAAGACCGGTGAACTCACCGTAGACAACGACAATATCATCAGTCAAAATCTTTACGGCGGAACTGCCACGCTTGTCCAGCATATAATACTCATCATCTGCATAGAATCCGTATCCGCTGTTATCGGTGTAGGCTCTCCATGCTTTCCTGCTGCCGGAGAAGTTTGCGCTTACAATCTGTGCAACCCTGACCTTGACCATAACCTTAGTTCCTTTGTACTTATCGGGATAGCGGAACAGTTCCTTGTAATCCATCTGCCGGCACTGCGCCTTATAAGCATCCTCGCTGATTTCAGGCGCAAAGTCTCCGCTATCGCAGCCAACCAACATAATGCAAGCCAAGATAGCCATAAGGACTGCCGCAACGATTCTCTTTCTCATTTTCGATTCTTCCTTTCTTTGGCACATAGCCTTTAGCTGATTATACCACAATCTAGGCTCCGAAAGGGGTCTTTTTGTATTTTTTGGAATTTTTGGAGAATTGCACAATCGGATGGGTTTCGTTTTGTAAAGGTGGGGTGGGTGTTGGCAACACAACCTCCGGAAAACGCCTTTTTTGAATTTTTTCTACGCGAGGTGTCGACCACCCCACCCCCGGCTCGTCCCATATACCCCAGAGGTGGAGACCCAAGCCCCAGCGCACCCGGACAGACTGCACAGCACAGGCAGCAGGGCAGGCCGTGCCAGAACCAGGGCGGGCAAATACCAGGTAAGGCAACGCAAGGCAAGGTACACACGCCCGGACGCTGGGCAAGCTGCACCGGGCAGATCAGGACGGCGGCGGGTGTTGGAGGACGCAACGCTTGTATGTTGCGTGTGCAACGTTTTTATGCGCTTGTACGTTTAATCTTGAATATACTATTGACTTGTACGTTTAATCATGTATAATAGTAAATGTACAGAGGATGTACGCCACCACACCACCACAAAACAGGAGGACAAAACCATGATGAACAATAAAGAGATCGAATACACCGCCCGCCCCATTCCGGGAGACTACGAAGGCCGCAGCCATCGCGCGTGTGTATGGTACAACAGAGCCCGCGCCGCGTTTGACCTTGCCACGCTTGACGCGCTGACAACCGCCGCAGATAAAGCCGCTGACCGTGTGCCCACTGAGGCATACGAAAAGGCAAGAAAGCTGCTTGACAACGTGCAACGTTGGGGGCTTGCAGATGCAAGAGCGTGGGAGCTTGACAACGACAGCCGCTATTATAATTCCGCGTGGCTCAAAACCCGACAGACTCAGCTTGCAAAACGACGTGTAAAGCTTGATAAAGAGCTTGCAGAATACGGCTTGCAAATCGACAGTTACGGCTTGTATCCTTGCATTAGAGAGATCAACAAGCCGGGCACAGATATGTATTTGCTTTACTGGTTTTAAACGATTGGATTAACCCCAACGGCAAAAATACGGAGGTATAATAAAATGACCAGATCAGACGAGCTAAACGCAGAAATCAGAAATCAGGCCGTGCGCCTGTATCCCAAGTGCGCCGGGCTGTTTGAGCTGCCGCTTATGGTATACACTCAGATTGTAGCGGACAACCTGACCCGCTCCAAGCCGTACCGCTTGAGCGTTGAGCGTTGCAAAAAAATCATTCTGACAATGCCGGAATTTGATTAATGGAGGGTTTACAGCATGATTACTTTGGACTTTTCCCAGTGGGCAGCCCTCTGGTACATCGGCGGCATGATATCCGGCGCATTGGTAATGATTGCTATTTTCAACAGCTAAGGGAGGACTTAAACATGAAAAAACGCAGCTTTACAAGCAACGGTAAAACGTGGAAACGTGTCCCGAAAAATCAGGCATGCGCGGCATATGTGAACGGGTTTACTGTGGCAATTTGCCAGGCAAATTTTGTTCCGAAATACCCCTATACAACAAACCGAAAAAGCCGGGAACGATTTATTATCGATGACATAGGAGCACGGAACGATTTTAACAACGTGGTAGCGTCATTTGAGTATTATAATTGCACAAACGCAAAAACGGGAAAATACGCCGCGTTTTATATGGAGGGCTGAAAAATGACAGATTTAGAGCAAAAGTGCAACGAATACCGCGAATATAAGCGGCTGGCAGAGCAAGCGGAGCAGGTGCGGGATAGCCTGCGAGATGAGATTATAACCATGATGCAGGGAGCGCCGGAGGTTGTAGCAGGCGCTTGCAAGGTGATGTATAAGGACGTGCAAAGTGTACGGCTTGACAGCAAACTTTTACAGGCAGCGCACCCGGATATTTATGCGGAGTGCAGCAAGCGCACCACATACAAGCGTTTTAGCGTGGTATGAGGGGGTGCGACAAGTGATATTATCTTGTGCCCTGTTCTTCTTCTGGTTCTTTTCTGCACTGTTCAAGGCATCCAAGTAATGCCGCCCGGACACTTTAGCGGGGCTGCACCGTAAAGCAACCCCGCCCCAGCCCAAAAGGACAAAAATATTTCTTGCAAGTCCTGTTTTTAGGGCTTGCGATATGCTATACTGTAAAAAAGGGTAAAAGCCCGGAAAAGAGGGAAAACCATGTTAAAAGATGTTTCCAGCAGTGCCGCCGCCCTGTATGATGGAGGATGGAAAAGCGCAGACGCTGACCAACTCCGCGCAGAATACGACTTGACAGAAGAGGAAGCACAGGAGCTTTGCACCGCCCTTGCAGACCTTGAAGAAAAAAATAAATAATTCCTACCCCGCCCACGCTGGCGGGGCTTTTCTTTTGCCTTGCATCTGTTGAGGGTGCAGGACTTTTATTTTACCCTGTTGCAATAAGGTCACATACAAGCCGTTTACGGCGCGTTTTATGCTGTCAATGAAGTTATACCACCAACGCAACAAAACAGCGCACAGGGCTTTACAAGCGCTTTTCCTGTGATATGCCCCATTCCACCGCCCGCGATACCAGACCGACAAAAGCGGCTATAATACCACCTGCGCCACGCTGGAGCGTATCACAGCGCCCGGACGCCCTCCAGAACTTACTAGAACCAGCGCCACGCCCGGACGATGTGCAGGCCAGCACAGCCGCCCTATTATAATAAGGTATATGAGGGTGCAACAGATCGCAGACCATGCAAGCCCGGCGGGGTCTCCATGATTCCCACGCCTGGCATTAGCCTGGCACCAGGTTAGCCTGGCATTAGCCTGGCATTGTGCTTTCTTCCTGGCACGGCGGCGCGAAACCCTTGACGGCTACCGCCGTATTTCTTTTCGGGCTTTCGCCCGATAGCCAATAAGAGCGAGCAATAGTCGTAGCGTTCCGGCTGAAATAGTCGTAACCAATAGTCGTAATTTCTCCAATAAAATAGTCGTGGAATAGTCGTGAAGTCGTCAGACGACTATCTTTTGAAAGTCCTATATATCGTATAGTAGTGAGCAGTCCGCTGATAGTCGCAGAGTAATAGTCGTAGCGTTTTCTTGCGAACTACAGTCAAATAGTCGTGTATTTTTTGTGTGAAATAGTCGTTCGCCTTTTAAGAAAAGAGAGGTGCGATAGTCGCTAAGTCATCCGACACCCCTAAAAATCAATATGTGTCTTGACACCTTTCAATTTTAATCCAAATCGCATTACCTCAAAATCTTTAACAATCGTACTTATTATAATAGTCGCAGATAATTACTCAATCTTTTTAACTATTATTCCTTTGGAATAGTCGTATCATCCGATTCGGCCTGTTCATATCCAATTCAATTCCTATTAACGCACTATGATATTTTATTTAATTCATAGCATTCTACTGGGAATAGTCGCAAACTAAATGCCTCAATATTTTTAACAAACAAAGCAAACCGCTCCGGCTGGCCAGACGCTTTCAATCTGTAATCAGCTGCTCATACAGCAATGCAACATTTCTACATATTCAACCGACTACAAAATGAAGTCAATTCTCCATGTCCGAAATAGTCGCATACCATCCACCAGTCCGAGCCTCACACCAGTTCTCGCCTACGGTCTGCTTTGCTGGCTAACGGTGTAACTTTGGAGATAGGGAAAGAACCAGTTTACAATTTCGCATAACTGTTATTTATTCACTTTTGAACTATCATGGCACACCCGGCTCCGTCAACGCGCGTGCTCGCGCATATAACGCCCGCGGACGCGCTAAACACACAGGGAGGGAAAGGGGGAGCACGGAAGATATTAGGGGGATTATAGGGGGTAATAGGGGTTGTAGGGGAAAGAGGGGGACAAAAGGGGGAAAGAGGAAACAAGGGGGAAAGGGGACAAAAATTTGAAAGCCATTTCCGAAAGTGATAGTCGAAACGTTTTTTCGTTTCAATCAGCCCTGCGATTGGGCGAATAGCCGTTGGCATCCGTTCATCTGGCTGCTATCATCGCTGGAAAGGCATACAAGAGCCTGTCTGCCGCGTTTTTCCGATTGACCCGATAACTTTCACGTCTGACCCTGAAAAGCCGTTCTCCCCGCTTTTGCATCGGTTTGATTTCTTGGTCTGGTTTGAGATATATCGTCAGCATCAACGGAGAGCCGTCTACGAGCGTCTGTGGCGCGTTTTTGCAATTAAGTCGATAAAGTTATCGCCTAGCATCCAAAACGCCTTAAAACAGGCTTTCTCGTGGAGTTTGAAAAAACAAAAGACTGCCATTGCTGACAGCCCATGTGCTCAATCCATCCAAGTATACTCTTGGAACCGTTGAATCTGCTTGTTAAACGTAATGGGAAGGTCGCCTATCTCGCCTTCCTTGTTCTTGCTTAGCCGGAACAGGTACTTGTCGGGGTTATCTCCGGACAGAAGGATGATTGCATCTGCGTCCTGTTCAATCTGCCCACTCTCTCGCAAGTCAGAGTTAGTAGGCGTTGCTCCGGGCTTGGATGGGTTTCGATTAAGCTGTGCAAGTGCCACCACGACAATGCCTGTGGTCTGTGCCAGCTCGTGTAAGGCAATGGATATGGCCGTAATGGCGGCATATCTGTCCTTTGCGCCTGTTTCGTGGATGAGTTGAAGATAGTCTACGAAGATGACCTGAGCCTTTTTACGGAGAGCCTGAGCCTTCATCCACGCCACGTTTTTTCCGGCAGCGGAGCGGATATATAAGGGCATCTTCATGTTCTTTGCCTGCCCGTCAATCTCATTCAAGCTGACCGCCTTATTTTTCACCGTGTCCAAAGGGCAGTATATCTGATTAGCCATCAGACGTGCACCCAGCTTGCGTTTGCTAGTTTCCAAGCTGAAATAGTACACAGTGTAGTCCTGCTTTGCCATGCTTGCTGCTATTTGCAAGGACAGGGCGGTCTTGCCCGCAGACGGTCTGCCGCCGATGATGATGAAATCGCCCGGTGAGATGTGCAGTGCTTCATCCAGACGCTCTAGGCCTGTCTTGATGTACACAGGCTTCTCGTCCATGTGAAGCACATAGTCGTTCAGCACATCCTCGTATGTCCACGCATCTTCTTCCTCAGCTTTCAGGCTCATTGCTTCGCCCATCTGCTGGTAAATGTCTGATAGATCAGAATAGTCGGTAAGCTCGCTGGTCATCTGAAATGCCAAACCTTGCACACGAGTAAGTGCAGCTTGTTCTCTGATAAGCTGCGTCCAACGCTGCATCTGCTCCCTGTCAATTCGTACACACTCTGATTCACAGGTTTGCACACACGCCAAGAGCGTCTGCGCTACGTCTGGATGCTGCGTATTTATCTCGACTATATCTATCTTACCCCTAGCCGTCCAATAGCCCTGAACAGCCGCAAAAGCGTCTCTCAGATCAGGTCTGAACAAGTCAAGTTCAAGGTCTGGTATGATTTCATCCGCAACGCCCGGCTTGCAGAGCATCAGCGCACCGATAAATACCGTTTGAACGTCCATTGTCATAGTCTAGGAAACTCCATCTCCGCACTTTGCTCGTACTGGTCATCCTGTTTTAATGCGTAAATGTCCTGCCATCCAGCATAGATGCTCTGGTCGAGAATGGCTTTCCAGTCATGCCGATCAAACTTTTCCAGCTTGTTGCAGAGCATCTGTTTTGCCCGGTCTGTCATAGGCTTCTTGATTCTTGTACGCATCTGCGCGAACTCTCGCAGGGATTCCAATAGGGCTTTATCGCCATGAGCAAAGTCGGAGAAGATGTCAGGTTTCTTTTTGACAGCACTCTCCGGCAAGGTCTTGACGCTCATCTGACCTTCAGCTGATACAATGGGTTCATTGTCATCTGACTTTGAACTCATAGATGAGCTGACCTTCACCTCATTTATGACATGAGGATGAGCTGACTTTCGTGTAGACCATCCTTTTGACGCAATATCGCTTCTTTTCAATTCTTCATCGAGCAGATGCTTAATCAAAATGAAACAAGATTCTGCTTTTTTTGAGTTCAAAGTCGCGTCTTTTTCTTCAAAAACGTATGCACAGATTGCATCGTAGAGCTCCAATTTTTCTTTGCTTTTCAGTGTGGAGATGGCTTCAAAGTAGTATCGCTGAAATGTAAAGCTGCCCCGTTTTTTGTCCATACTCAGTCCTCTTTGTAGCGTTTGTTCCATGCTTCGATAAGGTCTTTCTTAATCTTTTCTTTATCCGCTTCGGAATAATCAGAGTTGTATGGCTTGCTTTCCATGAATACCCGGCACTTGCATCCATCCTTGCAGTTTCCTCTTGTTATGGACATCCAGCTTGTCAAATAGTCTCCTGCTTCGGCAATAGTAACTTTTCCACCGCAGAATGGGCATCTCTTGAGTTCTTCCATTTTTTACCCTTTCTTCAAGCCAAGACAGACTTCCTTGTCCGCACAAATTTTCAGAAAATCAGCTTTGGATTTCTCCCTGATTTCATCCTGAATCATGCCGAGCGCAAGCTCATGTGTAAATACAGGTCTGCCTAGCAGATTTTCAATGTACCTGTGAACTTCGTTGAAGTCACACATCAAATATCCGGTATAAGCGGACACCACAATTTTTTCGTCAAGTGTCATTTCTTAAATCCCTCTCTTGTTCTGATAGCCGCCTTGAACCCGTCACAAGGCTTCTCTCCTCTGCCGTAGACCGGGCGTGTGTACTTTGGCTTTCTTTTGTCTTTCGGATTGTAACATCCTGATTGCGTCTCGCACTGCTTAACTGCTTTTGCAAATTTTTCAAGTTCATTGCAGAACTTGTCAGCTGCTTCCGTAAACGCTTTGAAAAAATCATTAAGTTCGTCACTCATGTCATTCCTCCGGCGCATAAATGTACATCCAATGCGTCACTGTCACATCTTTCGGCAGTCTCTCGCCTATCTCATCCCAGAACTGACCGTCTGCGTAACAGCCTAGAAAGTACGCTGTTGGCGAGATCCCTTGCAACATTTTTCCATTTTTGTCACGCCACGTTGTCTTAGTCGCAAGCAACAAAGGCTGTGTTCGCTCTCGTGGCGGTTCGCTTGCTGGATGCCAAAGCGTGTTAGCCATTATCCGATACCCCGCTTACGGATTGTAGGTGAGAACGAAGTTTTGTAACTGCTGCGGCAAAATGTTGATTTCGTAATGATACTTGTCCACGTCAGAACCGCTCAAATCCTCCACAATGTACATTGTGTACTCGTTAAGATAGACGTAATGCTTTTTGTATGTGCCATCGGGCAATTCAATAGTCACCACAAGTTCATTGTTGCTGTTATTGGAAATGTCCATGTTGCCAATGATTTCAAGCATCGGCGTGTCTGTTCTTGCGTTGACAACGGACAGACGGCGTGTGATGTTGAAATTTTTCGCCTGTTGTGAAATATTGTGATTCACACGAGATGCTTCGGTGCATCCGCACAATGCAATAGACGCCACCAGTGCCATAGATAAAATTGCTTTCTTCATTACCCTTTCTCCCTTCAATCTCCGTCCCATACGCCGTTAGGACGCATCTTTGCAAACGTCAACAGACCGTACAGGGCACGTTTGGCGTTGCCCTCTGTGGCGTGCCAGTAGTCGCTATCGTCCACATCGTCACCTAGTGCAGAAATAGCCTTTTCAAGCATCGGGATGCTCTCTGCGCCTGTTTTGCCATAGATCGAGCGGATGCCGCCCTCACCAAACACTTCTGGTCGATAATAGAAGTGACCGTAATTATAGGTGACGTTAAGCCACAGTTCTTTTGTACCGCCCATAGCGCGCATACCACCAGCGATAAAATGCGTACTATCCGCTTTGAGCGGTTTATGCGTTACATGGTCGCATAGATAAATATCGTAGCTCATTTTCTCATCTCCCATTCCTTGCACACATCGTCCGGGTCTGTAAAATCAGCCCGGCACTCAGACAGACCGTTGTAACAGACCCACGAGAATCTGTCGTGCCATTTACAGTTTGAGCAGGACTTGTCCACAGTTTGGCATAAAAGTTTCCCTTTGCTGTCCAGTAGAATGCCATTGCCCAGCCTGATTACATTACTTCCGCTCATCTTTCTTCTCTCATTCTTTACATCCACGTTCGTCTCACACGAAGCCTGCAACGTGTTCTGACTGGTCGTTCACACACACGCCCTCTGGCTCTGCGTACCATTTGCAAGAGCCACAGGACGGCTCAGATTTGTTCTTGCAAGATTCTGCTGTGCATCGGATAGCTTTGCCAGCAGAGAACTGCTTGATGCCCATGCAAGAGCAATGTTCGGTGGTGCAGTAGAAGTTCATTCCTTCTTACCTTCCTCTCCAATTTCGTAAATGCCCATGCAAATTCCGGTTTTCCCGTCGCCACACGGGTGCGACTGTAAGTTATCTTGGAAAATTTTACGGATTCCGCCATTTTTATAAGCCGCAAACACGACATCAAGGTTGGCATAATCCAAAAATTTTTTTCCATTCCAATACAAAAGCTTCCCACATCGTTTGCATTTGCAAACTATCACATTCCGCATTTTGTCATTCCTTTCTCACGCGCTTTCCTCTGTTGAACCGTCCGATCACTCGCTTATACTCCGCATAGCACTCCGGGCATAGGTCGCCTGTGTCCCTGCGCCACGCCCAGTCCTTGAAGTATTCGTCAGGGTTCATCATCCTGCCGCCCAGAACCGCTCCGCAGCGGTCACACACTCGCTTGTGGTAGATTCCTCTGTCAGTCTGCATTAGTCATCCTTCCCAACATCCTTGAACAGGATTTCTTTGTCAGCTTTCCAGTCTTTGATTTTGCACGGAATATCCGTGCCGGGTACGGTCTTTTTCAGCCCATCCATCTGCCAGACGTTCCATGAGATGATATCTGCGATACAGTCAAGGAACATAGTCATACTGCCGATTTCCAGCTTTTTAGCATCAAACCGATACCTAAAATTTTCAACCAGCGTCAGAAACAAGTTGCACCTTGCCAGCAAGAGATTGTCTCCCTGCCACTCATAGCCGTACGTCGATGCGTATGCCCAGCATATCCACATATCGTAGTCAGAGGACTGCTCTGCCAGAACATTCAGCTTCCTGTCCAGCAGACCGATTCTGTCCGTCACGGCAATCATCTGCCCTGTGGTGGTATCGTATCGACTTGTCAAGAATGGTGCCTCTCCACAGGTGGCTTCAAGGCAAGTCCTGTTGATGTACTCCTTCCAGTCCTCACCTTTCAGGTCGTTTTCTGCAACGTCTGCCATCTTCTTGCAAACCCAAGTCGGCGTAAACACCTCTGCTTTCTTGCTGGTGCGCTTCTTCTGGTCTGCAAGTCGTTTCTGCACACGAGGAACAAGCTGAACCTTGTCCAACTGTTCCAGTGTGATTTCATCTGCAAAACCCGCGCCCAGTTCAGGCGGCGGGTCTGTCGCCCAGATGATGTTTTTGCCTGTCGTGTGGTCTTGCAAGAGGACAGGCAGGAACGTGCGTAGGCAGGGGTCGGAGAAGTCAATCAACGGGGTCACGGGCGTATCCATTCGGGCTGTTTCATTCTTTGATTTCTTTCCCATTCCATTTCTCTCCAAAAGACGTTTATACGCTTTTTCTGCTCGATTTGTGATAACCGAAAGCCCTCTGACTGTCTACATTTTGTGATGCTAACAATGCGGCTTGCATAGTGTTTCGGACAGCAACGCTTGCCGGGAATTGGCGGTTCATCGCAATAGGCGCATAGGCCAAGTGTTTTTCTATAAGATTTCCCTTCTCTTTCCGTTTTTTGCTTTTCTTTCGTCCTGCATTCAATGCAGGACTTAAATCCTTTTGAAACAGGACGTTTCATGCAAACGGGGCATATCCCTTGTTCTTTCAGCCTTTGACGTTTTTCGCGTTGACGCAATTTATGTTTTTGCAGATAATCGGATTTTTGCTTCTCTGTTCTGTTTGCATCATGTTTTTGATGGCTTGCATAATTTTTTTCTAAACAAACAGCACATCTAACTCTTCCGGGTTGTGCATCATTAAGACAAAACGGGCAAATTCCATGTGAAACGTACCAATGATACCTTTCACGCTTCTCAGCATTTCTCCGTTTTCTTAATTCGTCTTTGCTTAGTTTCTCCAGAAAAATCACCTTGTTTCACATTATCTACTATCCAGCCAATTCCGCATGGCTCAAGTTGGAATCCACATTTCTCAAGAATCCTTTTTGCTTCTCCGTCAATAAATTCAGGATGATTCCCAGCTTTTGTTTCCTTATAAATGCGGACAAGTTCTCGAAACGTGACAAGAGATGGAGTTTGAAAGCCTCTCACTTTAATCCCATCAGTCCATGACGTAAGTATCTTGTACAGCTTTTTCATCGTTTGCCACCTCTTTGTACTCCACGTCAATCCCTTTCGGCAAAGCCGTCTGGTACTTCTGAGCCAACTGTTCTGCGCTCTGGGCATCACCCAACGGCTGTTCAGGCGGCGCAACGGTGACTTCTACATTGTCACGCATACCAAAGTAGTTCTTGGCTCGGAAAATCCACTCTGCCGGGTTCTCTTGACCATACATACCGTTGTACGCCCACATGGACTGCATTTGCAGAATCAGCTTCAGGATGTATTTTTGCTGCAAGCTGTCGTCACGGCGCTTGCCAGCCATAATCTGCTTCAAGCTCACCCATTCGATGCCCAGCACCAGTGCAATCCATTCCACCACAGGGGAGATTCTGGCTTCGATGCAAGCGTCAAAGAAGAAGTCAAGACGCTGCTGTACTTCAATCGGGTTGTTCATGTCCACGCTCGGAAGGTCGCCAAAATACTTGGCTGCAATCATGCCAATGACTTTCTTGTCCTCTTCATCGCCGATTCTTGACTGCAAATCGCCTGTGTTCAGCATCTTAGACCTCGTGATCGCTAACTCCTGTTGTTCTTTCACCTTTTTACTCACCTGTGAGCGGATAGACTTCCGCTTGTTAAGCATCTGTTGTTTCTTCTTCTCACGCTCTTTCTCCCGCTTTGCAGCGGCTTCTTCTTTCGCCTTTTGCGCCCGCTTCTCACGCTTTTTCTTTTCAGCTTCGGTCAGCGGCGGTCTGCCACGACCACGCTTCGGGGGTGTTGCCAAGAGTTCTCACCTCTTCATCTTCATTTCGATGTAGTCCAGCTTCAATGCAATCTTCCAGACGGAACAGCAGTTGTCCAACTGCCGCCACCAAGCGCACTTTTCTTTCTCGCATACGCACCGACCAAGCGGATTGCTGGTCATCTTCATCGGGCAGTAAAGCTCGTTATCCATTGGTTATTCTCCGTTCATCTCATAACATTTGCTGTAGTTCTCGTTGAATCCCAAACACCAAGCTAACTCGGAAGCCATTTCCTGATAAATGCCTTTGATATTAAGCTCAGTTTCGGATTTCGCACAGCCACTATAAAGACCATACAGAAAAGCCAGTCTTTCACGCCCTATCATGTTGATATCCTGAATCATCATTTCCACCCCATCACAACAGCCGTACAAACGACCAGACACACGTTGACGAACAGCCAGACGAGCATTGCCTGACGTTCTTCAAACAGGTTGTCTGCCATGTCTTTGATTGTCCGTTCGGACTGAACCACCACCGCCAGCAGAACTAGACAGACCAGCCAGCGAGTTGCAAATTCAAACATTGTTAGCTCCACCTTTCTCTCAACTCTTTTTCGACCTGTTCTGACTTTGCGGTGATATAATCCGCAAACTCGTCAGGTGTCATGTTCTCGTTCTTGAACTGCCCGACCATCTCCCAGTACCTGTCACCGATGCGGATGATTTTCTGAACCTGTTCATCGGTCAGGTCTGCATCGCACCGAAGGTTCTGAATCAGTGCGCCCCATGTGGCGGCGATACCATCCAGAGCCATGCGGAATCCGTACAACTGGTTCTGCCGTGCGATTTTGCGGAGGTTGGCTGACATCGCCTGTTTGCCAGACAAGGGGCGGTTTCTGCGCTTATTCATCTGACTGCTCCTTATTGACGGAAAGCTCGAATGTGACTTTTAGCTTCTTGTTTCCAATAACGCCCCACATCTTTTCGAGCTTCGTTTTGTCTGAATGCTCCATTTCAGTAATAAAATGAGACAGAACAGCGGAAACTGCTTCATCGGTCACATCAGACTTGCTTCTCCATAACTGCAATCCATCTTTCCGCTGCTTCATCATAGTTCCAGCATAGATGGTTCCGAATAGCCCACATCCAACATGATATTCAGCCATTTTTATTCTCCTTTTCTTCAAGGCGAGAGAGCCAACGGTCAAGCTTTTTATGCCTGATCTTTATTGCTCTCGTGGTGAAATTGTGAAATACAAATTCGTCATCGCAACAATAAGCGTTAATGCAATTTAGCACATCCGCATTCTTCTAAGATATTGTATCTGCATTCTTCAATATCTTTTGGTGTCGGGTTCGTGCCATCCAGCGCACGGCGCAGCTTCAACGCAGCCTGTGCCAACTCAGATGCTTCTTCTGCCAACTGTGCCAAGATTTCCGTCTTGGGCAGGATGTCCGAAATTTTCTTGCTCACTTCTGTTCTCCTTTCAGCCAGTCGTTCAGCTTTGCCATGCAATAGGGGCAAAGGTTGAACTCGTATTCTTGTGGACACCCGATGCTACTCACGGTCATTTGAATGTTTGAAAGCATTGTGTAATCTCTCAAATCAAATGTTTCACCGCATCTGTCACACTTAATGTTCATCTTCTTCATTCTTTTTATCCGCAAAGAAAGATTCGTAGTCAAACCACTTATCGTCCAAAATGTTTCCGATGATTCTCACAGAACTTCCAAGCCCTTTTGTAGCGACACGAACATATTTGCCTTTCATTTGACCGTATTCCTCAACGCCAACCGTGTCCATGATTCGCATAATTGCTTCCATGCCAGAGCCGTATCCCTCAAAGTCTTTGCTTCCAAGATACCCCTTGCCGAGAACATACCCACCATAGCAAACGCCCCATCCATGACCATTAAGTACTAAATCGGAAGTTAAAACCCCGTGGTCTGCCATAGTAAGTCGAACGCTTTCAATTCGTGCGTTTTTGATTTCATAGCCGCTTTCTTCTAGAAGTTTTTTAGTCCATTTTTTCATGTTCTTTCTCCAATCTCTTTAGCAGCCCGTCCACGTCATACCGCCAATGGACACGCAGCCTTTTTGCTTTGACCTCTATCCCCTCTTGCTCTGCCCACTGCCAAGGGATGCTCTTACGGCTCTCGTTATAGCGGAACGCCAGAACTTTGCTGGCAGGGATTGCAAAGGTGCGGCTGACCGCCCTGTAATTGACTATCACATGGGCGGTCTGACCGCTGTACCCCATTGCTTCCACCATATCTGTGATGTGCTTTTCCTTGCGGTATTTGCACTTTGCCTTGTCGTATTTGCCGAACACCTTTTCAAGAGGGATAGAGGGCGTTTCAATGGTTTTCAGCTCAAATAGGTGGTTCATCGGGTAACGGTACACAAGGAAGTCGCAGATGTTGTCGATGGAAAAGGACAGGTTCTCGTTGCCGCCGTAGTAGGTGGTAGCACTGTCTTTCAGGCGGTAGCACCACGCATCGGATGGGATGGATGCCTTGAAGTCCGCTTCAAACTGCTTGCCGGTGTTCATGTACGAAGTCCTTTGTTGATTCGGTATAACATTTCAGGCAACTCAGGCATTGGCATCCAAAACGGGTACTCATCAGGAAACAATTTGACCACCTCCCAATATTGCTGTAAGATTCGCCACTTATTCATGCTTTCAGAGAAATATACAGAAAGCACAAATAATCCGTCTTCCTTTGTCGGAAGGTTCTTTGCTGTCTCTCTCCATTCGTTCATCCTCGTTCACCTCTAAATTCACTTCCGAGAAACCGTTTCTTTTCTTTTTCTCGGTGCTTGTCCTCATAGTTGCGGTGGTACACGCTCTGGCTGTGGTTCAGCTCATGCACGAACGCCTTGCGCTCCTCGAAGTCTTTCTTCTCTGCCTTGTACTTCTCGCAGGTGTCGTGACAGGCTTGGTGGCGTGATGTGCAGTTGAGACAACAAGTAATCATTCTTCGCCGAATCTCCTTTTTGTTACAGCTACGCAGAAGCTTTCGATTTCGCTTGCCCAGCGTGCAGTGCCCTCGCCGTATGCTCTTTGCCAGACCAGAGGGAAACCACCCAGACCATCGAACAGACTGCCCAGTGTAGGCTTTTCTTTTAGGTAAGGGCGCATCTTCTGCACCAACCAAAACCACTGCGGCAAAGCGATTGAGTTGCCTAGAGCCTTGTACCGTGGGCTGTCAGCGTATTTGTGCTTCTTTCCTTTGCTATCCGTCCAGTCACCAATGTCGGTGTATCCGTCCGGGTAGCCTTGTAGCCGTTCACATTCAACAGGGGTCAAGCGGCGAACAATCCAGCGGATGGCTTTCTCTGCAATCAGGCACTCGCTGCCATTGCCGATGTTCCCTGCTTTCGCTTTCAAGGTTGAGCATTTGTCGCTTTCCTTGTAGTGGCTGAACGACTGTTCGTTGAAGGTCTTGCGTTCGATTACAATAGCCGTGTAATCTGTGATTCTGTTTTCGTGGTCGCCTGTAATGGTCGGTACGATTTTTCCATCGCCGTTTCCACGAGCATCATAAACAACAGGCTGAAACAACGCCTGGTCTTGCAACGTAGAAATCGTTGCGCTCAATTCAGTTTGAACCAGAGCGCCTTTACCGCCACCCTCACATCCAGAACGGATTTTTAGAGTGTAGGCTGCGGGTTCTGTGCATCGAGTCGAAGTCTCTCGATGGTCTGATTCCAATACTCGTCCAGTTCCTTTTCCTCCAGACCTTCCTGTTCCTTCACTTTCTGCATCACCTGTGATAGAGTTCCCGGATTCCACCATTCGATCATATCCAGCAACGCTTGCTTCAGGAGTTCGGGCAAAGGTTTTCCACGCCGGGATGCTCTCACAAGGATTCCCTGACAGGCTCGTGCGCTCAAATAGTATTTCTGCGGCACGTTGTCCTCCAAAATCCACGACAAGAGCGATTCTCTTTCGGCGTTGGGGAACTCCCCAATATTGAGCATCGAGCTGTCGCCAAGCCAGAGACCATCCGTTTCCGGCGATTGCTCCAGCTTTGCTCCATCTGCCCCCCCTCGGAGGTCTAGGAATTGAAGCGTCTGGCTGTTCCACGCGGGCAAGTTCTTCCAGCACGGCTCTGAAATCTTCTCCACCATTGGAGCTGAAAGCTCCGGGCACGTTTTCCCAAACAGCGAAAGTTGGATACAGTCCATTTGTGCTTGACCTCATTTCTTTTATGATTCGAACCGCTTCCATGAACAACCCAGAGCGTTCTCCGGCAAGTCCCGCCCTGCGTCCAGCAATGGACAAGTCCTGACACGGACTGCCGAACGTGATGCAGTCCACAGGCTCTATCTGGTCGCCGTGAATCTTTGTAATGTCGCCCAAGTGTTTCATCTTTCCAAACGCCCGTCCAGCCAGATAGCGCAGCTCTTATATAAGGTAGGCGGTCAGGACGAAGAAACTTCTTCGCAGATGGTTTCAAGTTCTTCAACATCTGCTGGCTCAAAAACAAGAGATGCGCCTTCGCATTCATATTTCTTTTCTTCCCAAACTGCTTTGAACTTTTCAAAATCGTTCTTATATCGAGGGAATGGATGCGTTTGCTCTGCGTAATAAACGCCCATCATAACTTTTTCATCATCTTCTGGCTTCCAGCTTTCGAGATGATAGCTTTCGTGGTTGTCGTAGTCCCAAAGGGACAGTTCAACAATCAATCCAGAAAAAGCATCGTACATCTGTTGGAGACTTTCGAAATCCCGATAAACCAGCCCTTGCCCCTTGTGAGATTCTTTGATTTGTTCGATGCTTTTCCCGCCAGTTTTCAGGCGGCATCGAACTACTTTCGGACGGTAAAACATAGTGTTCCTTTCTCGCCTTTTGTCCCGGTAGCGTAACCGTTAGTCAAAAGGGAGATCAGAACTGTCGTCAATCACAGAGAAGTCATCTGCGTTGCCCTGAGAGTAGTTCTGCGGTGCATCCTGCGCCCGATCAGTGGGTTTGCTGTCCGACTTGCCCCCGCAGAAGTCAACCTTGTTTGCCATGATTTCCGTTGCGGTGCGGTTGTTTCCCTGCTTGTCGGTATACTTCCGGGTCTGGATGCTGCCAGTCACCAAAATCAGACTGCCCTTCTGGAACCATTTGGAAACGAACAATGCCGTGTTGCCAAATGAGGTGCAGTTGAAGAAGTCGGTTTCCTTCTGACCGCCGCTCTGGCGGTCGCAAGCAATGCTGAACGTACAAACATCCTTGCCAGACTTCGTGACCTTAGCTTCTGGCGTGTGAACCATACGTCCCTGAATTGCGATAGAGTTAAGCATTGTTTAGCCCTCCTTCGGCTGTTTCTGAGCGCAGTCCCAACACAGGACGCGCCCAAAGCGTTTCTTTGTGCTTCTTGCAGTTTCCAGCGGAGTGACTGTGCGGTTGTTGTACTGAATAGGCTGCAACTGCTTTCCACAGCAAGCGCATGGGGGGATGGTTTCCGCTTCCGTTTGCTTCTGCGCAGGCTTGTTTGCCCTGCTTGCGGTCTGCTTCTGGTACTCGTCCGTGTCAGCGTCCTTCGTATCGTCAATGCAGAACAGGCCGTTCAAAGCGTACTTTCTGGCGTAGCTACTAGACGTTCCAGTCACTTGCGCTGCGTCCATCTTTGTTTTTTGCTCCGGCTCTCTTGCGTAAGCTGTGACTGTTACGCATTCACCATCCAGAGCTTCCACCTTCGCGGTCGCTTCGATGTAATGCCACCCTTCAAACACTTTAGGCTCGTCTGAAAGGGTGAGAAGCAAACCATGTGCTTTCAAAATTGGTTTAACCGCTTCCAAAATGTCCTCACAAGAGCGATACTTGTAACCGCCAAATGTGTTCATCTGCCCCTTTGGGGCTTTCAACTCTGACTGAACAGCCATCAGAGCTTCATGGATTTTGCTGTTCTCCATACGTTTCCTTTCTTCGGCTTCATTAGGCTTCATTGTTCTAACTTTGGCTTAATTTGGCTGTACAAAAATCAGCCAGCCATCAGTTCCGCCAACTGTGCACGGAGATCTTTCAACTCCGCTTCCCTGTCCTCGATTTCAGACTGCAAGTCCTCAATCTCGGCCAGCCGGTCAGCTTCTTTGGCTTCTGCCATCTGCTCGTTGGTCATAAAGTACACGCCGTCCTCCGGCTCGGTCACGCCACCGAATCTGTCAAGGTTAATCATCTTTTGGTCTCCCTCTCTTGCGTTCCTCTTTGATTTGCAACGCACTGTGCCACTGGTCTTTGTCGATTTCGATGGTAGACCACCGGTAGTTACATACAAGACACTTCTTGCGTCGAGTGATGCTGTCGTGTTCAGGCCGGCTGTCAACTGTTGTGATGTTGTCGCTACCGCACATCGGGCATTTCATTGTGCATCCCTCCACTCGTTTGTGTGGTGGGCTACACGCTTGATTTTGCGGCATTCTTGCTCGCTGCGTTCGTCCATCTCCTCGCTGACTGCCAACGCACACAGCAAGATAGCCGTTGCGAGAAGCCCGCAGGATATGATTACCCAGCCAAGCATCTGCGCTGTGGTCTGACAGCCCTGAATCGCATCGCCGCATCCGACTGCTGCAATAGCCGCGACCAGACCAAGCATGGACAGCGCCATTCCTTTCAAAGTTTTCATTGGTTCTCCTTAGTTCAAAATGATGTCAAACATAAACGGTTTTCTTCCGTTTATCACAATTGTTGCGTTCAGAACCTGCGCTATTTTTGCAAGTGTTTCAGTTTTAACACCAGTCTTGTACGGTTCTTTGTTCGGGCTGGTAATGTTGTAAACTGTTTGCTCGGACAGCCCACTCCTGTGAATAAGCTCAAGAGCGCTCATGTTTCGCTTTTTAAGCGCTGCTTTCAGTGTCATCTGTTCTCTCCTTAGCTTTTCACTGAATGCCCAAAAATCCAGATGGTTGCCATCAGAACACCGATGCCAATGATTGCACGCGTTGCGTTTACGCCAACCAGAAGGTCAATCCGGTGAATCAGCCAGAAGTTCAGAAGAAACGCTGCGAGAACCAGTGCCAAGACGATTCCCCAGATCAGGACGATTTCTACCAGTGCTTTCATCTTTGTCCTTTCTATTATGTATGTGTTCCAGCCGGTCTTTCTCCCGTCTGTGCCAGCGGATTTCCCGCTTTCCGTAGTATCTACCGTTCATAGGTCAACTCCCCTGTTGAAAGCATCTGCGATACCTCGCCGTAATGTTTACCCAGCTTGTCCGCAAGGGCTTGAACTTCTCCTATGGATGGAAAAGTCTTTTCCAGCTTCTTGTTTTCTTGCTGTTTGATTTTGTACGCTGCCTTCGCGTTCAGGTTCGCCTTTGCGTTGTAGGCTTTCTTAGCGCATCCATTGTGGTACTTCTGTGATGCTACTTTTTTCAGCATCGGCTTTCCGCAGTATGCGCAGAACGCCTTACGGGGCTTGAATGTAATTCCAGCTTTCTTGTGCTTCCTGTCACGCTCTTTGTCAACCTTGCGCTTGCATTCTGAGCAGTACTTTCTTGTCGGTCTGACCACTCCAAGATACAGACCGCAGCGCTCACAGTACTTTTCTTCCACGCTGCATCTCCTCTTTCAGTCTGGCTTCCCGATTGTGACGTTCAAAGCACTGGTTGATGGATTTCTCCATCCACAGCACCTTGTTGGCATCGTTTCTTGACACGCCAGCAGCCATTGCAAGCTTTAGTCTGCGCTTGTGGCTTTGCGCTTTACGAAATTTCATCACCAGCACTCACCAGCCTTTTTGATGATGAACTCAGGCACGTTCCTGCCGGTAGTCCGACACAGGCAGACGCACTTGGCAATCCAAACATCCCACTTGGATGAGCAGATAGAGCAAGTGCAGCTCGTTCTTTTGCTCTCTTCCAATTCAAGCCACACGCTAATCGAATGAAGCCCGTAGCTTTCAACTTCGCACCAACTGATGCTGTATCCATCCAAGCACAGCTGCTGCATAATCTGCATTGCCAGATGCTTTGCTTCGGCAAGTTCCTCTGCCGTCCACTTTAGCTTGTCCGCTTCATAGGCCCTTGTCGCCTCATCAATGGCGTGGTGCGCTTCTTCCGGGTATTCAAGGTCAACCTTTAAGGTGATAATCTGTTCCATGTTCAGTCCTCCACTTTCTTGCTCTTCTCCGTCTTTAAGAAGAGATTAACGAAATAGACCTGACCGATACCCGTCACCTTCGGGGTCTTATTGATAGAAGTGTGCCCGTCGGAATGCGCAATGGACGTTTCCTTGATTTCAAACAAGCGAAGTTCCATAGACTTCTGGGTCGGCATATTGTAGTCTGTCCGCTTCTTGTCTTTAATCAAGTACCCGTTCTCACGCAGCCATGAGAACAAACGATTCTGCCCCATCTGGATGCCGTTCTGTGACAGCAGCTTTGCCATTTCACCAACAAGAATGCTTTGGCTGCTTGCGCTCACTGCGTCAGCAAAAACACCCTTCGGCGTAAGTTCTGCAATCTGCTTGTCTTTCTCTTCCAGTTCCTCATGCGCTGCGATCAGTGCAGTTGCAAGGAGCTGCGAGCGGGTAAGCTGCGGTGCGTTGTAGCTTCCGGTCTTACGGATTGCAGGAAGTACATCGTTTGTGACCCATCTGCGGAATGGTGCTGCTTCTGGCTTGTCGCTGCGGAGGATGACGTGGTACAAACCGCTTTCGTTGACAATCACCATTTCCTGTTTGCCGCCAAGGGTGTCAATCAGACTGACGCCCTTTTCGTCATCATCTAATCGGTCAGCAGCCATGCGGTTATTGCTAATACCAAGCACAGCGCACACGTCTTTCAGAACGAACCATGCTTCGCCGTCCATATCAACCGTGCGAACTTTGCTGTTCTGATATTCAAAAACTTGAATGTTTGCCATTTTTTCTCTCCCTTCTTACACTCCCGAATCCCGAATATTCAAAATCCGGCAGATGCTTTTCTTGATGCCGGGCGTTTCCAGCTTTCCAGTTTTAACCTTGAAAAGGTAAGAGCGGTCAAAATATCGTCCGGTATCCTCCTTGACTTTTTCAATCAACCAGTCATTGGTCTTGTCTTTTTGGATAAGAGCAATCTCGATTTGTTTGCCAAAGTCACACAGAGGTTTTTTTTCAGCCATTATTTCACCTCCGGCTATTGATTTTTACGCATAAGTGTAATATAATGAAGTTGCTAGAAATCATTCATTACGCCTTCGCGGTACGGTCTTAGTATAATACGCTTTCGCGTAAAATGCAAGGCTTTTTTAAGCGTTCGCGTAATTTCAGCAAACCTTACAATGCGAGGACTGGAATTATGGCAAACTTGTACGAAAATATTGAAAAACTCTGCAAGCAGCGTGGAGTAAACGTGACCACCATGTGCAAGGAATCGGGCGCAAGCCGTGGGTCTTTGACCGATTTGAAAAACGGTAGAAAGCAGACCCTGAAATATGAGACGCTTGAAAAGATAGCTTCTTATTTCGGAACAAGCGTGGATACATTGGTTTCTGGTGAGCAAAAAGAAAACCCGCCCCAGCAGCCGCAAAGCGAAGTTGACGCGGATATTAAATGGATTGAGCAGAAGCTAGTAGAGATGCCGAAAGAAAAGCGTGAAGCTTTGATGAAGCTTATCAGAACTATGTGAGGTGATAGCGTGGGCAAAAAGAAATTTAGCAAAGAAGAACTGCTGAACGACAAAAGTTCTCACATGGGTGATAGGTTTTCATTTGCCTTCGGTGCGCTTTTCTTGGTTGCTTCATTTATTTTCCTTGTGTATTCGTCAACTGCCTTTTTAATCGTTGCAGCCATCGGAGTTGTGATGTTGATAAAAGGCAAACACGGATATGATATGTTTCTTGAAAGAGAAAAGCTCAAAACAAAAATGTACGAAACGCCTGTGTCTGCAAAGATTGTTGGTTCAGGAGAAAGCAAGAAAGCGGGAAGTGCCGCAGTTCGCTCCGCTGTTGGTGGTGCGGTAGCCGGTTTGCCCGGTGCTGTTTACGGAGCAGCATCCGCAAAATCTAAAACCAGCGTCACGTTTTATGTGACGTATGAAGATGGACATCACGGAAGTGAAACCGTAAACTCTGATTCTAGCCGGTTCTTAAAACTGATGAAGGTCTGTGAAGATTGACCCGGTACAAATAAAACCCCTTGCGCCGGGCTTTCGGTAGCCTTATGCGCAAGGGGTTTTGTCATGCATTGGTTATTGCTTCTTTTGCCGCCGGAATCTTTTCAGGATGTTCCAGTAGCCATGCAATAAATCGGTCAATCTTGGCTCTTTCCTGTTCACTCATTGTGGCATATCCTCCAGATCGGTAAGTGCGGATGTTCATTTGATACGATTATACATCTTTCTGTTGTACAGTCAATATCATTTTAACAACTTAATGAAAATCGAATGTTTTCTTCACATCCATTACTTCACGTCAGGGAAGCCGCGAGTGTTCAAGTCAAAAGGGACAACGCCTATCCATCTTTCCTCCAATCACAGCTCTACGAGCTGTCCGTCAATGCGTTCGATGCTGTCTGCCGGGTCGCGTCCATCATCTAAGGCGGCTACGGCACGTTCCAAGATGCCTTTTGCTTCGAGGTAAGCATCTTTATCAGCCTCGTACCCAGAAAGGCTCAGGACAAGTTCCAGCGTCCGTCTGCGAGCGTATGGGATAATCAGAGCATCTACGGTTCGGTTCATTAGCTTTCCTCCCACGGTTCAGGTGTGTGCGGCTTCCCATCGGGAACACTGGCAGGCATTCCGTCGATGATCGGCATACGTTCATGGTTCCAGATTACAGTTTCTTTCATTTTTGTTCCACTCCTCTTTGGAATTTTTTGACAATACAGTTATAACATAGGCTGCTGTTGGTTCTCCATAGCAGCTTTTTCCATTTTTTGGCTTGTCGAATCCGGCAGTTTTGCTGGATTTTGTTGAAAGGGTGAGAATTTATGGATGAATATTTAGTGAGAACAGCCAAAGCATTAGAGATAGCTCGAATGTGTTCCGGCTTGAGCCAGCAGAAATTGGCGGCAAAAATGGGTGTGAATCGTGGAACGGTCGCCAATTGGGAGCAAGGTCTTGCAGCCATTTCCCTTCCGATGGCTATGCGCTGGTTCACCTGCTGCGGCGTATCGGTGGCTCGATACATGGACGCTTGCATTCATCCGGGACTGCTGGAACATCTGGAAGATGACCTTTCCGATTTGGAGAAACGGCGGATTCTCATAGATGCTATGATGGAGTGTTCCTCCTATGAGATAGATGCCTTGTTATACATCCGGTACGGAGATCACGGCTCAGACCACATCGGCGTGTTGACGGAGATTCTGGCAAACCTCCACACGCCGTTAAAGGACAGGGTTTCTGTTTGCCGGATGGTGTCTGGTAGCTATGAGATGGCACAGGCCACCGGAACTGACCCAGACCCGAATGGAACCGCCCCAAAGATGGAGATTCTCTATCAGGCGCAGGATGCTGGAACGGAAGCTGCTATGAAGTCCAATGATTCCTATACCGTTAATCCAAATAATATAAGCGGTTGATTGTCGAGTTATCGAAGTTTTTACGGTATACAGGGGGACGCGCTCCACTTTTTGTACACAATAGGCCTGTTATAAATATGGTTTTGGGTTGTCATTTTGTCCCCCATAGAATCGTAAATGGTGGATTTTTGCAGATGTAATTAACGAACTCGCGTGAAATTTTCGTTCATCAAAGCGTGACTTGTCAATTCGTTCCCTATTAGTGTGATTGCACCCCATTTTCTGTACACGATAGAACCGTCAGATAGGTTATAGGGCTTGATGGACGTTTCTTATTCAGCAAAAAGAGTTGTCGTTTTCAACAATCTGTCCGTTGAAGAAAAGAAATTGTTGAAAATGTATCGTCGTCACTATTTGATGATGATTATTTATCTCTTGTTTATCTCTTGTTTATATATATAGTAAGAACGTGTACAAAAAGTGGAGCATTGTGTACATAAAGTGGAATAACGTGTACAAGAAGTGGAGAGTATCGTGTACAAAAAATGGAGTATTGTGTACAAAATGTGGAAGTCGATTGTTGAAAAAATAATTGTGTACAGAATCGTTGACGTGTACACGATACAGTGGTATAATAGGGTAGAAGAAATGAGGTGATGCAATGCCAGAATTGACAGGAAACAACCTTGTCGAAAAGAGCAAGGCATTGGTTTGGGCGAAGTTTACGGACTACACAGCAGGCGAGCTTCGGCTGCTTGAGGTCTATCTGAGCCGTATCAATCCGAGAGATCCCGAAAGCTCTAACGTGTCGTTTACGCTGGCTGAATATTGCAAACTGCTGGATTTGAAGCTCAATTCAAAGAACTTGAAGTCGCAGGTTAAGCACTTTTTGGGCAACGTGGTTTCAGTACCACTGAATGCAGATGGAACAGAATATGTGATGTATCCGCTGTTCACAAAGGCAGAGGTCAAGTACAATCGAGAATCCTTGTCCTATGACGTTTCAATCAACTGTAATCCTGACTTGCGGCCTGTGTTTTTCGACATTGCAAGAAGCGGCTACGTCAAATACCGTCTGCGCTATACGATTGGGATGAAACAGCAAGCATCTATTCTGATGTACAGCATGATTCGAGATTGGATGAATCGCTCTCTAACATCGAACAAGATTGGTTTGAAGCAGCTGCGTGACCACTTGGGGGCAAACGATGCAAGTTATGACGATTTCCGGGCTTTACGCCGCAGAGTTCTTGAACCAGCGGTGGAAGAGATCAGCAATGTTTCAGACATTGTCGTTGACTTTGAAAAGATTTGCACAGGGCGAAAGGTAGTAGCAGTTGAGTTTCGATTCGGGTACAAATCCAAGCAGCCCGTCATAGACGCCGATTCTAGCGAAGTTGATTGTGAGGCGGCTAATTCCTCCAAGCCGGAAATCAAAAAAGCCGCCAGAAAGCCCCGCACAAGCGGATACGAAGGGTACGACTGGTCTGTGTGCGATGCTCTATCCGTTCAAGAGTGCATCGAGGTTGCAAAGGTTGTCGAGGTAAAGATGATGGAAGAACACCCATCTATCAAGCTGCCGAAGCGGAGAGATGCGGTCTATGACATCGTAAAGGCTGCGTGTGCGGATATTCTTTCAATCAACCGTGACCCCTGGCCTGACCATCCGAAGCGGTATCTGATTGGTAGCTTGAAGAAAGACGGCGCGATTGAAGAGTATCTTCCGGCATTTTATGAGATTGACGCACTGCAAAAGTAGTCAGATATAATGCATTATAAAGAAAGGAGAAAGAGTATGATTCCGATGTTTCCGAAAGGCTATGACAAGGACAAGTGGTACATGACTAAAGATGTTATGCCGGATAAAAGCCTAGAAAGATGGCCACATGGGCTTTTACTTTGTATCGAAGATAAGAAAACAGGAGAAAAAAGTTTCATAATCGGAGAGTACGATACAATCAACGGCAAATGGTTTGATTCCGATAGCAATGAGATCAAAGGAACCGTAATTGCATGGCACGTCACGCCTGTGTTGTGGGTCGGAGACGAGATAAAAGCAGCATATCCGTTTTACTAAAAAGAAAGAGTGATAAAATGGCAAAAATCATAGCGGTCGCCAACCAAAAGGGTGGCACAGGAAAGACCACAACAAGCACCTGTCTGGCTGGTGCGTTGCAGTTGCTTGGCAAGAAAGTCCTGCTGGTGGACTGCGATGCCCAGTGCAACGCAACGGACACCTACGGGGCACAGACAGAGGACGTATGCACCCTGTTTGACGTGATGACCCGGCAGGGAACGGTCGAAGAAGGAATCCAGCACTGTGAAGCTGGTGACATTCTGCCGTCCGACAACGCATTGAAGGACATTGACGAGCAGCTTGTCAGGGACATGGGCAAAAACTTCCGGCTGCGAGAAGCCCTTGAAAGCGTGTCTGGTCAGTACGATTACATTGTGCTGGACACTCCCCCGCAGCTTGGCCTTGCGCTTGTGAACGCACTGATCGCCGCCAACAGCATTATCGTCCCCATCACAGCAGACCGATACGCACTGGCTGGTTTGAGCCAGCTTTCGCAGACCATCGGCGATGTTCGCAGATATTTCAATCCGACTTTGAAGATTGAAGGATTGCTTCTGAACCAGTACAAGAGCCGTGAGAACCTGTCCAAAGAGGTTGTGGAGCAGCTTCCTGTGATTGCGCAGAGCATGGGCACAACCCTGCTGGACGTGAAGATTAGACCGTCTATGGGCGTCCGTAAGGCTCAGGCAGAACGGCACAGCTTGTTTAGCGGTGACACGGCAAAGAGCACCAGCGCAGAGGATTTCAAGGCGTTGGCGCAACATATTGTCGGAGGTGAAGGCTGATGAAATCAACCAGCAAAAAATCCTCAGGTCTGCTTGGCGGGTTTGATTTTCAGCCTATTTTTTCGGAACAGACATTAAGCCGAAGTGAGCCAAAGGAAGAAGAAGTAAGCCAAGCAAAGCCGAACGAAGCCGAACAAGCACAGATTAAGCACAGTGAAGTCACAGACAGCCCTACACAGCCTAATGAAGCACAGTTAAGCAGTATTAAGCCGAAGCAAGCCAAAGACAGCGGAACACAGCCGAACAATGCCGTAGTAAGCGAAAGTAAGCCGAAGAAGCTGAAACAGGCGAAAGAAGTTCAGCGCCTTATCGAACAAGGCGATGTTCCCGGCGCGCTAGCCGAAGCTGGCTTGACAAAGAAAAAAATCCCGATGCCGGAATCGCATCAGGGTGTTGCAAGCGGTGATGGCAAGCGTTCCAAGCGCATTACCATCCTTATGAGCGAGGAAGAACGCAAGTACATCAACCGTGAAGCTAGACGGCACGGAATGACGATTGGACAGTTCGTGTACGCTTTGGCAGTTGCGGCGGCAGAAGGAAAGATTGAATTGGAGGATTTCTTGGAGGATTGACGTATGATTGTTTATAGACCTCATCGTGGTTCTTTGGAAGATGCCATGAAAGAAGTAAAAACATTTGACAACTGGTATCAGATGACACATTATATTGCAAATAATTGGAATTTGGCGATTGGCAAGAAAGTGATAGACCCTGATGATATTGTTATGGACGATAAACCGGTCAATGATGACCGTGTTGGTTGGAAAGACGTTCACATGGTTTTGGCAACTCGTATTGGGAACGACAATTTTATGGAGAAATACGGAAACCCGCAGTGTATCGGGTATTGCACTTACGATGTTTCAAGTGTCAAAAAATACTTAACGCCGAAAGAAGTAGGGGGTGAAAACTTTTATTGGGTCAAAATCCAGTACGATGATGACGAAAAATGCAGACACTTCCAAACTCCGTTCGTTTTGTTTGCAAACAGCAAAGAAGAAGCAAAGGCGAAAATCCAGCGAGAAGTTCCCGGCAAATTCTCCATCGTTGGCATAGTTGAGCTTGATAAGAGCCTTGTATTCCATCCGCAAGACTTATTTGACATAAAAGCCAAATCTGTACTTTGGGAATAAAAGAAACCCTGTGTAAATTTGAAACGCTGTATATTAAAGAATTACTCATCCGATAAAAGCTGAGATTTATGGAGGATTGATATATGATGAAGTCAAAGGAATTTTACGAAGAAAGCATTAGCCGTTTACAGAAAATGATAAAGCACGGAGTTTACGTTCTTTTGTTTGATGCCTTTGCTGTAGCAGTTCAGATTCCTTTTATCTTAGCTGGTAAATGGGTCGCAGCGCACTTGATTTTATCCATCGCCGTATCTTTTGCGGCTGGATATAATTTTAACACGCTTGTGGATAGCAAAAGACAACTTGATATGTACAAGGCGGATATGGAATTGTACTATACCAAAAACTCTTCATCGCATTATTCAAAATAACAATAAAAGCTGAGATTTAAGGAGAGATTGCTATGAACTACGGAGAAATGAACAACTATATTGTTCACGTTAGTGACAACGATTTGGTTGCGTTATGCAAGAGTGTTTACAAGTTCAAGGATGGAAACGGAGTGTTGGAACAGACTTCTACGCTCAAGATTTTATCAGAAAATTTACAGTTTCCAGATGTGAGGGCGTTGGAATATGCCATTACGGAAGAAGCGCATAAACGGTATGAACAGATTGTATTGCTTCTTATGAAAGATGCTCCGGCACATTATTTGAAATGATGAGATTTAAGGAGAATCATAATGGAAGAACATGAATTGAAACCATGTCCATTTTGCGCAGCAGAGTATCCTTATATCATGCTAAACGATAGAGGAGCGAAGGCTGGAATGTGGCGATACTTTGTTGAGTGCCTTAACTGTGAAAGCAAGACTGGCACCTATAAAACAAAGGACGGGGCGATGCAGGCGTGGGAGCGTCGGGCATATAAAAACTAAGTTCTAAAGTTAAAATAGAAGAACCCCTGTGTAGTCACAATGACCGCACAGGGGGTTCTTATTTACTTATCAGCAATGCAATCCCAGTAGAGATACGCCTTGCCGTCTACGGCGTCCGTGTCCTCAAGGAACGCCTTTGCCATGTCAGCGTAGAAGCCCGGAGTGTCAACGGACTGGCGCTTTGCAACCTGACAATAATCCGAGTACATCATGTTCATGACAGCCCAGAAATCGTTCGGGTCACAGGTGATATTGCGCTGTTTGGCCACGTCCTGCGTCTGCTCCAGCGTCCAGTGACAGCCTTTCGTGCCGTCAGCGTTGACCATGCTGTCACACCATTCCTCTGCTTCATCGTGGGTGAGGTGCTGGCGTGGCATCTTGATGGAGCGGCTGTCTGCGCCACCATGTTCGTACTGTCCAGACCGTTTATCCCAGTCTCCGTTCTGCGAGAAGCCGATTTGCGGCATTCTGCGCCCATACTCTACGTCAGGGTAGCGGGGGATAGGGTAGGGGTCGATGTAGCGGTTTTCCTCCTGCGGATAGTAGGGATAGCGGTCGTTGCCACCTTCCAGCTTACGCAGACGGCGTTCCATCTCACGCTCCCTGCGGTCACGCTCTTCCTCAAGGCGGTCACGTTCCGGCTCACGGCTTTTGTCGTGTTCACGGAGCATCATCATGCGGCGAAAATTAGTCTTGCCCATAATCTACACCTCCTCAAGAAATAGACGCGGGCGCACCAGCGTGGGAGCGGCAGAAGCAGCCAAGATATTTGAACGTGCCGGTGCCGGTCGCAGACGTTGCCACACGGGTAGCGTAGCGGGTGCGGGTGTGGATGCTTTCGGCGGTTGCCTGAGCGCAGTTGCAGTCGGTCAGAGGGTATGCGGTCGTGCCTGCGCCGATGGTGATGACCACAGGGGCGTTGATGGTGGTCGTGTCCGGGATGCTCTGAGCAACCACAATGCAATAACGCTCTCCGTTTTGGTATGCGCCAGCAGGGATGTTGATGGTCAGCGTGTCATTGGCGAACGTCACCGCATTCGAGATGACAAGGTGCGGGCACAGACGGCAGCTTGTTTTGCAAGCCATAATGTTTTCCTCCTAAAAAATCAGGGGCAGAGGTGTCTTACCCCTGCCCCGATGGTTCACCCGGTGTTATCGGGGAGTGTGTTGGTTAGCAGCAGCCGCAGCAGTTCACGCCCACGTTGGGGTTTGCCACCTGATAAGCGGGAATCGGACGAGGATTGACCCGGTTCAGGATGGTATCGGTCTGCTGAGACATCACGGTGGTCAGAAGCGCATTCTGACGATCCTGAGAAGCGGCGAACTTGAGGTTCTGGTTCTCAGCGGTCAGAGTGGCAATCTTGTCCTGCGTGAAGTAGTCCATCATGCTGCGGAAGTTGGCGTTGCAGTTGTCCACGATGGCGCGGGCATTGTCTGCGATAGCCTGACGGGTAGCGCAGTCCTCCGTTGCGATGGTGTACTTCAGGTCACCGATGAGCTGCTTGTTCTCGCAGCAGCAAGATGCCAGCTGCGTCTGAATAGCGGTCTGACCAGCCTGACGTGCGTTGCCCTCCTGCATGATAGCAAGGCTGATGGCGTTGTCGCCATTGGACACGCTGCGCTCCAGTCCGTTCACCAGCTGTGCGTTCTGATAGCCAAGCTGACAGATGGCGCTGTTCACGCCTGCAAAGCCGTTCGCAATGTTGGTGTTGACGCCGTTCATCTGTGCCAGCTGGTCATAGCCCAGAGAGCAGATACCGCTCTGGATGCCAGCCAGAGAGCGGGAGGTATCCTGCTGGTAGAAGCCCTCTGACAAAGCCGCGCGGGTGTCTGCACCGCCCTGACCAGTTGCGCCAGTGCCGACCAGATAGGGGATGTAACTGTTCATGCCGTTGTCACCACCGTTTCGCCCGTTACCGTAGTTGCCCCAGCCGAAGATGATGGCGAGGATGATAACCGCCCACAGACCTTCGTTGCCGAAGAATCCGCCGTTGTTATTGCCGCCGTCCTGCCCAGCCAGATAGCCAGTTGCAAAATCGTCCATAACAAAACTCCTTTCAGTTTTGCGTTATGCTATCCCACCGCCGTGTGCGATGGGCGAAGCCAAACAAAAGCGGTTTTTGTCAAGTCCGCAAAACTGAGAAGCGTTTCGCTTAGAGGGATGCGTTACCGGGGCAGCGTCAAATTCAGGACGCTTGCCAGCTGGTTCAGGTCGATGCCACGCTCTTTGGCGAGGTTCTGTGCCATCGTCCGGAGCTGCGCTTCGTTTTTGCCCTGAATCAGGTTTAGCCCCTGCATGATAGGTGCGTTCTGCCCGCTCAACTGCTGGATAAGCCCCATCGGGTTCTGCCCGGCGCGAGCCAGATTTGCAAGCTGCATGATGGGGCTGTGCGTAATCACATCAAACGGAGAGGACATTGTTATTCTCCTTTCTTCGCTGTGGCAGTGGGCTTGGAAAAGCTTTTCTGCCACTTTTCCAGTTCATCCAGCCTGTGGGCGAGGGCATTATACTCTTCAATAGGCACATATTGCTGTGTCGGTGCAGCGGTCTGCTGTGCCTGTTGCGCCTGTATCTGCCGCCACGCTTCCGGGCTGTAGAACTCCTGCACATAGGATTCACAGGTGTCCGGGTTCAGCCGCTTGCAGTAGATCACGCCACTCCGCAGGTCTGGGCAGTAAGTCGGTCTGCCGTACAGGTCAGACGGTATTGCCAAAAATTCCTCCCTGCTGGAAACAGGTCTGCCAAGTAACCAACCGCCGTCCTGTGCCGACTGCTGAACAGGCTGCTGCCCATTCATCGGCTGCGGACGCTGCGGCTGTGCCTGTTGCATCTGCGTGTTTGGCAGGGGAGTGGTAAGGCCTACCGTGCCCATGCCGCCGTAAGGATTGACGGGCTGCTGCGGAACGTAGGAAGTTCCGGGTGTCGGATAATAGCTCATAATACATCCCTCCTGATGTGACCAGTGTACCGCATCGGCAAAAAGTGAAGGACAACGAAGGTACAACGAAGGACAAAAAAGTGCCCACACTGCAAAAGGGCAGCGTGGGCAAAAATACGTTCAGCTGGTATAATGTTTTTGAAAAAGCTTGACTTTTGCACCCAATGGGTGTATATTATAGACAATAAAGGAAATCAAAATCGCACAAAAAAGGAGATAACTACCATGGCCAGCTTTGAGACTAAAAAGAAGATCGTTCTTGCAGGCGATAGCCGCATTTTTAACAACTGGGCTGCCCACTCTACTATCACGATGGACGAGTTTATCTCGGCGCTTCAGTGGCTGTGCGAGGACGCACTGGACGAAAACGGCAAGCTTACCCGGGAAATCGCGCTTGCTCCCGACCGCATCGTGAAGCTGCGCCGCGTCAACGATGGTCTGGGCATGACTGCCTTCTATGAGTATCCCCGCGACAACGGCAGCGATGGAGAGCTCGGCTCTCTCTGGAGCGGTGAGAAGTTCCCTGATGGCTTTGTGCGCAAAATCAGCCTGTCCGTGAAAGACCGAATTTGAAAGGGAGCGAACAAAAATGACAACTGCAAAAGAAATTGGAATCGGAATAAAGAATGCACGCCTTGCTGTTGGTATCACGCAAGCAGAGTTAGCTCATAGACTTGGCGTTACACCTCAAGCCATCAGCCAATATGAACGAGGAGAAAAAAAGCCTAAAATTGAAACAATCAAAAAAATAGCAGATGCATTGGGTGTAAGTTGGTTTCGCCTATCTCATCTTGATGATTTGGTTGCTACTTCTGAGGAAAGAGTTTTGGACAAAGAGGAAGTATACCAAAGTATAGCCGTTGATTATACTACCGCTGAACTTTTTGTTATGGCTTCTGAACCGAAAGTATCCCGTGTGGCGTTCCTCAACAACGTGACCATGACCGTCCCGGACGATGTTTCCGGCTGCATCGACATGGACGCTGAAAAGGAGCGGCTGTCTATCATCTGGGATCTGGCACACCTGTCCATGCGGGATCTGATCTCCCGCACCGGAATGTCGCAGACCACTTTTGCAAAATGCGCGGGCATCCCGCTGCGCACGGTGCAGAACTGGTGTGCCGGAATCCGGGACTGCCCGGCATACGTCCGGTTTTTGTTGGCTGAGCACTACAAGCTGCTGTAAAACAAAAAATCCCCCACTTTGCCTACAAAGTACCCCGCGTGGAACGCAGGGCTTTGGCAAAGCAGGGGATTTCAGATATCCACCCTAATGCGCTTCTTCGAGAGGCCGGGAGGATTTGTTGAGATAATTATACCACAATCCGTGCAAAAAGAAAAGCGGCAGACCCGAAAGCC
>OOCW01000263.1_pt1 | contig 57289 bp, 73 predicted proteins | sample 1671201 | NCBI WGS metagenome assembly OOCW01 (sample SAMN06348132, study PRJEB24527) | human gut metagenome | biome: human gut; feature: ankylosing spondylitis patient; material: feces | host: Homo sapiens | place: China | collected 2015-10
AATTTTCATAATGTCTTGTTATGATTTTAAGAGAATTAGAATCTTTCACAAATACCCCGTTAAGCTCTAAATAATACCGTTTCATAGTCTTCTATATTACGCAGGGCTTTCGCCCTGCTGGTTAAACTTATAATATTGTAATCTCTTTATTGCCTATCTCTGTATCTACATTCAGAACCTCGTACTTTTGAGCCTTGTAGTTATAAACAACTTCACAGGTATTGAAACCTCTGCCATCTTCTCTTTGGTCATAAACAGTATCTATATGCTGATACATTTTATTGCCTAACATGAAGTTTACCTTACCTGACGTGCAGAAGTAAAATGCTACTGCATATTTCAATGTTTTCTCTTCATCAATCTTCTTTGTTGCCATATCTTATATATTTTAATTGTTATTCAAACTATGTTTTTATTATCACGATGCAAATATCAAATTTTATTTTGAATAAAACAAATTTTGATAGAAAATTTTTCAAATTATTTTTTGATACTATTCTTTATATATTCTATGTATAATTTGAAAACTATTCCTATCTTTGCATCAAATTATAATTTGAATATCATGTTAAGAGTACAAGAAATCTGCAAAAGTCAAGGAATTACAATGCAAGACCTTGCTAAAAGAATGGGAGTGACATATCAAGCCCTGTATGCCGCCGTGTCCGGTAACCCTACTATTGGGAAGTTAGGTGAAATAGCAAAGGCATTGGATGTAGGAATAATTGACTTACTGAATGAGGATAAAGAAGAAAACGCTATTATTTGCCCTCACTGTGGGAAGAAGATTAAAATAGAGAAAGGAGAATAATATGGACTATTTAATAATTGGAATACTGTTCTTCATAGGAAACATTGTTTGGAGTGTTATCTTATTGTGTTTTCAGTCTTACGCCAAAAAGAAAGGAGAAGATTTGGCAACAAAAGAAGATATTGCAGGGATTACTAAAGAAATTGAGTCTGTAAAAGATAGCTATAATAAATCATTGGAAGAACACAAAATTGAACTTCAAAAAGAATTTGAATCATATAAGTACATCAATGAATTGTGTAACAGCATAGATAAGGAATTATTAAGAAAGCTTGTTACTTGCAAAAGGGAAATGGAAAATGATTTTAGAATACATCGAGACAACGATGAGTATGGTTCTTGCGAATCATCAATCCAATCATTATATGATTACTTAAAAAATTATGATGTAAGATATAAGCACAATGAAAACGTAAAACTAATTTTTGAACATTATGAAATAATTGAAGGACTACATGAAAATTATGAGGAAGGATGTGGCCCGTTTGATACACCACAGTACATAGAGGAGCTTGGCAGAATCCATAGTTATGTTGATAGACTAATAGCTATTTTCTTACCTAAATTTTCAATAAAGCCGGAGCATTAAAACTCCGGCTCATTAATTGATTAGCCCTTTGAATTTTAACCGATTTACGATTTCGGCATAAAGATACTCTATATCCCCACTGAAATCTCCATAATTCTGATACAGAAACACGACATCAGCACAATTGTCGGAAATTGTGCTCTTGGACTGAACCCCAAGTACCCTTGACATCTCTTCGCGTAACCCAGCTGTCATTTTCCCACCGGCAAGCGAACTTGGAGAAAACAGGTACAGGATAATGAAAATGAACTTCTTCCGCTGGGTCACACTGTCAATATTCGGTGGGCATCCTCTCTCATTCAGTAACTCAATGAATATTTTGTAGATTTCATGGATAAGGCTTTTGTCTTTCAAAATCGGGGCGGTCAAGGCATTTTCTTCCTCTGAAAGTTCTGATTTCTCGATACGAATCTTTTTAAGACGAATGATTTTATTAAAATCCAGCTCCATAACACGATTATTTTAAAAGTAAATAGTATATTTGCATCATAATCGTGTGAGGGAGGATTGAGTGGTCGTGCGCTTGGTTCTCCTTTTTTTATTTTACAGAGTTATTCTTTTCCTGAATAATCCGATTTTGCTCGTTCACCTCCCTACCCCATATCATAGCGGAATAGATGGCTTTTGCATACAAAAAGAGTTCCTCACAATTGGTAAGGAACTCAACTCGAAGGGCTGCACATTTCGCATCAGTCCAAACTGTTTCATCTTTTTCCATTTCTCAAATCATACTTCTTTATATAGTTATCAACAGTGGTTTTGCTCACTCCCAATTTCTTTGCAATATCTTTCAGGCGCATACCGCTGACAACAAGTTCCCTTACTTCTTCGACATCAACTGTTACCCGGTATCCCCCACCCTTCTTTTCAATCGCTGAAATAGAATTGAATAGTTTTCGCTTCTTCTCTGCATATTCAGGGGTAAGCTTATCTTTTGTTACATATATGACTGTACGGCAGTCTATACGTAACGGGAAATGTTTAATACTTTTTTCCATGTTTGTTTTCTCTCAATTCATTGTATCTCATCTTCTGATTGATATGCCATATAAGGTCTATGTCCAAATGTTTAGCAAGCCCGAAAATAGCCAATAGCATGCTGTTTAATTGCCCTCCTAATGGATAGTCGTATTCATACTCATATCTGATGGGAATTGTGGATATAGCGTATACACTTTCTGTAAAGGTCTCATCATTGCAACTTTCCTCTGCCCCGTACAACATTTCTTCCGTAAAGTCCTCAATGTCTATCTTACGCAATCCGCACAAATCAAGCAGGCGTATAGCTGCATCGGCAAGTTCGTCTTCCACACAGTCTTTGATATATGCTTCAAAGTTTTCCGCAAAATACTTATTTTGATAATGAAAAGTCCGTTCGTCAAATATTGTATCTTTTTTATCGACCGGAACTTTGGCAAATCGTCCTTTCCTATCCGCTTCCACAGCTTCCATAAGCTCGGATATTACAAGGCAAAGACAATGTTCATTACTCAATTCTTCATCGTGGAAACCATGGTCGCAAGCGGTTTTATAGGCGCGGTCGCGCAGTTCATTTAGATTCATCTGTTCTTTCTTTATCAGTTAATATTCCGTTTCTCTTGTCGTAATTACTCATACGGAAGCATTTCCCGTCACACCGCATGTTCACATACATATTACTTGCCATACTCGATATGAATGACTTTTTGTAGCATTGCCCACTGTAGGGGCTGTAATGCTTGCAGTGTTCCTGGTATTCTTTTCTATTCATGGTTAATCAACTAATTCAAATTCGTAAACAAATACATAGGGATTGGATTCCCATGTACCTTTGCCGGAGACTTTATCTATCAGTTCTGCGAATGCGTCACGAGGAGTGCAATAAGGTTGAATATCTCCTTTATAATAATAAACATCCATAAAATGTGTATCTGCACTTCCGCATTGTCCTTTGTAAATTCCTTCTTTCAGGCAATCTTCATCGGAAATATCTTGCAATCTTTCGATTTTGATGCCGGTAATGCGGATATGATGGGGCATGAGGTCAGCGCGGACAAACATTTTATTTTTCCAACCGGGTGCGAATTTAGTTTTAGTATAAAATCCTATTCCGTCCCTATCATTAAGTGCAATTTCGGGATTCATCCCTAAACTTTCATAACATTGTGCAATGGCAAAAACTCCACTAACCTTGTACTTCGGCTGAATAAACATTGGAACAAAGTCATTACAGTCCTTATCATATACAAGAATCTCAAAAAGGGGGCTAACATCATCTGATTCAGTAATCCTAAAACATCCAGCAGGATTTTCTTGATATGCTTTCGGACACTTAATGATTCTTCTTGTCTGCGTCTTCCGACCATCCAATACAGCCTGGGTTAGACTGTATTTATCATTGAACATTATCTTCTTCATTGCTGTTTCTCCTCTACTTTAAAAGATAATTTCTCAAGTTTCTCCATCTGCTTACGAAGAGAAGCGATTTTCCTAATCTTCATTTCTTCCGCCTTTTTCAACGCTTCGGATTTATCGGTGAATGCGTTTTCCCCTATACGGAAGTAAGAACATAAACCATCCCTTACATATTCTCTATCTTCAAATCTACTTCTAATAATATCTGTTTCTATCTCTTTAATACCTTCTGTTAAGGCATACTTTGTTATAAATACTTTTGCCATAGTTGTAATCATTTATAAGGTTAAAGTGAATTAAGAGAGGCAGCGGACACGGGGCGAACCCAATCGTCACTGTCCTGAATGTTGTCGTATCTAAAACCGTCGCCCCAACTGAGAATAAAATTGCGTTTGTTTCCTTTTCTCGTAGAACACCAATACCAGTCATCTTTCACTGGTTGTTTTCCGCAGATAGCTAAGGCTGCATTCAGCATAACCTTATGTTCATACCCTAAGACACTCTCTTGTAGTGTAGGAATGCGCCAACTTAATCCACATAAGTCCAATGCTATGACTTTCTCAGCAATTTCGCTTCCGGATGCAGCCAATGCTTTGGTATTGCCTATTCCATCGGTATCCTTCATGCCTTCTTCTGTGGTTGGATATATCTTTCCTGTTTGCTCTTTCTCCCAATCAAGAAGAATATGGGTATCATTATCCATATCTTCCGGATAGAAGAATAAAGCATTGCCATCATGGATAATAACTACACATTGTGCCTGTTCGTTTTCTTCATGCAGTCCCCAAAATTTAGGTTCTACAAAATTCTTATTGACGGTAAAGATGAATACACCATTACCTACATTTTCTTTTGTGTAAATTCCTTTGCTCATAATAGTTATATACTTTTATTCGTTAATCATTAAACAAATCAACAGCTTTCGCAACCCAATACCATATCACGAAATAAAAAGCGTATTTGGCTAATCTTTCGCAAGCTTGTGAAGGCTCTAACCCAACAATGAAATTCCACGTATTATACTCATGTACACAAATTAGATATGATATAATGATAGAAACCAGTATATATATAAATCTTCTCATATAAGTTTTAACGCTTCTTGTATCCCGGCTTCCAGTGCTTCCTCGTAGGTGTCATATACTTTATAGCCATTCCCTTTGTTTATTTCGTTCTCCATCCAGTCGCTTTCTTCTGTTGGAACATTGAAATCACAAAAAGAAAGCTTCCATCTTTTCCCAATAACAGGTTCTACATATACATACACACCTCTTATTTCACGCAGCCACTTTTGGGCGATATACAATACTGGACACAAAAATTCAACTGGTTCGTCATCTATTTCCGTACAACACGACATACTTTGCGGAAGGTCATATTTTGTAATAACCTTATTGCGGTCTATTAGGTGTTCACACTTCCAATTGAAGCCCTTATCTTTCAGCAGCTTCGCAGCCTCTAATGTTACGAGTTCTTCGGTCATAGTTCACTCCTCCTTATCTATCTTAATATCTGTCACTTTGCCACGACACTTAAATTCATTATTTCTTGTCCATGATTCCGAAGCTAAATCAATCCAACATAGGCACTCGTTTCCGAACTCACTTTGACATAAATCACGTAACGAACATTTTAAACAATCATTACGTTTCGTTTCTTTCAATTCATGCAGCACCCCGTCTATTATTATTCCGTTCTTTATTTCCATAATCAATCTCCTTTCTCTTTTAACGCATAAGAAACAGCACAGCAGCTACAGCCCAACCGGACAAAGCCATCATATAAAATATGAATTTTGTATAACCAATCCATTTAGCTTCTCGATTGAATTTATTTATTGCTCCTTTTAAGTCTCCGAACCGTTCTTCAATGTTCCACATCACATTTTCTTTGACAATTTTCCTGAATCTCTCCCGTACATTCTCTGGAATGTAGAATCTGTCATCTTTATAGAAGAAATATGTAGAACAATCAATACGACAGTAGTCATTATAGTCCTTTTCAGTATCTATATTGATTGTTATTTCTGCCACGCCCTTTTCTTTCCATAGGTCAATGGCGCGTTTTTCAATTTCTTTCTCATTGAGCTTGGCAAGGTCCGCAAGCTTGCTATACTCATATTCGTCTAACTGTACAATCTTTCTCATATTTAATCTCCTTTCTCTTTAATTCGTTCCAGTACATCCTTGTTGGCTTCGAGTATCTCATCGAAAGAGGGGGTGGGAAACCATGCCAGCACGATACTGTTTCCGTGAATCCACATTCCCTTTTTATCTAAATTGCTATTTCTACAAAACTTTTCTTCTCGAATACATGGTGTGCCATAACACATCACCAAAACAAAAACTTTTTGCCCCTCTTCTGGCAACCGTTCCTCAACGCTTATCCACGGAGATTGCTTTGCCTGCCAGTCTGCACCTTTCTTAAAAGCCCGTAATGCAACCGATTTTGCCAATGCCTTGATAACTATACAGTCTCTTTCATCATAGGCAAGCTCTGTATCTTTATTATATGTACTTTCACTCCAATGAGTGCGGGCTGCTTCTTCTACTGTCTGTTTCATAACTTATCCTTATTGAATGTTCTGATTTATGTAGTTCACAATCTTTTCCAACTTGCTTGAAGCAAAATTGGTTTCATGATTTAATTCTCCATATTAGGTAGTAAATCTTCGATGTATGCCCAGCGCATATAATGATTCTTTTCCGAAAGTTCTTCCCATGGCTTGCTTTGGGTTAAATAGACCAAATCATAAGCACTGTCAATATCCTCCACAATGAGCATCTTCCCTTTGTCTGGCCTTTCGCTTGCATCATGCCACGCGCTGTTGATTCGCCAGTTCGCACCCCATTCAGCAGCTTTAGTGTGTTCAAAAAATCTATCTACAAAACCCGGATTATTCGAGTCTGTTACAAACGTATTTGCATAAAGATGTTCCTTTATTGCTTCCTTGATGTCCTTTTTCATTCTTCAACTCCTTTCTATTTAGTTTTACGCTAATTGTTTATCGAAAATCTTAATACATTCAAATAAATATTTTGCCACTGTTGGATTTACCGCATTGCCGATACTTCCAACTCTGTGTGACCAATCGGGAAACCCATCATCATTTCTAACAATGCTATGCGCTGGGATTTCAAGAATCCTTTTTGCGCAAGTATATCCGACACTCGTATCTGATGTCCACTGTTTAAATATCGAGTTAATGCTTCCACATTTGCAAACGTCGCCTTGTAATCCGATTTTGTTGGAGTAGGCAATAAGATAAAGTCTTTCCCTTTTGTGTGGGTATCCAAAAGCGTAGTTTGATATACATTGCCATTCCGCATTATACCCGATTTTGGAAAGGTCGCATAGGACTTGTTCGAGACCGGAAATAGTGAGAGCTGGCGAATTTTCAATGATGACGTATTTAGGTCTAACTTCCCATATAATTCGGTACATCTCACTCCACAACCCGGAGCGCTTTCCCTTAATACCTTCACGTTTTCCGGCAACACTGATGTCTTGACACGGAAATCCTCCACTAATGATGTCCACATATCGGAGTCCGGTTGTTTTTGTAATATCTGTGAATCTTTCTGCATGAGGAAATTTGTTTTTTAATATTTCACCTTGAAATTTTTCTATCTCACAATTCCACAAAGTGTCAATTCCTGCCATTTCGGCACCTAATTCAAAACCGCCAATGCCGCTAAACAGAGAGCCGTGTGTCAATTCGCTTTTCTTCATTTCCATAATTCAGAACCACTCTTCATTCGCTCCAACCTCTACCGAGAGCCAGTCCATGAGGAGGGATATAAGGTTATAAATAGGTTTCATTTCACTTGCTACCATTAATTCATCCATTTAACTATGGTATTACCTTTAAATCCTTTTTCCCATACATACCATGCGTATGCCACCGCGCTCCCGCCGCCAGCTCTCATTTTCTCAAACTCAGCGTTCTTTGCGCAAAGGATGCGGCTGCTCGACACATAGATGTTTTTGGGAGGAAAACGGGTGAATAGCGCCTTGCGTTCCTTACCCTCCATGAACTGAACTTTCAGGAACATGGCAACCTTGTTCCCTTCCGGTATGACGCTTAGAGCCTTGTACACAAATTCAAGAGCATACCTGTAAGGCGGGTTGGTGACTATATCACCGTTCCAAGACTGGTTCTCGATTGAAAGGAAGTCGAAAACCTCATTTCCGCATCGGTCTACCAGGTCGGAACTGCGGACATTATACCCGTGTTTCTCGAATACGCCTGACAAATGCTTCTGCCCACAGGCGCATTCCCATATATTATGAGAGAACTTTTCTTCTTTTAACAGAAGTTCTGCCGCTATCGGATCTGTAGCATAGAAATCTTCATTTTGGCGGTCCTTATCCGTGTGGTTGCTTGCTCCAAGAGTCCTAAATATTGAGTTAGAATTACCAACCTTGTATTTATCAGTATTCATTTTTTCACCTCCTTCGGTTTCCAGTCATTAGGTACTTTCGCCCATTCTCTGAAAGCACTGTCGAATCCGTCAAGGTCAGAGAACATATCCATTTTGGCAGTATCGGTGGTTACGAGGGTGGCAAACTCTTTGAAATACTTGTCGGCAACTCTAACAAAGTCGTTGTGCAGCTTCTTCAAGTTTCCAAGCAGAAGACCGTTTTCAGTCATTAAATCGCTCGCTTCTTCCACCAAACTGTTGGCTTCACAGTTCAGCAGGTGTGCAGCGGATAGCAACATGTTCATTCTGTCAATGCTACCATTGGCTACGGCGGCGTCAATTAGTTGTTTTCTTGGTTTCATAATCGTGTATCTTTTTTCATCAGTTACAAGTAAGTCCTTAAACAATAGTCCGCTATCCAATAGCAGACAAAATAAAAAGCGGCATACGCTGTCAGGATTGACAGAATAGTCGCTATCAGTTTTATATCTTTCATCTTCGGCTTTCCCCCTCGATTTTTATCACATTAAACATCTCTTTCACCCGGTCGGCTATATAGGCTCCATACCGTTGAGAGAACTCCTTGTCCGGGTCAAGATTGGTAGTCATGTGGGTATAGAAATTATATCGCTGCTCATAACGAAGTTGTAAAACGGTCTGAATGGCATTTATGCCCGTACCAAAGTGTTTGGCATCCATAGGCTCCCGTCCTACCTCGTCAATGGCAAGATTGTGCATACATGACCTATCTGTGTACAGGCTCAACCCGATAATGCCTTTCTCGGCAAACTGTAAGGCAATCTCGGCAGCACTGGTAAACTGAAAGGTCAATCCAGCATCCGCGCCGCCAATACAATAACGGGCAATTTTTGCCGCATAGTTCTGTAGCCCTTTCAGCAAAGTGGACTTGCCCACTCCGATAGAGCCGTGTAATAATAATCCCTTGCTTACATCCAATACTCCGGGAATCCCCCAAACCCATTGATAAAGGGCTTTCAATAATTGGCGATTACTATCATCAACCATAAAGACTGGCGAGATTGTTTGCATAGATGCAACGAGTTGATTACGCCAATATATGTCAGCCTGTTCCCTACTCCATTGCTTCTGATTAACCTTATTTACCGAAGACGATTGATTGGATGCCGGCGGAGCTTTCGTCCGGTTCTGTATCAGTTTTCCGATTGCTTCCATTTCTCGCTTGAGATATAATTTCATTAAACTTAGAATTGATATTAGTTACGCTGAAGTTATCAAATATCCATCCCTCTTTAATTGAGGAAAGAAGATACTGAAGGGCGTACAACAAAGAATCATCCGAAACATCCATCTGTTTCTGTTCCCTTTGAAATTTGAGTTTATTCAATAACTGAGACATGGCACCTGCATCTTTTGCAGTCCAGTAATAGCTATTAGAAAAAGTCTTTCTGAAATACTCCTCAAAAAGAAAGCGGGCTTTAGAATTAATTTCCTTAGGTTCACTTTTCTTCCTACCTCCCCCTTTTAAAGGGGGTGAGGGGGATATACTTTTCTTTCTCTTTACTTTTACTTTACTTTGTTCATTATTGACATCATTAATTGAATTAATTCCGTCATTAATTGAATTATTGACATCATTAATCATATATTCGGGAATTAGCTCTGTTTCTTTTCGTTTATAAGTAGCAAGGAGAAATCGTTTCTGTATTCCAAAAGAGGTTAGAACATGATATTTCTCATAAAGTGTGTTGTCGAAAAAGCCGACTTGTAATGCTTTTATCAGTACTTCCTTTACTGCGCCCTCGGAAACCCCAACTATGTCAGCAATAACAAAAGGCAAATCTTCATCCCACACAATGTAATACCCTTCATCTTTGTAGATATTACACAGCAGGCAAATAAGTATAGAAGCAGATTGGGAACCGCATGCTCTCGAAATCTTCCTTATCTTAACATCTGAAAAGAAACCGACATCCATAGGGAAATAATCTATCCCTTGTTTGGTAGGTCTACCAGCCATATTGTTTTGATATTAATACGCATGAATACAGTTTCTTTTACTATCCGCAACAAAATGTTTATTAAAAAGATTACAATAAACCACTCTGGGATTATCCTTAGAGACAGAAATGAATCTTCCTCTCTTACACTTTGCACATGTATCCGGTTGGATTACCTGCTTTTCATTTTTCTTTACCATAATTTAAAATCTTACGTTGGTTAATTGTTTGCCATTAGAATAGACCGCCCATTTACCGTTACCACTGTCGTGTAAGCGCAGGTTTGCTACCTCACCGAAGCGGTTGATGTTACCACAGAGGTCAACTATCCATCCACATTCTTTAGAAGGATGCGGGCGGATGGCACGACCGACTATCTGATACCACATAGCAAGTGACATTGTAGGACGTGCCATAACAACTGTATCAAGTTCCGGATAGTCAAAACCGGTGGTTAATACCCCGACATTCGCCACTACCGAAATTTCACCAGCCTTAAATGCTTCAAGTATCCTTTCGCGCTCACCTTTTGGAGTATCACCCGAAACGATTGCGGCTCCGGGTATAGACCAAGTAAGCCGCTCCGCTTCTTTCAGAAAACGGGTAAATACCAAAATACCTTTCCGTTTTCCTCCGGCTTTGGGATTCATCAGCCTTTGGACGATATGAACGAGATAACCGTAGAAGTCTATCCGTTCATATTCTCTTTGGACTGACCTATCTGTATAGTCGGCACCAGTGGTATTTACTTTCAAATTGAGTTCATTCCATCCGGTCGGATTCATCGGATAGTAGTTCAGCTTCGCCAAGTAGCCCATATCTAATAGGGTTGATACCTGTACATGATAAATGACCTCTGAAAAGACATGAGGTTTTGTCCGAGTGATGAATTTCAGCATAGAACCAAAGTCACGGCTGGAACTTAAACGATACGGTGTAGCTGTCAGTCCAAGAACCTTACACTTCACTGCATCAAAAAAATCTTTGTACATCCCCTCTTTAGGGTTAACAAAGTGGCATTCGTCCACGATGATGTTCTTGAAGTGGATGAACAGTTCAGGATGGTTCTTCACGCTGCCTATGGTGGCAAATGTTATCCGGCTTATCTCCTTTGAGTTGAATGAAGCTGAATAGATGCTGCAATCAAGAATACCGTATGAACAGAGTTTCTTGAAATTCTGTTCGAGTATTTCCTTCGAGGGCTGGAACACCAAGGTATGACCGTCAAGCCTTGCAGCTATATCCGCTATAATAAGCGACTTTCCGCTGCCCGTAGGTAGCACCATAATGGCATTTGTTTTCTTCGCCCTGTTATTGAAGAAAGAAACGGCAGTATCAGAGGCTTTCTGTTGGTAATCTCGCAATACATAACTCATAAACCTTTCTCCTTTCGTAACTTCTTATTGAGTGCTTTGTAATACTTAATTAGTTGCTCGTACTCAAAATCTGACATCTTAGAAGTACCAGCAGCTTTCACTTTCAGCAAGTCAAATTTCTGTTGCCCGATTTTGGCTATCAAATTCTCACGGTAGCCTTCAAGGTGGTCGGCACGGAAACGGTTGCACGCACGGCATTCGGCATGGCAATTGTTTTCATCAAACCGTGTTGCCAAATGTGTACGACTGAAATAGTGCCCGCAGTCTGCTTGTGTAAACGGCTTTATCTGCCCGCACGAGATACATCTAAAATACCCGTTTGGCATTGCATCACGAAGCCGGATAAAAAGGGAGAACTCTTTATCAAGTTTCGCTTTTAAATCCGGCTTCTTCTTTACTGTTACCCCTGCTTTATCAAACAGAGGTAAAGGCTTGTCTTTCTTCTTGGCCTTTGTTCGTTTTATGTAGTATGGCATTATTTAAATCCCCATTCTTTCATGTAGTCAATGTTTTCAGGAAATCCCTCTACTGATTTAGGACTAAGGAATATTTTCTCACTCTTCAATGGAGTGCCTCCCCAAACAGTAGCAGGGCATTCTTCATATTCTTCTTTAGAAACTTCACTTACATTAAAATGGGGTTGGAAGCCATATCCCATTACGCTTTCCCCTAAGTAAGTACCAAACTTCTTTAAAGCCCATTGAAATGCAATATCTTTATATAGGTAATGTTTAGAAAACACAGCCACATATATTTTATGAGAGAAATTTCCTGTTTCTGTTAAGTCAGGATTACATCTGATACAGAAATACTTAATACGTGAAAGTATTTCTTCAACAAACCTTTCATGCTTTTCGCAATCTTCTTTCGTTAAGAACTCTTTCCCGTCATTTGCAATGTAAATAGTCTTGGTAATTTCTTTTGTTTCCATGCTGTTTTTTATTAAAGCCCCGAAGCGTATTCTCCGGGGCACAACCATTATTTACTAACCCTTGCCATTTATGTGTGGCTCACATTTATGAGGGGCGTAGGGGAATCGAACCCACCAAACCATAATTGGGCAGTGCCAGCAATCATGATTAACTTGCCGATTGAAGCTTCATAAATCAACAAGCCCTTACAACGTATATTGTGCACTTATCCATAATAAGGAACACAGCCAGTGCTTACGCCCCATGTTCGCCCGCCATATCTTCACAGACCGGACAGGCAGGTTAACAAAGTTATTCCATATAAGCCATTGAAAACTCTTTCGGAATAAACCGCCCGACCGGGATAGGTTTGGCTGATTCAATGGCTGTATGTATTTCCCTCTTTCTGAACTCATGTCCCTTTTCTTTGGCTTGTTTCTCACATTCTTCCTCTTTGTTTTTGAGATAGTGGGTAATAAGCATCATTGCTCTGTCAACGTTGAAGGTGTTCACGACAAAAGTCTGAACTCTCTCGTCTTCATTCTCCCCATCCGTGAATGTGATTTTCGTCTCAATCTGATAGAATTTCTTTTCATTGGGCTTGGAATCTCCCTCTTCTTCATCTTCTTCCGTTACAGAATCATTTAAAAGGAATGTATCTTTTAATTCTTCGAGGGTGGCATCATCTACCTTGCGTTCTTTCAAATTATCAGTAAGAATCACGCAAGAATCGAACTCCTTGAGCATTGTCAAGGTGAATCCGAACATATAGTTTAGTTCGATGTAATCTTTCAAGATACTACAAGAATTCTCCAATCCGGTGGCATACAGCAGGAACTTATGTTTCTTGTCCCCTATTTGTGCCTGTGCAAGATAGGGATATAAGAATTTGTTCTCGTTCTCGAATGCCAAGCGGTTCTGGTTGCTGACTTCCACTTCCTTAATGCCGTCAGCTTCCATACTGAAACGAATTTTCGCCAAAGTGTCTTGGTCTATCAGCGTGCCACGGTCAAAAAGAATTTCATTCCGTTCGATGGTTACTGTTTCACCTGTATCTTCATCAATGAAAGACTCCTCCCATGTTTTGAGGACACGTTTTGCAAGGTACATGTTGAGCATCTTTTTCGGGTCAGATGTCACATACCTGATTTCTGTTTTTCTTGTTTCTATCATAACTAAATAAATTCTTGATTTCTTTGTATTTCCTGCTGGGCGTATATCAGCATTTGATGTTCATTTGCAGCCGGCAGATAGATACCTGCCACTGATGCACTCCAGTTACGAAAACGGTCAATACTCAAAGTCATTTCACCTGTTGTCAGCTCGGCAGAACTTCTTAAGTAAGTTACTTCCTTACCTTTCTTGTTGACCGTCTTTCTCTCAAACAAATCACGGTTGCAAGTCCTCTTATAAAAATCAATTTTTGCTTCGTCGAGACTGCAACCGTACTCACTACCGAAATACCCTAAAAGAAGATGCAAGTAGCTGTTTTGGGCAAGCGTGCGGTTAGGTAGTTTCTTTTTCACTTCCACCACCGCACGTTCACTAAACAGCTTGTTTACATACTCCTTGAACTTGGGTATTTGATATTCATTCTTCAAGTCGAACAACATACGCTAAAAAGGTAAACCGTCCTTTACATTGCCATTAGCATCAACCGGAGGCGGGAAATTCTGTGGCTGTTGCTGATAGGTCGACTGTGGCGCTGGCTGTTGTACCGATGTTGTTTGTTGGGATTGCGATACACCACCACGCGCATCTATTTTGTAGCACCGGATAGATGCCATACGTTTGAGTTCTCCGTCCTGATTCGTCCAAGAACGCCCTTGTAAGACAAACGATACAGTAACAACATCACCCTGATTAAAGCGGTCAAGTTCTGCACACTTATCGCCTGAAAACTCTAAGGGAATAACATTCTCATACTCGCTACGCTCTCCCGTATAAGGGTCGTAAGTGGTAGCATCTAAAATGAACTCCCGTTTTGTAAACGAGGAACCACCGTTTTTGGATGGTATTTGAACAGTTTGTCCGATTTCGGTTATCCGTCCGGTTATTTGATTTGCCATAACCTAATATTACTGGTTCTTTTTATTACATATTGCAATCTCCACACATATCCACAAGGGAATCAAATTCTTCTCGTGAGTATTCAAATCCATTGATTACGATTACCTCGTTACCATTTTCGCCAAAATAAACTCCATCATTCATTTCCAAAGATTTTAGTGTCAGTTATCAATTTTCTGTTTTCTTCCAAGAACCGGACAAACTCTTCACAATGGTTAGTGAGGATTGGTATATCACGTTCAGGATTGAAAACGTATGTTTCTGTATAGGTATCTATCACATAACCGCCTTTGTTGAACTCTACAATGTTGTACTCAAATGTCCGCACATCCGAACCGTTCTTCATCAAAGCGTATGGATAAACCAAATGTTGGTGGTGGTCTTTGAACTTCCCTACGGTATAGCTTCCGGTTGTTTTGATGTCGTGGACGCTGGCCGGCATCAGCTCGTCAATTACCCCATAAACCAAAACATTGCCGTATGCGGTTGGAAGAATCGCTTCTACTCTTTGTTGGGTTAATGCTCCTTTGAAGTAACCGGAAAACTCTCGGCAAAGTGAGATTGGGAAAGTAAAAACACGATTATTATAGGTAGCTTTCAAACCTATAACCTCGTTGGTCTGAACCTCATCGTAATACAAAGGTTTACCTGTTTCATCACAAGCTCCTTCGCGTATTACCTTATATACCTTTTCAACCTGCACAGTTTCGGATTTCCGATTTTCAATCATACAGTCAATAACCTCATTAAAGGCTGTTCCCTTGTCTGCCGCTTCACTATCAAACGGTTTGCGGTTAATACGGTCTATCAGTTCTTGAAACTGCTTCTGCCGAAACTCGTCTTCCGTACATGGTGGATTCTCACTCCACCCATAATAACGCTCATATATGACATCGCTATTAAGGTAATTGAAGTAAGAATCCAATAATGTTGCATATATACGATAATTAGGCTGCATCTGAGTAGATTTTAGTTTCCTTATTGAATATCAGTCCCAAAGCCTTTACCTTTGCAGCAAACAAACTTCTCGCCATCACCAAAGAACTACCAACGTGTTCAAACTCATTAATATGAGAGGCGAACTCATTAGCGGACTTGGCATCAGTTATAAATTCGATACTTTCTTTGATTTCCTCTATCACCTTATCATACTTTTCCTGTGCCTCTTTCTTGGCTGCAAGCATACCCAAATACGAATTGATTATCTTGGCAGTGATAAAGTCGTTCTTTGCGGTTGGATTACCATTCTTGTCAAGGATGGTAGGAACCTCCATTACTGAAGGAAGATTGCAAGTATTCTTACCGTCATTTCTTGAAGTTGGGTCAAAAGTGATGGTACGTCTTTGGACGCCTCTTTCGCTTTTCATTTCAAGATAACCGAGCAAATCCAGTTCGGTAACGATAGAGTTGTAGGATTTTTCACGCAAGGCAGGGATAAACACCGTATCATCACCTTCTTTTCTTGTGTCGCGATGGGCAACGAAAATGATGTGCTTGTTAAGCCCCGAAAGTGTTCGTGTCATCCATGAAAATTCGGCATTGATACCGCTCCAATCCTTGATAGACGGTTGGCGGCTACCACATTTATAAGTAATGATGAAATCCATCATCTTACCGATTGTATCAACTACAATGGTCTGATAAGCAGACAAATCCTCCTGCAAGACCTGTTGAACATCACTCCATGAAGTGACCTGTACAGTATCTATGTTTTCCAAATGCGCCATATTCATACGCTTAACACCATTATCGAAATCCAATAATAACGGTTTCGGTGCGCTCAATGCCACTGTTGATTTTCCCATACCAGCCTGTCCGTAAATCATCATCTTTACAGTGGTAGGGATTACTAATTCATTTGATTTTTTTATAAGACTCATAATCGTAAATATTTAAAAGGTTAATCCAATTGTATCTCTCGCCATTATTCCGCTGACATTCGCCAGCGACAAGGCTTGTTTGATTTCTGTTTTTGAATAATAAAGGGGGGAATTTCGGCTTTCTCCTTTTCTGATAGGCTTTATCAGTTCTTTATTCACAAGTACATTGAACCGCTTCCAGTCTATTCGCATCATCCTTAGCCATTTCTTTACATCCCTCAATCGGATAAGGTCTTGTGCTGGCTCATATGCCTTGACCGCCTCCATATAACCAACCTGATAACTGTCTATCATAATGGATTGGATTTCTTCTATATTCATTCCGCCCTCCTTATTATTTCAATCCGTTCTACTCTTAATTCTCTTCCTCTTCTCATTTCGCTCTGTTCGTGATAAAGCGATAGAGAAAATATACATAGCAAACTATAAGCTACAGACATACGAACTGTTGGTGAAAAATCCATTGTAAGTTTCACACCGGCTATCCGTTCGTAAAGCATGGTAGCAAGCTCTCTCCCATTCCGTACATGCAATATATCAAAAGCCTTTTGCAACTGGTTGTTAATTGTGCTAACCGCCCGACATTTGATATTGGCAATTTCCTTTTTCTCATACCCCTGCGCATACATCCGTGCTGTAACCTCGCATTCAGGGGTGAGTTCTGTAAATACCCGTTCCATAATCGTGTGAGCTAATGATTATTTCAGTCGTATAAGCGAAGAAAAACCTGGGCAGTCTGTTTTTGATACCCTATACATAATGTCAAGTTTTCCTTTCAACTTCTTCGTGAGCCGTGCTTCTTTGTTTCTTCGGGCAGCTTCCATTTTTATCCCAGTGTGCCGAGAGTCTTCAAAGGGGATTCGATATATATCCCCAACCTTTATACTATCAAATAACTTAGTTGTCTGATAGTTCTCATCTACTTTAATTTCCTTTATCATACGCTTTAATTTTGAAAAAAAATAGTGGTGATAGCAGGATTTGAACCTGCATAAATTGCTAAGTTTATTGCCGAGCAACGCGTTTCCTATTCCGCCATATCACCGGAAAAAGGTGCGCTATCTTCACAGACGGTACACCCAGTACAAACACAAAATAAAACACGACAAAACAATTTTAACCACCCGTACAAGGGTAAAGGGGTAGCTTGTACTCAGCATCCCTCACGGCTTTTAGTACGGTATAGCACTGACCTTTTCTGTGGTTGTTGCGCCCCCGATACCTTCTACGGATTCTACCACGTATCGAGACGTGAAGGGCTTATATTTAGACCTTTCAGCGATACGGACACCTGCCCCGCATACTTGACACCGTAAAGATGATTTTCGGTGCTGAAAGTAAAGTTCATTTCAAATCAATATAGCCTACTACCAGTCACCGCATCCCTGCTATGGCAGCTTCTATATTTCGTTATCTTGGTTAATCTTGTACGGCTTATGAATTACACCGCAAAGGTTTTCACATACTTGTCAAAGAACTAATCAATAGTGCCCTACCCGATTCTCGCTATCAGTTGCCGTTCAATCCGTCAATAGGGCTGTCGTGCGTGATATAATCGTGTGATTAATCATCATAAAAGAACTTCTCGCCCGGCTTTCTGAAAAGCCAGTAGCTTGCATACAAGCAGCCTAATACTATCAATGCCTCTATCATACTGCCATTCTATCAAGTTGAAACTCTATATAATCAATCTCTTCTTGAATAACCTCTAAGGCTTCTTCTTTCGTATCGGTGTTGCAGAAAACGCATGCCTCCGCATCAGACATTTTATCCACCTCTTCAAGTTCTTCACAAGCCTTATCTAAAGCCTTTTCAAAGGCATAAGCTTCTATACTATCACATACTCTATAGTTTCTCATATCAGGCAATTTTTAAAAGGTTGGCTTTCTTGTAGCATCTGAACTCTTGGCGTTCTGTGTCGAAATAGGTCTGGACTGTATCGTTCTTCTTTCTGTTGTCAGTACCAGTGATGGTAGGCATCAGCTTTTCATTTAGTGTACCGTAGGCTTCTCTTACAGAACCGTCCACCTTTTGAAAGTAGAATTTCACAATCTTGCTTTTCATCTGCAATTTCAATTTCATGTTAGCCCAAGCGCACTTTAATGCTTCTGACATCGTAAAACCGTTCTTGCGAACGAACTGCCATGCAAGACTCATAACTTCGTGTAAAAAATTCTTCGTGCTCATAATCGTGTGATTTAATATGTTTATACTATTGCACCTTATTTGTAAGTTGCGTATCTTTGTATCGTTATCGTGATGCAAATATACTATCTTTTTAGATACCAACAAGCACAATGGTATCTTTTTAGATAACAAGCAACATTATTTAACTATTAGGGTCGTTTATACCTTATTATAGTATAGAGCTATGGATTTAAAAGACTTTGTAAGCGAGACGCTCAAAGAAATAATCGAGGGAGTGAAGGACGCCCAAGACTTTGCAATAGAAAACGGCGCAGTGATTAACCCTACCAGTTTTGGGGTCGTTTCGCCAAAAGCCATAATGAGCAAAGATAATGACGAGGTAACATCCGTACAGCGTATTGATTTCTCTTTGTCATTGCAGCAGTCCTATGCAGCCGATGGAAAGGTAAGTATAGGGGTAATGGACATAGGGAAGATAGAAGGAGAATATAGAAATATCAAGGAAAATCGAGTGAATTTCAGTGTTTTGGTCGTACTCCCTGATGGAGATAACCGTTAGGAAGGGCATTACGATAGAATCTGCCGGTTCTGATGTATTCAAATAGTTCTTCCGTGATGCGTATTACGGTTTCGGATTCCGTGCTACTTCCGACAAGGTTGCTATTCAGAACAATGGAAAGCATTTTCTTTCTCTTTCTTTGGGCTATGCGATTCTTTAAAACAGATAACAAGTTCACAGCAAAAAGCGAAAGCGACCAACTCCAAAGTTGCGGTTTGAAGTTTAGTCGCCTATATAGTCCCTTACGGGAACAGTTAAACAATTTAATCAAAATCATCCGCAACTTGATTTTAATGCGAAGATAGTATCTTTTTAGATATTACCAAATAAAAGCAGTATAGTTTATGGGAAATTCTGTAAAAGAGAGATTTTATGAGGTCATGGAAATTCTAAATTTGACCGATTATAGAGTTTATACGGACATAGAAGGAATTACCAAAAATATGATGGTGAAATTAAGAAATGGAGAAACAAGTGAGGTATCCACAAAAATACTTATGCCATTTCTTAACACATACAAGAATGTAAATGCTAATTACATCCTTACAGGAAGAGGAAATGCTATTATTGAAGATGAAGATACAGATGGAGTTAGCCCTAATATGCCTACAACTCCAACTATCACATCTATTCCAACCACTAACAAAGATATTAAAATCCTCGATATACGTGTATGTGCAGGGCAAGGGATAGGGTTTGATGGCGATGAAAATGAAATAATAGGATACGTCAACATACCCGAATTTGCCGGATGTTATGGGATAACAGTATATGGTGATTCTATGTACGATATGTATATGTCGGGAGACACTATATTTGTTCGTGAAATAAAAGACAAGCACAATATAGACAACGGTCAGCCGTATGTGATTATAACTAAAGAGGATAGGCTTCTTAAAATGATTCATATTGATTACGAACGGAAAAGAACAATATTATCCTCCTATAATAATGCGACCAATCCTGATGGGAAAAGAAAATATCCCGATATGGAAATTGATATAGACAGCGATATTCTTTACCTATATAAAGTTGTTGGGAAGTTAGCAAGAACGCAAATGTAATTCATTGATAATGCTATGAAAATTCAACCAAGATACATGACATAAATAAAATATATACTCATGGCACTATATTTTAGAAAAAGAATTAAGATACTTCCCGGGCTTCACATGAACATTAGCAAATCCGGTACAAGCTGGTCAGTTGGTCCGCGTGGAGCAAAAGTAAACTTTGGAAAGCGTGGTACTTATATAACGACAGGAATACCGGGAACCGGGATTTACTCAAGAACAAAAGTAAGCAGTAATGGCATATCTAATAATAGAATGCAATCAGATGACACTGATTCGAGATATGAGATTAAAAATTATACAGGATGTCTTTTCTCGGCAATATGTTACGTGCTCGCAATAATATTGCCGATTTGCGGTGTACATTTCTCTATATCTATACTTCTTATCATAATAGGATTCGCGTTGCATCTATCATCAGTTGAAAAGAAGGGAACGATTCAAAGAAATAATGAAATTGACAACGATAACAATACCAAAGATGCGGAAATATCTATAGATAGGGCAATTATAGACACAGTAGATAAAGAAGAGGAATCTATAACAGAGGAAGAAAAAACAGAGTACCTCTCCGTAGAAAAGGCTGACATAACGAGACTTGACCCTCTATTTGAAAATGCGGCTCGATTAGTTGTTATCCACCAATTATCCCAAGCGGGTCTAACCATCGGAAATGAAAGGATAGTAAGGTGATGTAATATCACTGATTTACAGTCCATTAGGAATGAAAGCCGATTTTGGATTGGTTCGTTATTCTTTCCTAAATTAGCGGATTGTTTACCCACTTTTGTCTCGTTTTTGTCCCTCGTTGTATTATCTTTGTATCGCAAGTTAAATGCTTGATAATCAGTGATAAAAGAATATATTAACATCAGAAAAGAAAGGAAATAAAATGGGACGAAAGAAGAAGGAAATCCGTTTGAAGGAGCCAGTGCGCATCCGAGAAAAGAAGATAGCTGGTGGCAACATCAGCCTCTATCTTGACATTTACCAGAAGGGATTGAGAAAGAAAGAGACGTTGAAACTCTATCTTGTGCCAGAAATCAACGCTGCTACCAAGTTGCAAAACGCCAATACAAGAAAGTTGGCAGAGCAAATCAAGGCGCAGCGCATTCTTGACATCCAGAGAGAGGGTCTTGTGGATTGGGACAAGGTGAAGAAGTCACGCATGACACTTACCAAGTGGATGGATGACTTTGTGAAGTACAATGCCGAGTTGTCTGAGTCTTCCATGAAGACAAAGCGAAACACTCATGCTCGCATTGACCAATACCTATTACATATAGGCAAACCTGAGTTTCTGTTGAAAGACGTGGACAAGGAGTTTTGCAAAGGCTTCATTACTTTTTTGAAGACTTGCACCTACAATGATGGAAAGAAACAACTCAGCACTACCACTTGCCGTATGTTCGTCAACTATTTCGGCTCGTCATTGGCAAAGGCAGTAAGGGACGGACTGATTGAGCAAAATCCATTCTTGCTGTTGGAGGCAAAGGAGAAGCCACAGAAGCGAGTGGCTGAGCGTGAGTTTCTGACAATAGAGGAAATAAAGAAGGTGATGAACACACCATGCCGTTATGAACTGGTGAAGAAAGCCTTTCTGTTCTCCTGTTTCACTGGTCTGCGATATAGCGACATGAAAGCCTTGAACTGGAGTGAAATCCACAAGGCTGCTGACGGCAAGACAGAATACATTGACCATATCCAAGTCAAGACCAAGGACAGAGTAACCATCCCCTTGTCGGAAGAAACAAAGAAGTGGATGCCTAAAAGAGAAGAAGGCATAGACAACATCTTCCACAACTTGACAATCACATCTACAACTGTAGAAGTGGTTCTGAAAGAATGGATGGAAGCAGCAGGTATAACCAAGCATATAACCTACCATTGCTCACGACATACGGCGGCTACGATGCTCCTGACCCTTGGTGCAAGTATCTATGTAGTGAGCAAGATACTCGGACACAAGAGCATCAAGATGACGGAGATTTACGCCAAGATTGTTGACAAGAAGAAGTTGGAAACCGTGAACCTCGTGAACGGAATGTTTGACCAAATACCAGTAATACAATGAAGATAGAAATCAAGGAACGTAAGCTGACGGAAGGCAAAAGAGCCTTATATCTGGAATACTACGAGACTGGCTTCCGCAAGAGAGAAAACTTGCACCTCTATCTCTTGCCCGATGATGCCGTTGGTGCTGCAAAGCACAATCGGCTTACATACAACAAGGCTATGGAGATACGAGCAGAGCGAATCCTCACCCCTCCTGTATTGGAGAAAGAGAAAGCCAAAAGCGAAGAACAAGGCAACGGCTTGACTTGGCTACAATGGTGCGATGACTATATCAAATGGTCTGTTGATTGTGGCAACTGCAAGAAGATGATAGGTCATAAGAATGTTGTCCGCAAGCGTATCGCCACTTATTTACGGAGAGTAGATAAGAAAGACATCCTGCTGAAAGATGTCAGTAAAGATGAAATTTGCGGTCTTTTTGACTATATGCGCAACAAGTATCGCAACAAACGCCAAATCAAGACCAACGGAGGACGGTTGGCTGATTACTCATTACTGTTGTTTGAGGAAACAGTCAAAGCGATATTTAACAAGGCTATGCGTGAAGGACTTGTAAAATTCAATCCTGTACACAGTCTAAACAAGTTGGAACGCTTCCATGCTCCTGACAAACACAGAGAGTATCTTACGCCCGAAGAACTCACACGTTTCCTGGCGGTGGAAGCTGAATGTGAGAATGAACGAACCGTACAACTGGCATTTGGCTTATCATCCATGACAGCCCTTCGCCTTGGCGATATGCAGCATCTAAGGTGGTGTGATATTAAAATGATAGATGGTGTGCCGACAATCAGCATCATACAGCGAAAGACTAAGCGTCCTGCCATTATTCCGCTCAATGAAATGGCGCAATCGTTGTTGCCACCTCGGACAGATGACAATCCAGAAAGTCTTGTATTTCACCTTGTCAAGAAGTCAGACAACGTATCGAAATACGTAAGAAGACTTAAAGAAAAGGCTGGTATAGAAAAGGATTTGACCTACCATTGCTCACGGCATACGACAGCATCGTTGGCTATCTCAGCAGGAGCAGATATATCAGCAGTGAAGGATATTTTGGGACATGGAAGCATAACTTCAACCGAAGTTTATGCAAAAGTGGCTCTTGAAAAGAAAATAGAGGCGGTCAATCTGTTTAATGGTGTGTTTGATTGAGACATACAGCAGAGTGCGAACAACGGAGAAGTCTTACTTCTTCCCTTTTGTTGGAAAATTGCCGTCAGGCTGTATTCAAAAAACGCTTGTGTTCAAATAAATCTGCAAGACTTATCTGAGCACAGGCATTTTCATGTTCAATTTAATCTTTGATATAGATGACAACAGGAGTAATATACGCTCGTGTCTCCAGTATTGGTGACAGACAGAGCACGGAAAGACAGGTCAAGGACTTGTCGGAGTATGCAAAATATAAGGGTATCGAAGTCTGCAAGGTCTTTGAGGAACACATCTCTGGCGCAAAGAAGAATGATGAGCGTCCAGTGTTGTGTGAGGCAATGGAATACTGCAAGGCAAACCGCATTGTGATCCTACTTGTCAGTGAACTGTCAAGATTGGGTCGCAATGCGTTTGAGGTGCTTGCCTCTGTCAAGGAACTCATTGACTGTGGCATCAACCTCTATATACAAAAGGAACAGCTTACATTGTTGGATGATGAAGGACATCCGTCCCTCTTTGCTCCGATAATGATAGCCACACTTTCTACCTGTGCGCAGTTGGAACGTGATAATATCTCCTTCCGATTGCAATCTGGGCGTAAACGGTATATAGAGAAAGGAGGAAAACTCGGACGCAAGGTTGGCTCTGTAAAAACGACAGAACAGATGAAAGTCGAATATAGGGAAGTAATAAGTTTGCTCCGCAAAGGATATTCTATTCGGGATGTAGCGAAGTTAAGCGGAAAGGGCGTGAGTACAGTACAGCGAGTGAAGCGATTGGTGATGCTATAAAGCTTATTTCGAAGAAGAAATGGCTACAAATGGCACTTAAACCGCACAAATTCGCCTCATTTATGCATAAAACAACCTCGTAGTTGTGTTTTCTCATTAAAATCAGTTATCTTTGTAGGCAAAATGGCAATAGCCAAAATTATAAATGGAACAAAGCGAAATACGTCTGAGATGATAAAGGAAACAATATCTCCTGTTCAAAATGCAGGAACACAAATGGGGCAAGAAGAAAAACCGTGGTTGAGCCATTCGCAAATGATAGCCAATGCCATGTCCGCAAGGATGAAGGAACTTGGAATGACTCAAAAGATGTTGGCAGAGAAAATGAGCTGTACACAACAATACATTTCCAAAATCTTAAAAGGACGAGAAAATCTTTCGCTTGAAGCCATAAGCAAAATAGAGAATGCCTTGAATATTCATTTCCTGCAAATGGATGAATAGTCATACTCTCCTAAGTGTAACGATAAAAAAGAAATAAGATATGCCAGTACAAAGTGAAGCCGCTCTCGAAAACGGACTTATAGACACTCTTCAAAAGATGAACTACGAGTATGTTCATATTGAGGAGGAGAAGAACCTGTCTGCCAATTTCAAGAAACAGTTGGAGAAACACAACAAGAAGAAATTGGAAGAACTCGGTCGCACCGAATTTACAGATTCAGAGTTTGAAAAGATACTAATCTATCTTGAAGGTGGCACTCGCTTTGAAAAGGCAAAGAAACTGCGTGACCTCTTTCCGCTTGAACTGGAAAGCGGTGAACGCTTGTGGGTGGAATTCTTGAACCGCACTCACTGGTGTCAAAACGAGTTTCAAGTTTCCAATCAGATTACGGTTGAAGGTAGAAAGAAGTGTCGTTACGATGTGACGATACTTATCAATGGTCTGCCTTTGGTTCAGATAGAACTGAAGCGCAGAGGTGTGGAACTGAAACAAGCATACAACCAGATACAACGCTATCACAAGACTTCTTTCCATGGACTGTTTGATTACATCCAGTTGTTTGTCATATCCAATGGCGTGAACACTCGCTATTTCGCCAACAACCCGAATAGTGGCTACAAGTTCACATTCAACTGGACGGATGCCGCCAATGTGCCTTTCAACGACTTGGAGAAGTTTGCCACTGTGTTCTTCGACAAGTGTACGTTGGGCAAGATTATTGGCAAGTACATTGTATTGCATGAGGGAGACAAATGCCTGATGGTGCTTCGCCCTTACCAGTTCTATGCCGTGGAGAAGATTCTCGACCGTGTGGAAAACTCTAATGATAACGGCTATATCTGGCATACGACAGGAGCAGGCAAAACCTTGACTTCTTTCAAGGCAGCCCAACTTGTATCGGAGTTGGACGATGTGGATAAGATGATGTTTGTGGTAGACCGCCACGACCTTGACACGCAGACACAAGCCGAATACGAGGCCTTTGAGCCTGGAGCCGTTGACAGCACCGACAACACAGACGAGTTGGTGAAGCGTCTGCACAGCAATTCTAAGATTATCATCACTACCATCCAGAAGTTGAATGCCGCTGTTAGCAAGCAGTGGTACAGTAGTCGCATTGAGGAAATACGCCATTCTCGTATCGTAATGATTTTCGATGAATGTCATCGAAGCCATTTCGGAGAATGCCATAAGAACATCGTGAAGTTCTTTGACAACACGCAGATATTCGGCTTCACTGGTACGCCTATTTTTGTGGAGAATGCCGTGGACGGACACACTACAAAAGAGATTTTCGGTAACTGCCTTCACAAGTATCTTATTAAGGATGCCATTGCCGATGAAAACGTGCTCGGTTTCCTTGTGGAGTATTACCACGGCAACGAAGATGTGGACAATGCCGAGCAAGACCGCATGACGGAGATAGCCAAATTCATCCTTAATAATTTCAATAAGTCAACATTTGACGGTGAGTTTGACGCACTGTTTGCCGTGCAGTCTGTGCCAATGCTTATCCGCTACTACAAGATATTCAAGAGTCTCAATCCGAAGATTAGAATTGGTGCGGTATTCACATACGCTGCCAACAGCAGCCAAGATGACGAGCAGACAGGCATGAACACAGGTGGCTATGTAAGCGACAGCACAGGTGAGGCTGACGAGTTACAAGCCATCATGGATGACTATAATAATATGTATGGAACGAGTTTCACCACCGAAAACTTCCGCGCGTATTACGATGACATCAACCTCCGCATGAAGAAAAAGAAGGCCGACATGAAGCCTCTCGACCTTTGCCTTGTGGTAGGAATGTTCCTTACTGGCTTCGACAGCAAGAAACTCAACACGCTCTATGTTGATAAGAACATGGAGTATCATGGCTTACTGCAAGCGTTCAGCCGTACCAACCGTGTGCTGAACGAGAAGAAACGTTTCGGAAAGGTGGTGTGCTTCCGTGACTTAAAAAGCAAGGTGGACGAGTCTATCAAACTTTTCAGCAACAGCAACAATCTTGAAGATATAGTGCGTCCGCCGTTTGATGATGTGAAGAAGAACTATCAAGAACTGACCAAGGATTTCTTGACACATTATCCCGAACCACATTACGTGGACTATCTCCAAAGCGAGAACGACAAGAAGCAGTTTATCCTTGCTTTCCGTGACATCATCAAGAAACACGCAGAGATACAGGTGTATGACGAGTTTGATGTAGATGCTCCCGACCTTGGCATGACCGAACAGCAGTTTATGGACTTCCGCAGCAAGTATCTTGACATTCATGACAGCATTATTTTGGTTGACCCACCTGCACCAAAGCCAACTCCCAACCCTAATGAAGACGAACCAACTCCAGAAGATCATAAACTTACGGATATTGACTTCTGCTTGGAATTGTTGCATAGTGACATTATCAATGTTGCCTACATTTTGGAGTTGATTGCAGACCTCAATCCATACAGCGAGGATTATTCAGAAAAGCGCAAGCACATCATCGACACAATGATAAAGGATGCCGAACTTCGCAGTAAGGCAAAGCTCATTGACGGATTTATCCAGAAGAATGTAGATGATGACCGTGACAACTTCATGGCTCGCAAACAAAAGGCTGACGGTACGAGCGACCTTGAAGAGCGATTGAACAACTATATCGTCACAGAGCGTAACAATGCTATCAATACGCTTGCCAAGGACGAAGATTTGGACGCTTCCGTGCTAAATCATTACCTTTCTGAATATGACTATCTACAAAAGGAGCAGCCAGAAATCATACAAGAGGCATTGAAAGAGAAGCACTTGGGACTGATAAAAAAGCGCAAAGCATTAACAAGAATACTCGATAAACTGCGTTCTATTATAAGAACATTCAGTTGGGAATGACAAAATTGCAATGATAAAGATAGTTAGAGATATAGATATAACGGCTCTTGGAGTTAGCGTGTATAACCGCAAGTGGCAACCTATCCATTTACAACAAGGTGAAATGGATGGAGCATGTGCTGTGTATTCTATGATGATGAATCTTCTTATACTAAAGGTTCTCACTCGTAGCCAAGTTGTAAACTTGAACACTACATTCAAAGGAAATACCGCCAAAGGAAGGCTTTTCAAAGAGTTCTTTGTAACAGAAGGACTTTGCCGTGATGGTTTCTATTTCTCAGAAATCAAAGAAAAACTTTCTCACTCTTTTGCTAAAGAAGTAACATCATCTGCACTACAATATACGGCTTCTCTATCAGACCAAACCATATTTGTAGAAGAACTTAAAACTGCAATAAATGACAACTTGCCTTTGGTTACTGCCATATCATTTAGAGGTGGTGCTCATGCAATACTTGCTATTGGCTATGAAGAGCAAGAAGGGGTTGTTGAAAAAATATTTTGTTTAGACCCAGGCTATACCATCAATCATACCTCTTTTTGGAATAGCGTTATAATACTAAATAAGGGGAAAGGGAAGTATTGCCATCAGTATATAACAGACAAAGACGATGACAATGTCTTTATTAGTGAAACATTGAAAATAAAAAAGAAATAACGATATGAGCGAAGAATTACAACAGAAACTCCGTGACCAGCTTTGGGAAGTCGCAAACAAACTGCGTGGCAATATGTCAGCCAGTGACTTCATGTATTTTACCCTTGGCTTTATCTTTTACAAGTATTTGTCGGAGAAGATAGAGAAACATGCAAACTCCGCCTTGGTGGATGATGAAGTCACGTTCAAGGAATTGTGGGCAATGGAGAAAGACGAGGATATTGAAGCATTGCAACAAGAAGTAAAGACTGACTGTTTGGAAAACATCGGCTACTTCATAGAGCCAAACTTCCTGTTCTCGTCAGTCATTGAAAGCATTAAGAAGAAAGAGAACATCCTACCTATGCTCGAACGCTCATTGAAGCGCATTGAGGACAGCACTCTCGGACAGGACAGCGAAGAGGACTTTGGCGGTCTGTTCTCTGACATTGACCTTGCTTCGCCTAAGTTGGGAAAGACTGCTGATGATAAGAACACATTGGTGAGCAATGTTCTTCTTGCCCTTGATGACATAGATTTCGGTGTAGAAGCATCGCAAGAGATTGACATTCTCGGTGATGCCTACGAGTATATGATTAGCCAGTTTGCAGCAGGTGCCGGCAAGAAGGCTGGCGAGTTCTATACACCTCAGGAAGTGAGCCGTATCTTGGCAGCAATTGTTACCATCGGTCACGCTCGTCTGCGCAATGTCTATGACCCAACTTGCGGTAGTGGTTCGTTGCTGCTCCGTGCTGCAAGCATCGGTCATGCCAACGAGATTTTCGGACAAGAGAAGAACCCTACGACCTACAACTTGGCTCGTATGAATATGCTTCTGCATGGTATCAAGTTCAGCAATTTCCGCATTGAGAATGGCGATACTTTAGAGGCTGATGCTTTTGGCGACACTCAGTTTGACGCTGTCGTCGCAAATCCACCTTTCTCTGCCGAATGGAGTGCAGCCGACAAGTTCAACAACGACGACCGTTTCAGCAAGGCAGGACGCTTGGCACCACGCAAGACAGCCGACTACGCCTTTATTCTCCACATGATTTACCACCTTAATGAGGGTGGCACAATGGCTTGTGTTGCTCCTCATGGTGTGTTGTTCCGTGGTAATGCCGAGGGCGTAATCCGTCGTTTTCTCATTGAGAAGAAGAACTATGTGGATGCCATCATCGGACTCCCTGCCAACATCTTCTATGGGACAAGCATTCCGACTTGTATTTTGGTGTTTAAGAAATGCCGTAAAGAGGATGACAACATCCTGTTCATTGATGCAAGCAAGGAGTTTGAAAAGGTAAAGACCCAGAACAAACTCCGTCCGCAACACATCAAGAAAATTGTAGATACTTATCGTGAGCGCAAGGAAATAGAAAAGTACAGCCATCTTGCCACACTGCAAGAGGTGGCAGAAAACGACTACAATCTCAATATTCCTCGTTACGTTGATACTTTCGAGGAAGAAGAGCCTATCGACATTCATGCCGTCATGAAGGAAATCAAGGAGTTGGAAGCCAAACGTGCCGACCTTGACAAGGAGATTGAAGGCTATTTGAAAGAACTGGGATTGGTTGAATAGTCTTTCTGCCAGTTTTGTGCAATTTTTAATTAAGAGGTTTAAGCAATGAGTGAATCAATAAACATATTGGATAAGGATTACTTGCAGTGGGTCGAAGAACTATGCAAGCGTTATCGCAAAAGTCAAATAAGAGCAGCTGTAAAGGTTAATACTGAAATGTTACGCTTTTATTGGGAGTTAGGACAGGACATTGAGACTATTGAAGCATCTAACAGATATGGTAGTGGCTTTTATGCGGCATTGAGTCGTGATTTAAGGCACAAACTGCCAGATGCAGATGGACTTTCTGAAACATCTGTCCGCTATGCAAAACGATTCTATTGCTTGTACTCGTCCCTCGAAAAAAGTCTTCCACAAGCTGTGGAAAAATCGGAGAACACAAATCTTCCACAAGTTGTGGAAGATTTGCACACCGTCCTGTTCTCTATACCTTGGGGACACCATCGCTACATCATAGATAAATGTTCGGATGATGCTCATAAAGCATTATTCTATGTTCATCAAACAATGGAAAACGGTTGGAGTCGTTCCATGCTGTTGAATTTCCTTGGCACAGACTTGTATGAAAGAAGCGGAAAGGCATTGACTAATTTCAAGAAAACTTTGCCCGATATGAATAGCGACCTTGCACAAGAAATTACAAAAGACCCTTATGATTTCTCTTTTACTGGTGTTCGTGGTAAATACAATGAACGCAAATTGAAAGATGCTTTACTGGCTAACATTACGAAATTCCTGTTGGAATTGGGTACAGGTTTTGCGTATGTTGGCAAGGAGTATCGTTTGCAGATAGACGAAAAGGAGAAGTTCATTGATTTGCTTTTCTACAATTTGAAGTTATCTTGCTATGTTGTGGTAGAAGTGAAGATTGGAGAATTTGACTTTCCAGATGCAGGACAACTAAGTGGTTATGTAGTAGCTTGCAATCACCTCTTGCGCCAAGAAGGTAGAGATAACCCGACCATAGGATTACTCATTTGTAAGCAAAAGAGCAACACCATAGCCCAGTATGCTTTAGAAGGTAGCAGTCAGCCTATCGGAATCTCCGAGTACGAACTATCTAAGTTGTATCCTAAAAAGGTGGAGGGAACCATTCCATCCATCAAAGAATTGGAAGAAAAAATAGAAAAGGAAACAGAGAAAAGTACAAAGGACGAATAATTTTGGTATTTGCTTTTATGATTTGACATTCATACGAGGGAACATGAAAACATGTAACTGGTATGTAACTGAAAGTCGAGAAAGCACATCAAAATCGCCTCTAATCCTTTCTAAAATAGGGAAAAAGGTATGTAACTACCATGTAACTGGCATGTAACTGAACCGCAATGGTGAACTTAAATTAAGGATTAAAAATGACAACGACAATAAATAACGAACATAAGAAACTCAATGTCCCAAATCTCAGATTTCCGGAGTTTCAGGGGGAATGGGAAGAACATTTACTTGGGAATATATCAGATGTTACAAAATTGGCAGGATTTGAATTCACCAAATATGTAACATATGAAGACAATGGAAACATCATAGCAATTAGAGGGCTTAATTGCAAGAATGGCAGTCTTGATTTAAGAGATGTAAAGTATATTGATAATAGTGATTTTAGCAAACTATCGAGAAGTAAACTTTACACAGGAGACATTCTCTATACTTATGTCGGGACTGTCGGAGAAGTAGCTGTTGTTGACAAGAATGACAAGTATTATTTGGCTCCTAATGTTTCTCGAATTAGACTTTCAAAAGATTATAATTCAGACTTCATAAAACAATTGCTTGGTAGTAAAAAATTCTACAATCAAATAGTTTTTCCTCTTATTGCAACTTCTTCTCAGCCAGCTCTTTCTATGGAGAATCTAAGAAAATTCAAATTGAAAGTTCCGTCAATTAGAGAGCAAACGAAAATAGCGTCTTTGCTTAATGCTATTGACGAGCGCATTGCAACTCAAAACAAAATCATTGAGGATTTGAAGAAGCTAAAGTCTGCGATTATTGAAAAACATTATTGTAAAGTTGAGAAACAGATTGCTTGTGTCGGAGATTTGGGCGAACCTTTCAGTGTTGGCAATTTGGCAAAGGATGACTTGACAGAAACCGGAATACCTTGTGTTATTTATGGTGAACTTTTTACGACTTATGGAGAAACTATATCTCAAATAGAAAGTCATACCTATAAAACAGAGGGTATTATATTGAGCAAGAAAGGGGATTTGTTGTTCCCTTCTTCAACTACTGTTGACGCAATGTCTTTAATTGCTCCGTCCGTCATCAATATGGACGGAGTTATATTAGGTGGAGATATGTTTGGAATTCATATCAGTCCTAACTTTAATGCACAATATCTAAGTTACTACTTCAATCATATTGCCAAAAGGCAGTTGGCAAAATTTGCTAAGGGTAGCACCATTATTCATTTGCATTACGCAGATATTGAAAAAGCCAAACTATTGTTGCCTTCTTTGGAAGAACAAAATAGAATGGCTAAATGTTTGGTTACATTAGATGACAAAATTAAAAAAGAAAGAACCTTTTTTGATTTATTAAATAGCCAAAAGGCATATTTGCTTTGTCATATGTTTATATGAACATCTGATATAACATATATTGCTTTTGTGATTGATATTGTTTAACCACCCTTTCTTCAATATTTATTTTTATGTCCAAAAGTGTCAGAATAGAAACATTTCTGACCTTTGGGCAAAAAATGTTGCGCACATCAGAACCATTTATAGATGTAAAAGTACTTCCTTGTTCGTACCTACGCCACATAAATTTATAGAATGTCAAATACTGATATATAAAATCTGACATATTTTCTTCATGTGGTATAATAGCGCAAACGCCACGTCCTAAACATACTTTTTGAGTAGCTTTTGCTACTTCACCAACAGGAGCACGAACCGTCAAAATTATATTCCCTTTTTCGGTCGTTTGATTAAATTCGGCGGTATATAGACGAGGCGTTGTTTTGCCATTTGATATATCTAAATTGCCTTGAACCAAGGGCATACCAAGACCTTGGTCGTTGTATGCGTTAGATGATGGAGATTGCCCCATTACAACATTAGCAATCTCTGACAAATGAATCGCACCTTTTGAAGAAAACAGAATATGGCTAATCGCAGACCTACAAAACAAACAATCCTTAATCAAGGGAATTGCACAGAAGATAGTTCGCAGCAACAAGCCCAATGTTCGTTTGTATGAGTGTGTAGAATGTAGTTCTTCCACCCAGCAAGAAAGTGAAGTCTGTGAGCAAGGCGCATATCCTGTGTATGGCGCAAATGGCATCGTTGGCTATCTTGATGATTATAATACAGAGGGTGAAGCCGTTTATATTATCAAAGATGGTTCTGGTGTTGGTACAGTTTCTTACGTTACAGGCAAATGTTCTGCAACAGGAACTTTGAATACTTTGCAAGCTAAAGACGGCTATTCACTTCAATACCTTTACTATCTGCTGAAAGTGTTCAACTTTGAACCTTACAAGACAGGTATGGCTATTCCTCACATATATTTCAAGGACTATGGAAAAGCCAAAGTGTTTTGCCCATCATATACAGAACAACTTCAATATGCTCGGTTGTTGTCTGCAATTGATAGCAAACTATCAGTAGAAAAGAACACTCTAAGAAACCTGAGTTTACAGAAGCAATACTTGCTCCGCCAGATGTTTATATGAACATTTGGCGAAGCAGAAACTGCTTTTGTAATTCAAGCATATCTCTTTGCTTTACTATAGTTTGCATTCGTGATGATAATGTGGAAAAAGCATGTGCTATTGTTCTAACTATTTGCGTAGTTGGCAAAATGAATTCTTGATTTTGCGTTTCAGCAATATAATGTCTTTTATGCTCATCCGTAGATAAATCAAGATACTTCAAAAACTCAAATGTATAACGCAAGAGTTCTTTGTTCTTTGCCGTTAGAATTTTGATAGCAGATGATTTGACCTTAAAGGGAAAATCAACATATTTGCAATCAAGAGTGAAATCGTCAAATATTATGCAATCGCCCTTGTCGTATATTCCGTCAGTTTCTGATGTGTAACCCAAAACAAAGGCTTTGTTGGCAGTTAATACTGGAGTTCCTCCTGCTGTATATTCAGTATCTTCAACAATATATGGTTGTGGCTGCTCATAACTAAGAACATCGCCAACCTTTGCATTTAAGCCAATATCTTTTCTAAGTTTTCCAAATACATCATTTCTAATTCCCTTGATTAGGGACTGCAACTTGTCAATGATTTTGTTTTGAGTTGCAATGCGTTCGTCAATGAGGTTAAGCAGACTTGATATTTTCTTCTGTTCCATCATTGTTGGGATTGACACAGAAACACTATTAACCAAATCACTACTGATATTTTGAACAACACCTCCAGCAGCAAGTCTTTTGTATTGATTTTGTATGGCACTTGAGATTAAAAGATTACATAAGTAATCCTTATCGAAAGTATTTTCAAAGTTTTTTAGAACAAACCAGCCATCATGAATATACCCATCTATCCCCATAATATAAGGCAATCCGTAACTCATGGAGTTTGATAAAATCAAATCTCCTTTGTTTACCTGTCGCGATTTCTTGGCACCCTCTTTTGTGATTTTTTCCTCTGTAGATGTTACAATACGCCCGAAATGAGGCATATCTCCTATTTTTATCCAATTAACACCATCATCTGATGTTGTAACATATTCGATGATAGGACGTGGGGAACTACCTCTTTGCAATGTTATAACATTTTTGAATATAGTTCGTTTCCACTCCCCCTGAAACTCCGGAAATCTGAGATTTGGGACATAAGAGGCTACTTTTCTCTAATTATTATGTACACCTTCAAAATTAAGGATTACAATGACAACAAAAACGATTAGAGAAATTGCGTTGGCTTGGAAAGCTGACAAGCAACGCTACGTTAAGCAGTCCACATATGCTGCTTATGTGTTAGTTTTGGAGAACCACATATTGCCATCGTTTGGCGATTGTGAGGCTCTGAGTGAGAAACTTGTGCAGGAGTTCGTTTTGCAGAAACTAAATGGCGGACTAAGCATAAAAACGGTGAAAGACATTCTGATTGTCTTGAAGATGGTGATGAAGTTCGGAGTAAAGAACGAATGGATGAACTATTGTGAGTGGGACATCAAGTACCCTACGACAGAGACGAACAAGGAAATTGAAGTGCTAACGGTGGCACACCACAAGAAAATCCTCGATTTCATCAAGCAGAACTTCACGTTCCGCAACCTCGGCATCTATATCAGTCTGACCACTGGTTTGCGTATCGGAGAGATTTGCGGTTTGAAATGGTCGGACATCAATACCGACAACGGCACAATCACCGTGAACCGCACCATTGAGCGCATCTACATTGTTGATGGTGAGCGTAAGCACACAGAGTTGGTCATCAACACGCCCAAGACAAAGAACTCATGCCGTGAGATACCGATGAACAAAGAACTCTTGGCAATGGTGAAGCCTCTGAAAAAGGTGGTAAACGATGATTTCTATGTGCTGACCAATGAGGAGAAACCGACAGAGCCACGGACTTACCGCAACTACTATCATCGGTTGATGAAGCGTCTTGACATTCCACGTCTGAAATATCATGGACTGCGCCACAGCTTTGCCACTCGTTGCATTGAGAGCAACTGCGACTACAAGACCGTAAGTGTATTGCTTGGTCATGCCAACATCACTACAACTCTCAACCTCTATGTTCACCCGAACATGGAGCAGAAGAAAAAGTGCATCACCAAGATGTTCAAGTCTCTTGGAAAATAGGGAAGGAAAATAAGCATTGGTTATAAACGGCAAAAGGATGAGGTGATTTCAAATCACCCCATCCTCCACTTATTTTTCTATGTATGATGCAACAAAATAGACAATCGAAATGACAGTGTAAAGGAAACACGGCAAGAATATCCAAAGCAAAGTCTTTACCCAACCATTCGACAACCAAACTCCTTCATTTCTTGACATCATATTAGACATATCATAGAAATGGCGAGTGAGGATTTCCTTATTCGCCTTTCGGTGGTCTTCAAGAAGTTTGGACTCATCACCAATGAGTTTCTTTCTGTCATCTGTCAGTTTCTCAATGTCGGCATCATCAACCTTAGCCTTGAATTTTATATCTCTCACTTTGGCAATAAAGCTATCAATGGCTTTTGTAACAGCGTCCGCTTTATCGGAGGCTTTATTCAAGTTGTCCTTTGCTTCCTTTAAAGAAGATGCTGCCGTTTCAAGTTCTGATTTTGCCGAAGTCAAACTATTGCCAGCATCCTTGTAGGCTTGAAGCTGTTGGTCAAACTTGTCCGATGCCTTATCCATTTCGATATTCTTGTCAATCGTATTCTCGAAAGATTCGAAATCCATATCCGAGATTTTACTTTTACCTATTGTCATAGTTTCAATGTTGTTGGTTGAACATTCGGTTATCTGCCATATCCTTGCTTCTTGCGAGGTCTGCACAGGCGATTAGCCATCATAGCGCAGCGATACGCCCAAGACATTTCATCCTCGTCCTTGTCACGTCCCCAACCTGAGGTAGCACCACCTCCGCCACCGCCAGACTGGGCGGCAATGGTTGTGGCAGCATCAATGTATTCAGCAAAGAGAAGAATGGCGGTCTTCTGCACATCACCAATCCTGGCAAACACATTGTCGGCATTCAAAGCTATATTCTTGTCGATGACATCCAGACAGTTCTGTGGAATATCAACAGGATAATGATGAAACTCGTCCGTATAAAAGTCGAAGTGACGTATCTTTGGAAAGTTGTCCGCAGTGGACAAGGGTTTGGGTACAGTCATAATCTTTGGTTGTTGGGTATTCTTTGTTGGAGTTGAAACTGGTTTCTCCAATTCTTGATGATGTAGTTTTGCCCAAGTGCCTTCAATCTTTGAGGGCATCAGACTACGACCTTTGCCAAGTTCCGAGGACTTATAAATGGAGTTGCCACGCTTGATGGCATATCCACGCACTTGTCCTTTGTTGTCGGATTGTAGTTTGACATCATATCCTATTTGCGTGAGGCATTTTGTGTATAGTCCCCAATCAAAGTATGGCATCTTAGTCAAAACGGAAAGACAATCATTGGTTATCGCGTCCTTATTTTGGCGGCTTACCTCTTGTGCATCTTTCCATCCACGCTGTTGCCCAACTTTGGCGGCAGCAGCCATCGCTCGCTCATAGATATAATGAGCATCATTCACGTTGCCCTTTATGTCTATGCGGTTCGCATCAATGTGAAGGTGCATAATGCCACTCTTGCTGTCACGATGGAGCGCAACTACATATTGGCTGTCTTTGAGGTTGGTTGCCTTTGCACTCTTGCGCTTCGACTTGGATGAAAGGTCAACCGCATCAAACTCACGGATAAAGTCATCCGCCAACCTCTGCCAGTTCTCTATCGTCCAACCTTGCGTTTCCTCCGAGGTTGGGGAAACCTCGATACGTATCATGTTACGTTTGAGCGGATGATAACGGTTCAACTTGTCTTCAAACTTCTTCTGCAAGGCAAGCATTCTTGCCCACATTGCCGTTGGGGAAATATCATCGGGCAAGAGATTGGTCTTTACAATCTCTGCCTTGTCCTTATCTACTGAGTAACGTATGGCATTTGCGCCATGACTTATTACCTTTGCTTTTGCTATCATATATGTCGTATGTTCTATTGTGTTAAGTATTTCTCTATCTCAATCATGCGGTTCAATATTACCTCTGCACTTGTTCTCCATCGTTTCATGAAGATTTCACTGCGGAGAATGTTCTCACGTTCTGTAAGCGGACGGCCTTTGAGGAAGCCGAACAATTTCTGTATATCGCCCCTGGCATCCGAAAGGCTGTTCAAAGCCTCCATTTCTTTGTCAGTCAAGCGTTGTTTGGGATATTTGCCCTCCAACCGCTTGCGTGCGTATGCGCTTGTGGTCAGTCCGCAAAGAGCTGCATATTCCGCTATCTCCTTATGGAGTTGCGGTGTCAGCCTTACTATCAGGCGGCTCGTGTATTTCGGAGCCTCCTTATCTATAATTTTCTTATTCATACCAAGTATTGCTTCTATAAAAGTGTGCAACCCAATGCGAGCTTGCGAGCGTTCAAGAAGTCCATTGGCATACGGACAAACGAAGTGCGTTTGTATGACATTGGTATTTCTTGCATAGCACTGCTATCAGAGTTTACGCACAAGCACGCTACGCACTGGGGTCGCACCAGTTCACAGACTTGTTGTATAACGGTTCTCAAATTACCCAAGCAACAGCAATTGTGGGGCATCCTCCACTTCCATCTGTTCTTTGAAGAATTGCCTTCTGGCTTCTGCCTCCAGTTCCATGTCAGAGACGCTTGGCGGTGGAACATCTTCCTCCTCTCCATTATTGCCATTTCCTGAAGTTAGGGAAGAAAAGGAACTGTTGGCAAGTTGTGTTGGAGAAGTACCGCCATTTTTGATGGGTGGATCCTCCTTGTTAGGGAAAGCGGTTGTGGAAGTCATAGTATTAGACTTGCCGGAACAGTCTCTTTGGTTGATGGGAACATAGTGAGGATTGACATATTTCTTGCCGTCAACAATCCATGCTGAAATGCAGAGTAATGTGTGAACACTTCCTCGTCTTGTCTGTACAGAAGAAAGGATGCCCAATTTGTTCATGTGGTCAAGCATCTTGGAGACGGTTTTTCGGTCACACTTCCATAGTTTGGATAGAGCCACCTCTGACATGTTCACTTCCCACAATTCTGTTGTGGACTCCCCAACCTCATTTGAGGTTTCAATCTGTCGTGTCACAATCTGAATGAGTTGATAAAGGCATGAAAGGCGATTGATGCCAGCCGTGCCACCCATCAGATAGTTTACTTGTTCATTACTCAGGATAATGCTGTTGAAAATATTACTGTTCATCGTTGTTTATTTTTGTTGTGTGAATCTTTTCTTGCTGTTATGCGGAAAACTCTCTGCCGTCAAAAGAGAAACTATCGCCTCATGCCGAAGCCTCTCTCTGGCATATAATACTCCTTGTCGTATGCGATATGGTCAAGCACACGTTGCAGTCGGTCAAGTTGGGGACTGTCAAGCACTTGTATGGCATTGATGGTAATTTTCTGTGATGCTATTCTTCGATGCTCACAGTTTCTTTCAGACATGGTTCCGTCACCGTCAGCATAGACCGAATGAAGATAGGTATTGACTGCTTCCGTCTGTTCCTTGCTTGGGTAAGCAGCAGGAAAGCGGTCGGAAATGTAGTCTACCATATTGCTGACCGCATTAGCCAACAGAGGGTCACGTTTTTGCAGACTGTTTACAAGTTCATCTTTCGTCATGATGCTATGGTCTATTGTTCATTTCATTCAGACGGTTTGCAGCCTCCAGTCTTATCTCCTCCTCCGACATGGCTCTTGCTCCTCGTACCCAGTCAAGCAAGGCTTTCTTCTCAAAAAATATGAGCTTGCCAGCAGGCTTGAAGTACGGCAACTGGTTAAGATGCGTCATCTTGTAGAGCGTGCTCTTGGCAATGCCGAGAAAGGCGGAAGCCTCTTCAAGGTTCAACACTTCCTTTGTCATATAGCAAAGGTTCTCCAACTTGTTCACTCTCGACTGAAGCTCCACTATCTTGCGCTCATGGTCGAGGTTCATCTTTAATGCATTCTTTTCTGTCATAAATCTGATATTTTGTTTATTTCGTTATCGATTTCGGCTGCAAAGGTATATTGTTGCCAATGATATTCAAGCAGCCGTTATAGTTTATTAAAAGTGCTGATTTTCAATTCTTTGGTTCTATTTTACCATGCTACAATGTGGTAGATTGGTCGGACACTCACTTGAAATTCAGCATCTTCAAATGTCTATCGTTCAAACATTCACAAAACCAAGGATTGGACAATAAGGGTGGCAAATCTTTGGTTCTATTGCCAGTTCTCGTTTTTGAAAATGTCCATCAGAGTGCAAAACAAAATTTAACACCCGATTTTCGCAAGTCATGCTGTTTGAGGTCAAAATCGCTTGCAATAACCACATTTGGAGTACAATGGTAGGAAAATGAGTTGTGAATGAGAGAAATAGGGATTTCCCCTCGTTTTTCAAGGGACAAATTTGTACCTTTGCAAACGAAACAGAGGTATTCCACAAGGGATATTTCGGGCGAAGTGTTCTTGACTTTATTTTTCCGTGGTTTTGTCCCGTTTTTGTCCCTCGCTGATTTTGTGTCACGAGACAAGAATTTGCAAGTTGCTGATTTACAATGGTTAAAGCTGTATTTTGGAGGATTGGTAACAGCAACCACCAGTAACCACCAACAAGGTTCCACTTCGTTAGTTCAACGTAAATTCGCTATAGGTTATAATAGAGCAGGGCGTATTATGGACCAACTCGAATGCGCTGGTATTGTAGGAAAAACAAGTGGAATTAAAGCGAGAGAGGTTTTATGTAAAGACGAAAATGAACTTGAATATAAACTAAACCATTTGGAAAAATCTTGTTTTGAAAGACTTCAACAAAAACAGGAAGAAGAATTTGAAGAAGCGTCTCAACGAGAAATACAGAATGAAAGTTCAAGATTAATTAAATTGGGCATAGATTTAGAAAAGGAAGGTATGATAAATGAAGCTATAGCTGTATATGAAAAAGCTATCATACCACAACTTCCAGCAACACATCCGTATGATAGACTAATGATTCTCTATCGGAAAAAGAGAGATTATGATAATGAAATCAGAATCATTAAGATAGCCATAAGTGTATTTATGAAAGAAAATGAACGTAGAGCTGGAAGAATAATTGAAGAAGATTCATCATTATACAATCAAGTGATGCAAGCACTTGAAACCAATGAAAGCATTAGATATGAAGACGGAAAATGGACTTTCGTCCAATATGACGTAATGGAATATATTACAAGATTAGAAAAGGCTAAAAAGCTATTAGAAAAATCCAAATCAACAATGAATTAAAGGACAAACTAAATATCTAAGATTATGAAAAGAGGAATAATACTATTTTTTTCTTTTTTATTTTCTTGCTTGTTAAATGCTCAACTTTCCATTCAGCAAGATACCATAAGATATGTTATGGTAAATCTAAATTTGAGAGAGGCTCCTAATACGACCTCTGCTATTATTACTCAAATACCTAAAGGCACTCAAGTTACCATAGATGAAGACTGTGAATGTAAATGGATTCCAGTAAACTATAATGGATACATAGGATATGTTTCGACTAAATACCTTTCAAAAGAAAAAATAGAATGTACTACTACATACAATAACAGTACATCTATTAAATATTATACAAATTCAAAGGGAGAACGAGTACAATCTCCAACTTATTATAATTCCGCGCCTCCTGGAGCAACAGCTTTATGTAGAGATGGAACATATAGTTTTAGCAAAAGCCGTAGAGGAACATGTTCACATCATGGTGGAGTTGCAAAATGGCTAAAATAACAAATTAGACACATAAGATTATGATTGACTTTCTAACCATCATACTCCTAATATTCGGATTACTGCAAATCATCCTCTTCTTCAAAGTATGGGGAATGACCAATGACATTAAAGAGATAAGAAACAAGTATCTCAAAGACGAGGACGAGAAACGAAGACAAGAAGCGGAATACGACCCAACTCCGAAAATCAGCAGCGGGTCTAAACCAACAATGTGATGATTTTATAAATTGTTTACCCATTGTTTACCCAAACAAGAACAAAACATAAAACAACAAAATGATTATCAACATAATACCCAATACAGTTCCTTAGATTGTGGTTCTGAATGTCGAGGGTTCGAGTCCCTTCAGTCACCCAAGAAAAAGAGGAATTTCAGTGATGATTTTCCTCTTTTTTTTATTATAGGGACATTCATTAAATAGGGACATTCATTAAATATTACAAAATTAGGGGTCAGCGGAAATTTCTGGTTGGTAAGTTTTAAAATCCCTCAGGTTTTTAGGGTCAGTAGCTTTTTCTTTGGTGCATGAAACAGAAACTTCAAAAACCCGCCAGAGTCAGTCCGAAAATTGTTTTAGCAATGTTTTAGCAAAAAGAGTATGGCTACATTTACTGAATGTCCCGCTTTAATTTTTGAGCTCAACATAAAAAGAGTCCCGCAAATCTCAACGACCTACGGGACCCCAGAATAAACAGAACTTAGGATACTCTTTAGTATCCCTTCAATAAGTTGCAAACAGCAGAATAGAATCACTCAAAACAGACTTTCCACACCGATTAGGAACCAACGCTTATGATTCCATTCCCGCACTCTTTACAATAGACTTGCATATTGATAACCCCAAACCAGTCCCCTGTGCAAAAGAGCCGGGCTCTTCAAATCAGTCAAAGAACGTAGAAAATTGTTCTCGTGCATTTCATATACTGCGTCAGTAGCACTCAAATTCAACTCCTGTTTATTATTGCATAAAATATATCCATACATTACTTCGGCGTATATTATATGGCATCAGCCAACAGAATATATACATAGCAATGTTTTTATACTGCAAAGAAAAGCTTTTCTGCATGAAGCATCTTAATTTAAAAGCTCTTGCTATAAAGAAATGTCCTAAAGTTTATAAAGAAAAGTCTTATAATATTGTATAACAATAATTTATTGTTTCATATCTATTTGGGTCTTTTTAAATTCAGAAGGTGTCATTCCCGTTTTATTCTTGAACAGACTATGAAAAGTAGGCATACTATTAATGCCGGAAGCCTCAGCTATAGCACGTAAAGTATATTCAGGATGTTCCTTCAACAAATGTATAGCATGATTCAAACGCAACTCATTGATATAACCACTCAGATTAGTACCCGTATTTTCTTTTATCATCTTAGCAAAACGGGTGTTATTCATATGCGCCATTCTGACTAAATCTTCTCTTGACAAATCAGCAGAAAGATACAATTCATCTCTCCTTATCAAAGAATCCAATTTCTGAAAGACCTGTTTATTGATTTCATACTCTTTATCAATGTCGGAAGATTCTGTATCCAAGTCATTATACAGAATAGACTTATCATCTTCACCTGACAATTGCTGTTTCTTCTTTTGCTCTGACAGCGCCTCATTTACATACTTCACCAATGCCCTGTTCTTTTCTTTGATATTACGATTCTGCAGCCAAACCTTCCAAAGAAAAAACAAGACCAGCAGTACTATAAAAAAAATAAAAGCCAGAGAAATTGTCCGTATCTTCAATTTTAAAGCTTGTTCTGCAATGTGGGCTTCTCTCTCATCAACATCGTACAAGGTTTCTAATTCCAGTGCCGCATTTGTTTTTTCACGCTGATATATGCTGTCAGTCAAAGCAATGAAAACAGTACTTAGCTTCACTGCCTTTTCATATTCCTTCAAACCGGTATAAGCTTTTATCTCTTTAGACAAAATGCCACGATACTGATAATTAATTGTATCCTCTCTCCTAAAAACCTCTTTCAGCTCGCGACAATTATCTAAAACCTCCCTATACCGGCCTGTCACAAACAAATAGGGAGTAGCATCGTATTTCCCGGCAGGAGTTGAAGCTGCCAAAGTAGACTTATATTTTATAAAGCACTCCTCCGCTTTCTCCTTATCACCCAAACAATAATACAAATAAGCCAGTTTGGAATACAGATAAGACTTCTGTAAGTCCAAATAAGCAGCTTGTATTCCTTCCTTGCCTTCCATTTTATCCAACAGTTTCTGTCGATATAGCCCAACGGACAACGCATCATCTATTAATCCATCATCTATCAAAAAACTCATTTTAACCCCGTTGAAATAAGAAAGCATACGCAAACCATATGCATCGTCAGCATCCCTCAAAAGTTGAATAGCTTCATCAAATGTTTCGTAAGCATCCTTTTTAAAAGACAGCCAACGCTTATTTCCTCCCATACAGAACAACAGTTTAGCCTCTGCCCGCTTATTCCCCATATCCCTCGCTTGCCTGATGCCCTCAACAACATACCGGTTACTCACCTCATATTCACTCAATAAACTTGATAACTCCGCCAATGCAATCGTCATCTTAAGCAAATGTTCAGGACTATTACCAGCAATGGAATCCTGAACATAAGCTCTCCGTGCATAACGAAAAGCCAATTTGCACTGATATCTATTACGATAGACCATACTCCGCAAATCGTTTATGCGCGCAGGCATCATTACCTTCTTCTTTTCAGCTTCATCCAGCAACTGCAAGGCACGGTCGGGTTCACTCATATATATATCTGTAATATATTGATCCGTATAAAGTGAAGATTGTCCACTCTCTTTTTTTTCCTGAGCCATCAAAAAAACGCTGTTCACCCAAAATAAGAAACAGATATAAAGGAATTTTTTCATAGCATTTGAACCTATTCGGATTTACTAACTGTTCGCAAATATATACTTTTTTATTTATCCTAACAATAAAATCATCTATCTTTGCAAAGACGAAACTTAATCAGATATGAAAATTCTTTGGATAGACCTAAATAGTTCCTACGCTCATTCTTCATTGGCACTTCCTGCGCTACATGCACAGATAGCAAACGCCCCATCTATTGAATGGGCAATAGTATCTGCCACGATAAATGAGAATGTAGGAACCGTTGTAGACGAAGCTTACCGCCATAAGCCCGACATCATAGCTGCAACAACCTGGCTTTTCAATCACGAACAGTTGCTGCATATTACTTCAAGGCTGAAAGTATTACTTCCTGAAGCATGTCTCATATTAGGCGGTCCTGAGTTCCTCGGAAATAATGAATTATTTCTGCGCAAGTACCCTTTTGTGGACTGCGTATTCAGAGGAGAAGGCGAGGAGGTCTTTCCCCAATGGCTGACTTGCCGGAACCAGCCGGAACTGTGGAATGATATTACCGGACTATGCTATTTGGACACTGACAAGCAATACAGAGACAATGGAACAGCCCGCGTCTTAAACTTTTCCAGACTCATCCCACCCGAAAAAAGCAGTTTCTTCAATTGGGACAAACCGTTTGTGCAACTTGAAACCACACGCGGATGTTTCAACACATGCGCCTTTTGCGTCAGCGGCGGCGAAAAACCTATACGTACACTCTCCATTGAAAACATCCGCCAACGGCTTCAAACCATTCACGAACACGGTATCAAAAACATACGTGTACTCGACCGTACATTCAACTACAATACGCATCGCGCAAAAGAACTGCTTCAGCTGTTTTTAGAATATCCCGATATACATTTTCATTTAGAGATACATCCAGCTCTTCTTTCTGAAGAACTGAAAGAAGAATTGAAACAATTGCCACAAGGTCTGCTTCACCTCGAAGCAGGAATTCAAAGTTTGCGCGAACCTGTTCTTGAGCAAAGCCACCGTATGGGAAAATTATCCGATGCCTTAAAAGGGCTGAAATTTCTATGCTCACTCCCGAATATGGAAACGCATGCCGACCTCATTGCCGGACTTCCCCTCTATCACCTCTATGAAATATTTGAAGATGTATATACCCTTGCCGGATACAATGCAGGAGAGATACAGCTGGAATCACTCAAATTGCTTCCAGGTACGGAAATGCGTCGACGGGCAGAAGAACTTGGAATACGCTATTCCCCCTTTCCCCCTTACGAAGTTTTGGAAACCAACGAAATCAGCGTTGGAGAACTGCAAACCGCCCGCCAGTTGTCTCGCCTGTTAGATGCTTTCTACAATACTCCCGCCTGGCATACACTAACCAGAGAGTTAATATTAAATGACAAAGATTTTCTACATAACTTCCTTAAATATCTGATACAGGTAAATCTGATAGACCAGCCTATGAGTTTGGAGAAACGCGGGCTTATACTTTATGAATATTGCAAACTGGCCTATCCTGAATATAAAATCCAAGCAAGCATTGCTTGGATAGAAGCTGGCATGTCCTTAAAAAAGACTCCGGCAGAAAAAGTAAAAACCAAACATCAGATTCCGCCTGAGAAATGGGAAGTGATATATGGAGAATATAAAAGTAATCTGCGACTTTGCTTTCTTCCGCTCGATGAAAATACAAAATGCGGTTATTGGTTTGGATTTGAAACAGAAATACAGAGAACATTCCCCGTATTCAAAGCTAAAACAGACATATAACAAATATCATTTTACTGCGTTGAATAAAAATGAATTGCCACTAAAGAAACTGCCACGCCACGAAGCCCACACCACCTCAATTCACTGCTGAAAGCTTGAAAATGCTGGTTGCAGGCAACACAAGACAGCAATAAATCCCCGTTAAAAGTACTTTAATAAAATAAAACAAACTACTCTGTCGGTTTCTCTATTTTTTTTTATATTTGTGGCTATATGATATTACTTTCAGCTACATGGACAATGTTCAGAAACAGATAGGGAGCATCATACAAAGAAGAAAAGAATAGTGAGAATTGCGTACGGATAGAGTATGCAAACGTCCAAGCTGACAACAATTCTGGAAAATGAGCATAAAAAACAAGATACACCATACGGTCTATTTTCTCCTATTTGGAATAATAATAGGTATTTTAAGATGGACTATATGTATAGTAGATACAAATGGAGGCATGAATTTCACTCCTTTTTTACAAGCATTCTTGTTGATAATCACACTGTTATTATTTGTAATTTGGGATATTGTTTTTTACAAAATAACCTTGAGAGTAATTTCAACCATCATTTTATTATGTTTTAACATATGGTCTTACACCTACTATTTTAAAATAGAAGAATTAAAAGAATATTGGGATGGAGTTAGATATTCACCTAATGATGCATATCTTCCCCCCGATATTGATAATTTCATTTTTGTATGGTTGGCGAACCAAGTTCTTGTTTTTTATTTGCTTTTAGTAATAGGCATTTCACATCTATTACAGAGAAAAAAGACATTAGCAAAGCATGATAACATTTGACAGTATCCCTATCTTAACCCATAATGATGGAGACATATGAGTATATGTACGATAACTATTATAGTTATGAGAACTTTATTGTCACTACTTTTATCGAGAAAGAAAGATAGTATGTCTTACGTTAGGTATCTATATTTTGTTCTGTATGATTACATTACCTGATGTTAGAGAATACATGATTCACCATTCTTTCTCTCGTACAGGTTGACAAGTCTGATAATGCTGTCCGCATCTCCCTGCTTGATGCTTATCGTTGTAGCACTGTTGAAAGTAACACTGACTCCGGCAAGCATGGAAGCCTTATGTTGCACAGGTTGAACTTTGGGTTCGATACGAACGAATGAGGATGATGGTGCACCTGGCTTTTGTGACAGTGATGCCTTGCAACGACTGACTGAATAACCATGCCTTGATGTCCACTTGCTCATACCACATTCATTGGTGTGTAGCTTTTTGCAGATTGCACGAAGGGTTACTGTTGGATTTGCTTTGAGTTCTTCAGTAAATGCTAACCAAGTCTCTTCATAACGTTGTTAAAGTACTGGTTACTGCAATGGTAGACAGACTGACACATAAAGCTCGTCTTATCAATATGACAGGACAATCGTACAGACTAAAAGAAACGCAGAAATTGAAAGAGAAAAAGTTAATTTCTTAAATATTTTTTTTACAAAACTATGAATGGCGCAATTTTCAGTTAGTATCTACATAATGCAAAGTAAGCAATACTTGGCGAGTATAAAAAATATGACCCACTAAAAATCAGCTGAACCCACTTTACGACATTTGCGAAATGAACGAAGGTACCGCCCCCAAAAACTGTACATGCTATAAATGCCAATGATTCTACCAAAGAGCAACTTTGTGTATGGACAAAAAAAGGAATTAGACTTAGCTATAGGGAACAGCAGTTCACGTACGACCGACGAATTCATATTTATTCGAGAAATCAAAGAAGTAGCCACCCTTTATCTACAGATCTTTGACCGCTTGACATAGTCCTAAGTCGGCCTATGACGACAATTTTACATCATTCTGTTTTTCAAACTATTATCTTACACAAAATACAAATTGTCGCTATATTTCGGACAATTTATCGCGAAGTGGTTCTCAACTCGCACTAAAGAATCTTACAAAACACTTAGCTTTGCTTCAAAATTTTAAATAAATAATCGTTATGAAAATGAAATTATTTCTTTTGCCAATACTGGCAGTATTGTTATCCGTAAGTTTGTATTCCTGTTCAGATGACGACAGTCCCAAGACTGGTAAAGAACAAGTAGAATACATCAAAAATGTAATCGACAAAAACAGTAAAAAATTCTTTACTAAAGTAGATAATACAGAAGGCCAATACATAATGGGGGCTGAGAGTGCAGAAAAGGCGCAAGAATGTTGCGACTGCTTACTCGGTATCCGATGGAATGGGCAAAAATACACCTATACCTTGAACGATAAAATGGGAAACGTGGTTATCACTCCCAATCCCAAGGAAGGTGTTTATATTCGCTTAATTTTTGACGTAGAAGGTATTCCGACCTTCACTCTCGACATTGCGTCCAGAACTTATTATGAAAATAACAATTATGTTTTTAGACCAGCCGAAGGCATGGATATGCTCTAATGCAATAGAGACAAGAGAATCTTTATAATAGGCCAAACAAGCAACAAAGAATGATAAAGTTCGCGCAAATACGCAAATACGCTTATCAAACATTAGGTTCATTCCTCATGGGAATGAACCTAATGCTTTTTTCGTGTTCCTCTTCCAACGAACAGGAGGCAGAGACACTTCCCACTCCCCAACTGGTATTCCTGTTTTCACCCGGCGGATTGGGAGATATGAGTTACAATGACCGTATTCTGGAGGGAGTGCAACAATTCAAAATGGACTATCCCCAAGTGGACCTATACCTCTATTCACCCGCTTCCTTAGAAGAAGCTGAAAAGATATTCTCGGACTGGATCCAAAAGCCAGGTCAGCATACCCCTGCCTTGTTTACGCTGGCCAGCAGCGACTATGAGCCAATCGTAGAAAAACTGTTGGTAGGAAAAGAACTCACCTCCAACAAGAAGGTACTCCTGTTTGAGAGCAGCAAGCAATATGCCGAAGGCATTTCCACCTTTCAGATTTCCATGTTCGGCGCCTCCTACTTGGCTGGAATCACGGCTTCAGAAATCACGAACCAGGCAGAAAAGGCCTTGATTGTATTGGCCAATAACACCGACAGCCCGATACACATTGCCCGCGAAGGCTTTATGACCGGTTTTCAAGGCACGTGTGCAACCACCTACCTAGCCAACGACTGGACCGGCTACATCTCGGCCAACTTGGCCTATCGGAAAATGAAAGAATGGGGTCAACAATATCCATTCATCTTTCCGGTAGCAGGAGGTTCAAATGCCGGCATTTACCGCTATTCACGCGAATACGACTCCTGTCCCTACTTAGTCGGTATGGATATCGACCAGTCTCATCTGTCTAATCAGATTACGGGATCGGTCATCAAGCACATCGACCGCTTGATTTATCACTATCTCAGCGAATGGGCCACAGTAGGAAAACTTCCTGCTTCCCAGCTCTATGGTCTGGAAAGTGGATATGTAGATTGGGTAGTATCCCCTCTCTTTCAGGATGCGCTTCAATCGCTTGTAGAAAATCATCGTCAAACAGCCATTACTCAGGAAAAAGCTTATTATGAAGCCACTCAACCATAACATACTCGTATTACTCTGCTTGATACTCTTGGCTGGATGTCAGGAATCGGACGAAATATCCGACAGCCGCCAATGGACCGAACAGACCGTTGCCGTGGTACTTCCTATGAACAAAGGACTGGACCAGCACTGGAAGCGCACCTTGGGGTTGCTGCAAAAGCATTTGGAGCAGGCTTTCAGAAATCAAACGGCCGGCATCCGACTGAATTTTGAGTATTACGACGAAAATACCGAGCAACTCTCCAATTTAGCCAATCAATTAGCCAAACGCCCCGACATCTATGCCGTGATTGGAGGATTGTATTCTTCCAATGCCACCATCCTGGCCACCGAGCTGGCACACTACAGTAAGGAATTCTTCACCTTAGCCACCACGGAAGAATTGGTACGGGCCCATGCCAATTCGGGCCATCTATGGGCCATGACCGAAACCGACATTACCCAGTGTGAAGTATTGCTATCGAAAGTCATCAACTACGACGGAAAAAGCGTAGCCCTGCTGGTCAAGGAAAACGACAGCTATGGCAAAACCTTTATTGACTGGTTTGCTTTCCAGGCCAAAGAATTGGGATTGGAGAATAAAGGGACTTTTACTTACCGTTCAGACAACGTCGCGGAAGTCAGTCAGCAAGCAGCTGGCTGCGGAGCGGAGTATGTAATCTGTACCCCTTCCGAGATAGAAGAAATTGCCCCCATGCTGCGCATGTTCCAACAGAAAGCTCGCACTGGTATGGAAGTACCCCGTCCCCTCTTTGCCGACACGGCGTATGGAGCGGATGTCATCGCTACCGTAGGACCTATTTCAGAAGGTATGGAAGGCATCACCTTTGGAGCATCACCCGAATCGGGTTTTGAAGTATCCTATGAAACCTATTTTGGCGAAAGCACTACACTGGGTGAAGCCCAAGTCTATGACGCAGCCATGCTGCTAGCTTATGCAGCCTGGTATCAGGTATTGCATCCGGATACCACCTTGCAAAAGGCGCTACGTACCTTGGTAACGGGCAAGGATGCCAATATGGGCAGCTGGATGGGAGAAGACATTCGGCTGGTGATTGACGCCCTGGCCAACGGCAAACAGCCTTCATTGGAAGGAGCTTCCGGTTCGTTGGATTTCGACGCAAAGGTTTTCACCAATGTATTGACCACCACCTACTACAACTTCAAGGTGTATAACGGGAAATACATCATCTTAGACTACAATACCAGCGATGGCAGCAACCGTACCGATGCTACACTGGCTGGATGGAACTGGAAAGCCAGCCAGATGCAAGATTTCAATGATTCCGAAAGCATGACCTATCCCGAGTACCATAGTAATTGGGCCTTATTAGTCGCCACTTCGACCACTTGGAATAATTACCGGCACCAAGCAGATATTCTTGCTATCTATCAACAATTGAAAGCCTCGGGATATCCAGACGATCATATCATCTTGATTCTGGAAGACGACATCGCCTATTCACCTTCGAATCCACATCCGGGTATTGTCCAAGTAACCCTAGGAGGAAAGAACCTATACGAAAACGTAGAAATAGACTACAAGATGTCAGAATTGCAGCCGCATGACTTTCTGCGTATCCTGAGCGGACAATCCAGCCCTCAGCTACCCAAAGTCATCGAATCTACCCAGTACGACAATGTATTCATCTTCTGGAGCGGACACGGCATGCCGAAATACCTTTGCTGGAATCAAACCGCAGATGCGCTGAGTGGAGACGATTTGCGGAATACGTTCAGCGAAATGCACCAGCAGAAACGATATCGCAAGCTACTGATGATGGTAGAAACCTGCTTTTCAGGAGGAGTGGTCGAAGCCTGCGAAGGCATTCCTGGCCTACTTTTCTTCACGGCAGCCAATGGCGACGAAACCTCCAAGGCTGATATCTTTAACGAAGAGCTCAACGTGTGGATGAGCAATCGCTTCACCTCTACCTGCATCGAACAATTATCGGCACAGCCCGACATCAGTTTGCGCGACTTGTACTACCGCCTGTTTATCAACACAGTGGGTAGCCATGTCATGGTATACAACGCTCCTTTCTACGGAAATATGTATCAGCAGAATATGGGAGAATTCATTCAATTCAGATAAATACATTTATAATACAAAAACACAATGAATAAAATTTTTTATTTTTGGCAACTTTGCCTCCTCTGTTTCATAGTTTCTAGCTGTAAAGATACCGATGAACAGCCCAGCCAACACACTCTGGTAGGGAAATGGTATTTCGTGACCACCCAGGAAAAGGAAAACAACCAGTGGTTCGATTTTCCCATGCCCTTGGATGGAGCTGAGATGTTCATAGAATTCCTCCCCGATCATAGTGCTACCATCGTCCGCACGGTGGGCGACCAGGTAGATTCGAAGAATTTTACCTGGGAATTGATGCCGGATGGCAGCTTCATAGTGAATGGTGAAACCGAAGGACGCCTTGATTTTTCCGGCAACAACCGCTTCTATTGGCAAACGACTACCACCAACGATTCATTTACCGGTAAGGTGCTGGAAGGCCTCTTCCGCGATGTGTACGACCGCAATCCTACCCCGGCCGATAAACCGGGAGTCATCACGGAACGTCCTCAAGGAAAAATATACCACTTCAGCATGGAAGGGCGCAACCATTACTACCGATTGGGGATGGGTAGCAATCTGTCATTCTATGGAAAGACCGTGGAAGCGGTAGAAGGAGAGGAGGGCGTGCTTTACCTGAAAAATCTCTTGCCAGACCTCGGACTTCCAGATGATTATTACGTCAAAGCGGTGATGGACAACGACCGCATCCTGGTGCCTCTTCCGCAGGTGATTTCGACCAAAGGCAAACTGATAAAGTATCTGTGGCGTGGTGTGAAGCAGTATAACTCCGGAGATAAGCCGGTCAATTTTATATCAAATCTTGACAAACGATTCATCACCTTCATGAAAGACGAAAAAGGAATCTTTCAGCTGGTAGAAGATATCGACCAATTAAGTATCGGCTTGTGTGATGTTCACGGAAACTGGATGGGTAAACACCTTGAGCCAACGGTGGCGTATGCCATCAGTGAGATGAAGCTGAAGCCCGCGAACATAGACCTGGTGACTCCACCGGCCGGACTTCCCGTTCAGAATTTCGTGTTCAAAGGAGTAGTCGGAGCTGATAAAATTGAAATAATGTACACCGGAAAGATGATTCAGCAGGGTCAGGAAGTGTATCTGCAAGGACTGGGTCAGGTGTTGCCTGATGCCTGGGTCAAAGGAGTGCTCCATTCTGCAGGAGATCAGCCTTACCTGGCTATTCCCAGTGAACAGTATCTGGGAGAGAGCAAGGGAATGGCTTGGTATTTTTATGGAGACCGCGTGGAAGAGAAGCTTCATGAACCGACCGGTACCCTCCGTTTGAAGCACCACCTTTTTGAGGCTGGCGATTCGTTAAGGTTCAACTACAATCCTCAGCAGAGGACACTGACCACTCGTTCTGACGAAGGCTTTGTTTGCAATGCCGGTACAATAGACGAGTATATGACGAGTGAATTGCGCGAGGTATCGATTACCTTGACCGATGAAACCGTGTTCACCGCTCCTTTGTTGATGGGCGATGTAGAGATACCGGCGATTTTCCAGGTGACAGATGCCGAAAAAAAACTGTGCCAGGTGGGTAGCGGTATCATCAAGGAGTCAGGAGAAGACATCTTCTACGGTACGGCAGTCATGTCGATAGTATTCGGCAAACTGGAAATTCCAGCGGAGGTCAACGGCTATCAAGTGGAAGCTGTGGGACCGGGTGCATTTGGGGATTGCAAGCATCTGACGGAGGTTGTTTTACCAGCCAGTGTGACGCGAATAGGCGATTGGGCATTTATGAATACGGGACTGACTACGATGCGTCTGCCTCAGCTCACTCACTTGGGCGAAGGAGCGTTGTCGGGCTGCGACCAACTGACTGAAATTGAAATTCCGGGCAGTTTGAAGAAAGTGGATCAATTTGCCTTTTCCGAAAGCGAATACTTGGAGAAAGTGGTGATTCAGTCGGGAGTAACAGAAATTTCCCGCTGTGCCTTTGCGTTCTGTTACAGACTTCAGACCCTGGAATGGCAGTCGCCTGCTACGGTGAAGAAAATCGGTTCCTTGGCATTCAAATGTACAGACTTCACATCGGTGACCCTTCCGGCCAGCCTTACCATGATTGGCGAAGGTGCGTTCAGTGTGTGCAACAGCTTGCAGAAGGTGGTTTGCGAAGCAGAGGTGCCACCTACTATCGTGGAAGTGCGCGATGCGGAATATATTTTCGATGGCTTGCCGGATGATGCAACCCTTCACGTGCCGCAAGGCAGTGTCGAAGCTTATAGTCAGGCACCCGGTTGGAACGTCTTCCTAAAGCTTGGAGGTATTCACCCCATCGCTCAATAAGAGTACAAAACAATGAAAAGCAATGTAACTATGAAAATAGCTAAAAATAGATTCTGGAACCAATGGTGGGTAGCCTATGAGCAGCCCACGTTGGCTTGGGCCTGTGTCTTCTTGCTTCTGCTGGCAGTAAGCTGCAAGTCGGATTCGAAAGACGAGCTTGTTGTAGCCAAGGTCTATGTACCCGAAGCCCCTTCTTATACCGACGCTCACATGTGGTACATCGAGCAGAACGACCGTGGACAAGGAGCCGACGTGTTCTACATCCCTTCAACTTGGGAATTTGACTGGTATACCCCAGACTGTGTTATCAGCCATTGGGCCGCCCCTTCCCTACCCCTGCACCGCGAGCACATGATGACCGAAATGACGGAAGTAGCCCAATATATGGCCGATGGGAACAACTTCTATTCACCTTATTATCGTCATATTACGCTCAACACCTGGGCAACCCTGAACGAAGACACCATTCGTCGCAGGTATGAAGCAGTTGCGTGGAAAGACGTGAAGAATGCTTTCGAACATTATCTCACCCACTATAACCAAGGACGTCCGTTCATCTTGGCTGGCTTCAGCCAGGGAGGGAAATCGGTGGTGGAACTTCTCAAAACACTTCCCGAAAAGCATCGGGCACAATTGATTGCAGCCTATGTGCTGGGCTATAAAGTCACTCCGGATGACGTGCAGAAGGCTCCATGGATCAAGGCCGCACAAGGAGCTACCGACACGGGGGTAACCATCTGCTACAATTCCGTGTCCGATGTAAAGTACCTGAAATCAGTGATTAGTGCACCCAACGTGATGTGCATCAATCCCGTGAACTGGAAAACCGATGCCACACCGGCCACTTTGCACGACACCATTACAGTGACCCTCTCGCCCGAGCACAAAGTATTGGTGCTGAAAGGATTTGATGGAAGCTATCTGCCCAACATTCTCAATATACTAAATGTAGGCGACTATCACGGCATAGAGCCTTGGGTATACAGCGAAAATCTGCGCCAAAACATACAGCAGCGCATTCGAGCCCATCGCCAACCAACGAAATAATCAATCAATTTTAATAATATAGTATGAAAAAAAAATTCAAATGGATGTCAGCCATGCTGACCATGTGTATCCTGGCAATCACGATGACAGTCGTTTCTTGCAGTGATGATGACGAAAAAACCAATGTATGGTATGCTTTAGGCTTCACCGAAATAAACACCTCAAGCCCCGACGCCCTGCGTGAAATGGGTGAAATCGAAGCTGCCTACAAGAAAGCGCTCGGTATCACCGAAAGTCCTTTCAGTAAATTTGGAACCGTAGAAGAATGCAACCAACAAGTACTGAACGCTTGCCAGCAAGCTGAAAACGCATTAAAAGAAAAAAGCTGGAAAGGTACTTATGTATTCGAGATTACAAATGCCAACTCCGAACAAGTTATTTATCAAAAAAAATTCAAAGCAAATGACGACAATGCCCTGTTGTAATTTGCCGCGATAAAAATAAAAACGATTCCTTCCCCGAAAGAATATAAAAATAAATTGTACCTTTAGTCCGCAAAACAAAGATACCATAAGACAATGAGGCATGTTATTCTTATACTCTTTTGGGGATTGACCACTACTATTCAAGCAACCACCCCTTCCGTTTCAACAGATTCCATCCATACCCTGAAGCATGTGCTGAAAATCCATCTTTCTTATCCCGACAGTGCTCTTCGCCTGCTCGATACGATGGAGGAAACAAACACAGCCCCCCTTTTCCTGCTTCAAGCTCAACGTGCCATGCTCTATGGATCGCACAACAAACACCACCTGGTGATAAACTATGGACAAAAAGCGTTGCAGCACGACTCCTTGCAAGCTTGTCCCAAATACTACTTACAAACGCTGACATGCTGTGTTGAAGCCTATCGTAAGCTCAACGAACACCACCAAGCCATACACTTACTTGAAAAAGGGCTAGCATTTGCCCGCGCACAGAAGAACCCGACTGTGGAAGCCAATTTCTTATTCACAGCCGGACAGACCTATTACCAGCTCAACAAGAAAAAAGAAGCCAATCAGTATTTCCAGAAAGCCATCCGCTTGGGTGAAGAAGGTTCCTATAAACTGAAGCCCTACCTGTCATACTTCTATGGAGAAATCTTCAGCATTCTTTTCGATGAAGGAAAATATCAGGAGGCTCTGGAATATTGCGACAAACGAGAAAAACTAATTCAACAGATGAGCAGCTTCAAGCAAATCCCCATCGGTTATATTGATCAGCAATATGCTTATCTCTATAGCAAGAAAGCCTGTGTGCTATCCAGGCTGAACCGAAAGGCCGAAGCTGCAACCTACTACCATAAATTCAAGCAAACCCGTTTCAGCCACACACCTCAAGGCCAGGAATCAATCCTGGTTTACTGGATGGAAATTGGGCAATACGACTCGGTCATCCAATTCTGCCAACAACAAAAGCCCCACGATACCATCACCTCGGACTATGCCCAGCAGCTAACCATACAGGCCAAGGCCCATGAAGGAAAGAAGGAATACAAACGGGCCCTGGAATATCAAAAACGACTCACGGCCATCAACGATAGCCTGAACAAAAAGAATATCGAGGAAGAGATGGCCGAATTGGCCACCATCTACCAACTGAAGGAGAAGGAGAACGAAATCCAGCAACAACATGAACAGATACAAAAAACTATCATCATCCGTAACTTGCTGGCGGGTGCATTTGGTTTGGTATGTCTGTTACTATGGATGGCTTGGCATCACCTCCGCACCATCCAGAAGAAAAACCGATTGATGGCCAACAGTATCAATACTGTACTGGATTGCGAACAGAAAATAGAAACCTTGGAGAAAGAAACTTCCTTTACGCAGGAAAAAGAGGAAGCAGAAGAAACATCTGTCGAAACCGACAGTCATCTCTTTAAGCGAATGGAACAGATCATCAAGGAAGAAAAGTTGTTCCTCAATCCAGACTTGAACCGACAAGACATCCTGAACAGACTGCCTATTGACAAGAACCGTTTTGCCAAAATTATGCAAGAAAACTCGCAAACGACGCTGCCGCAATACCTGAGCAACTTGAGAATCAAATATGCCATCAATCAGTTGAAGGAGCATCCCAACTACACCATACAGGCCATTGCCGATGAATCGGGTTTTAGCAACCTGCGAAGCTTCCAACGAATCTTCAAAGCCAAAACAGGAATGACCCCCTCTGAATATAAAACGGCCATTGAGCAAACGATTTCTGAGAAATAGACTGAAACAGTAGAAATTATGCTTAGGTGAAACAAAATCCTATTTTTCCTTTGTCCTGTCTTTCGGTTGTCCGCCGACTAAATAAAAAAAGTCCCGTAAAACATTGATTTTACGGGACTTGTCTTAATTTGACCGCCTAATGTCTTAGGTTCCAGCGGAGAGACAGGCTCTCGAACTTATACTTTCACAGAATCTCATAAAACCGCAAACAACTGATAATCAAGTGCAAATTACAACATAGAGTAAAACTAAATGTTTCTAAATGTCTTTTGCTATCTCAATAATTGGGTGTATATTTGGGTGT